>Ga0196971_1000259_pt1 | contig 48944 bp, 40 predicted proteins | sample S1v_1013CmetaG_FD_148660 | JGI IMG/M metagenome (GOLD analysis project Ga0196971, IMG submission 148660) | Soil microbial communities from Anza Borrego desert, Southern California, United States - S1+v_10-13C | ecosystem: Environmental > Terrestrial > Soil > Desert | place: USA: California... | reverse complement strand
GGGTTTCAGAGCGGTTCCCGGTATATATAAGGATACTGCACAAAACTTTGGAGTCAGCGGGATTGTGATGTTTAAGGATATTTATGTTCCTGCAGCTCTGTCTTTTTTGATTTCCGGGCTGAAAATAGCCTGGGCAAGAGCCTGGAGGGCTCTCATCAGCGCAGAGATGATTTTTGGCGCCGTCGGAGGCAAGGGCGGCCTTGGCTGGTATATTTTCAAGCAGAGGGTTTTCATGGACACTGCAGGTATTTTTTCGGCCCTTCTTGTGATTATTCTGATAGGTATCATAGTTGAAGAGATAGTATTTGACAGGGTTGAAGCAGCTACAATCAGAAAATGGGGATTGGCGGTATATGATGGAGAAAATTAATGGGATTAATATAGGCAGAATTGTTGTAAAGGAAGGGCGGAGCTTTCAGGTGCTGAAAGATTTGAGCCTTTCTGTCAGGAAGGGGGAGATAGCCTGCATCCTGGGGCCTTCAGGCTGTGGAAAATCTACCTTGCTCAGGATTATGGGAGGTTTTGATCTGCCTGAGGTCGGAAGTCTTAAGAAGGATGGGAAGGAAGTGACAAAACCGTCGCCGGATGCAATCCTTATGTTTCAGGATTTCAACCAGCTATTTCCCTGGAAAACGGTTATTGAAAATGTCATTTATCCTCTGCAGGTGAATGGAGCAGGAGGCACGAGAAAGGAAAGGGAGGCAACAGCAATAAGGTATCTTAATATGGCCGGACTTAAGGATTCCTTTCATTCCTATCCTTATCAGCTTTCAGGGGGCATGAAGCAGAAGGCGGCTTTGGCAAGAGCTCTGGTACTTAGACCGTCAGTTCTGCTTATGGACGAGCCCTTCGGCAGCCTGGATGCCTTAACCAGAAGGGGGCTACAGGCGCTACTGGAGGACATATGGAGGGAAACAGGTGTTACAATTATTTTTGTGACTCATGATGTTCAGGAGGCAATAATTCTTGGGGACAGGATCATCATTATGGATAAAGACCCGGGCCGGATTCTCATGGAAGTCCCGAACGGTCTGGAAAGACCCAGAGATATCGGAAGCCCGGGATTCACTGAATTGTATGAAAGGGTATATTCAATGCTTCATAAGGGAAGCAATCAGTAAGTCACCTTATATATCCGTATTTTCCAATCCTTCAGATTCATATACCTGACAATTCTTATTCCATAGAAGCTGTCGGTGAACTCATGCTGCAATGTGCAGTTGCTTCCGAGGAAAGCTTTCATTTCGTCATAGTAATCCGTGGGTCCGTATATGCCGTCCCATTTTGGACGGAGCTTATGGATCAGCTCCAGCTCTTCAGATATGATTATGTATTTTATATTATTGTCCCTTATATATTCCGCAAAGCTCATTCCCTTATCCTTAAGGAATGCAAGATTCCTGTAATCGTGCAGCCTGCCGTTTTCAAAGTAATACTCGGTATTGAGGTTCCCCAGGGTCTCATCCCAGGGTTTTACTGCCTGTGATATTTCGTTCAGGTATCTGTCATAGGAATTATCCTTATATTCGATATAATTCGAAAAGGTAAAGAAGGTTATAACAGCTACAAGTATTGCAGCAATTGCGTACCTGTATTTCGGAGCCAGTCCCTCCAGTGCATGAACAACGAGGATATAGAATAACGGGAATATAAAAACTATGCTTGTCTGATTGAACCGGCCTACAAGTATGATCCCTGTATTGACCGCAGCAATTGCAAGTAATACAATTATCACCTTTTTATTCAATGAAGCATTACTTTTGTTTCTTACCAACTTTACTAAGGAGATAAGCAGTGCGGCTCCGAAAAGGAAGAACTGGAACCGGATACCGGGGGTATAATATGTACCGCTTACCCGGTAGAAAAGCTTAAGGTAAAAATAACCGATACTGCCAAGCTTTGAGGTGATCGGGTCGAATACGTCGAATTCACTGCCGTATCTGGAATAATTGGTGATGAAATCGGGATCGAAGTATATGGAGAGAGCGGTAAATAAGGCTGCGAAGCATGCTACTGCTGCTGTAAAAACAGCCAGGCTCCTGAATTTCCGCTCTTTTAAAATGAATATCTCATACAGGTAGATAAGACCAAAGGGAAGAGATATTATGAAGCTGTTGGGGTGTATCCCTATACTGATTCCTATAAGGACCCCCAATACTATATTGTGCTTGCGGCTGCCGTCTTCCGAATATTTGGCCTTATACCACAGGCCCAGCATCAGTACGAAAAGCATTATTATTTCCTGCCGGGCAAAGTGTGAGGCATATATGAACTGTACATCAACTGCCAGCAGTGTCATGGCAAGTAAGGCACTTACGCAAGAGCCGAATAACAGCTTGCCTAGCTTGTAGGTGAAATAAAGGGTCAGCAGCCCGAAGCAAAAGGATATGAACCGGAAGGTGAATATATTATAGCCCATTATTTTTATAAATAGTATCTGGATAGTATGGAATATTATTTTAATTGCATGGGGATTTCTTTCCTTCAGGTCGAAAAAAGTCTCGGTTATGGAGTAATCACCCTTTTCCATTATATTCCGTGATAATCCGCTCAGCCAGGACTCATCGGAATGAACAAAGGGAAAGCGTGTAAGTGTAGTAAGATTGATTGCTATATATAAGGCGATAAGAATATATAATATATATTTTTTTGAATGATATCTGCTATTGTTCATGATTAGTACCCCGAATTATTGTTTTGGCACTGGCGCGTGGCTTAAGAGAGCCTTCGGAGCCCTGCTTAAGCTCTAGTGACTCATTTTCATTATACCTCAAAGCTTTTCCCTATTATATCAAATAATTTGATACAGTATATTAAATTCTTATGCCGCGTGGAGAACCGCTTAAAGTATAATAGAGATAGTAATTGTTTTTTAATTAACAAGTAAATTGCAGTAAGGGGGAAAAAATATGAGGTCACTTTCAAAGGTATTATTGTTATTGTTGACAGCATCATTAATGATATCAGCAGCAGGCTGCAATTACAAATTTGCAGAGGATGAGGGACAATATATAATTGATGCTGAGGCTGCAGCGGGTTATGTAGGTAAAGCCGGATCGGTAATAGTTGATATGCAGAAGCCTGAAGATTATGCAAAAGCACATATTAAGGGCGCAGTGAACATACCACTGGCGGAAATAGTAATAAACACCCCTGCACCCAATATGCTTGCGCCAAAGGCACAGATAGAGGCTGTACTGGGCTCAAAGGGCATCGCAAATGATACGATGGTTATTATATATGATAATAACAAGAACATGGAAGCGGCAAGAATGTGGTGGACCTTGAGGATTTACGGACATGAAACTGTCAGGGTCATAAGCGGCGGATTCAATGCCCTTCAGGCTGCCAGGCTGGAAATGACGGCTGAAGCGCCGGCTGCTGCAGTGTCAAAATATACTGCAAAGGATATTAATACCAGTATGCTGGCAACTATTGACGAGGTCAAGGCGCTGGCTAACCAGCCCCAGCAAAATGTGATACTGCTGGACACAAGGACAAAGGAAGAATTTGACCAGGAAACGATACCGGGCTCAGTTCTTTTTGATTACAGCGAGAACAACTATAATGACGGAACATATAAGAAGGTACAGGATATCAAGATTCAGTATATAGAAAACAAGATAACTCCGGACAAAGCGATTATGATGTACTGTAAAACCTCTGTCAGGGCTGCTCAAACATATCTGGCATTATACAATGCAGGCTATAGGAACATGAAGATATACGACGGCGCATGGCTGGAATGGGAAGCAAGTACAAAACCTCAGGCAGCTCCTGTTGAAGCTGCACAACCTGCAGCACCTTCAGCACCTGCAGTTCAAGAGGCTCAACCGGCCAATAATACAGCAGCGCCGGCCGCCACCACTGAAGCCAAGCCGGAGAACAAGCCTGAGGAAAGCAAGCCAACGGAGCCTGAAAAGCAGGCGCCGGTACAAGCGGCACCACAACCCACGCCGCAGCCAACACCTCCACCGGCACCGGTAGAATCGGATAATAGTGATAATTCATAAAATTAAAAGAACTGATGTCCTGCAGGATATCAGTTCTTTTTTATGCAGGTAGGAGTGGTTCATAACCATTCCGTAATAATATTATCTTATACAGCATAAAGAAAACAATGTACGTTGTGGGACATCAATATTGTTATAATTAAAAAGAAGCAAATTATTGTATAGGAGGTAAGGTTAATTATGTCAATTAAGGTTAAAGTTTTGTCAATGTTGCTTGTAGTTACTATGTTACTTGGCTTTACAGGAGCATTGAATCCCGTGTCGGCAGCTGAGCCCGTACCTGTACCGCATGCAAGTGTTGCTGCAGTAGTAAACGAATACTTTGCAAATCTGCCTGCCGATATAAACAAGATAGGTGAAAAGGAGTTTATTGACAAGGTTAAAGCAGGCGAAAAGATGTTAATATTGGACATAAGATCTGCAGCAGACTACGGGAAGGGACATATAAAAGGTGCAGTAAACGCGCCCTGGGGAACTGCAATATCCGATAATCTGAAGAATCTGCCGGCAGACAGACCTATAATGATATACTGCTATACAGGCCAGACAGCAGGCCAGACCGTTGCACTTATAAAGATGGCAGGCTTTGACGCCAAATCTGTAAATCTTGGCTGGAACCTTGGCATCAGCAAGGTTGCAGGATATGAACAATATTTGGAAACAAAGGAAAATAAGCTCACACCGGTAAAGGGTGTAACAGTGAAACCTGATATAAAAGCTGCAATAGATGCATATTGCAAGGGACTGGATGCTGTAAAACCCACAATATATGCAAATTACAAGATAAGCGAGGATGAAGCCAAAAAGCTTCTGGATGTAAAGGATCCCAAGGTAATGTTCCTGTCAGTAAGAAAGGCTGAAGATTATGCAAAGGGACATATTAAAGGAGCAGTGAACATACCTTTCGGCAAGGGTATGGAACAAAAATTCAACACACTTCCGAAGGATAAGAAGATAATAGTGTACTGCTATACAGGCCAGACTGCAGGACAGACGGTAGCGGGACTGAGACTTCTGGGCTATGATGCAGTATCCCTGAACGCAGGTATGGGAATGCCCTCAACAGTGCCGGCCGGCTGGCTGAACAAGGGGTATCCGGTAGTACAGTAGATAATAAATAGAAAAAACATAAAAAAGTAATAATATTAAGTTAAAATAACAATGATAAAATCAGCCGGAATTAACCGGATAATAATTGCAGGCAGGACCTCTGATAAGAAAAAATCAGGGGTTTTGTCATTTTTTGCGCTATTTTGTAATGACTAGAAAGCCTTTTGGTATTATAATTAATATGTGTTCTTATATTGATCATATACCGGAATTTGCAGGTTTAATAACACCAGGAAAAGCATTTATGTTAAATATGAATTTTCAAAAGAGTAATTCGCAAATGCTCAGGGGGTGAGGCAAATAATGAAGCAGGTGATCAAAAGTCTCAAAGAACAGGAATATGTCAGCGAGGGCAATGTTGAGGCCTTAAGAAGATATATCAGAGTAAAGAACCCCAATAGTTCGGGAGAGAAGCTTTCTGCCATATTTGCCGATGCTCTGCATAAGATCATTGATAGAAGGATATACCAGTTCGAGGAAAAGCATAGAAGAAAAATAAAAGATAACGTATTGAAAAAGGCCGTTAAGAAAAAGGAGTTTTCAATAAACGCCGCAGAGGTATTCAGCTCCTGTCTGGCCCTAAAGCTGCATGATGACAGCTATATAGACAGCTTTACCCTTTGGATTAATCAGAATCAGCCCATAGCCGTATCTGCTGAGAAGGTGGACAAACTGGTATCAAGAGTAGAACAGCTTGAAGAGGAATTCATTGAAAACAATCTGGATGAGATTGCAGATGAATTCGAAGCTGGTCGGGCAGAGGATGAAACTCTTGCGGGCCTGGGAATAGAAATCACTGAAACAGTTATGCCCCAGACATATGAAGAAGTGCTTGCTGCTTCTGATGAAATGAGCATAAAGTCTGTGGATGCAGCCGAAGCAGAATGGCTTGAAAATGTCAGGGAAATCTATATCAGATATGTCAAGCCTTCCATGAGGCTGATTATCCCTGCGGCACTGCCGCTTATTGTCATTACCGCTTTTGTTCTTACCGATATGTTTACTGATACAAGGATTCACGCGCTGCAGCACCAGGACCAGGGTAAATATGCCAATATTGCGGAAGAACAGGTGGACAGGTACTTGTCCCTGGAATCCAGGGTGCTGAAAAAGCTGGATGGTTCTACGGGCAAGAATGTTCTGATATTATCAGATGGCCTGCATGATGAGCTTAAATATGAAGAAGTGAACGTGAAGGAGCTTAAGAAATGGCTTGACAGGAAAAACTCCATGCTCGCAGAGGATCCATACTTCACAGCAATAATTACAGTATCAGAAAAGTATGACATACATCCGCTGCTGATGTTTGCTATTGTAGGACAGGAGCAGGGCTTTGTACCAAGAAACAGTGAGGCAGCAAGAAAAATAGCAAATAATCCCTTTAATGTATATGGAAGCTGGGAGATATACAATACGGATATTTATGATTCTTCTAGGCTTGCAGCCGATACGATAATAAAATCCAGCAGGAACAGGCCGGCTTATATGAACACTATCAAATGGATCAACAGAAGATATGCAGAGGATCCCAACTGGTGGAACGGCGTGTCCATGATTTTTGCCCAGATGAAAAAAGAAATAGCAAATTAAAAATAAAGTGGCATTTTAGAAGGGTTTTAGGTTTTTTTGTAGAAGTATATTTTAAATTGAAAGTAAATGGAAATATAATGCGAAATTTGAATTACGGATAAGCTTTTTTATAAAACTGGAAGTTTAGTTGAATAGGTTAGGGGTGTGGTGGATTGATACAATTGAAGAACGTGTGCAAGGAATTTGAGAATGGACATAAGGTGTTGAACAACGTCAGCATAACTATTAACAACGGAGAATTCGTTTTTCTTGTAGGCTCCAGCGGAGCAGGCAAGTCAACTATTATAAAGCTGCTGCTAAAGGAGATAGAACCTACTTCAGGCAGTATCATCATAGATGACAGGGACATAACAAAGTATAAGAGAAGGGAGATCCCTTTCCACAGAAGAAATATAGGTGTGGTATTCCAGGATTTCAGGTTACTGCTTGAAAAGACTGTATATGAGAATGTTGCTTTTGCAATGGAAGTCATTGAGGCTCCTCCGAAGGAGATACGGCGCCAGGTTCCCATTGTACTGAGTATGGTTGGCCTGAGCAAAAAGGCCGGGCTTTATCCGAACCAGCTTTCAGGGGGGGAACAGCAGAGAGTATCTCTTGCTAGGGCGATGGTCAACAGCCCTTCCATCCTGATTGCGGATGAGCCTACTGGAAATCTTGACCCTGAAATGTCCTGGGACATAATGAAGACATTGACTGAAATAAATCAAAGGGGAACTACAATATTAATGGCTACCCACGCCAGGGAAATAGTGAACGGAATGAAAAAAAGAGTAATTGCAATGGAAAATGGTATAATTTCCAGGGATGAAAAGAGAGGTGGGTACGGCAGTGAAGCTTAGAACAGGTAAGTTTTTTATAAGGGAAGGCTTCAGCAGCCTTAAAAGAAACAGGACTATGAGTACTGCGGCGATAACTTCGGTAATAGCCTCTCTGCTTGTAATAGGGATATTCTTTATTATAGTGCTTAACATAGATTATGCTGCGACAAAGCTGGAATCACAGATTGAAATGATGGTATACCTGAATGACGGATTAAGCGACAGTATTATCAGTACCATGAGTACCGAGATCAAATCAATAAACGGAGTAAAATCCGTAGAGTTTATATCCAAGACAGTTGCCCTTAAGAATCTGGAGAATAACTGGGGCGAAAATTCCTATCTACTTGAGGGACTTGATGGTGATAACCCTCTGCCGGATGCTTTTCTCATAACCCTTTCGGATCCTTCACAGGCATCCGGTGTGGCTATGTCGGTATCGGCAATATCCAATATTGAGAAGGTAGTGTATGGGAAAGAGGAGCTTGCAAAGCTTTTGAATACAACCTATGTTCTGAGGATGAGCAGTGTTGTGATAATACTCATACTGCTGTTTATCTCCATATTCATAATAGCGAATACCATAAAGCTCACACTTTATGCGAGAAGGCGCGAAATCGGAATAATGAAATTCGTAGGCGCCACAGATTGGTTTGTCCGTATGCCCTTCATAATTGAAGGGATCATAGTAGGCATGATCGGAGCTGTAACAGCGAGTATCATTCTGGGAGCCGTTTATTATTACTGTTCAGGACTGGTTAAGAATCAGATGATAGGCTTTATGTCCATATCACTGATGCCGTTTAATCAGATCATAGCAAGCATGGTGGTGCTTCTGATCACTGTAGGGATTTTGATCGGTGCGTCAGGAAGCTTTATCTCGGTAAGAAAATTCATCAAGGTTTAAGTGCCTTCGAAATTAGGGGAGCCTTGAGTGAATAGATATATAGGAGGGGTAGGTTTTGAAGAAAAGGATAGCAGCTATACTACTGGCAATTATATTGTCAATACCCTTCGCTAATGTGTATGCGAAGAATCCCGAGGAGATAGACAAGCTCCAGCAGGAACAGGACAAGCTGGACAAGCAGATACAGCAGACCCAGAAAAATATAAATGCGGCGCAGAAAGAGAAGAAAAGTGTTTCAAGAGCTATAGAAGAGCTGGATCAAAAGTTAAACCAGGCAGAGAATGAGCTTTCAAATGTAGAAAACCAGCTTTCGCAATTGGAAAACCAGATCGCGGTTACCACCAGGGAGCTGGATAGGGCTTCCGGCGATGCCAGCAGTCAGAAGGAGCTTCTGAAGAAGAGAGTCAGGGTAATGTATGAAAACGGTAATGTAGGGTACATGTCCGTAATATTGAATTCCACAAGCTTTTCAGATTTTATTTCCAGACTGGATTTTTTGAAGAAGATCATAAACTTCGACATGAATCTGTTGAACAAAATGAAGAGCTACAGGGATTCGGTCGCAGATAAGAAAGCGCAGCTGGCATCCGAGCTGGATGCAAAAGAAAAGCTTAAGAATCAGATAGCAGATAAAAAGGAGCAGGTTGAGTCGGCAAAGCAGGACAGAGAGGAAACCCTGAAGGAGATCACCAGTGACCTTAAGGAACTGGAGCGCCAGGAGGACAAGCTTCTGGCACAGTCCAAGGAGATAGAGAAGAAGATAGTGACATTACAGTCCTCCAAGAAATATATAGGGGGAAAGCTTGGCTGGCCTTCACCGGGATATTACAAGATAACATCTCCCTTTGGATACAGGAATCACCCAATACTCAAGAAGAAGAAGCTGCATACGGGTATTGATATTGCAGTCCCGAAGAATTCCGATATAATTGCAGCAAACTCAGGTAAGGTAATATATTCAGGATATTACGGAGGCTATGGCTATGCGGTAATTATAGACCACGGCGGCAAAATATCCACACTGTATGCCCATAACAACAAGCTTCTTGTAAAGGTTGGGGATGAAGTAGAAAAGGGCAAGGTTATATCAAAGTCCGGCAGCACCGGTTTGTCGACAGGCCCTCACCTTCACTTCGAAGTAAGAGAGAACGGCTCACCCGTGGATCCGATGAAATATCTGACAGGCAAATAATGCCGCTAAAGCGGCAGGCTTCGAAGCCCTACCCAAATCTGGCGACTAGAGACTAGTGACTAGCGACTAAAAATACACCGACAAGGTGTATTTTTAATTTTTTTGTATAATTGACACAAGGTTAGCCAATATTATACAATGTAAATGCAAATTATTTGCAAAAAGGGGAGCGGGTAATGAAAAGAGTAATAGCTGTAATAATTATTTTACTTATGATAAGCATGGCTCTGCCAGGTTGTGAGGCAGCAATCGGAAAGCCGCTTGGTGAAGGCGGACGGATTGATGCGGACAAGAATGGAATGAAAATATATACAAGCTTTTATCCCATGTATTTTCTGGTTAGTGAAATAGCAGGGGACAAAGCAGAGGTCATATCTATGGTGCCGGCGGGAGCGGAGCCCCACGATTGGGAACCTACTCCAAGGCTGGCAGTAGAGCTGAACGATGCCGATATGCTGGTATATAACGGAGCAGGAATGGAGGTATGGATAGATAACATATTATCCATTATTGACAGGGATAAGACAAAAGTGGTTGACGCCAGCGAAGGCATAGAGCTCCTGAAGGCTGAAGAGCACAGCGAAGAAGAGCATGAAGAAGAGAGTCGTGAGCATGGCTTATATGATCCTCATATATGGGTGAGTCCCTTAAGGCTGAAACAACAGGCTCAGACTGTCTATGAAGCTCTTAAGGAAGCAGATCCGGAAAACTCCGGATATTACGAGAAGAATATGACAGAGCTTGTTTCAAAGCTCACAAAGCTGGATAAGGATATCAGGGATGCTTCGAAATATTTCAGAAGTAATATCATAGTTGTATCTCATGAGGCCTTCGGGTATTTCGCAAATGATTATGGCTTCAAACAGGTCGCGATCAGGGGAGTTAATCCCCAGGAAGAGCCAAGTCCGTCGAAAATGGCTGAGTTGGCTATAGAATGTAAGGAAAATGATGTAAGATATATTTTCTTTGAAAAGCTCACAAGCCCAAAGCTTTCTGAGACCCTTGCAAGGGAAGTGGGCGCGGAGGTACTGGTGCTGAATGATGCAGCAGGCTTGAATGAAGAGGATATAAAGTCCGGGAGGGACTATATATCGGTAATGTATGAAAATATTGAGAACCTGAAAAAGGCGTTGGGTGATTAAATGAGTGCAGATATTTTTAAAATTGAAAACATAACCTTCGGGTATGGCAGGACCAATGTACTGGATGGAATCAGCACAACTATAGCTGATGGAGATTTCCTGGGTATAGTGGGACCAAATGGTTCGGGTAAAAGTACACTGCTTAAGATATTTCTCGGTTTGTTGAAGCCGCAGAAAGGTACTATCAGGGTTTTTGATACTGATATAAGTAAGTTCAGCCAATGGGGAAGGATAGGCTACATACCTCAAAAGGCCACTTCCTTCAATCAGGGTTTTCCGGCGACTGTGGAAGAGGTGGTTTCGACAAACCTTTATCCTATGGTGGGTCTGGCAGGACGTATAAGTAAGGCTCACAGGGAAAAGGTTGAGGCCGCGCTTCGGACAGTGGATATGCTGGAGTACAAGAAAAGAATAATAGGAAGGCTTTCCGGCGGACAACAGCAGAGGGTATTCATTGCCAAGTCACTGGTAAGCGACCCGAGTGTTATATTCATGGATGAGCCTACAGTCGGTATTGATCAGAAATCAGAAGAGAGCTTTTATGAACTGATGGATTCTCTTAACAAGGTCAGGGGCATCACTCTGGTAATCGTGACCCATGATATCGGAGCTATTGACAGGAGGGTGAACAGGGTATTGTGCTTATCGGATGGAAAGCTTCGTGAGCATGACTGCACAATAAACCAGGGAGCAGACTTATTTAAAGAGGTCTATGAAAATCATAATATATCTCAGATAACCCACGTGCACTAGTTAGGGCTAATAAATCGGAGGTAACATCGGATGTTTGAACTGTTAAATTTTGAATTCATGCAGAGAGCTTTTACGGCGGGGTTGCTGGTGGCTGTCATCTGTCCTCTTATTGGAACCTTTGTTGTTATGAGGAGGCTTTCGATGATAGGCGACACACTCTCTCACGCTTCACTGGCAGGGATTGCGGCAGGAATGCTGGGAGGGTTTTATCCTTTATGGGGAGCATTGATTTTTGCACTGGCTGCCGCCATAGGTATTGAGAAATTGAGGAAGCGCTTTTCGCAGTACGCGGAGCTTTCAATATCCATAGTGCTTTCGGCAAGTATAGGACTGGCTGTTGTATTGATCAGTCTTTCAGACTCCTTTAATGCAGATCTTATGAGCTATCTTTTTGGAAGCATAATAGCGGTCAATAATATAGATATATATATCATACTGGGTCTGAGCGTAGTCATTATACTATCGGTATGTCTGCTTTACAAGGAATTCTTCTACATGGCCTTTGATGAGGAGGGAGCTGAGCTGGCAGGAATACCCGTAGCTGCTCTCAATATGTATTTTACAGCTCTGACTGCCATGACAATTGTTGTTTCCATGAGGGTCGTCGGCATGCTGCTGGTTTCTTCACTTATGGTAGTCCCTGTTGCATGCAGCTTGCTGATGTCAAGAAGCTTTAATAATACGATTTTTCTATCTGTTGTTTTCGCATTAATATCCGTAATAGTTGGCCTCTTTACATCCTACTACTTTGATCTTGCACCGGGAGGCTCCATAGTATTGACCTCAGTATTTATACTGCTTGCTGTTTTGACTGTTAAGAAATTACTCAGAATACAGTGATATTATATAATTTGCAAGGAAGTGTAGCGATGAAGGATTTAAGCAGACTTGAAATGGTTTTGAAAGAGAAGGGCTATAAGCTTACCGAGCAGAGGAGGCTGATAATAGAGGCTTTTAATGAAAGTCCGGGCCATTATACAGCCCAGGAGATTTTTGATAAGGTAAGAGAAAAACTAAAGGGTATAAATTTCTCTACCATATACAGAAATCTTGAGCTTTTGAGTGCTCTTGAGATAATAAACAAGCTGTATATAGAAAGCGGCATCAGCCATTATGAGTTGTGCGGGCTGGAGCACCATCACCATATAATATGCAAGAAATGCGGAGAGACTAGAGAGATTGATATATGTCCATACATAAACCTGGGAGAGGAGCAGCTTGAGGCCATCGGTTTCAAAGCGACCGACCACAAATTCGAGATTTACGGCTACTGCAGTAAATGCAGCAATTCAAAGCAGTAAGTACAGGGTAAGTAAAAATTAAAGCTACGGATAATATATAAAAGGTTACAGTAATATAATGTTTATGAGGTGAAATTGATGATAAGTAAAAGAGCAGCATTTTTCTGGGCATTGATACTGGTAATTGTTACAGCTTTCGGTACTTTTGTAGCTGCCAATACAGTTGCGATCAGTTTGGGAAACAAGGTGGTAATAGCAAAGGAGGACTTTGAGACTGTCAAAAGCATGGAGAAGCTGTTGAGCCTTAAGGAATATATCAAGAGTTATTATGTGGAAGGCGCAGAGGATAATAAGCTTATAGAAGGTGCGATCAAGGGAATGTTTGAAGCCTTGGGGGATCCCTACTCGGTTTATATGACAAAGGATGAATTCAAGAATTTCAATGAATCGACCAAAGGCTCCTATGGCGGTATCGGAGTCATAGTCACCAGGAGTGAAGACGGTTATGTAACAGTTGTAGCTCCAATAGAGGATACACCGGGGGAAAAGGCAGGACTCAAGACCAATGACAGGATCATTAAGGTCGACGACAAGGATATAATTGGTATTGATCTGGAGGCCGCTGTCACCCTGATGAAGGGCAAGAAAGGCACCCAGGTCACATTGACGGTTATGAGGGATGATGTTAAAGAGCCACAGGTCTTTAAAATAACAAGGGAAGAGATTATTTTGAAGACTGTGAAAAGTAACATGATGGAAAATAGTATCGGTTATATAAGGATCAGTATGTTTGATGAGGATACCGGAAGTGAGTTCAAGAAAGCTATAAATACTCTTACGGAAGAGAAAATGAAAGGTCTCGTAATTGATTTGAGACAAAACCCGGGAGGTTTCATAGACCAGTGTGTTATTGTAGCTGATGAGCTGCTGGATGAGGGGCTTGTAGTTTACACAGAGGATAAGGCGAAGAAAAGGGATGACTACAAATCAAAAAAGGGTAAGCTTGACGTACCCTTTGTGGTGTTGATAGATGAAGGAAGCGCCAGTGCCTCTGAAATAGTATCAGGTGCAGTCAAGGACAGGAAGGCAGGACTCCTGATCGGCACGAAGAGCTTTGGAAAGGGATTGGTTCAGTCCATTGAGCAGCTCAAGGACGGTTCAGGCATGAAGCTTACCACTCAGAAGTATTATACGCCTAACGGGATTAGCATCAATAAGGTAGGGATACAACCGGATATTGAAGTAAAGCCCATGGAGACAAGAGATGGTCAGAAGCCCGAGGAAGTAAAGGATGTACAGCTGGATAGAGCTGTTCTGGAACTGATTAACCAGATCAAGTGATAATGTATTTCGCGGAAAACATATTACATGACTGATTCAAACTTTGCGTAAATATTTCCATAATTTCATTATTGAGGTGCGTTATGGTTACTATACTTAAGATTGCAGGATTGATACTTGAGCAATTCGGGAATCTTTTGGCAGATGAGTTTTTTTGGATAATAGTGCTTATCCTGATAATGCTTTACAAAAAGAATTCGGGAATAGAGGTAAGAATGCTGGGCAGCAGCTATTCCCTGTTCAATAAGGTATCAAGCTCTGTGCTGGTTGGCCTGGCAGGAGGTCTGTCAGGAAGTCTGCTTGTTATTCTCATGGGTATAAGCATTGAGGATTATACAAGAGTGGGCGGGGGCTCACTGACAGAAGCTATCACTTATATTTGGATAATTGCTGTCCTATTGGCATTGATAAATCCAAGATACCTGTGTTTTTCCTATGCCGGAGGCCTTATAGCCCTTATGAATCTCATTTTTAGGTTCCCATCAGTCAATGTTGCCGGACTGTTGGCGCTTATAGGAGTGCTTCACCTGATTGAGAGCTTTTTGATATGGATTGACGGCTGCAGTTATTCGGTTCCCCTATTCCTGAAGCGCAAGGATGGAAAAACAGTCGGTGGTTACATAATGAATAAAGTGTGGCCCATTCCTTTGATAGTGTTTGCTGTAATGTTCGGCAATGAAGGCAACGGAGCAAGCTTTGCAGGTATAATCCATATGCCGGACTGGTGGCCTGTATTGAAGCATTATGCCGCGGAGGGCAGCTCCGGACTTGTATATATACCCCTTGTTGTACCTGTAGTATTGGGGTATGGAGATATGGCAATAAGCAAAACCCCGGAAAAAAGGTGCAGCAGTTCTGCTGTAAGACTGGGATGCTATAGCCTGGTGCTGATCATACTTTCTGTGATCGCTTCAAAGCTGAGATTTTTTGCTTATCTTGCGGCCGCTTTTGCTCCTATAGCCCATGAAATGCTTATTCTATACGGAGCAAAGGAGGAAGAAGAGGGTAAACCCTGTTTTGAAAGTGATGAGAACGGCCTGAAGGTGCTTTATGTGAAGAAGGACAGTCCGGCAGGCATTATGCATATAGAGCCCGGTGATGCGATACTGAAAATAAACGGGACGGATATAAATGATGAAAAGCAATTGTCGGGGTTCCTGGGCAGCTATCCGGTCTTTGTATGGCTGCTGATAAAAAAGAAATCAGGTAAAATGCTTACTGTCGAGTATACTGATTACAGGAGTGGGATAGGAAGCCTGGGAGCACTGATAGTTCCACGCAATCCGGAATTTTTTTATGAAGTAAACAGAGGTGGCTCAATAGCGAAAAAGCTGATAGACAGATTGAAAAAGAAGCAGAATAAGGGTGTTGATGTGTAGTGTTTTTTGCGGGTTTCGCGTTACGAGTTACGCGTTACGCGTATTCGGGCAGGGCACTGCAGAGAGAACAAGACCTAAGGAGTTTATTCCTTAGGTCTTTATTCATTTATGCGGTTCTCTTCTGTTTTCAACCGAATAGTCCAGAAGCTCGCAGAAAGCATCACGGTTTCTGATATTTGCGTTTTCAAAATAGTTGAAAACATTTATGAATTCGTCAGTTTTTTCTTGTTTACTCTTCTCCAATGAGTTGTCGGCTTTTGGGGCCTTTTTTTTGCCCATGCCCATACCTCTTTTCCTTTTTCCTAATTTGTATAGCACATTTCCAATAAATACACATTAATATTATGAATTGCTACAAAAATATAAATATACATTCATTATTTCTCCTAATAGAATTATTATTCCTGATAAACTATACTTTTATCTGTAGGGAGCGACACTTCGTCGTTCCGCTTAACCGATGCAAGCAAATATATAAATAAGATAAAAGAGGAGAGGAATAATAATGGCAAATCTATCCTTAAGACATGTAAAAAAGGTTTATCCGGGAAATGTTACAGCAGTAAAGGATTTCAGCATGGAAATCGAGCATAAGGAGTTTATAGTTCTGGTTGGGCCGTCAGGCTGCGGAAAGACAACAACCCTGAGGATGATAGCAGGACTTGAGGAAATCACTGAAGGGGAGCTTTACATAGGCGACAAGCTTGTGAATGATGTAGCGCCCAAGGACAGAGATATAGCCATGGTTTTTCAGAATTATGCCTTATATCCCCATATGACCGTTTATGAAAATATGGCTTTTGGTCTGAAGCTTAAGAAGGTTCCAAAGGCTGAGATAGACGAAAGAGTGAAAAAGGCGGCAAAAATTCTTGAGATAGAAACTCTGCTTGACAGAAGACCAAAAGCATTGTCAGGCGGACAGAGACAGAGAGTTGCCCTGGGAAGGGCAATGGTAAGGGAGCCTAAGGTTTTCCTTATGGATGAACCTCTTTCGAACCTTGATGCAAAGCTCAGAGTACAGATGAGAACAGAGATCGCAAAGCTGCATAAGAGCCTTAACACTACTTTCATATATGTAACTCATGACCAGACTGAAGCTATGACAATGGGAAGCAGAATCGTCATAATGAAGGATGGTGACATTCAGCAGATCGACAGTCCGCAGAACGCATATGACAAACCAGCCAATCTCTTTGTTGCCGGTTTCATAGGCAGCCCCCAGATGAATATTTTCAGGGGAACTGTTGTTGAAGAAGGCGGCAAGCCGGCTCTGAAGCTTACTGACGACACAATGCTGGGCTTAACGGATGAAGTTGCAATGAAGCTTAAGGATAATGGTTATATAAACAAGGAAGTATACATTGGAATAAGACCGGAACACCTTCATGAAGCAGAGATAGACCCTCTTACAAGCAGGTATTCATCTATAACGGGAACAGTCGAAGTTGCCGAGCTTATGGGTTCCGAAACAAATCTGCACTTCACAAAGTGCGATAAACATGTAATTGCCGTGGTTGATGCAAAAACAAGCAAAAGAACTGGGGATGACGTTGAACTTCACCTGCACTGGGATAAAATACACCTGTTTGATGTAGATACTGAAAAGGCGATATAAAATAATAAGCAAATATGTTAAAATATAAGCGAATGGCGTAACCATTCGCTTATATTATGATAGAGGTAAGAGTATGGCGGATATTAAAGGGCTGCTTGTACAGGCGGCAGAAATAACTAAAAATAAAATAGCTGTTATCATGAAGAGTGAAAATATAGTTTATCCTGAAAACTCCTGCTTTGATATTACCTTTGAGGAGGCCTGCAAAAAAGCGGGGAAGAATTACAAGGGCTGGAACATATATCTGTCCGGGACACAAGGAATGAAGTTTTTTTTCTGCATCAGCTCGGATAAGTATTATGAATCCGAAGCTACCAGGCTGGTAATACTGCTCCTGGATTCTGTCCTGGACAGGGAGGCTTCGTCAGGGGCATTTCTTAAGAAGGCAGCGGAGGGCAAGTATGATGCAGTCGAACTTGCCAAACTGGAGGAAAAGCTTAAGGCCTGCTTTCCGGGGTATATGCTGCTGGTTGATAATTTGGGCGATTCCAGCAGTGAAATTCTGGAGATCCTTATAAATACTATGGATGTTAAAGTCTGCGCTGTACATGAGGACAGGATAATTGCAGTCGCAGTTGACGAAAATATGGCAGAAGCGTGCAGCAGCTTCGTTAAAAATGTACTGAGCGAACTGTTGATTGAGTGTAAAGCAGTCATAGGCGGAAAAGCGGTATCTGCAAAGGAGCTGCATAAGCTCTACGCAAACTGCATTGAGGCATTATGCCTCAAGCAAATATATCGCCTGGGAGATAACGTATTAGACTATGACGGAATGTACGGATACAGGATTGCGTATAATTTGGATCCTGAGCTCAAGGAAGCTATAAAAGGCAGGGTACTGACTCCAGAATTCATGGAGATGGCTAATGGGGAGCTGGGAATCACCATAGAGGAATTCTTTAAGAATAACCTGAACCTGACAGATACAGCTGCGAAGCTCTATATACACAGGAATACCCTGCTTTACAGGCTGGACAAGATACACAAGTGCACCGGCTATGATCTCAAAAAGTTTGAGGACAGCTGGCTTTTCAAGCTGGCATGGATGATATACAAGGAAGATGCGTCTTTGGCGCATCAAGTCACTAGACGCTAGTCTCTGGTCGCTAGATTTTAGCAGGGCTTCGAAGGTGGCACTAAATCTATGCCCATAAGGAATACCAAGAAATCTAGAGACTAGTGACTCTCGACTAGCGACTAAAAACTATGTCCAATATAAGACATAGTTTTATATTTTCCTGTTGACAGCATAAGCTATAAATTATAGAATATATACGAACAAGTGTTCTGATTTTTCCTGTATTTAGCGGAAAACGAAAATATTGTATTTATGTAAACCAAATACCACTGTGGTATAATTTCAATATATATTTATATTTGAGAAGGTGGAATATGGACAGATTCAAGCTTGTGTCGGACTACAAGCCGACTGGGGATCAGCCTGAAGCTATAGAGACCCTGGCAAAAGGGATACAAGATGGGGATAAGTATCAGACACTCCTTGGGGTAACCGGTTCAGGAAAGACCTTTACAATTGCCAATGTCATTGAAAAGGTACAGAAGCCCACTTTGGTGCTGGCACATAACAAGACTCTGGCTGCGCAGCTCTGCAGTGAGTTTAAGGAATTCTTTCCCAACAATTGTGTGGAATACTTCGTCAGCTATTATGATTTTTACCAGCCTGAGGCATACGTTGCCCGTTCAGATACCTACATAGAAAAAGAAGCGGATATAAATGATGAGATTGATAAGCTGAGGCACTCGGCAACAGCCGCACTTTTTGAGAGGCAGGACGTTATTATAGTAGCCAGCGTCTCCTGCATTTATGGCCTTGGAGACCCGGAGGACTACAAGTCTCTTGTGCTTTCCCTGAGAAAGGGCATGGTCAAGGACCGTGATGAGGTCCTCAGGAAGCTTATAGACATCCAGTACGACAGGAATGATATAAACTTTGTCAGAGGAACCTTCAGGGTAAGAGGGGATATCGTGGATATTTTCCCCGCTGCCTCATCAGACAAGGCAATAAGGGTTGAATATTTTGGGGATGAAATAGAAAGAATCCTGGAAATAGATTCTCTGACGGGTAATATTATCGGAGAACGGCAGCATGTTTTCATATACCCTGCTTCCCACTTTGCCACTACAAAAGCAAAACTGGATGCCGCAATTGAGAATATTGAACTGGAGCTTACAGAGCGGGTAAAGGAATTGAAGGAGCAGGACAAAATTCTGGAAGCCCAGAGGCTTCTTCAGAGAACCAACTATGATATAGAGATGATGAAGGAAGTAGGTTACTGCTCCGGGATAGAGAATTATTCAAGGCATATAAGCGGCAGGGCGCCCGGCAGTGCACCCTATACACTGCTGGACTTTTTCCCTGAGGATTATCTCCTGGTGGTTGATGAATCACACGTTACAATACCACAGGTCAGAGGTATGTATTTCGGAGACAGGTCAAGGAAGGAATCCCTTGTTGATTATGGTTTCAGACTGCCTTCTGCTTTTGACAACAGGCCGCTGAACTTCGAAGAATTTGAACAGAGGCTCAACCAGGTGGTTTATGTAAGCGCTACTCCGGCGAAGTTTGAACTGGAGCGCAGCGCCCATGTTGCTGAGCAGATAATAAGACCTACCGGCCTGGTGGATCCTGAGATAGAAGTGAGACCGGTCAAGGGCCAGATAGACCATCTGATAGGTGAAGTAAAGGAAAGGGCTGAAAAGAACCAGAGGGTTCTTGTCACAACCCTTACAAAAAAGATGGCTGAGGACTTAACGGCATATATGAAGGAATTGGATATCAGGGTACGTTATCTGCATTCGGATATCGTCACCATGGAGAGGATGAAGATTCTGAGGAGCCTCAGACTGGGTGAATTTGACGTGCTTGTGGGTATAAACCTCCTCAGGGAGGGGCTGGACCTTCCGGAGGTATCACTGGTAGCGATACTGGATGCGGACAAGGAAGGCTTCCTGAGATCTGAGACTTCACTTATTCAGACCGTGGGCAGGGCAGCCAGAAATGTTGAGGGGAAGGTAATTATGTATGCAGATAGCATTACCGACTCCATGAAGAATGCTATAAGTGAGACAAACAGAAGAAGAAAGATTCAAATGGACTACAATGAAAAGCATGGCATAGAGCCGCAGACTATAAGGAAAGCAATACATGAAATCATTGAAGCCACTACCGCTGCGGAAGAATCGGCAAAGTACGGAGTGAAGCGGGATATTGATCACATGAGGAAAGAGGATATTGTAAGGCTTATTTCTGCATTGGAGGAAGAGATGAAGGATTGTGCAAGGGCTATGCAGTATGAGCGGGCGGCAGAGCTTAGAGACAAGATAATCGAGCTCAGGCAGAAGGTCAAGAAATAAGAGGTGTATAATGGCAAAGGATAAAATAATCATCAGAGGTGCGAGAGAGCATAACCTGAAGAACATAGATATAGAAATACCAAGGGATAAATTTGTCGTAGTGACAGGTCTCAGCGGTTCCGGCAAGTCTTCTCTGGCCTTCGATACCATATATGCAGAGGGTCAGAGACGCTATGTGGAGTCTCTTTCCGCTTATGCAAGACAGTTCCTGGGACAGATGGAGAAGCCGGATCTGGATTATATTGAGGGCTTGTCTCCTGCAATATCTATAGATCAGAAGACTACTAACAGGAACCCCCGCTCGACGGTAGGTACCGTAACGGAAATATATGACTACCTGAGACTGCTTTTTGCAAGGATAGGAGTGCCTCACTGTCATATGTGCGGCAAGGAAATATCACAGCAGACTGTGGATCAGATGGTTGACTTTATTAAAGCCCTTGAACCGGGTACAAAGATCCAGCTCCTTGCCCCTGTTATAAGGGGGAAGAAGGGGGAGCACCAGAAGCTCATTGAGGATATAAAGAAGAGCGGCTACGTAAGAGCAAGGATAGATGGCGAGACTTTAGACCTCAATGAGGAAGTAAAGCTTGAAAAGAACAAGAAGCATACCATTGAAGTAATCGTTGACAGGATAGTAGTCAAGGAAGGTATAAACAAGAGGCTGACCGATTCTCTGGAAACGGTGCTCAAGCTTTCCGGCGGCACTGCCCTGATCGATATAGTCGGAAAGGAAGAAAGGCTTTTCAGCCAGAATTTTGCATGTACCGATTGCGGTATAAGTATAGAGGATCCTGCGCCGCGAATGTTTTCCTTCAATAGTCCCTTTGGTAAATGCCCCGTCTGTGACGGTCTGGGAGAGCTTAGAAGGATTGACCCGGACCGGGTGATACCCGACAGGTCCAAGTCGATAGCTGAAGGAGCCATAGAACCATGGAGAAATTATGATGAAGATACCTGGTACTACAATATACTTGAAGCAGCCTCCAAGCACTATGGCTTCAGCTTGGATACACCTGTCTGTGAATTGGATGACAAGATAATAGACATGATCCTTAACGGCAATGGCGGTGAAAAGATAAAAGTCAGATACGAGAGAGAATACGGCAAGGGCGAAGTCATGGTGTCTGTTGAAGGGGTCATCAATAACCTGGAGAGGCGCTATAGAGAGACGAAGTCTGACTACATGAGGAATGAAATTGAAAATTACATGTCTTCCATACCTTGCCCCGACTGTAAAGGGACAAGACTCAGAAAGGAAAGTCTGGCGATAAAGATAGGCGGACTTTCGATCGCTGAGGTATGTGACATGTCTGTCTATAAGATAAAGGACTTTTTTGACAAGATCAAGCTTACTGAGAAACAACAGATCATCTCCAAGCTTGTACTGAAAGAAGTGAGGGAGCGTCTTGAGTTTCTTATAAACGTTGGGTTGGAATACCTTACTCTTTCACGTACGGCAGGAACCCTTTCCGGAGGGGAAGCCCAGAGAATAAGACTTGCAACGCAGATCGGTTCCAGTCTTGTGGGAGTGCTGTATATACTCGATGAGCCAAGCATAGGACTTCATCAGAGAGATAACGGAAAGCTTCTGAAAACACTCAGGAACCTTACGAACCTTGGAAATACCCTGCTGGTTGTTGAGCATGATGAAGACACCATGCATGAGGCGGACTATATCATAGATATGGGCCCGGGAGCCGGAATACACGGGGGCGAAGTGGTTGCGGCAGGACCCCTTGACAGCATACTTGCCTGTGAAGAATCCATAACAGGCCAGTACCTAAGCGGGAAAAAGGTGATCCCGGTACCGGAAGAGAGAAGAAAGCCCAATGGCAAATGGCTTGAAATATGCGGGGCAAATGAAAATAACCTTAAGAACCTGGATGTCAGGATACCGCTTGGTGTCTTCACCTGTATAACGGGAGTATCAGGTTCAGGGAAGAGTACTCTTGTAAATGAGATATTATATAAGGAGCTTGCTCACAAGTTGTACAGATCAAAGGACAGAGCCGGAGAGCACAAGGGTATAAAGGGGATCGAATATATAGATAAGGTTATAGACATTGACCAGTCACCTATAGGAAGGACCCCCAGGTCCAATCCTGCTACCTACACAGGGGTTTTTGATATTATCAGGGAAGTGTTCGCAATAACTCCTGAAGCCAAGATGAGAGGTTACAAGAACGGTAGGTTCAGCTTCAATATCAAGGGGGGAAGATGTGAAGCCTGTAAGGGTGACGGAATCATCAAGATAGAGATGCAGTTTCTGCCTGATGTATATGTTCCCTGCGAGGTATGCAAAGGCAAGAGGTACAACAGGGAAACCCTGGAGGTCAGATATAAGGGCAAGAACATTTCTGAAGTTCTTGACATGACAGTAGAGGATGCTGTAGAGTTCTTTGAAAACATTCCAAGAGTACAAAGAAAGCTGCAAACCCTTTATGATGTCGGTCTGGGCTATATAAAGCTGGGACAGCCGTCAACAGAACTGTCCGGCGGAGAAGCCCAGAGGATAAAGCTGGCTTATGAGCTGTCAAAGAGAAGCACAGGTAAGACAGTATATATCCTGGATGAGCCTACCACAGGGCTTCACATTGCGGACATCCACAAGCTGCTGGGTATACTTGACAGACTTGTGGATACAGGAAATACCGTGATAATAATTGAACACAACCTGGACGTAATCAAAAGGGCCGATCATATCATAGACCTGGGACCGGAAGGCGGAGACAGGGGAGGCACGATCATAGGCCAGGGCACTCCTGAAGAAATATGCAAAATCGGTGCATCATATACCGGGCAGTTCCTGAAAAAGGTAATTGAAAGGGACAGAAACAGTCGCTAGCCACGAGTCACCAGTCTCTAGATTTTATGGTATTCCTTACGGGTCAAAGTATGGGCGATTCATGAATCGCCCATACATGCTTCGACGCCCAGCTCTAATCTAGTGACTGGAGTCTAGCGACTAGCGACTATAGAATATTGCTACGCAATATTCTATTTTTTTGTCCTGTTCTTGTAATATATTGCGCTATGACAAAATTTTGCAGGAAATTCATTAAAGCTTGGAGAATTAGTACTGCACTTACTGTAATTGTAAATATACTATATTGATATACTTATATTATACCTGTATTAGGGGGATGGTTATGAAGCTTAAACAACCCGGCATATATTATCTGGCGATACTGCTCGTTCTGGTCATTTTTCCGGTCATGTACACATTTCGATTATTTGACAGAGATATTCCCATTGATAGCTTTGAAAGTGGAAAGGATACCATTGAACTAAGGTTTCTCAGCAGCTGGGGCGGCACCGACACAAAAGCAGTACAGCTTCAACTGCTATTGGAAGAGTTTGAAAAGGAAAACCACGGAGTCAGAATTATAAATGAATCAATGTCGGGAACAGAATTTCTCTTCAAGCTCAAAACAAATTTTGCGCAGGGAAATGATCCTGATGTATTTGGACTTTGGCCCGGTTCAGATATTAAGATCCTTATAAACCAGGGCAAAGTGGCGGACCTGACGGAGCTGCTTGAGTCAGACAGGGAATGGGCTGCCAATTTCGGCGAGGAGGCATGGGGCTATGACCAGTTTGACGGCAGAATCTATGGACTCCCCTGTGAAATCATATATGAGGGATTATTCCTGAATATGGACCTTTTTACCAAATACGGGGTAAAGGTTCCCGGGACTTATGAAGAGCTGAAGGATGCCGTAAGAATATTCAGAGATAGAGGGATAATTCCCATTGCGTATAATTCTACCCCTGAAGGGACCTTCCTGTATCAGAATATCGTTATGAGGCTGGGTGGGAAGGAAGATACCGAGAATCCCTATAAGGCCGGAGTGATAAACCAATGTTATATTGATGGGATGAAATATGTAAAGGAACTGTATGAGCTTGGAGCCTTTCCCGAAGATGCTTTTACCATTGACGATAAAACCAGGGACAATCTTTTTATAGAGAAGAAGGCTGCCATGATAGCACAAGGCTCGTGGTTCATAGGAGTCGGCTCTTTGAAGGCTGAAGATGAGACTGTTGATATCATACCCTTTCCGGTCTTCAGGGAAGGAAAGTCCTACCCGAGCAGCATCATATACGGTCTTGGCAATGGCAACTTCCATATGAGTACAAAAGCTTTTGAAAGTCCCGAGAAAAGGGAAATGTGCATAAAACTCCTTAAATTCCTTACATCAGTAGATTCTGCAAAGCTTTTCAGCCATGAGACAGGCTTCATCAGTAATATAAAGATACCGGAGCAGGATATGCAGTCAAGCAGGCTGATGGGAAAAGGCAAAGAGCTTATAGCAAATTCCATGGAGTTGGTTGGACCGACCGACAGCTTCATAGACAGGAATTTATGGGAGCAGATACTTGTAACAAGCTTCCCCCAGGTTCTGGAGGGACGGAAAACCCCTGAAGAGGTTTTTGAAGAAATGGACCGAAAGGCAATGCAGCAGTAAAACCTTCAGTGATAAAAAAGGCTTCCATTGAAGCATTTTAACAATCAAGGAAGCCTTTTTTGAAACTCGTTGACGGAAAGTGGCACATTAAGGAAATTTATAATTTCCTACTCGTTATAAAACAACAGGAGAATTGTTATGGGGAATATTGTAAATAAATTTATTCTGTTTTATAAGAATACATCCATAAAGAACAAGCTGCTGCTATTGTTTTATATACAAATTGTCATTCCGCTGTTCTTTATAAGTGTTACCTCCTATCAGAAATCTGCTGAGATAATTGAACAGAAATCAATCAACTACTCCCAGGACATCCTTAAAATGATAGAACTCCGCTTCAACGACCTTTCCAGCAGCATGCAGGTGCTCACCCTCGAGCTGCTGTATGATAACAGGGTATATGATGCACTGGGCAGCAGAGGTTTTGAGGATAATATAACCATATATAAAAGGGCAAGCGAAATAAGGAGCATACTGAGGCAGGCGACCCTTTCCAGGAGTGAGATACAATCCATATGCCTGGTGACAAAGAACAGGAGATTTTACAGCTTCGATTCAGACAATGGAAAGGCCAGGATAGAAGTAATGCTGCCCTATGACAGTGCAGTTGAAGCTGCCAGAGAGGGTAAGGGAAAGCTGGTATGGTTTCTTGACAGCCAGGAGGGTAAGGTAAACAGTATTTATGTCACCAGGATGGTATACGACAGGGATAATTATAATGAGATAGGTCTAATGGCAATAAATATAAAAAAGGAGTATCTTGAGTCCGTATATACCGATTTATCCAAAGAGTCGGTAAACAATATATCAATACTTTCAGAGGATAATGAAGAAATCGTGAAGGAGACCCTGAACAGCGGGATATTGAAGAATTTTTACCAGCAGGCACAGGGGAAAAGGGGCTTCTATATAGATGATAAAGCAGGAATGCTGGTATCTTATGTGCTGCTTGAAGACCCCATCTGGAAAATCGTATACCACATCCCTTTGAAGGAGTTGTACCGGGAAATGGACACCCTTAAACGATGGGTGCTTCTAATCATATTGTATGGGCTGATTATATTGTCGGTACTCAGCGTACTCACTTCTGTGGATATAATAACCCCTATAAACAGGCTTGTAGAGGGAATGAAAAAGGTTGAAAAGGGCAACAAGCATGAAGATATTGAACTGGACAGGAATGATGAATTGGGATATCTGAGTGAAAGGTTCAACAGGATGTCAAAAAGGATCGATTATCTTGTCAACTGCATATACAAGGAGGAAATCGCCCTAAGAGAGGCCGAGATCAAGGCGCTGCAAGCGCAGATCAATCCGCACTTCCTTTTCAACACCCTTGAAAATATCAACTGGATGGCACAGCTTAACGGAGTTCCGGAAATAAGCGATACCGTATCCGCTCTTGCTAAACTGATAGACGGAAGTATAGGCAGGGGTGACAGGATGATATCCTTCAGGGAGGAATTGGAATACATAGAAAATTACATGACCATATTGAAGAACAGATATGAGAACAAGCTTGAAGTAATAAAGACCCTGGATGAGGAACTGATGGATATAAAAATACCAAGGCTTTTAATACAGCCTCTGGTAGAAAATGCTGTAAAGCATGGAATTGAAAAAAGCCGGCGTAAGGGGATAATCAGACTTGACGCATATAGAAAAGACGGCCATGTTGTATTTGAGGTCTCTGACAATGGCATAGGCATGACTCAGGAGGAGCTTAAGGCACTGAATCTCAGGCTGCAGGAAGATGCTCTCATTAATGAGGGGAAGGGCTATGGAGAAACAAGAAAGAGCATAGGCCTTGAAAATGTCAACAGAAGGTTGAAACTGCTGTACGGAAGCTCCTACGGAGTGGAAATACAAAGCAGTTACGATGAGTATACCAGGGTAATTGTGAGGATACCTGAAGAGCAGGGATCAGAAGGAGATAAGAGCAATGTACAAGGTGCTGATAGTTGATGATGAATCCATAATCAGAAAAGGGCTGAAAAACATAATAGACTGGAAGAGCCTTGGCTGTGAGGTATGCGGAGAGGCAAGCGACGGCATCGAGGGCATAAGGATGATCAGAGAGGTGCGTCCGCATATTCTGATAACGGACATCAACATGCCTGAAATCGATGGACTGAGTATGATAAAAGAAACTAAGCAGCTGCTGCCTGAGAGCAAGATAATCATACTTACCGGCTACAGGGATTTTGAATATATACAGGAGGCAATAAGGCTGGGAGCTTTTGATTACATATTGAAGCCCTCCAAAATTGAAGACCTGACAGCTATAATAAATAAGGCGATTGCAGAGCTTCAGCATGGCTGCATGCTGGAAGAAGAGCTAAGCAGGCTTAAAAAGCACTTTGAAAGTAAAATTCCCGTGCTCAGGCAAAAATTGCTGTATGATATCATGTTCAGGATCAATACGAAAAAGGAAGAGATCCTGGAGGAACTTAGTCTTTATGGCCTTGCAGTGGATGATTTTACTATCATGGCTGTAGAGACTGACGATGATGGTCAGGAAAATATGAAAAGCCAATATGAAAGGCATTTGTATCAGTTCGGGATAATCAATACTTTTGAGGAAATGCTGAGTGCCAGGTTCAAGGTAGCAGAAGTGCCGATAAACAGCAAGACGACAGTGTTTATCATTCAAGCAAAGGAAACAGGCGTCGAGGATATGTCCGGTTCACTTTACAGAGATGCTGTAAGCCTGCAGGAGCTTGTAAGGAACTGTTTCAGCTTTACCGTTACCATATCCATAAGCACCAGGGGTAAGGGGGCCTTTGAGCTTGCCGACAAGGCCAAGGAGTCTCTTGAAGCTCTTGATTATAAATTCTATATGGGTAAGAATACAATAATACTCTATGATGATTTGAAATCCTTCTATAAATCCACGGATTTTTCCATGCTGGAGCATTATGAGAAGGTTCTTGTGCAGAAGGTCAGGTCAGGCAATGCAGAAAGCGTAGCTTCAGCGCTGAAGGATATATTGAAGTGTGTGAACGAATGCAAGCTTGACAGGGAAAGCATAAAGAAGTTCTACTGGAATGCAATAAACATGATTTTTACATTGCCCACTACCATGAAGCTTGATGACGAAAGTCCAAGCAGCAGGAGGATAACTGAAATCTTCGGTATTCTTGATCAATGTGAAAGCCTGATGGAGCTTAACGGGATACTTGAAGACCTGGCAATAAATATTGCAAACAGGATAAACAGCTTCAACAGAAAGACAATAAATTCCACCCTGCAAAAAGCCATGGACTATATCAGCCTGAACTATAAGGAGTCCATCACACTGAATGAAGTCGCGGAGCATACCTATGTGAGTATATATTATCTGAGCAGGATGTTTACCAAAGAACTGGGTAAGAACTATGTGGACTACCTGAACGAGGTCAGGATAGAAAAGGCCAAGGAATATCTGCGGGATTCCTGCTACAAGACCTATGAAATAGCAGAGCTGGTAGGGATAAAGGATGCACATTACTTTTCCAAGCTCTTTAAGAAGTACACAGGGGTAACCCCTTCCGAATACAAGTCCGGTTGTTGATTGAGCATTAATACTACTACAGTGTAGTCACTTAGAGCAGTAATGTCATAGCCACATATGCGTATACAGAAATTGATGGCACTAAGCAACTCAGCCTAAGAAAAACCTAACGGCTTAAAATGGTCATCCGTGACCTTTAAGCCTTGCATCGGCATCCATGCCTCGCATACGGTTTTTCTAAGGCTTCCTTGCTAAGTGCCATTAACAATTTCTGTATAAGCATATTTAGGCTATTGACATTTCTGCTCTTAAGTTTGTCTATGTTCTAAGTGCTCCATAAAGGGAAAGCTCTAATTCTGTCCAAAGCTTATATTGTGTGAGTCGATATACGAGCTATTACTTCTTTTAGTATTATAGTCCTTAGGGTTTGTCACTATCTAAGCATTCTTGAATAGTAATCGTTTTTTTTAGTGTAAAATGTTGCACCTGATTTTTGCACAACATTATGAAACAAAAACGCAAGATGTTCCATTTAATGAAGAGGCAATGAAATATAGTATGGGATTAAGGAAATTAAACGGTATATAAATGGGAAATGGGGGGTAGCCATATGACTGAGGTGCAGAAGGCTTTGACCACAAGGGGTGCAGCGGTGAAGAGACAAAAGCCTGCTCTTCTTAAGGAGCTGGTAAAGAACAGGGTATTGTACCTTATGCTGCTTCCGGGGCTGTTGGTGCTGCTGGTCAACAACTACCTGCCGATGTTCGGCATCGTAATAGCCTTCAAGGATTACAACTATACAAAGGGCTTCTGGAAGAGCGACTGGGTTGGCTTTGAGAACTTCAAATACTTGTTTAACTCAAAAGCTGCCTATCAAATTACCAGAAACACCATCCTTTATAATCTGGCATTTATAATCATAGCTGCCACCATTGCCGTCGCACTTGCAATAATATTCAACGAGCTTCTGAACAGGCGTATGTCCAAGCTGTACCAGAGCGTGATGTTTCTGCCCTACTTTCTTTCCTGGGTCGTTATCAGCTATCTGGTATTCGCACTTCTTAGCTCGGATATGGGTTTTATCAATAAAATGCTTATCAGTTCAGGAATGCAGCCGGTCGACTGGTATGTTGAGCCCAGGTTCTGGCCGTTGATCATCATACTGGTGAATACATGGAAATGGACCGGATATGACAGCATCATATATCTTGCCGCAATTGTGGGCTTTGACAAATCCCTTTACGAAGCGGCGGCTGTTGATGGAGCCTCAAGGTTCCAGCAGATCACAAAGGTGATGGTGCCTATGCTGATGCCGGTAATCATCATACTTACATTGATAAAAGTAGGAAGAGTCTTTTTTACAGACTTCGGATTGTTCTTCAATATCCCCAGGAACAGCGGCCCGCTCTTTGATGCGACCAATGTAATTGAGACCTATGTATTCAGGGCTCTGAGACAGACCGGAGACATAGGCATGGCATCGGCAGCAGGTTTTTATCAGGCGATCGTCGGTTTTATAGTAGTATTGACTGCCAACTATATTGTTAGAAAAATCGACAAAGACAGCTCATTGTTTTAGGGGGGCGTGAGAGATGAGGGATTGCACAAAGATCAACAGAAAAGCTGATTTTCTTCTTAACATAATAATGATCCTATGTACGATAGCATGTGTTCTTCCGCTGGTAATTGTTTTCTCAGCTTCCATAACAGATGAAAAAACAGTGACTATGTATGGCTATAGCTTGATACCGAGGAATTTCAGCCTGGAGTCCTATAAGTATATTTTCAAGAACATAATGGTGGTCCTCAGGGCTTACGGGGTGACTATGCTCGTTACGGTTTCAGGCAGCACGCTAAGTCTTATAATAATATCCTTATATGCATATCCGCTATCCAGGAAAGACTTTAAATACAGAAGCGTATTCACCTTTATTGTCTTCCTGACCATGCTGTTCAACGGAGGCCTGGTTCCGTGGTATATGGTATATGTCAATGTTCTTCATATAGACAATACCATAATGGCGCTCATACTACCGTATCTGATGACACCGCTGTATGTGCTGATAATGAGGACCTTCTTCATGACGACCATACCGGAAGGGATAATAGAAGCAGCAAGGATCGACGGTGCCGGAGAATTCCAGACCTTTGTTCGGATAGTGCTTCCTCTGGCAAAACCCGTATTAGCGACAATAGGACTTTTCAATGTCCTGACATATTGGAACGATTGGTACGCACCACTGCTTTTCATAAATAACGAAAAGCTTTTCAACCTGCAGTACCTTATGTACAGAGTGGATAAAGCAATTATGTATCTTTCAAATAACGCAGGCTCTATTAACAACGCAACCCAGATCATGGCAAATCTACCCTCCCAGACGGCAAGAATGGCAATGGCGGTTATTGCCATAGGCCCGATAATTCTGGCCTATCCGTTCTTCCAGAAATATTTTGTCGAGGGCCTGACCATAGGGTCGATAAAAGGCTAAATTCATGGGCTATTACCTTAACGGGTAAGCATAAAAAAATATTAAAAGGGGAGAAGAGTATGTTAAAAACCAGAAAACTTCTTTGTATTGTTCTAGCGCTTGTTTTTATACTGACCGGCGCAGCGGGCTGTGCAAAACCGGCTACTGCACCGGCACCTGCAGCGGCGCCTGCAGAAGCTGCTGCGGCACCTGCACTGGAACCTGTTGAATTGACCTGGTTCTTCATAGGCAATGGTCAGCAGGAGGATGTAGCGCTGATCGAGGAAGAGATCAACAAGTATATTAAAGACAAAATCAATGCTACTGTGAAGCTGCAGTGCTACCAGTGGGGAGCTGAGTACGACGACAAGCTGCAGCAGATGATCGCTTCGAGACAGGAATTTGACATTTGCTTTACGGCAGCCTGGGCGAACAACTATATGCAGAATGCAGTAAAGGGCGCTTTTGTGCCGCTGAATGACGACAAGGATCTGTTAAACAAATATGCTCCAAAGACAAAGGCACTATTGGGTGATGATTTCCTTGCAGGCTCACAGATTGACGGAATCAACTACGGTATACCTGCTAATAAGGAAAAGGCACATTCCTGGGGCTTCATAATCAAAAAGGACCTGGTTGACAAATATGGCTTTGATATCTCTGCAATAAAGACTCTTCAGGACCTGGAGCCAATGCTTAAGGTAATAAAAGAGAAGGAGCCTAATGTATATGGTCTGGAAGCCCTCGACGGCGAATCACCGATTAAGCTTCTTGACTGGGATGTTGTCGGCGACGACAAGTGCCCGGGTGTTGTTTACAATGATTCCAAAGACCTCAAGGTATTCAACGAGTTTGAAGCAGCAGAGACAATGGAGCTCTTGAAGACAGTCAGAAAATTCTATCAGGCCGGCTATATAAGGAAGGATGCTGCTACAGTCACCGATTACAATGCTGACGAAGCAGCAGGAAAGATATTTGCAGCTACCAAGTCCCTTAAGCCGGGAAAAGATGCAGAAATGTCACTTACACATGGTTTTGAGTGGGTTCAGGTATATATAACTCCTCCGGTAATATCCAGCAGAGATACAATGGGTTCACTGCAGGCAATATCAAGCACTTCCAAGAATCCTGAAAGAGCTTTGATGTTCCTCGAACTGTTCAACACCGATCCATATCTCAATAACCTGATAAACTTTGGTATTGAGAATAAGCACTATGTAAAGGTCAGCGACAACATTATAAAGGCAGGCCCGGACCAGGCAAAATACAATCCGGGTACCGGCTGGATGTTCGGCAACCAGTTCATCAACTACCTGTATGAGAGCGAAGATCCCAAGAAGTGGGAGCAGTTTGAAGAATTCAACGGTCAGGCTGCAGGAACAAAGACCCTTGGTTTCAACTTTGATCCTTCAAGTGTAAAGAATGAAATTGCAGCAGTAAACAATCTCTGGGATAAATATGTTCCGGCTCTTGAAACAGGATCTATCGATCCGGAAATAAATGTACCGAAGTTCAACCAGGAGCTAAAGGCTGCAGGTATCGACAAGATAATAGCTGAAAAGCAGAAGCAGCTTACTGAATGGGCTCAGAAGATGGGCAAATAGTGCCGCATAAATTTAAGTAATAGTTTCCTAAAAACTTAAGGCTAATATTCTTATGGAGTGTTAGCCTTAAGTATAACCTTAAATTATAGTGCAGAAAAAGCATATAAAGGAGTAATTCAATGAAAGCGTTGTTTAGTACCGAGGGGATCATATATAGGATAATGACAATAATATATCAGCTTGTCATACTGAATCTGCTGTGGTGTGTAGCCAGTATTCCGGTTATAACAATAGGGGCTTCTACCACTGCCTTGTTTTATGTTGTAGGAAAGATCGTAAGGAAAGAAGAGGTGCACGAATTCAGAGACTATATAAAAGGCTTCAGGGATAATTTTAAACAAGCTACCATCATATGGCTGATACTATGTGCAGCTTATCTTATGATCTTTGCCAACTTCAGCTTCCTTGAACAGTACAGCAGAATGGGAGGCCTGATGCTGGCAATACAGCTGCCGGTATTGGTCCAGGTGATTATAGTCACGGTTTTTGTTTTTCCGCTGCTTTCAAGATATGAATCACGCACCATAGAAATAATAAAGACATCATGGATTCTGGGAATCAGGCATATTTTTTCCTGTATTGCAAGTCTGGCGATTATTGCCGTTGCAGTAATACTCGCAAAATTAGTACCGGCGTTGTTCCTGATGGTTTTTACAAGCCTGGCTGCATTAGCCATTTATTTAGTGTTCAACAGGATTTTGGAAAAATATCGCCCTGGGGCTGCATAAAGGCCTGGGGTGTTGTTATAAAGGAGAATTATTATGCAGTATGGGTATTTTAATGATTTAAGTAAGGAATATATTATAACAAATCCCAAGACTCCCGTGAAATGGATAAATTATATCGGAGATCTTAACTTTGGAGGTTTTGTTGACCACACGGGAGGGGCTCTTATCTGCAAGGGAGATCCTGCAATAAACAGGATCACAAAGTATATACCACAGCTTCCTGCGTCTGAGTTCAAGGGTGAGACCTTGTATGTAAGGATAAAGACCAAGGATGCATATACCCTTTTCTCTCCTTATTTCGTACCTACCCTGGATCAGTATCAGATGTATGAGTGTCATGTTGGGCTCGGATATATGAGAATCGTATCGGAGTTTTACGACATAAGGACTGAGGTGCTGATTTTCGTACCTATTGGCGGGAGCAGGGAGATAAGGGATATAAGAATAACCAATCTCAGAGCTGTGCCTGTTGAGCTTGACGCAATACCGGCTGTTGAGTATACACATTTTGATGCACTGAAGCAGCTTGTCAATGCCGATTGGGTACCGCAGACAATGCAGTCCGGCTGTATTGAAGAGAAAAACGGCTGCATAACACTCATACAATATGCATATATGAATAAGGATACAAGAGTAAACTACTTTACTTCCAATCACGCGGCTTCCTCCTTTGAAACAGACAGGAAGTATTTCCTGGGCGACAATGAATACAGCACCTGGGAATGCCCGATGAGCCTGGATAATAGAGAGCTTGGAAACCATAAAGCCTTGCGTGGAGATAACATGGCAGTATTGATGCACCACCTTGGTGTATTGGAGCCTGGGGAATCCAGGAGACTTGTCACACAGCTGGGACAGTGCAGAAACGTTGAGGAGGACAGTTATAACATTGAGTGTTTCAGAAATACTGAGAGGGTAGATGCCGAATCTGCAAAACTAAAACGCTTCTGGGAAGAATATCTGTCAAAGCTTCAGGTGGAAACCCCCGACAAAGCTATGAATACTATGCTGAATATCCATAATCCCAGGCAATGCTACGTAACAAAGAACTGGTCCAGGTACCTGTCACTATATCAGTTGGGTTTTGGTTTCCGGGGAATGGGCTTTAGAGATAGCTCCCAGGATGTGATGGGGATATTAGGAAATGCAGCCGAAGAAGGAAGGGAGCTTATTGAAAAGCTTCTACAGGTTCAGAAGATCAATGGTTCTGCAATGCACCAGTTCAATCCTGTTACTATGATTGCCAATGAAGGGGATTCCAGGGAACTGGGGGACAGGCCGGATTACTACAGCGATGATCATCTCTGGATAATACTGGCGGTATGCTCATATGTGAAGGAAACCGGGAATACAGGATTTCTTGATAAGCAGATCCCTTTCTATGAAAAAGGTGAAAATGCTGTGCCTAAAGAGAAAGGTACCGTATTGGACCATCTTATAAGGGCAGTTGAATTCACAAGGAGTGACCTGGGTGCTCATGGGCTTCCTTTGCTGGGTTTTGCTGATTGGAATGATACCGTAAATCTGCCTAGGGGAGCAGAATCCCTTTTCACCGCCAATTTGTACGGGAAGGCCCTTTCGGAGATGGCTGAGCTCATGGGATACCTGGGCAATGACAGGCTCAGAATAACATATGAGAACTATTATAATGACATGAAGAACAGTGTAAACAATTGGGGCTGGGATGGAGAATGGTATATAAGATATTTTGACAGGGAAGGAAAGCCTGTGGGTTCCACAGAAAACAGCACCGGGCAAATCTATGTGAACGCTCAGTCCTGGGCGGTCATATCGGGCTTTGCCCCTGAAAACAGAGCTGTAAAAGCTCTTGACTCCGTAAACAGGATACTGAACACAAAGAATGGAATTAAGCTGAGTTCCCCAGGCTATAACGGCTATGATCCTGAGAAGGGTGGAATCACTACATACCCTCCGGGTGCTAAAGAGAACGGCGGAATATATCTGCACTGCAACCCCTGGGTAATGATAGCTGAGACATTGGTCGGCAACGGGGACAGGGCTTATGAATACTATTTGCAGATCAACCCTGTAAGCAAGAACAGCTGTATAGATGAATATGAATGTGAGCCTTACTGTTATTCGCAGAATATACTGGGGGATGAACATCCTCAGTTCGGTCTGGCAAGAAATAGCTGGCTTTCAGGTGCTTCCTCATGGGTTTATCAGGCCGCTGTCAAGTATATATTGGGTATTCGCCCTACCTATGAAGGCCTAATGGTGGACCCGTGCATTCCAAGTGACTGGAAGGGCTTTAAGATTAAAAAGCATTATAGGGATTCAGTATATGATATACAGGTAAGAAACCCTGAAGGTATTTCCAAGGGGATAAAGCAAGTAATGCTGGATGGCCGGATTTTCAAGGGGGATATAATACCATCCTTTGGAGATGGCAAGCTGCACTCCATTGAAGTATTGATGGGGAAAAACTCATATGTATCGGAGGGAGACTGATGAAATACGGATATTTTGATGATCTGAACAGGGAGTATGTAATAAATACACCCAAGACCCCATTTCCATGGATAAACTATCTGGGACAGGATGAATTCTTTTCGCTTATATCGAATACTGCGGGAGGTTACTGCTTCTACAAGGATGCCCGGTTGAGAAGGCTGACCAGATATAGATACAACAGCATTCCCTGGGATAATGGGGGAAGGTACTTTTATATCAATGATGGGGGAAAGGTGTATTCCCTCACCTGGATGCCGGTTAAACAGGAGGTAGACAGCTTTGAGTGCAGGCACGGCCTGGGCTACACCAGAATAAAAAGTCTTCAGAACGGCCTTTTAAGTGAAGTGCTTTACATGGTACCCCTGAAGGATAATGTTGAGTTGCATCATGTAAGTCTGACAAACATGGGGAAAGAGGATAAGGAAATTACACTATTTTCCTTTATTGAGTTCTGCCTCTGGAATGCCTATGATGACATGACCAATTACCAGCGGACTCTTAATATAGGCGCTGTTGAGGTGGAGGGCAGCACCATATTCCATAAGACTGATTACAGGGAGAGAAGGAATCACTATTCCTTCTACAGTGTGAATAGAGCTGTTGAAGGGTTTGACACAGAAAGGGATGCTTTTCTGGGAAGGTTTAACGGGCTCCATGAGCCGGAAGCTGTAATTGAAGGCAAATCACGGAATTCAAAGGCACAAGGTTGGAATCCCATAGCATCACACGGCATTAAGCTGGTCTTGAAGCCAGGAGAGAAAACAACGCTTCTATTTGTATTAGGATATGTTGAGAACGAGGAGAATGAAAAGTGGGAAGCGAAGGGTATTATAAATAAGTCAAAGGCCTATGGGCTTTTAGAAAAGTATAGGGATGACAGTTCTGTAAATAAAGCTTTTAATGAATTAAAAGGTCATTGGGATAGATTGCTTTCAAGATACTCTATCTCCAGCAGCGAAGAGAAGCTGAACAGGATGGTGAATATCTGGAATCCGTATCAGTGTATGATAACCTTTAATATGTCGAGAAGCGCCTCGTATTTCGAGACGGGGATTGGAAGAGGTATGGGCTTCAGGGATTCAAACCAGGATATACTGGGCTTTGTGCATATGATTCCCGATAAGGCGAGAGCAAGGATACTGGAGCTTGCCGCAACACAGCTGGAGGACGGAGGGGCCTACCACCAGTATCAGCCCCTGACAAAGAAGGGCAACAATGAGATAGGCGGCGAATTCAACGATGATCCTTTATGGCTTATACTATCAACAGTAGCTTATATCAAGGAAACAGGAGATTATTCCATACTGGATGAATGTATTTCCTACAACTGCGATGAAAGTAAACAGGGGACTCTGTTCCAACATTTGCAGAAGGCTTACGGCTATACTCTTAACAATCTTGGGCCTCATGGGCTGCCATTGATCGGCAGGGCAGACTGGAACGATTGTCTGAATCTCAACTGTTTTTCAACAAGCCCCGATGAATCCTTCCAGACCTGCGGCAACAGGAAAGGCAGGATTGCGGAGTCTGTGTTCATTGCAGGACTGTTTGTCTATGCGGGGAAGGAATATGAAAAGCTGTGCAAGCTGCTGGGGTATGATGTGGAAGCGGTTGAAATGGCGGCTGAAGTGGAAAAGATGCGGGAAAATGTTATAAAACACGGTTATGATGAGGATTGGTTCCTCAGGGCTTACGATTATTTCGGCAATAAGGTCGGAAGCAGCGGGAATGCAGAAGGCCAGATATTTATTGAGCCGCAGGGATTCTGCATAATGGCAGGGATAGGTCTGGAGGACGGTATGGCACAAAGGGCATTGGATTCAGTCAGTGAGAGGCTGGATACGAAATACGGCCTGGTACTTCAGAATCCGGCTTACAGCGAATATAAGCTTAACCTGGGTGAGATATCCTCTTATCCGCCGGGCTTGAAAGAGAATGCAGGGATCTTCTGCCACAATAATCCTTGGATAATGATTGCAGAAACAAAACTGGGCAGGGGCGGTAAAGCCTTTGAATACTACAGGAAGATCGCTCCGGCATATGTTGAGGAAATAAGCGATGTTCATATAATGGAGCCTTATGTATATGCACAGATGATAGCCGGAAAAGATGCGCCCAGACCCGGAGAAGCAAAGAACTCATGGCTTACGGGAACTGCAGCATGGAACTATGAGGCAATAACCAAGTGGATATTGGGAATAAGGCCTGATTTCAACGGGCTTGCAGTTGACCCGTGCATACCTGAGGAATGGGACGGTTTCAGCGTTGTAAGGGAATTCAGGAATGCTGTGTACAAAATAGATGTCAGGAATCCGGTGCATGTGAGTAAAGGGGTAAAGAGTGTGAAAGTAGACGGAAAACAGGCAGCAAGTAATATAATACCTGTGTTCAATGATAATTCAACCCATGAAATAGAAATAATCATGGGATAGAGTTCTTCTACAGTCACTAGTCACTAGACTCTAGTCGCCAGACTTCTGGGTATTCCTTATGGGTATAGGCTTAGCCCAGTCTTCGAAGTACTACTCAAATCTAGTGACTAGTATCTAGCGACCAGCGACTGAAGGATGCGACTATGTCGCATCCTTATTCATATCTTCTTTCCGGTACCCTGTTCGATACCAGAAGCGCTTTTATTTGTTTTGCTTCTTCTTCGCTGCATTCAATGGTTATGACCCCCATGTCATAGCTTGGATATAGAAGCACCTTGCCGTTGTATACCAGATGGTTTTCTATTCTCTCGAAGGGGTACCAGCCTACCGCGTTTGTATAGCTGAAAGGTACGGAAAGCTCCAGCCTGAAGTCTATACCACTAATAGCAAAGCCTTTGCTGGTTACATGGATTTTCATAGTCCTGTTGTTTATGAAGAAAAGCACCTCCAGAGTGATTGCCAGGGCTGCAAGGCCGGCCAAAGACCATAGGCTCTCACGGGTTACCGCCCTTTTACTTACCATAGGCATCAATACGGCGATTATCGGAAGGATAAGCAGTATGATCCTGTCGCGTATCTCGAAGGATCTTGCAGGAAAAGTCTTGAAAATATTCAGGTCTCTCATCATATTCCTGATATAAAAGTACTTAATAAGCGCCTGGGAATATAAGGCTGCAATATAGCTTATGATATACAGCAGCGCCGCAAAAAGAACAGTGCCGGCAGAAGCTGACGGAGCCTGGAATGGAATAACGAAATTAATAAGTGTAAATAGTAACAGGAAAGTAAAAAGGGATGTTAAAAAAACTACTGTCTTCATTGTATTGCTCATTTATGTTCCCCATTTCAAAATTGGTCTATATACATTATAAATTATATCAAATCTTTATTAAACTGCAATTTGTTGTATAATATAGATAGATAGGAGATGCGAGATACGAGGTACGAGAGCTCAAGCAGAGCTTCGAGGTTTCGGGAATTAGGGAAAAGCTTCGAAGGCTTTCTAATGCCACGAGCCACGAGCCAAAAAGTGCAGTAAATTAACCAGCTGCAAATTTATATAGTCATTAGGGGGCTAGTCATGCTATCACTGGACGACAAACTGAAAAATCTCCCGGAGAACCCCGGGGTATATATAATGCGGGATGAGAATAATGAGATTATTTATGTCGGCAAGGCAATAAATTTGAAGAACAGGGTCAGGCAGTACTTCCAGTCCTCCAAGAACCAGCATCCCAAGGTTGCTGCCATGGTTGAGAGAATAACCGACCTGGAATATATAATTACCGACTCTGAGCTTGAAGCTCTTATACTGGAGTGCAATCTGATAAAAAAGCACCGGCCCAGATATAATATAATGCTTAAGGATGATAAGCAGTATCCCTACATAAAGCTCACGGTAAACGAGGACTATCCAAGGCTTCTTGTAGTCAGGGAAATAAAAAAGGACGGAGCAAAGTATTTTGGCCCATATACCGATGTGACTGCTGTAAACAGAACCATTGACCTGTTGAAAAGTTTGTTTCCCCTGAGATACTGCAATAAAAACATAAACAGGATAATGGGCAAGGAAAGACCTTGCCTCAACTACCATATAAAAAAATGTATCGCTCCATGCCAGGGGAATGTCAGCAAAGAACAATACAAGGAACTGACCGACTCGGTAATAATGATGCTGGAAGGCAAGCAGGAGGAAGTTCTGAAGCGGCTGGAGCACAGAATGCACCTGGCTGCTGACAACCTGGATTTTGAGAAGGCGGCTGAAATCAGGGACAACATGAACTCCCTGATAAAGATAGCGGAAAAGCAGAAAATCATATCCTCTGCACTGGTAGACCAGGATATAATCGCTTTTGCGGTGGATCAGTCAGAATCCTGCATACAGGTCTTCTTTGTCAGAGGTGGAAAGCTCATAGGGAGAGAGCATTTTCTTATTGAGGACACCAAGCTGAGTGATACAAAGGAGATATTAAGCAGCTTTATAAAGCAGTTTTATGAATCGGGCACACTTATACCAAGAGAAATATTACTTCAGGAAGAGATCGATGAGCTGCAGATAATAGAGAGATGGCTCAGCGATAAAAGAGGGGGACGTGTCAGACTGATCGTCCCCAAAAGGGGAGAAAAGCAAAAACTCATAGAAATGGTGAGTAAAAATGCAGAGGATACTCTTAGGCTCCTTATTGAAAAACAGAAAAGTGATGAAGAGAGGACAATAGGAGCCTGCATGGAGTTGAAGGACTTACTGGGGCTTCCGGATATCCCGGTTCGGATTGAGGCCTTTGATATTTCACATCTTCAGGGAGTACTGAACGTTGGTTCCATGATAGTATTTGAGAAAGGAAGACCCAACAGCCGGAATTATAGACGATTCAGAATAAAATCCGTAGAAGGCGTAAATGATTATGAAAGCATGAGGGAGATCATACAAAGGCGGTTCATTCATGGAATTAAGGAAAGAGAGGAGCTTGAGTCAGAGGATAAGGATATGTCCATTGGCAAATTCTCGGTTTTCCCGGACATTATTATGCTGGACGGCGGCGTAGGACAGATCAATGCAGTGCTTCCAGTCCTCAGGGAAATGAATATAGGCATACCGGTCTGCGGAATGGTCAAGGATGACAAGCACAGGACCAGGGGTCTGATACACAATGGCAGGGAAATTGAGATACCTGTAAACTCCAGGGTCTTCAGGCTCATAACCAATATACAGGATGAGGCCCACAGATTCGCCATAAGTTATCACAAGAGCTTGAGAAGTAAGGCGGCTGTAAAATCAGAGCTGGACGATGTACCGGGAATAGGGCCCGCCAGGAGAAAAGCACTGCTTGCACACTTCGGCAGCCTGAAGAATATAAAAAGAGCAACCATGGAGGAGCTGTGTGAAGTTGAGGGCATGAATGAGAAAATTGCAGATGCGGTATTTAATTTTTTTAAATCATAAGACTTTTTTATAAATGTTCCGTATAGTATTATGAAAACTAAAAAATGAACCTGTCGTCAGTGAGGCATAGCTTCATTGAATGGACAAATTGAGGAAAGATTCAAGAATTAATATGAGGAGGTAAGAATATGTATAAGAAGTTATATAAGTCCAGAACAGTGAAAACTATAGCAGGTATCTGCGGAGGCCTTGAGGATTATTTTAATATTGATGTTACGATAATAAGGCTTATATGGGTTGCACTTACAATAGCTACCGGAATATTTCCCGGGGTATTTGCCTATGTGGCAGCGGCACTTATAATTCCTGATGAGCCTGTAGGCTACAACAAGGATTATAGCTCAAATCCGAGCCCGGAGTACAAGATCGATAAAGACGAAGAATAAGTGATTATTAACACAACAGATTTTTTATCTTTCATAGTGTTAATAATCACATCATCGATTCAGTGCCTCGCATGCTAAAGAAGCGATATACGTTACGAGGCACTAATTAAAGAAGGTGTTTTGTTGAAATTCTTAGTTGATACACACTGTCATACAATATCAAGCGGTCATGCATACAGTACAATTTCAGAAATTGCTGAAACAGCCGGAGAAAAGGGACTTAAGCTTATAGCAATGACCGATCACGGACCTGCCTTGCCGGGAGGTCCTTCCATATTACATACGGGAAACCTGAGGATCATCCCTGATTATATCAAAGGTGTAAGGGTGCTTAAGGGAGTTGAGGCCAATATAATGGATTATAACGGCGGGCTTGATTTACCTGATAATTATCTGAAAAACCTTGAAATAGTGATTGCTTCATTTCATGATGTCTGTATAGTTCCCGGAAGTGTGGAAGAGAATACAAGGGCACTGGTGTCGGCGATGAGGAATCCCTATGTGGATATTATTGCGCACCCGGGGAATCCGTATTATCCCATAGATATAGACAAGCTCATCCAATGCGCTTATGATACGGGGAAGCTGATAGAAATTAACAACAGTTCATTTTTAGGAAGTCGCAAGGGAAGTGCGGAGAATTGCAGAAGGATAGCTGCCATGGCAAAGGAAAAAGGTGTGATGCTGACCGCAGGCAGTGATTGTCATATCTGCTACGATGTAGGAAAGTTCAATATAGTAGACGAGATATTTAGGGAGATTGAAATGCCGGAGGAGCTGGTCATAAATACCGACCCTCAAAAGCTTATAGATTATCTGAATAAAAGGGGAAGAAAGGTAAGTATGTAGGTTACGAGGTTCCGGGGATTCGGGGTAGGGGCGATTCATGAATCGCCCGTACAGGCTTCGAAGCTTTTATTGAATCGCGTAACGCGTACCCGAAACGCGCAACCTTACCCAATAGGAATACCTTAGTAGTGTAAGTGAATATACATAGAGTAAAAGCCAGTTTGGAGGGATACAAATGACCCTTAGAAGAGCCTTTACTCTTTTTTTATGCGCTATTGTGGTTGTTTATATATTTATAGGGCCAGCTCTGCTGGAGAAAATGAAGGATAACTATAAGAAGAGCCTGGAGCCTGAACATAAGAAGACAGAGTGGACCGGTGTAATAACCCTGTGGGACTATCCAAGGCTGGATATCAGAAACGGGACACGCTTCAGCTGGATAAAAGGAAAGATCAGGCAGTTTGAGAAGAAAAACCCCGGGGTGTATATTGAATTCCAGGAGCTTGATTGGAAGGATGGGCCATCCTTCCTGAAAGCAGCGGCAAAGACTGGGGCAAATCCGGATATTGCGGCGGTAGGAAGCGACTATTTTTTCATATCCGGAGGGTATCTGGAAGAGCTGGACAGCTACATAGACCTTGAAGAGAGGACAGACTTCATAGGAAGTATTCTTGATACTGCTGTTTATAAGGGTAAGCTCTATGGAATACCATGGATGATGACAGGTTATACATTGCTTCTGAATACGGATATATTCAGTGAAAGGAATGTCAGTCTGCCGGAAAATGGGGAATGGACTTATGAACAGTTTGTAGAGGCGCTTAAGCTGCTTACCTATGATACTGACGGCAAGGGCGGGCCGGATGTTTTCGGCTTTAATTCCTTTATTGAACCGGGCTATTATAATGCCTTCGGGCTGCTTATGAGCGACGGTGCGCAAATAGTGGATGAAACAACCGGGAAATACACCTTCAATACCCCTGAGGCTTTGTCAGGGCTTATAAAACTGTGCGATCTCAAATTCAAGTACAAAGTAGCACACCCGGACTTTGGAACCATGAATGAAAATCAAGCCTGGTCAGCATTTCTGAAAGGTGAAACGGCAGTATACACCGGCGGCTCCTGGGCGGTACCGCTTCTCCGTAATTCACAGGGAAGCAGCGGGATAAATTTCACTGTAGCCAGGTTTCCCGCCGGGAAATCCGATGTACCTTTGTCCATAAGCTCGACAACCTGCTCTTACGCTGTTTTCAAGCAGAAGGATGAGGCTAAAAGGAAGGTATGTGCAGATTTCATCAAATTCCTGACCTCTGCGGAAACACAGGAGGAACTGGTGAATTTTGGGTATTTCTCTGCCAGAAAATCGGGTAAACATCTGTACGAAAATGATAAAGAGATGTATACTATACAACAGAGCTTATATTTTGCGGAGCACCTGCCCAAAGCGGACAACTGGAGCGAAATAGACCTGATATTGCAGACCAAGATAAAGGAAGCAGTCCAGGGCAGTATAAGCCCGGAGCAAGCGATAAAGGATGCGGAGAGATTGATTGAGCAGCGCAGGAAATAGGATATTGAATAAATAGTATAAATATGGATACATTCCAATTAATAGATTCTTTACAAACGGAGGAGATAGTATGACTGAGGTTAAGAGCACAAAAAAAGTAAAACAGCCTGAGATAGAGTACAATGGCAGAAAATATGTAAGAATACCGGTGAAGACTCATGTAATTACAAAAGAAGACAGCATTGTTGACGTTGTTAAGAAATATGCCCGGGAAATAGTGAACGAAAATGACATAGTATTCATTAGTGAAAAGGCAGTTGCAATTACTCAGGGGAGAGCCTATCCGATGTCAGAAATCAAACCGAGGCCCCTGGCAAAGCTGCTGTCAAGATATGTGACCAAGACCCCCTCCGGTATAGGCTTGGGAATACCGGAGACCATGGAAATGGCATTGAGGGAGTGTGGAGTGGTGAGGATACTTTTTGCCGCTGCAGTGAGCTTTTTCGGAAAGCTGATCGGACGCAAGGGCGATTTTTACAGGGTGGCCGGTTACAAGGCCTCTTCCATAGACGGGCCTACACCGAATACATTGCCTCCATATAACAAGTATGTGGTGCTGGGACCGGCAAATCCTGATGAAGTTGCCAGGAAGGTCAGTGACAGTATAAAAGCAGAGGTTGCAATTGTTGACATCAACGATTTGGGGGGGAATATACTGGGGACCTCAAAGCAAACTCTGGACAGGAAGGCCCTGGTAGGAATACTGAGGGACAATCCGCTGGGTCAGTGCAGTGAGCAGACACCCATCGGAATCATCAGAGGTGCGGAAGAGTAGAATTATCTGAAAGGAGACAGCGCAGTAATGCAGAATTGCGGTAGAAGCTATGCTTCGGTAAAACTTGATATAGATAACGTAACATATAATGAACCGATGAAAAATCATACTTCCTTTAAGCTTGGAGGGCCCGCTGACATATTCATTGAGCCGGGGGATGAATCGGAACTGGCCAATACTGTCAGAGCCTTGAGGGAGCATACGGTACCATATTATATTATGGGGAACGGGAGCAATCTTCTGGTATCAGACAGAGGGCTCAGGGGAGCAGTGGTCAAAATCGGTGAAAAATTCATTAACTACACTGCTGACGAAGATAGGATAATAGCAGAAAGCGGCATACTGCTGTCTGCATTATCGAAAATAGCAGCAAAAAACAGTCTTGCAGGTATGGAGTTCGCCAGTGGTATTCCGGGATCCCTTGGAGGGGCAGTCACAATGAACGCGGGAGCTTATGGCGGAGAGATGAAGGACATTGTCGAGTGGGTCGAAGTCCTGGATCAGGATCTTAAGCTCAGGCGGCTGCAAAGCTCTGAAATGGAGTTTGGATATAGGAAAAGCGTTGTGGAACCCGGAAAATATTTAGTAATAAGATGTTGTCTGAAACTCAGAAAGGGTAACCAGGACAAGATAAACAGCATAATGGCGGAGCTGACAGAGAAAAGGAGAAGCAAGCAGCCGCTGCACCTGGCAAGTGCAGGCAGCACCTTTAAAAGACCGGAGGGTTATTTTGCCGGAAAACTGATAGAGGATTCAGGCTTAAGGGGCTATTCCATAGGCGGAGCCCAGGTATCGCCGTTACACTGCGGTTTCGTAGTAAATAATGGTAATGCTACAGCACGGGATGTATATGATCTTATAAGGTATGTACAGAAGACGGTATTTGAGAAATTTAAAGTGAGGCTTGAGACGGAAGTTAAGATATTGGGAGATTTTTAGGGATTGCGGAAGCAATCCTTTTCGTTATCCCTGATCTCGCATCTCGTATCTCGTATCTCGCAGCTTACATTAGTATGACAAATAGCATTTTGATAATAATAATGGTATTATAAAGAAGTAACCACTATCATTTTTGAGGTGAGATGTTTGATAAAACTTTATGCAGATTACCATACCCATACGGTTTACAGCCATGGCACCGGGAATATAATGGATAATGTCATTGCTGCAAGGAAGAAGGGGCTTACCGAAATCGCGATAACAGACCATGGTATAAGACACTTTGCTTATGGGGTAAAGCTTAGTGATATTGCAAAAATGCGGGACGAGGTAGACAGGATAAATGAAAATGCAGAGGGCATAAAGGTACTTTTAGGTATGGAGTGCAATATAATAAGCACAGACGGCGATATAGATATGGATGACGGCATACGCAAATATATTGACATACTTCTGGTGGGCTTTCATATGATGGTATTGCCGAAGACAATGGGAGATTTTCTGAAAATATATGGGAGGAACTATGTATCGAAAATATTTCACTCAGGGACAGAAGGAATAAAGAATATAAATACAGAATCAATGATAAAGGCAATACGGAAGCATAAAATAGATATAATAACACATCCAGGTGCCCGTATTCCCCTTGATACTACCCTTATTGCAAGGGAAGCTGCCAAAGCAGGTACAGCTCTTGAAATAAACTCCCACAGCAGTTATATGAGGGCAGAGCATGTTGTTGCAGCAGCAAGGGAAGGAACAAGGTTTGTTATTGACAGTGATGCCCATTCTCCTGAAGATGTGGGGAATCTGCAGAATGGTCTGGATATAGCCATAGAGGCTGGTTTAACCAGCGAACAGATAATAAATGCGGTGCAGTGATCTGAACTGAAAAGGGGAGATGCCAATGAAATTTTTAATTGTCACAGGTTTGTCGGGTGCCGGGAAAAGCCAATCTATTAAGTTTCTTGAGGATCTGGGGTATTTTTGTGTTGATAATCTGCCCCCTGCATTGATCGATAAGTTTGCCGAAATGTGCTGTGACAGTAAGGGAACGATAGATAAGGCAGCTATAGTAATAGATATAAGGGTAGGAAAGTTTTTGGATCAACTTTCGGTCAGCCTTGATGAACTGAAGGCATCAGGTCATACATACGATATACTTTTCCTGGAGGCTTCAGATGAAACTCTTATTAAGAGGTTCAAATCAAGCAGAAGGATGCATCCACTGGCTGCAGACGGCAGAATAATAAAAGGAATAAAGGCTGAAAGAAGAAAGCTTCAGGAGATAAAATCCAAATCGACGAATATAATAGATACGACAAATTTAAGCCCTTCAGAGCTGAAAGAGGAGATAATCCATTTGTTTGTCGAGGGAGGCAAGTCGGAGGGCCTTATCATTAATATACTTTCCTTCGGCTTCAAATACGGTATACCGTTGGATTCCGACATGGTATTTGATGTAAGGTTCCTTCCAAATCCGTACTATGTGGAAAGCCTGAAAAAATTCAGCGGAGTTGACGAAGGTGTAAGAAATTACGTGATGCAATGGCCTGCGGCAGTTGAGTTTATGAGTAAGCTGACGGACATGGTGGAGTATCTTATCCCGCATTTCATTAAAGAGGGAAAGTCTCAGCTTGTAATAGCAATAGGCTGCACAGGAGGAAGGCACCGGTCGGTAACCATGGCCAATATGCTGAGCCAGAAGCTTAAAGAAAACAATCACAGAGTTATAGTAGAGCATAGAGATATTGAGGAAGAGAATTATAGATAGATGATGATAAGTCGCTGGTCACTAGACTCTAGTCACTAGATTGAGCAAGGCTCCGTAGGGGCGGCCAGTGGCCGTCCGCACAGGCTTCGAAGCCCCTCCCTAACTCTAGAGACTAGTGACTAGCGGTTAGTGACTATAAATTAGGGGGGTTATGCTTGAAAAGCAGTTCTTTAAAGAACATATTGCATGAAAAGGGAATAATTTCAGGTGGCCCAAAAGTTGTTGCAATAGGAGGAGGCACAGGGCTTTCGGTACTTCTCAGGGGCTTAAAGAAGTATACATCCAATATAACTGCAATTGTTACGGTATCAGATGACGGAGGAGGTTCGGGACTGCTCCGGAACGATATGGGTATCCTCCCTCCGGGAGATATAAGAAACTGCATAGTTTCTCTGGCCAATACCGAACCTATAATGGAACAGCTTATGCAGTACCGGTTTAAAGAAGGGTCGCTTAAAGGACAAAGCTTCGGCAATCTGTTCATTGCCGCTATGAATGATATCTGCGGCAGCTTTGATGCTGCCATAAGAGAAGTAAGCAGTGTATTGGCCGTAACTGGAAAGGTCCTCCCCGTGACTCTTGAAAATGTAGTGCTGTATGCGGAGCTGGAGGATGGAACAGTTATCAAGGGGGAATCCCAGATACCGATAAAGCAGCAAGCGCTGAATAAAAAAATCAGGAGGGTTTTTCTGAAACCCGGCAATTGCAAACCTTTACCGGTAGCTTTGAAAGAGATACAGGATGCCGATGTTATCATTCTCGGTCCTGGAAGTCTCTATACCAGTATAATACCCAATGTTCTTGTTAAGAACATAGCAAAAGCTATTAACAGCTCCGGCGCTTTGAAGATATATGTGAGCAATATAATGACACAAATGGGAGAAACTATTGGCTACAGTCTTTCTGAGCATATCAAGGCAATTAATGATCATGGGAATAAGCTTCTTATTGACTATGCTATCGCCAATACAGGAAAAATACCGCAGATATTTTTGGATAAGTACAGAACCGAAGATGCTTCTCCGGTTGTGATAGACTATGATATAATAGCTGATATGGGAATCAAGGTTCTTGCTGGTAACTATGTAAGCATTGAGAACGGATATCTGAGGCATAATTTTAACGAATTGGCAGCGCAGATATTCAAGCTGTTGAATGAAGAGAGGCTCCAGAAGGATAAGAAGAGGCTGCTTGATTATTATCTTATCAGCAGCTTGTTGAAGAAGAGCAAAAGAAATTAGCAAAGGGGAGATTGGCTTGGATGAAAATGTGAAAAAAGAAGTAATATCATGGATAAAGCTGATAATATCAGCGTTTGTAATCGCTTTTGTACTAAAGACCTATGTGTTTCAAATAGCACTGGTCAATCAGATATCAATGGAGCCTACGCTGCATGAAGGACAGATACTGGTAATTGCAAAGGTGAACTATCTGTTTTCCGATCCTGACAGAGGAGATATTGTAGTGCTTAAGGATGAACTGGAGAACAAATATTTGATTAAGAGAGCAATCGGGCTTCCAGGTGAAGTCATTGATATAAGGGACAACAGGGTATATATAGATGAAAAAGAACTGAGACCTGATTATACAGAGGTGCCTACTCAGGACAATGGTTTTGT
>Ga0196971_1000258_pt1 | contig 49240 bp, 36 predicted proteins | sample S1v_1013CmetaG_FD_148660 | JGI IMG/M metagenome (GOLD analysis project Ga0196971, IMG submission 148660) | Soil microbial communities from Anza Borrego desert, Southern California, United States - S1+v_10-13C | ecosystem: Environmental > Terrestrial > Soil > Desert | place: USA: California... | reverse complement strand
CCCTGTTGCACCAGCCCGCTTTCGGTGTAGCGCGCATATTCGACGAAGCCATCACCGTCGCGGTCGCCATAGTGGTCGATCCAGTGGAGCGCATTGCGTATGTTGTCCCAGATGCTGCGGATGAAATCGAGGTCGCCGGTGCGCGCGTAGTAGGCGCCCGCCAAGCCGACGAACAGAGGCGTCGCGTCGACCGTGCCGTAATAACGGCGAAACGGGATTTCGTTCAGCTCGGCCAGTTCGCCGCGGCGCGCCTCGTGCAGGATCTTGCCCGGTTCGGCATCGCGTTCCGGATCCATTTCGGTTGCCTGCGTCGCCGCAAGGAAGGCGAGGACGCCCTTGGCCATTGCCGGGTCGACCCAGAGATACTCATGTGCGGTGAGGATGCCGTCGCGGCCGAAGGTCGTGGAATACCATGGCAGTCCGGCGAACGGATAATCACCGTCCGGCAGCGAAGTGGTGAGCATCACCAGGTCGGCGGTGGAGCGATCCAGCCAGCGGTTGAACAGCGGGTCGGACGAGCTGACCTTGCAGCGCTTCTGCAACCGTGTACCTGTGGCCTGTGAAACCTGCGTAAAGGCTTCGAAATAATCGGTCGGACGCGGCGCTGCCAGTTCTTCGTCTTCGCAACTGATCGTCACGTACACATGCGCTTCGCCCTTGGGCGGCAGCGTGATGCGATAGTCGATGCGGCGGCCATCGATCTTTGCCGGTGCCGGATTGCAGGTGATGCGTGTCTTGCGGATATTTCCGTCCACGCCCTTGTAGCCGAGCAGCAGCTCGTTTTGCGAGATACGCGGCTGCATGTATTCACCGCGCTTCTTGCGCTCGAAGCCACGCACTTCGAAAATGTCCTTGTAGTCCGCCTCGAACTCCATCGACAGCGTGGTCTCGACCAGATCGAGGCCGAAGTTCACGACACGCACATGTTCGTAACAGGAGTTGTTCCACAGGAGCTTGGCGCGGAAGACATGCATCTCGCCTTTCGGCACCCGGTTCCTGCCCTCGGGATGCAGGTCGGGGTTCATCAACTCGATGATGAACAGGCCATTGTCGTCCTTCACCGTCGAATTGAGATACATCGGGCGCACGCCCTCGATCAGCAGCTCGTGGTGCGACAGGAAACAGGTATCGCCGAGATACATGCCTTCCTCGCCGAGGCCAATCGACTGGATGTCGCCGAAGCGGTCGAACATCGCGAAGGTATTGTCATGCTTGAGCACGCGCCGGCGCTCGTCGGCCGGTGATGCGGTGGCGAGGATATACCATTGCTCGCCGACTTGGACTTTTTCAACCATGGGCTTCTCCGGTCAATTCGTGTTCTCCTTTACGCCCGGTAAAGCGAAGGCGGCTTACCCTTGTCCTTACCCTTATGCGGACAGGATCTGCTGGTAAGCGCGAAGGTAGTTTTTCGTCATGTGTTCCACCGTGAAGCGGCGCTCGAATACCTGGCGACAACCTTTGCGGTCGATGGTGTGGATGTTCCTTGCAGCGCGCACCGCTTCGTCCTGATTGCTCACTACAAAGCCGGTGACGCCGTCTTCCATGATCTCCGGCACAGAGCCGTGTCCGTACGCGATCACCGGGGTGCCGCAGGAGAAAGCTTCGATCATGACAAGCCCGAATGGTTCGGGCCAGTCGATCGGGAACAACAGGGCGCGCGCACGTCCCATCAACTCACGCTTCTCCTGTTCGCTGGCCTCGCCGACATAGTGCACCAGCGGATGCCGCAGCATCGGCTTGACGTACTCGTTGAAGTAAGGCTCATCCGCTTCGTCCAGTTTTGCGGCGATGTAGAGCGGCACGCCACACTGCTTCGCAATATCAATCGCACGATCAATGCGCTTTTCGCGAGAAAGACGTCCAACGAAAACGAAGTAGTCCTCGCTTTGCGCCTGGAACGGATAAAGATCTGCAGGCAAGCCGTGGTAGACCGTTGCGCACCAGTTAACCCATGTTAAGGGCTGGCGTTGATGGTCGGAAATCGAAATAAACGGGATGCCGGTGAACCGGCGATACAAAGGCGCGCGTTCTGCCAGGTCAAGCCGTCCATGCAAGGTCGTTACATGCGGCGTCGACATTCTTTTGAGTATGGGAAAGTGCAGGTAATCCGTATGGAAATGGATGATGTCGAAGGAGGCCGCCTGTTCGACCACCTGTTCCATCTGAAGCAGGTGGTACGCGAGCCACGGATGGTGCACTCCAGTCGGACGGATGCTGTGTTCGATAGACGATACGAGCCTGGCTGAAGTCCTCGAATCGCCCGACGCAAACAATGTCACCTCATGGCCTTGCCGCACCAGTGCTTCTGTCAGGTAGGAAACGACACGTTCAGTACCGCCATAGGCTTTTGGAGGAACGCTTTCAAATAGCGGTGAAACCTGGGCGATCTTCATGCCTCGCAGGAGCGCTTCGCGGCGCTTCAAGAGCAAACATTCCCTGAGACAGCAGCAGCGTTAATTGGTGCCGCACGTTGCGGCCATGCATTAGATAGATAAAACGCGCCCCTTCCCGGAAGACGGAAAGGCTGGAGGAATCACAGAAGGGGCATTAAGTGGCGAACTCAGGATGGCCATGAGAGAAATGAAGCTAGGAAAGGGCATCCTCGGCTGATTTTCCGTGTTTCCCCAATAGCACAGCCAGCTCGCCTGCGGGCAATGGCTTGCTGAAGTAGTAGCCTTGCATTTCATCGCAGGCATTCTCGCGCAGGAAAGCCTCCTGCTCCATTGTTTCCACGCCCTCGGCCACCACGGTCAGGCTCAGGGTCTTGCCCATCGCGATGATTGCCTCGGTAATTGCTTTGTCTTCCGAGTTGGTCGCGATGTCGCGGATGAACGAGCGGTCGACTTTCAGCGTATCGATCGGGAAGTTCTTCAGTTGGCCGAGCGAGGAATAACCGGTGCCGAAATCGTCGATCGCCAGGCGCACGCCCATTTCCTTGATTGCAGCGAGCAGCTTCAGTGCATGCGCCGGATTGTGGATCACCATGCCTTCAGTGATTTCCAGTTCCAGCAGTTGCGGCGCCATGCCGGTGTCGGCAAGGATAGCCTTGATGTCGTCCAACAGGTGTTCGTCGCCGAATTGGCGCACCGACAGGTTGACTGCCATGCAGATCGGCGGCAGACCCATGCGTTGCCATGCGACGTTCTGCTGGCAGGCAGTACGCATCACCCATTTGCCGATCGGGACAATCATGCCGGTTTCCTCGGCAATCGGGATGAACTGCGACGGTGGCACTGAGCCCAGTTCGGGGTTGTCCCAGCGAAGCAGCGCCTCGACGCCGGTAATGCTGCCGGTGGCGAGGTCGCGCTTGGCCTGGTAGTGCAGCGTGAGTTCGTCATTCTCCAGCGCGTGCCGCAGGTTGTTCTCCAGTACGAGGCGCTCCAGCGACTGCGACTTGATGTCCTTCGAATAAAACTGGAAGTTGTTCTTGCCCTCTTCCTTCGCGAAATACATCGCGATGTCGGCATTTTTCATCAGCGATTGCTCGTCCTCGCCATCCTGCGGATAGACGGCAATGCCGACGCTGGCGGTAACGCGGCATTCGCGGCCCATCAGCATGACCGGCTTGATCGCAGCCGACAGGATCTTGCGCGCCACCGTGGCCGCCTGCTTCGCATCCTTCAGGTCCTGGATCAGCACCACGAACTCGTCACCGCCCAGGCGGGCAATGACGTCGCTGGCACGCAGCGTCTTCTTGAAGCGCGCAGTGACTTCCTTGAGCAGTTTGTCGCCCGCTTCATGACCGAGCGTGTCGTTGATGAACTTGAAGCGGTCAAGGTCGATGAACAGCACGGCAACGCCCTGCTGGCGGCGCTGCGCCATCGGGATCGCCGTGTTGAGCAGATGGCTGAACATCACTCGATTCGGCAGGCCGGTCAGGCCGTCGTGGGTGGCGAGATGCTGGATGCGCTCTTCGGCCACCTTCTGGTCGGTGATTTCGCGCGACACGCCGCGGTATCCGGTGAACCGGCCTTCGCTGTCGAACACCGGTTCGCCGCTGACGCTGATGTAATACGGCCGGCCGTCCGCCAGCTCGCGGTGCATCACGACGTCGCGGAACGGCGCATGCGCGGTCAGCTGCTCGCGATGTGCCTGCCAGCTGCCGTCGATGTCGATCTCCAGTTCCGTTTCCCACGGCCGTTTGCCGACGAAGGAATTCTGGATCGAGCTGGCCTTCTCGTGGCGGCCTTCCATGCGGGTATAACGGAACTCCGTGTCCTGTTCCCAGTACCAGTCGGAGGACAGGTGGGTCAGTGCGCGGAAGCGCGCTTCGCTTTCGCGCAGTGCCTGCTCCATCTTGCGGCGCTCGGTCACGTCACGCAGGATGCCGCGGAAACCGACAATCTGCCCCTTGAGGTTGCGCACCAGCTGCACCGAACCTTCGCCAAAGCCGTGGCTGCCGTCCTTGCGCACCATCGGCCAATCAAAGCTGTTGGCCGGCACGCCGGTACGGTACACGGTATTGAAGATGCCGAAAATCGTGTCAGCGACTTCCGGGGTCTGGAACATGCTGCTGCTCTTGCCGATCATTTCCTCGGCGGTATAGCCGAGCATGCGGCACAACGCGCCATTGCACATCACGATGTCGCCGTGCAGGTCCACCTCGTAGTACGCGTCTTCGATCGTTTCAAGGATGCCGCGGTATTTCTCTTCGCTTTCGCGCAGCGCCTGTTCCACCTTGCGGCGTTCGGTCACGTCGCGCAGGATCCCGCGGAAACCGGTCGGTTCGCCGTCGAGGTTGCGCACCAGTTGCACGGAGCCCTCGCCGACGACGGTGCTGCCATCCTTGCGCACCATTGCCCAGTCGAAGCCATGCACCGGCGTGCCGGTACGGAATACTTCGCTGAAGGTCTTGAACACGTTATTGGCCGCTTCCGGCGTCTGGAAGTCGCGGTTGTTCCTGCCGACCAGTTCCTCGGCGCGGTAACCGAGCAGGCGGCAGAACGCGCCGTTGCACATCACCACGTTGCCCTTCAGGTCGACCTCGTAATAGGGGTCTTCGATCGTCTCGAGGATGCTGCGATACTTCTCCTCGCTCTCGCGCAGCGCCTGCTCCATCTGGCGGCGTTCGGTCACGTCGCGCAGGATGCCGCGAAAGCCGGCCGGCTCGCCGTTCAGGTCGCGCACCAGTTGCACGGAGCCCTCGCCGACCACGGTGCTGCCATCCTTGCGGAGCATCGCCCAGTCGACGCGCCTGGCCGGCTCGCCGGTCCGGTATACCTCGTTGAAGGCCTTGAATACATTGGCAGCTGCTTCAGGCGTCTGCAGGTCGCGGTTGTTGATGCCCTCCATCTCGCTCATTTCGTAGCCGAGGAGGCGGGCGAAGGCGCTATTGCATTGCACGAGTGTGCCGCGCAGATCCACTTCGTAATAGGGATCCTCGATAGTCTCGATGATGCTCTGGGTTTGGGCTTCGCTCGCGCGCAGGGCGTCTTCCGCATCGTGCTGCGCCTTCTGCTGCGGTGCGCGGTTCATACAAGCCTCCGTCGCAGCAGCGGCGTTGCAGGCATTCTTTTTCATGTTGATTGTCCCCGGGCTGCAGTCTTAATGATGCTGCTTCAATGTATGTTTGCGGGTAATTATTGCACTATGGCAAATCCCCTGCAAAGGCTTTGCAACCGTGGATTTTCCGGCAACACCGTCAGCCCAGTTGCCGGCTCGTGTGTGCCCACACTGCCTGCGGCTCGCTGCGAGCAAGCGTGCGTTCCCATTTGGTCCCGCAGGCATGGCAGATGTAGTACTCCACATGGCCGCTGGCGGTCCCGCCATAGTTGATGCCCACCTGGGAATGCAGCAGCAGGTTCGCATGCGGCGAGGTGTTGACGGATGCTTTGTAGAGGGCGGCGCAATCGGGGCAGGCTGCCATTGGTTTCTCCGCTAAAGGCCAGGATCCGAGTTGGTGTGGTCGAACTGGCGTAATACCTCGAGAGGGATATGGTCCAACGCACTGTAGTTCGTGCTTTCCAGAACAACTTGAGGCGCGGCGCCGGCCTGGTATGCCTCGATCCAGCGGATCGCGCACAGGCACCATTGGTCGCCCGGCTTGAGGCCCCGGAACCCCCATTCGGGCACGGGAGTGCTGAGATCGTTACCACGGCTGCGACTGAACTCCAGGAACTCTTCCGTCATCACGGCGCACACGACATGCGTGCCGACATCGTCGACATTGGTCTTGCAGCAACCGTCGCGGAAGAATCCGGTCAGCGGGTTGAAGGAACAGGGAACCAGCGGTTCGCCAAAAACATTTTTTGCCGGGGGAGAAGAAACTGGAATCATGGATATCAGTATACGGCCCTCGTTGTTTTGATGTCGGCGCCCGACAACAGCCCGGCGAGCAGGGCTTGCATGCGCTGCCAGTGCGAGCCCTCCCAGAACACACCATGGCAATGGTCGCAGGTGATGAAATGTTCGTAGCGCTCGAATACACCTTCCGGAACGCGGTCCCGCACATTTGCCTTGGCAATGGGCTGCAGCGGCATGTTGCAGTTCAGGCACAAGCTGAACGGGCGAACGCTGCGCGCAAGATCGAGGCGTTCAAAAATCTCGCGAAATTGCTCCGCCGGCTTGAGCGCATGCAGGTAACAGCCATGTGTGATCTCGCGCCGCTTCAGCAGTTCGCGGTCGCGCGTGAGGACGATACGTTCTTCCTCGACGGACAGCCGGACGATCTCATCGTCCTGATAATTGTTGTCGTACAGCGTATCGAACCCGGCCATGCGTAACAGGCGCGCCAGACCGCCCATATGCGCATCGGCGATGAAGCACAACCGCCGCAGTGGGTGCTCGCGCACGCGCAAGAGCGGTGTGATGTCGAGTGCCTCGCATTTCGGGTAGACGGCGACACGGTCGCCGTCCTGCAAAATCCGGTCGAAGCCGACCGACTCTCCATTAACAAGGATCAGCTCGACTTCGGTATGCGGCACGCCAAGCGCCTCGATCATATGCTTGGTGGTTGCGGCACGCGCGCAACGCGCTCCGAATTCCTGCTTGCGCCGCTCCGGCGGCAGGAAATCGTTCAGCTCCTCGTAGAAACGGAATGTCGCGGTGACCATCCTCGGATCCCCATTTCCCAGCCTGGCTGGCGTGCCCGGAAAACCGATTATGCGCCCGACGCAGCCCGTCCGAAAGCGGACCGTTTCGGCTTGCCTTTCGCGCTGCATCAAAAAGGCGGGAAATCGGGGGCAGACACTGGGCCTTCGCAGCGGAAATTCGCAAGTACTTTCCGCAATCCAGGGACAAAATAACAGCAATACTGCTACGCAACATTGAAAATCCGGCAATCTAGTTGCCCATGGATAACTTGCTGGTTACTATGGTGCGGAGAACGTCCGTATTTAACCGGGAAAGATTTTTGTCCACGCTCCGGCTTATGCCGCACCGTGGGAGATTTGAATTGCATTGCCCGGCAGGGCTCATTACGCCACTAACACCATGGAGCCGTTGTCTCGCTTAAAGCGCATGGCCAAGTTGCCCAGCCACTGGTCCCGCACAGTCGTGGGATTGTCGGTGGTCGTTGTCACGCTCGCCGCACCGCTACTGCCAAACTGGGTAGTCGCGCTGCTCGCTTTTTGCCTTGGCGCGCTGGTGTGGCTGGCGATTACCGCACCCCGGCAACAGGCCGGTCTTGCCCTGCGCAACTCCGAGCGCAAATTCCGTACGTTTGTCGAGCAGACGCTGGTTGGCCTGTATGTCGTGCAGGACGGCCGCGTTGCTTACACCAATCCCAAAGGCGCGGAGATGCTTGGTTACGACAGTCCCGAGCAAGTGCTGGGTCTGCCGGTCTCCGAGCTGACAGCTCCCGAGGACCTGCCGCTGCTGCAGGAAAACCACCGCCGCCGGCTGTCGGGCGAGATCGACAGCGTGCGCTACACCTATCGCGCGATCAGGCGCGACGGCAGCCGTATCTGGGTCGAGGTGCACGGCAGCGTCTGCGATTACGAAGGACGCCAGGCCATCATGGGCGTGGCGCAGGACGTAACTCAACGGGTCGAATTCGAACGCCATTCACGTCTGGCCAACCGCGTGTTCGAATCGGCCAGCGAAGGCATCGTGATCACCGATGCCCAATGCCGCATTGAAGCAGTCAACCCCGCCTTTACGCGCATTACCGGCTACAAGGCATCGGAAGCTACCGGCAAACTGTCGCGCATGATGACCGGCCATGGAGCGCAGGTGAACCAGGTGATGCTGGAGCAGCTGGCGCGCGACGGTTACTGGCAGGGCGAAATGTACGACCGCCGAAAGAATGGCGAATGGTATCCGGCCTGGCTGTCGATCTCGACTGTGCGCGACGACGCCAAAAACATCACCAGCTATGTCGGCGTGTTCACCGACAACACCCGTCGTAAGGAAGACGAAACCCGCCTGCAGTTCCTCGCCAACCACGACAGCCTGACCGGCCTGCTGAACCGCACCGGCATGCTGAACCGCTTTGCGGCGGAAATTGTGCGCGCGCGTGAAGACGGGAGGCACCTCGCGCTGCTGTTCGTCGACCTCGACCGCTTCAAGACTGTCAATGACACCCTTGGCCATCTGGCCGGCGACCAGCTGCTGATGGACGCTGCCGCGAGGATGCGCGCGCACCTGAGCGACGATGCCATCGTCGCAAGGCCGGGCGGTGATGAATTCACGGTGCTGATCGAAGATCCGCCCGGGTCCGGCGCGGCAGGCAGCCTTGCCGAGCGCCTGATCGACAGCATGTCCGAGCCCTTCCTGATCGACGGGCAGGAAATGTTTGTCACCGGCAGTGTCGGCATCGCCTGTTATCCCGACGATGGCGCCGATGCTGCAACCCTGCTCAAGAATGCCGACGTCGCGATGTACCGCGCCAAGCTGCGTGGCCGTAACACCTTCCAATTCTTTACCAGCGACATGAATACCCGGGCGCTGGAACAGATGCTGCTCGAAAACAGCCTGCGCCATGCACTGGAGCGCGGCGAGTTCACGCTGTATTACCAGCCGCAGTTTGCCACCGCAACCGGCCAGCTCGCCGGCGTCGAGGCACTGATCCGCTGGCGACATCCGGAACTGGGACTGGTATTGCCCGGCACCTTCATCGAACTCGCCGAGCAGAACGGCCTGATCGTGCCGATCGGCGCGTGGGTATTGCGGGAAGCCTGCCGCCAGGGACGCGCGTGGCTGGACGCCGGCTGGCATTTCGGCCGCGTCGCGGTCAACCTGTCGGCACGCCAGTTCTCTTCCGGCGACCTGCTCGACACAATCCGCAATGCGCTCGACGAAAGCGGCATGCCGGCCGCGATGCTCGAACTGGAAATTACGGAAAGCACCATCATGCACAACCCGCTCGATGCAGTGATGCTGCTCGACCGCATCCGCGACATGGGCGTTGCGTTATCGATCGATGATTTCGGCACCGGATACTCGTCGCTGGCGAGCCTCAAGCAGTATCCGCTCGACAGCCTGAAGATCGACCGCGGTTTCGTCAAAGGTGTGCCGCACGACCTCGACGATGTGGCGATCACGGAAGCAATCATTGCAATTGCGCACAAGATGCAGCTGAAAGTCGTCGCCGAAGGCGTGGAGACGAAGGAACAGGCAGCTTTCCTGCGTGCGGCCGGCTGCGATGTCGCGCAAGGGTATCTGATGGGCCGTCCAATGGCAGCCGAGGATCTGGTGCGCCAGTTTTCAGGTGCAGCGGCCGTCGGCCTTAGTACCTGAGCCTGTTAGCCGCCATAAGGAGCCAGTTGCCACATCGTTACTTCCTGCAGTCGGCCCAGCCTGACGCCTTGCAGGGATCCTTCCAGTGTCCACGACACGCTTAGCACGCATGCATTGACCACAGCCCAGGATGAGCTTGCGGGTCCGCAATTGGCACCCATCTCGTTCTTGTCTTCTTCCCTCTCCCTGCCAAACTGCTTGCTGTTGCACTGACAGGAGGGGTGATGCATGCGCTATGAGCTCTACTATTGGCCCGGCATACAAGGGCGTGGCGAATTCGTGCGTCTCGCGCTGGAAGAAGGCGGCGCGGACTATGTCGATGTTGCACGCCGTTCTGCACGCAATGGTTTGGGTATGCCGGCGATGATGAAGTTGCTGGAGGGCGAACATGTCGTGTGCCCGCCGTTCGCACCGCCATTCCTGAGGGCCGGCGACCTGTTGATCGGACAGACTGCCAACATCCTGTTGTTCCTTGGGCCGCGGCTGAACCTGGTGCCGAAGGACGAGGCCGGTCGTTTATGGGTGCATCAGTTGCAGCTGACGATTGCCGATCTCGTCAGCGAAGCGCACGACACGCATCACCCGATTGCCAGCAGCTTGTATTACAAGGACCAGAAACCAGAAGCCTTGCGGCGCGCGGCCGACTTTACACAAGCGCGCATACCCAAGTTTCTCGCCTACTTCGAGGCTGTCCTTGCCCGCAATCCGCATGGCGACACATTCTTGACAGGTGACAGCCTGACCTACGCAGACCTGTCGATGTTCCAAGTCATCGCAGGCTTGCGCTATGCATTTCCTCGCACGATGAAGCGGCTGGAGCCGGACTGCCCGCGACTGGTCGCATTGCACGATGCGGTCGCTGACCGTCCTCGCATCGCTGCCTATCTTTCCTCGGCGCGGCGCCAGCCGTTCAATCAGGAAGATGTCTTCCGGCACTACAAGGAGCTCGATGTGAGCTCCTAGTCGGATACGCAGTGATGCTAATTGGAAGCCTCTGTTGAGGCCTTGGTGAGTATTACGCTGGGGCGATACCAGACTTGGCGGCGAGCCTTGCCGCTTTCTGTGCTTCTGTTTTCGCACGTACGCGTGCCGGCGGCAGGCGGCGCAGTGTCCGCAGTGCCTGCAGGTCATGGATCACGATCGCGCGCTGGTCGACGGAAATCAGGCCGATGGCGTTGAACGCGGAGAAGGTACGGCTGACGGTCTCTAGCGTCAGGCCGAGGTAGTTGCCGATTTCTTGGCGAGTCATGCGCAGGTTGAATTGTGTGCCGGAATAACCCATCTCGGTAAAGCGCTCCGACAGCAGCACGAGGAAGCGTGCCACGCGTGCTTCAGCACTCAGCGAGCCGAGCGTGCCGACCATCGCCTGTTCGCGCACCAGCTCGCGGCTCATGACGCCGTAGATCGCGCATTCGAGTTCAGCATGGGTGCGGCCCAGTGAAGAAAAGGTCTTGAACGGCAGCAGCACGACGTCGCAGTTGGTCAGTGCCACGGTTTCCGTTGCGTATTGCTTGCGATGGATGCCGTCGATGCCGAACATGTCACCCTTCATCGGGAAGCCGAGCACCTGTTCATTGCCGAGGTCGTCGATCATTACCGTCTTCAGGAAGCCGGAATAGACGATGTACAGTGTGTCGAAATACTGGCCAATCGTGTGGATGCGCTGGCCGGCCTTGAACTGCATGTGCTGGAACTGGAAATCATCGTTGCCGACCTTGGCGGGAATGCGCAGAAGATCGCACACTTCCTTCAGGCTGGACCAGAGCTTGGCCTGGCGCTGCCAGGAGCTGCCGGATGCAGTTGTGGGTGAAGAAATGGTACGGGCTTCAAGGGGGTGCGTAGTCAGCATGTTCTTTTACCTTATTCAAAATTATTAGGAGGTATTTATTCGCTCAGCACGTCAGTAACGCTGTGTGCCATCCACTGGTGTCAAGTGGAATGACAGCGCATGAGCGATGAATAAGGTTTGATCTTCCTCACATAGTTCGGAAGGACGCGCGATGTCCCTTGCTCGCTTTCACTGAAACGCTGAACGCTGTTGCGCATTACCAAGATGCTTTTGCGATTGCGCAATCGATGCTGTGCATTATGTCGATCACGACCTCGTCGGGTAATCAGCGGACGGATGAAAAAAAATGTCGGATAACCGAAGTCGACGTCGGACTTTTCCTACACGGTGTCCGAAAGATATGTGCTTTGTATGCGGTGCAAAATGACAAAAGCCCGGTGTGCACAGGCAACCGGGCTGTAGTCCTGCTGCGACGCAGCAGGAGTAGGGGCGACGGGACTTCTTATACCCTGCCTGCCGATTCGATCGCTTCCTGCTGGGTTTCGAAGATATGTGAAGACAGTCCGCGGTCTTCCAGTGCCTTGCCCATCTTCATGCGCAGGAAGGTACTGGTCGTATAGCGCGACACATGCGTGTAGTACTTGTCGTGCAAATCCTTCACCATGCTCCAGTAATCGTCGGAGATGCTCTCGTCGATCTGGAAGTCGTCGTAGTTCACGATCACTTTCACCTTGTGGCCGACCGGGATGCACAGGCTCTCCGCCGCATGGCGGATGTCCTCGACATCCTTCTTCGTCATCACGCGCAAACCCTGGAAGTTGTAGAAGGCTGCGCCCTTCTTCGAGTCGTACATCATGCGGTCTTCCAGGCTGATCGACAGCAGCGTGTCCTTCAGCTTCATCGGCTCGTCGAGGAAGATGCGTGCATCCATCAGTGCCGGCTTGTTGACGATGGGCTTGAAGTCCATCTGCGCGAGGATGTCCTTTTCAATGTCGATGCCCGGCGCGACTTCGATCAGCTCCAGTCCTTCCGGTGCGAGCTTGAACACGCAACGCTCGGTCACGTACAGCACGTTCTGGCCGATGCTCGCCGCATACGGGCCGCTGAAGGTTACCTGCTCGATCTTCTTGACGAACTTGCGCGCGCGGCCTTCCTGCACGATCCTGACCTTGCCGCCTTCAATCGCGACCTTCAGTCCGCCGGCCGTGAAAGTGCCGACGAAGACCACGGTGCGGCTGTTCTGCGTGATGTTGATGAAGCCGCCGGCACCGGCCAGCTTCGGGCCGAAACGCGACACATTGATGCTGCCGGCCGGATCGCATTCCGCAAGCCCGAGGCAGGCGAGATCGAGCCCGCCGCCATCATAGAAGTCGAACTGCTGGTTCATGTCGACCACCGCATCCGGATTGACCGCGGCGCCGAAGTTCACGCCCGACGCCGGCACGCCGCCGATTACGCCGGGCTCTGCTGTGAGCGTCATGTACTTCAGGATCTTTTCTTCATTCGCTACCGCCGCCACGCCTTCCGGCATGCCGATGCCGAGGTTGACGACCGAGTTCGGCAGCAGTTCGAAGGCGGCGCGGCGCGCGATCACCTTGCGTTCGTCCAGCGGCATCGCTTCGAGGGCATCGAGCGGCACGCGTACTTCAGCGGAGAAGGCCGGGTTGTAATTGCCGTTGAGGTTTTGCGGATGGTTCTCCGGGCACGCGACCACCACGCAATCCACCATGATGCCGGGGACTTTCACGCGGCGCGGATTGAGCGAACCGCGCTCGACGATGCGCTCGACCTGCGCGATCACGAAGCCGCCGCTGTTCTTGGTGGCGGTCGCAATCGCGAGCATGTCCTGCGTGAGATTTTCGCGTTCCATCGTGATGTTGCCTTCAGGGTCGGCGCTGGTGCCGCGGATGAAGGCGACCGAGATCGGCATCGTCTTGTAGTACAGCTGTTCCTTGCCGCCGAGTTCGATCACACTGACCAGGTCTTCGGTAGTCCTGCTGTTGACCTTGCCGCCTTCGAGACGCGGGTCGACGAAGGTGCCGAGACCGACCTTGGAAACGGTGCCCGGCAGGCCGCAGGCGGTGTCGCGGAACATGTGCGAAATCACGCCCAGCGGCAAGTTGTATGCCTCGACCTTGTTCTCCAGCGCGAGCCGACCGATCTTCGGCACGAGTCCGTAATGGCCGCCGATCACGCGCTTGAGCATGCCTTCATGGCCGAGATGGTTGGCGCCACCTTCTGCGCCGTCACCGGGACCGCCGCCGAACAGCAGGGTCAGGTTCTTCGGCGAGCCGGTTTCAAGGAAACGCTTTTCCAGCGCCTTGATCAGTTCAACCGGGACGCCATTGCTGCCGAAACCGGCGCAGCACAATGTGTCGCCGTCATGCAGGATTGCGATTGCTTCTGCGGCGGATACAACTTTCTTTCTCATGGGATAGCCTTTCGATTATCGGAGCCAGTGAAAAGGCAACGCATGCCAACTTCCCTGGTGAATAAACAGGCCGCGCCTGGGCTCGCTGCCCGGCAAAGTGCGGCTCGTATGCGATCCCATTGTATTGAGTACGTTCACCAAAAACTTTGATCAGGGGGCCTTGACGCACTGCAAAAAAGAGGATGGCGCCACTTTTTTCGACGCGCCGTGCTCGTGTTGATAACAACCGGCGAAAATTCTTATCCGATGCACCACGTATGCACCGGGATTGGGCACAATGAACATGCGGCAAGTCAGCCGGCGTTGTCTTCGGTGTTTGGCGTGGCGCGGTGTTGCCTTGCCACTTTGACGATGGTGTTGCGAATGCTGGTAAGGACGGTCGCGCCATTGAAAGGCTTGACGATAAAGCCATGCACACCGCGCTCAAGCGCGAGTTGCACGGTGGCAGGGTCGATCTTTCCAGAGACGAGAAATACCAGTGCCTTGGGCAAGCCGGTACGAACGGCATCCAGTTTCTCCAGCCCGGCGTCATTGGGCTCGCCGATGTCGATGCATACCAGCTGCGGTCTGAGCTTGATCATGCTGGCAATGCCCGCCGGGCTGGTGGTCGCGTCGCCGACCACATCATGGCCACCGCTGACCAGCACGGATGTCAGCAGGTTGCGCGATATGGCATTGGCATCGATGACGACCACTTTCAACATGATTCGAATCCTTGTGATGGCTTGAGCGACGCCGCAGGCCATGGCAGGCCGCAGGCGCGACTATATTAACAGCAAGCAATGCAGGCTCGGCAAGCGGAATCGGATTTTGGCCTAGAATGAAGCAGCAAGATATTCATTGCCAATACACCGCCCAGTCACTGCCTGCCCCCGGAGTTCACCATGATCCTTCGTCTCGTTCTGTCCCTGCTGCTGTTCGGCGTTGCCGCACCCTCGCTGGCGCAGCAATCCAGCGCATGCCCTTCTATTCTTGACCAGCGCTTCAACAGGTTGCAGGACGATGCATCACAGCACCTGTGCCAGTATGCAGGCAGGGTGGTGCTGGTGGTGAATACCGCCAGCTACTGCGGCTTTACCGGGCAGTACGAAGGGCTGGAGGCGTTGTATGCGAAGTACAACCCGCGCGGCCTAGTCGTACTCGGCTTTCCGTCGAATGACTTCGGCCAGCAGGAGCCGGGCTCGAGCAAGCAAATTGCGGACTTCTGCTTCAACACGTATGGCGTGAAGTTCCCGATGTTTGCGAAAAGCTCGGTGGTCGGCAAGGATGCGAATCCGCTGCATGCGCAACTGGCGAAAATCACCGGCACTCCGCCGAAATGGAACTTCCATAAATACCTGATCGACCGTAGCGGAAAAGTGGTGGGCAGCTACGGCAGCCGCACCGCGCCCGACGACCGGAAATTGGTCGGCGATATCGAGCGCGCACTGGCGCAATAGCGCCACGCGCCCGCTCAAGGTTTGCGGAAAAACCGCTTGCCGAAAGAATCGCGCGGGGTATGATGCAGTTGCGGCACGGCCAGTCAAGGCACGGCCGGTCAAGGCACGTTCGCATTGTGATTCCTTTTCGCGCATAGGAGGCAAGCATGTACGGGAAAATACTCGTTGCTTATAACGGCACGCCAGAAAGCCGGCTCGCATTGCAGGAATGCATGCGCCTCGCTCCCGGTCCTGCGGCACAAGTCCATCTGCTGGCGGTCGTGACGCCGACGCCGATCGTGCTGGCTGGCGAATTCGTCGCCGCTGTGCCCACCCTGGACGAGGAACTGGCGGAGAAGGATGCAATGGCGCAGGTACTGGAAGCCGGGCGCAAGATGCTCAGCGAAGCCGGCCTGAGCGTATCCACGCATCTGGAGGTGGGCGAGCCGGTGAATGTGATCGCCGACCTGGTGCACAAGCATGACATCGAGCTGGTGATCGTGGGGCATTCGCGGCAGAAGCCGTTTGCGATGCGGTGGTGGCGTGGGTCGATGGATGCGGTGTTGGTGGATAAGATTCGGTGTAGTGTGTTGGTGGCGGCAGATCCGAAGCATTCTTGAGGGCGTGCGCTGTCGACGCTGCTATCGGCATATTGCATGAAGAGTGTGCCTCTTCGGTGAATCGTCTACATGGTCTCTTCGTGGAGGCTTGCCGGGGGCGGCCCGGCGGCCGCTCACTTTTCTTGTCTCGCCAAGAAAAGTAAGCAAAAGAATGCGACCGCGCAGCCGCTGCCCCTTCGGGGTTCCCGAAATAGTAAATAACAGAGCGGGAAGCGAAACCAACTCGCCTTCGGCTCAGACATGTTTCGCTTCTTTATCCGCTCTGCTATTCACCCTTTCGGCAGCGTCAGAAGCGGAAATGCTCCACTCTCCGGGCGGATGCTGATTCTCTCGTTAACTCGTCAGGCGATGTAAGCTCTTCTTGCTCCTCCCCCTTCAAGGGGGAGGCCGGGAGGGGGATGGGTTTTTGTTTGGCTACGTACGAAGCCCATTCCCCACTTCCATTTCTCCGCTACGTCCGCGTCCTAAGGTCAGGCCCTCATTTACGACGGGCATGCCGCAAGTTGCGGAGTGATCAGGTTGCGTGTGGCGATCGTGACGGGGTTGTCGTCGACGGTTCCCGTATTACGGGTATAGGCGCAGCCGTACGTCGGATTCGCCACCGTGGACGGGGTCATTACGTCGTCACCTGCCGGTTTCACGCCGGTCTGTTCCCAGGCCACCATCGCATCGAATGCTTCCACCTGTTCCTGCACGGTAAAGTCGCAGTGGCTGGGGGCACGGATGGCGCGTTGTACGAGGAAGGCGCCGTTGCCTTGTTCCTCTGCGCGCTTGCGGTAGATCTGCTGCATGCTGAACGGGACGTACATGTCGCCGAGCGTGTGGATGGAGACGACCGGGATCTTGAACTGGCCGTTGACCTTGGGGATCCAGCGCAGGCCGTCGGAACGCAGGCGGTTGGCATCGTGCGCGGCGGTGAGGTCGGGGATGGCGGCATTGAGCGCGGTTTCTTGCGGCGACAAGTTCGGATCGCTGTCGAGCTGGTAGGTGAATCCGGTGGTGTCGAGCGTGTTCTTGTTCAAGATGCCGTTGACGGTGCCGTCGCTGCCGAAGGTGCCCCACACCACGTTTTGCAGCGCCGTGTTGCCGAAGCCCTGCGCAAATACCGGACGTGCGCCGCCGGTGAGGTTCATGACCACTGCGGCGAGTGCCATGCCTTGCGCGTTCGGCACGGTGCTGAAGGTGGTGAACAGTGCGCTGCGCACGGCAGGGGCGATGTCGGCGAATCGCTCGGTCGGGTAGTTCGCATAGCCGGCGAGGGTTTGCGCCGTGAGCTGATAGGCGGCGAAGTAATTGAACAGTTCGGTGTCGCCCATCACGCCGCACATCGGTACGGCACCGTCGTACTTCTGCTTGTTGACGGCGGTCTTGTAGGTTTCTTCCTCGATCGCAGCGCCGGTGATGTGGCCGCCCATCGAGTGACCCATGATGTAGGTGCGGTGCGGCGAGCGCACGACGCGTCCGCGTTCGGCGGCGATCTTCTTGAATGCGGCGGCGAGCGCGTTCGTGTCTTCCACGCCGGAACGCACGTCGTAGTAGTTCTTGCTGTAGCTCGATGCGGCCCATGCATAGCCGTTCTCGATCAGGTGGCGGCGGATGGAGGGCATCGTGATGCGCAGCTGCGGTATCGGGCCGACATAGCCATGCGCATACATCACGAGCTTGCCGTTCCAGTTCTTCGGTACTTCGATGCGGTAGGCCGCGCCGTTGAGCACACCGGCCCAACGATCGGTTTCCACGGAGCTGCCGGCGAGCGGACGGAAGCCGGGTGAGCCGTCTGCTGCGGCTTCGTAATCGGCGGCTGCCGTCGGGTCGGGCGCGACAAATTCACGCGTATCCTGCACACGCGTTTCTTCCACTACCGCATTGCTCTTCGCTGCCAGTGTCGATCCCGCAGCAGACACCGCATCGTTTTGCCCGCTGCCACAACCGGCCAGCCAGAAAGCGCTGCCTAATACCAGTCCACCACCTTTCAATATTGTGTTTCTCACGGCTCGTCTCCTCGTTGTTTGTTATTTCGTGTTCTGCAATGCAGAACGATGTTTCGTTGCTGCGCTTTGCCCGATGAACATACGTGAAAAACGGCAAGAAAATGGAGCCACGAAACAAGTGTTTGCGCAGGCGCAATTACTCTTTCCGAGTGGCAATGAGCGGGGCGAAAAGTGGCAGGAAAACCGAGCCGAAGTAAGTGACAAGGAAGGACGGCAACGCGAAGGTGCGGTCGCATGACATCTGCCCTTGCGGCAGCGTCGAAAGCGCAAATGCGCCGTTCTCCAGCGAGAGAGGCTTTTCGGTATAACGATGACGATTACTGAAGCGCCCGCCATCGGCGGGCGCTGTCATTGCATGCGTTTGATCAGGATGGACATGCCGCAAGTTGCGGAGCAATCAGTTCACGTATCGAGAGTACGACCGGGCTGTCGCCGATTGTTCCGGTGTTGCGGGTGAATGCGCAGCCATACGTCGGATTGGCGACTGTTGACGGCGTAAACACATCGTCACCTGCCGGTTTCACGCCCGTCTCTGCCCACGTGACCATTGCATCGAAGGCCTCGATCTGTTCCTGTACGGTGAAGTCACAGTGGCTCGGCGCACGGATGGCGCGTTGCACCAGCCATCCACCGCTGCCTTGTGCGTCGGCACGCTTGCGGTAGATCTGCTGCATGCTGAACGGGACGTACAGGTCGCCCAGGGTGTGAAGCGTGACGACGGGAACATTGAATTGACCGTTGAGCTTGGGGATCCAGCGCAGGCTGCCCGCGCGCAGAGTGTTGGCATCGGGCGCCGCAGTAACCTTCGGTACCGTCGCATTGAATGTGCTTTCCTCCGTCGAGAGCGCCGGATCATCGTCGAACTGATAGACGAAACGGTTGGTATCGAGCGTGCTCTTGTTCAGGATGCCGTCGATCGTGCCGTCGCTACCGAACATGCCCCAGACCACATTTTGCAGCGATGTGTTGCCGAAGCCGTGCAGGAATACCGGGCGTTCACCGCCGGTCAGGTTCTTCACGACCTGTGCAAGGAGTGCGCCCTGGGAAGTCGGAACGGTGCTGAATGTGGTGAACAAAGAAGAGCGCACCGCAGGAGCGATTTCCTCGAAGCGATCAAACGGATGGCTCGACTTCCCGGCGAGGGTCTGCGCTGCGAGCTGGTAGGCGGCCAGATAGTCGAACAATTCGGTGTCGCCCATTACGCCGCACATCGGCACCGCGCCGTCATACCGTTGTTTGTTCACAGCGGTGTTTTGTGTCTCCTGTTCGACCGCAGCACCGGCCACATGCCCGCCCATCGAATGCCCGATGATGTACGTCTTGGTTGGGGCGGCAAGCACGCGGCCACGCTGGGCAGCAATCGTCGTGAATGCCCTGGCGAGCTTGTTGGTGTCCTCCACGCCGGCCTGTACGTCGTAATAGTTCTTGCTGTACGTGGAGATCGCCCATGCATATCCGTTTTCGATCAGGTGCCGCTGAATGGATGGCATTGCGCCTTTCAGCTGGGTGTCGGTGCCCATGTATCCATGTGCATACATCACGAGCTTGCCATTCCAGTTCTTTGGTACCTCGATGCGATAACCGGCACCATCGAGTACGCCGGCCCAGCGGTCCGTTTCGACAGTGCTGCCGGGCAAGGCGCGAAAGCCTGCCGAACCGTCCGCAGCCAGTTCATAGTCACTCTGTTTCGTCGGGTCGGGGGCGGTGAAGGTGCGGCTGTCATGCGGGCGCGTTTCGGCAACTGGTGCGGTGGTGTCGCCGGGTGTCTGGCCGTTGCTCACTTGTGGCGCCGGGTCATTGCCGCCGCCTCCGCCGCATCCGGCCAGCCAGAGTGCGCTTCCGATCATCAGCACACTGCTTTTCAAGAATAATTTTTTCATTCGCGTCTCCTCTCGTCGCGTCTTGTCATCCGCGGTTCGCTGCCGCGTCGTTATTGCTTAAATTGCAACATGCAACATACGCGAAAAGGCACGCAGAGAAGAAGCGAAAAGGCACTCGCTTGCGGAACAGCAAAGTTATTTCGCCGGCGCAACAGGTTGCTTCAGGAGGTAAGGAAAGAAAGGAAGGCGATGGCGCGGCGGACGGCCGCGCCTTGGAGGGGGATTTACAGGAAGCGGTCGAGCAGCTTGCGGCTGGCCTTGTCCAGCGCCTGTACATCACGTACCAGATATTGCACGCCGTGGCTGTCCGCGATCAGCAACGTATCGTGCGCGATGCGCCGAATGTCTTCTTCGCCCTTCAGCACGAAGCGTGCATCGCCACGGTCCGTCTCCACATCCCAGGTGCTGGGCACGGCGAAGGTCGACACCTGCTTCAGGCGCTTGATCTCGGGCAGGAACTCGCGGTTCTTCAGTTCTTCTTCGAGCAGGGCGCGGGTATTCGCCGGCAGGTCGGAAAGGCGGTCAATCCACGCCAGTTCATGGCCGTCGCCATCGACCAGCGCGATACCGGATTCCGGCGCCGCAATCGGAAAGGCGCGCACCGGTACCACGCCTTCATGCGTGCCCTCGGCATCGGAAAAAACAAGCTTGCCGAAGGCATTACGGGTCAACTGAAATGGTTTCATGCAGTGCTTTCTGTCGATTCGGTCTTTGCCAGCGCTTCGATGGCCTCGTTTTCCACGAGACGCTGCTGCGCCTGGTACAGACGGTAGTACGCGCCTTCTCGAGCGAGCAACTCCTCATGCTTGCCGACCTCGACGATCTGGCCCTTGTCCAGCACCACCAGCCGATCCGCCTGGCGCAGCGTGGACAGGCGGTGTGCGATCGCGATCGTGGTGCGGCCGCGCACGAGGTTGTCGAGCGCCTTCTGGATTTCCTTTTCAGTCGTGGTATCCACCGATGACGTAGCTTCATCGAGGATCAGCAGTTGCGGATCGATCAGCAATGCGCGCGCAATCGAGATGCGCTGGCGCTCGCCACCCGACAGCGTCTGCCCGCGCTCACCCACCAGCGAGTCATAGCCGTGCGGCAGGCGCAGGATGAACTCATGCGCATTCGCTGCGCGCGCGGCCGCGATGATCTCTTCACGCGTTGCACCCGGCTTGCCATAGGCGATGTTGTCCGCGATGGTGCCGAAGAACAGGAAGGGTTCCTGCAGCACCAGGCCGATGTGGCGGCGATATTCCGCCACCGGCAGCGATCGGATGTCGACACCGTCGACCATGATCGCGCCCTCGGATACGTCGTAGAAGCGGCAGATCAGGTTGACCAGCGTGCTTTTGCCCGAGCCGCTGTGTCCGACCAGGCCGATCATCTCGCCCGGCTTGATCGACAGGTCGACGCCGCGCAGCACCGCGCGGTTGCCATAGCGGAAACCGACCTGCTTGATGTCGATGCGGCCTTCGATTTTCTGCAGGTGCACCGGATTCTGCGACTCCGGCACGGAAGACACATGGTCGAGGATGTCGAAAATGCGCTTGGCGCCGGCCGCGGCTTTCTGCGTGACCGACACAATGCGGCTCATCGAATCCAGACGCGTATAGAAGCGGCCGATGTACGCGAGGAAGGCGGTCAGCACACCCACCGTGATGTCGCCGCGCGAAACCTGCCAGATGCCGACGCCCCACACGATCAGCAAACCAATCTCGGTCAGGAAGGTGACGGTCGGCGAGAACAGCGACCATACCTTGTTCACGCGGTCGTTGATCGCGAGGTTGTGCTTGTTCGCTTCGCGGAAGCGGGCGGCCTCACGCTTTTCCTGTGCGAAGGCTTTCACCACGCGGATGCCCGGGATGGTATCGGCCAGCACGTTGGTTACCTCGCCCCAGACGCGGTCGATCTTCTCGAAACCATGGCGTAGCTTGTCGCGCACGATATGGATCATCCAGGCAATGAATGGCAGCGGCAGCAGCGTCACCAGCGCCAGCCAGGGATTGATCGATACGAGGATGATCGCAGTCATCGTGATCATCAGCACGTCGGTCGCAAAGTCGAGCAGGTGCAGCGACAGGAACACGCAGATGCGGTCGGTCTCCGATCCGATGCGCGCCATCAGGTCGCCGGTGCGCCGTCCGCCGAAGTATTCGAGCGACAGCTTCATCAGGTGCTCGTAGGTGTTGGTGCGCAGGTCGGCGCCGATGCGCTCCGACACCAGCGCAAGGATGTAGGTGCGCGCCCAGCCCAGCACCCATGCCACCAGCGCCGCGCCAAACAGACCGGACAGATACAGCGCGACGAGGCTGATATCGATCTGCTGGCCATTCTGGTAAGGGATCAGCACGTTGTCCATCAATGGCATGGACAAGTAAGGCGGCACCAGCGTCGCCGCGGTGGAGGCAAGCGTCAGCAGAAAGCCGGCCAGCAGCTGGCCCTTGTAGGGCTTGGCAAAACGCCACAAACGGAACAGCGTCCATGTCGACGGCGGCGTATGCACCTCGCGCGTGCAGATCGGGCATTCTTCCTGGTCCGGCGGCAGCGGCGCCTTGCAGCTCGGGCAGACGGCCTGTTCCGGCTCTGCGGCCGGCACGCCGCTGACGGCGGCATCGCGCTGCAGTTCGAACTGGTCGATCAGGCGCAGCGCTTCCGGATTGTGGCCCAGCGTATAACGCCAGCATGCGAGGCGGGCAGTGGCGTCATGCAACTCGAGCGTGCCGACACCGGCGTGGTCATGGTGTGCAAGCTTCAGGTCGCGCCGGTATGGCCATTCTTTCCATTCGCTGTTGCCGGCGACCCTGGCCAGCAGGCGGCGGTCGGTAACGACCACGAGGCCCGGGGCAAAGCGCAGTTGCGGATCGAGGTCGAGTTCGACGCTTGCATGCACGGTTTCGCCGTGATGCAGCCGCGCAGTCACCTCGCCATGCCATGCATCGGGTAAGGCTTGTCGAAAAGACAAGCTGGTTGCAGACTCAGTTTTCATTCAGGGCAGGAGTAATCCAGTGGGCAAACGGACGTTTGCAAAACAGGTGCAGGGCCGTGGCGCGTGGGGCAAAGCATTTCCAAAGCCATCACGGAGCCAGTTTAAAGCGACATGAATTCCACATTAATGCCACATTAAAGCCATGTCGGGCCGGCCAAAGGGGCTAAGTATACCGACACGATGAACGTCTTTTCTGGTAATTTCGCGTGCTCAACAAATTTTCTGAAACAAGTAAACCAATCCCCATGTCGAACGTTAACTACTGATTCCGATCACGACGTTCGCATTCAAGCAATAACGCTCGCCTGCCCTGCCAAATGAACAAGAAATCCATAGAGATTGTCAATGTATTATCACTGCGCGGACCGAACATCTGGACTTATCGTCCCGTCATCGAAGCGTGGGTCGACATCGGTGATCTCGAAGATTCCCCCTCCAATACCATCCCGGGTTTTTATGAGCGCCTGACAGCCATGCTGCCGGGCCTGGTCGAGCACCGTTGCGGTGTCGGCGAGCGCGGCGGTTTCCTGCAGCGCCTGCGCGAAGGCACCTGGCCGGCGCACATCATGGAACACGTGATGATCGAGCTGCAAAACCTGGCCGGCGTGCAGACCGGTTTCGGCAAGGCGCGCGAAACCTCGAAGCGCGGCGTGTACAAGGTCACAGTGCGCGCCCGCTACGACCAGGTCAGCCGTGCCGCGCTGGTCGCCGCGCGCGACATGGTCATGGCGGCGATTGAGGACCGTCCTTATGACGTGGCTGGTTGCGTCAAGCAGTTGACCGACCTGGCCGAAAAAGTGGCACTGGGTCCGAGCACCGCCAATATTGTCGATGCCGCGACCGATCGTCGCATCCCGTACACCCGCCTGAACGACGGCAACCTCGTGCAACTCGGCTACGGCGCACGCTCGCGCCGCATCTGGACTGCAGAGACCGACCAGACCAGCGCGATCTCAGAAAGCATTTCGCGCGACAAGGACCTCACAAAATCGTTGCTCAAAGCCTGCGGCGTCCCGGTGCCGGAAGGCCGGATCGTGACCAGTCCCGAAGATGCCTGGGACGCAGCGCAAGATATCGGCACGCCGGTGGTCGTCAAGCCTTCCGATGCCAACCATGGCCGTGGCGTGTCGATGGACCTGAATACGCAGCAGGAAATCGAAGCTGCCTACAAGCTGGCCGATGAAGAAGGCAGCGACGTCATCGTCGAACGCTTCATCCGTGGCGACGAGCATCGCCTGCTGATCGTCGGCGGCAAGCTGGTCGCTGCGACCAAGGGCGAGATCGCCACCGTGACCGGCGACGGCGTCTCCAACATCACACAGCTGATCGAAACCCAGATCAACAGCGACCCGCGCCGCGGCGAGCATGAAGAGTTCCCGCTCAGCCTGATCACCTACGATGAAGACCCGACGATACTGCTCGTGCTCGAGCGCCAGGGCTTCAAGCCGGAGTCGGTGCCGCCAGCCGGCAAGACTGTGCTGATCCAGAGCCGCGGCAATCTTGCCTTTGACTGCACCGACGACGTGCACCCGGAAGTGGCCGCCGCGGCTTCGCTGGCTGCGCGCATCGTCGGCCTCGATATCGCCGGTGTCGACATGGTGACGCAGGATATTTCCCGTCCGCTCGCGGAGCAGGGCGGCGCGATCGTGGAAGTCAATGCCGGCCCCGGGCTCTTGATGCACCTGAAACCCGCCAACGGACAACCGCGCCCTGTGGGCCGCGCGATTGTCGATCATCTGTTCCCCGAGCGGGACAACGACGGCCGAATTCCGATCGTCGGCGTGACCGGCAGCCGCGGCAAGACCATGGTGGCACGCCTGATCGGCCGCATGCTCAAGCTGCACGGTAGTAATGTGGCGGTTGCGTGCAGCGACGGCTTATTCCTGCGTGCGCGGAAAACAGTCAATGCCGACTGCGCCACTTGGCAGTACGCGAATCGCGTCCTGATGAACCGCGCGGTCGATGCCGCCGTGTTCGAGAATGGTTTTCGCGCAATCCTGACCGAGGGCGTTGCCTACGACCGTTGCCAGGTCGGCGTGGTGACCAATATCGCGGAAGATGCGAGCCTGCCCGAGCTGTATATCGAAGACGCGGACGACATGAAGAAGGTTGCGCGCACGCAGGTCGATATCGTGCTGCCGGAAGGTACCGCCGTGCTGAATGCTGCGGACCCGCGCGTCGCGACGATGGCTGAACTGTGCGACGGCGGCGTCATCTTCTTTGCCGTGTCGCCTGACGTCGACGCACTCGCGCAACATCGCGCCGATGGCGGGCGTGCAGTCTTCCTGCGCGGCGGGAAAGTGATCCAGGCAACCGGCGACAGCGAGTCGGCAGTGTTCGACCTTGCCGAGCTCGGGATTGCGGACCTCGACAAGCGCCCGTACATTGCCGAAAACGTTCTCGCAGCGGTCGGTGCCGGCTGGGCACTCGGCGTCACCACCGAACAGATGCTTGCCGCACTCGCCTCGTACGAGTTCGGTGCTGCGTGAAAAAACCAACCAATCGATTTGAAGACTAAAGGCCCGATGGATACGGGCTGGAAAGCAAAGCATGGCTGCTGTGGTCAAGCATGGCAGCCGTGCAAACAAGGAAAATATTGATGGAAATCTCGCGTATCCGCGCCTTGCGCGGTCCTAACTTGTGGAGTCGGCATACGTCAATCGAGGCTATCGTGTCATGCAGCGAAGCCGAGCGCGACATCAGTGCGTTGCCGGGATTCGAAGCCAGGCTGCGTACGCGGTTCCCGGAGATCAAATTCCTCGAGCCGGCCAGCCCGGGCCATCCCTTCTCGCTGGCACATGTGCTGGAGTCCGCTGCACTCGGACTGCAGGCGCATGCAGGATGCCCGGTCACGTTCAGCCGTGCAGTCGAAACGGTGGAAAGCGGGACCTACCAGGTCGTGGTCGAGTACACCGAAGAGGACGTTGGCCGCCTTGCCTTCGAGCTGGCCGAACAGCTGTGCCGCAGCGCGCTGGAAGACACGCCGTTCGATCTGCAGGCTGCGCTCGAGCGCCTGCGTGAACTGGACGAAGACATCCGCCTCGGCCCAAGCACAGGCTCCATCGTGCAGGCAGCCGTTGCGCGTGGCATTCCTTACCGTCGCCTGACCGAAGGCAGCATGGTGCAGTTCGGCTGGGGCAGCCGCCAGCGCCGCATCCAGGCTGCCGAAACCAGCTGCACCAGCGCCATCGCCGAGTCGATCGCGCAGGACAAGGAACTGACCAAGATGCTGCTCAACGCAGCCGGCGTACCGGTGCCGAACGGCCGCTCGGTCACGGATGCGGAAGAAGCCTGGAAGGCAGCGTGCGAGATCGGCGGTCCGGTCGTGGTCAAGCCGCGTGACGGCAACCAGGGCAAGGGCGTCGCCGTCAACATCCGTACCCGCGAAGAAGTGCTGGCCGCGTTTACCGTGGCACAAGCGATCAGCGACGACGTCATCGTCGAACGTTATATCACCGGCCACGATTTCCGCCTGCTGGTCGTGGGCGACCAGCTCGTCGCCGCCGCACGCCGCGCACCGCCGCAAGTGACCGGCGATGGCGTGCACACCATCAGCGAACTGATCGAACAGGTCAACCGCGATCCGCGCCGCGGCTCCGGCCATGCAACGTCGCTGACCAAGATCCGTCTCGACGACATCGCGCGCGCGACCATGGCCAAACAAGGTTTCAACGCCGACAGCATCCCGCCGAGCGGCACGCTGGTCGTCCTGCGCAACAACGCCAATCTGTCCACCGGCGGCACCGCCACCGACGTGACCGACGACGTGCATCCGGATGTGGCCGCGCGCGCGGTCGAAGCGGCGCAGATGGTCGGCCTCGACATCTGCGGTGTCGACCTTGTCTGCGAAACCGTGATAAAGCCGCTCGAAGAGCAGGGCGGCGGCATCGTGGAAGTGAACGCCGCGCCGGGCCTGCGCATGCACCTGCAGCCGTCGTTCGGCAAGGGGCGTGCGGTCGGCGAAGCGATCGTGTCCACCATGTTCAAGGACGGCGATGACGGCCGCATTCCGGTCGTCGCAGTGGCCGGCACCAATGGCAAGACCACGACCGTCAAGCTGATCGCCCACCTGCTCGTGGCGAGCAAATACCGGGTCGGCATGACCGGCACCGATGGCGTGTACATCAGCAATGTGCGCGAGAACAAACAGGTGATGGACCGCATCGACACCGGCGACTGCAGCGGTCCACGCAGCGCACGCAATGTGCTGATGCATCCGGACGTCGATGCCGCAGTATTCGAAACCGCCCGCGGCGGTGTGCTGCGCGAAGGCCTCGGCTTCGACCGCTGCAATGTCGCGGTCGTCACCAACATCGGCGAAGGCGACCACCTTGGCCTGAACTACATCACGACGGTGGAAGACCTTGCCGTGGTCAAGCGCGTCATCGTGCAGAACGTGGCGCCGAACGGCACCGCAGTGCTGAATGCCGCCGACCCGATGGTTGCGAACATGGCCGGCGTCTGTCCCGGCAGCGTCACCTTCTTCGCCAAGGATGTGCACCATCCGGTGATGGCCAGCCATCGCGCGCAGGGACGCCGCGTGGTGTATGTCGACGGCGATGCCATCGTCGCATCAGAAGGCAAGGATTCCTACCGCATCGCGCTGGCTGACATTCCGCTCACGCGCAACGGCATGATCGGCTTCCAGGTCGAAAATGCGATGGCTGCCATCGGTGCAGCGTGGGGGCTGGGCCTCGACTGGGATACGGTCCGTGCCGGGCTGAAGACCTTCGTCAGCGATGCGCAAAGCGCGCCGGGACGCTTCAATCTGTTCTCGTACAACGGGGCAACACTGATCGCCGACTACGGCCATAACCCGGACGCGATTGCCGCACTGGTGAAAGCCATCGACAGCATGCCGGCCAAACGCCGCAGTGTGGTGATCAGCGGCGCGGGTGACCGTCGCGATATCGACATCCGCCGGCAGACCGAAATCCTGGGCGATGCCTTCGACTCCGTGGTGCTGTACGAAGACCAGTGCCAGCGTGGTCGTGAAGATGGCGAAGTGGTCAAGCTGCTGCGCGAAGGGCTCTCGAATGCCAAGCGCGCGAAGTCGGTGAAGGAAATCAAAGGCGAGTTCCTGGCCATCGATACCGCACTGGCCGACCTTTCCGAAGGTGACCTCTGCCTGATCCTCATCGACCAGGTGGATGAAGCGCTTGCCTATATCGGTCAGCGCGCAACGCAGTAACAGTCAGTAGTCAGTGCGCCGCATTGCGGCGCACTGTGTCAAAGCTGGTCTTCCAGCGTGTCCCACGTGGTTGTCGTACTCAGGTCGGCTACGCCGTCGCCATTGTCATCCAATGCCAGGCTGACGTTCTCCTCGCTGAGGGTGGTCAGCGTTAAGGACGAGCGGTCGCTTGCAGTGACCGTCAGCACACCTGCGTTGGGATTGCTGCCTTCCTGCTGGATAAAGTCCGTGGTGGTGGCTACGGTATAAGGTCCATCGCCAAGTCGTGGCAAATCTTCGCCCGCCAGAACGAATGATGTCCGGTAGGTCAGGACATCGCCATTCAATGAGCCAGACGTATTGAAGCCGGTAAGCCGACGGTCTGTAACGTCGCCATCTTCCACACTGAGCAGTTGCACCGTTGGACCGGTCAGGCTAAAGGTCGCGGTGCGTCGCGCGGTCTGGTTATAGACCAAGGTCAGCGCCCCGTTCGCGGTATTGGCTTCATCGCCCTCGTCATAGCTGAAGTTCGTAAACCTGACTGTCATGCCTGCACCCCAGGCCGATGTGGATGACGGAGTCCCGGTGATGTTATCGAAGGTGAGGTTGATGGCACCGTTTGCCGTGTCATTGCCATCGGCACAGTTATTCGCCGTGATCAAAGCATTATCGCCTCGCGATACCTGACCGGTATCGGCTGCAGTGAGGGTGATAGTGGCAGTTCCGCCTTGTTCGCAGTTAATGGTCAGTGTGTTGCTCAGGCCGGTAGCGCGACTGATGAAGGCAAGCCCGAGCACGCGATCCAATTGCTTCAGTGAAGCATCAGCCAAGTTGACAGCACTTGCGGTTGCAGCATTGGTTGATGCTGGCGAGGAGGAAGAGGTCGTGTCTGTATCGCTACTTCCGCCACACGCGGTCAATAGAAGGGCGGATCCGCACGCGATAGCGGCGGCTCGGCGGGATGAATGGATTTTCATGGCAGGAACTTTCAAGAATGAACTAGCGAGAGGCAGGGCAATGCGAGGAGCTTGTCGCTGCTTTCGGGAAGTGGATATTCAGTCTAGTGTCCGAGGGGGAAATGGCGGGCAGCGCCTGTCGCGATATTGATCCTGTTCAGAGTGTGTGCGAATAAAGGCTGCACATGTCGTATTACGTACACTCCATGACAAGCGATGTGATCGCACCATAAGAGGATCGGAGCACGGCATCGGAGCGCGGCTCTTACCTTGGGCCAAGGTAATCAGGACGCCGCAGCGATCATATCGGCTGTGCAACTGCCGTAAATCGCATGGGGCTGGCCGGTGCAGGCCGCCCAATAGCGGTCGCCATACGAGTAGTGCCACCATTCATTCACGTAATTTGCGAATCCTTCGCGCACCATTGCGTGCGCCAGCAAGCGGCGGTTTGCTGCGGCGGCCGGTGAAAGGTTTGGGTACGCCGTTGCGCAATACGCTGGCGCGACCTTGATCCAGTCCTTCACTTCCATGCCAAAGTCGATGACCGTGCCGGAAGCATCGACAATTTCGATATCGATCGCACCGCCGGTGCTGTGCGGCGGCAGGTTGGGCGTGCCATCCAGATGCACCACCGGCGACACCAGTACCGCCGCCTGCAGGTGCACCTGTTCGTCGTCGAGTTGCGGGTCGCGGGCACGCACCCTTGCCTTCTCTTCGTCGAACAGCATGGCCTGCACCTTCAGGCTGCGCAAGCCCTCATACAGCCTCAGCGAAAGCCCTGGCGGCAGCGCTTGCTGCACACGCAGGAGCTTGTGGTAGACCTCGCGGCGCAGCAGGCAGTAGTCGGGAGCCGTCTCCGGGCATTCCGGCGGCGGGCCATAGCGCAAGCCGCCAGCCTTGCGGATATCGACCAGCGGTTCACCGCACTCGCGGACCGGGACGGAGGATACTGCTCTCATCGCGTGTTCAACCTGCCTCTTTCCTCGCCCGGCCCTGCTGTCGCTCCCGTTAGCGTGGCTGCAAGCGGATCAGCTGCCCCTTGTCTTCATCGGTCAGCACATACAGCAAGCCATCCGGCCCCTCGCGCACATCGCGAATGCGCTGTTTCAGGTTCTCCAGCAGCTTTTCTTCCTTGACGACCTTGTCTCCCTGAATCTGGAGCCGCGCGAGGTATTTGAATTTCAGCGAGCCGACGAACAGGTTGCCCTGCCAGTCCTTGCCGTACTTGTCGCTGCGCAGGAAAGCCATGCCGGACGGAGCAATCGACGGCGTCCAGTGATGCAGCGGCTGTTCCATTCCTGATCGCGCGGTCTCCCCGTCGCCTATCTTCGCGCCGCCATAGTGAACGCCATGGCTGATCACCGGCCAGCCATAGTTCTTGCCAGCCTCCGGCCGGTTGACCTCGTCGCCACCCTGCGCGCCGTGCTCGTTCATCCAGAACTTGCCGTCGAGGCCGAGCGTCGCGCCTTGCGGGTTACGGTGGCCAAAGCTCCATATCTCGCGCAATGCGCCGCGGTTGGCGAGGCTCCTGCCAGCGAACGGATTGTCCGGTGGTACAGAGCCGTCCTTGCGGATGCGCACCACCTTGCCATGATGGTTGTCGAGACGCTGCGCATCCTGCATGCGCTTGAAGCGATCGCCCAATGTCATGTAAAGCGTGCCGTCGTCGTGCTCGACGATGCGGCAGCCGAAATGCAGGTTGCTCTCGAACTTTGGCTGCTGGCTGAAGATGACTTTCACCTGCTCGAGTCGCCGACCGTCACCGGACAAGCGGGCCGACGCCAGCGCAGTTGAATTGGCATCGGCCTCTTCGCCCTTGCCCGGTTCCGAAAAGCAGAAGTAGATCGTCCGGTTGCGCGCGAAGTCGCGGTCGGTGATCACATCCAGCAGCCCGCCTTGTCCGCCCTCATCCACTTTGGGCACACCCTCGATCGGCGGACCCATTTCCCCATTCAGCTGCACCAGTCGCATGCGTCCCGGCCGTTCCGTTACCAGCATGCGACCGCCATCGACAAATGCCAGCGCCCAAGGGTGTTCAAGGCCGCGTGCGATTACTTCAGCCTGTATCTTCGCGCTTTCCTCCTGCGCACTCGCCGGGCAAAGCGCAGCGAACGAGAGCAATGCAGCAAGGAGTGGCGTGCGATGGGGAATGCGGCGGCATGGAGGCATGGTCATGGCTGTTATCCTGAGTCGGTCATGCCGTCATTGTGCCGAAGCGCACGCAATCCGGCATGAAGTACAGCAAATCCGGGCAGGGACGCCATGCCGTGCCGACGTGCGCAGTGCAAGGTGTGCCGTGACGGCTTACTCCAGCGGTGCTGCCGAAGCGGTTTCGTTCGACACGGACTCGCGTGGCTCGCCCTGCTTCGTCAGGTCGAGCTGGCGTGCGATCATTGCCTTTCCCAGTGCTTCGCGCCGGTTCTCGTCGAGCAGTTTCAGCACTTCCGGGAACAGGTGCTCTTCCTCTTCCTTGTGGTGATGTTCGGTCTGTTCCTTCAGTACCTTGAATTTCGGTTCGAAGGATTTTTCGGATGGCTCCATCTCGATCAGGTCGGCCAGCAGGCGCTTGAGCGACAGGTGCTCTTCAAGCGACTCGAGCAAGTCGTCCTCGGTGCAGGCTTCGTGCACCGCCGGATAAAAGATTTCTTCCTCGGCCTTGATGTGGACAGTCAGCCGATCCGCCGCCTGCACAAACAATGCCTTGGTCGCATCGTTGCCCTGGGAGTCGGCAACCTGCTGCAACAGGCTTTCCATCTCACGATGTTGTCCCGTCAGGAACTTCACTGCGTCCGTTTCTGGTTGTGTCATTACGCTGCTCCGTGTTGGTTCGACAAGGTTAGAGACGGGCAAAGTGAAGTGGTTCAGAGTCGCGTCATGCAGATGCGGGGCGCATGCCGAAAAAAGGTGCGGCACGTACAATACTGCGGTCCTGTTTACGAAAGAAAACAATGATTGATCGCAAGCCTCTCGACGCATTTGCAATCTCTGTGATGCTGGTGTTGTGTGTGCTGTGGGGATTGCAGCAAGTCGCTGTCAAGGCCGCCGCAGCAGGAATGGCGCCGGTGATGCAGATCGGGTTGCGTTCTGCGGTGGCGGCCATCCTGGTGTGCTGCCTCATGTGGTGGCGCGGCGAGCGCTTGTCGACGCACGGCGGTATCTTCGGTGCAGGGATTGCGACGGGCGTGCTGTTCTCGCTGGAATTCCTGTGCGTCGCCATCGGCCTGCAATACACGACGGCTTCGCACATGTCGGTGTTCCTGTACACGGCGCCGATCTTTACGGTGCTCGGCCTGCACTGGTCGATTTCCGGCGAGCGTCTCGGCATGCTGCAATGGAGCGGCGTGATCGCCGCTTTTGCAGGAGTTGCAGTGGCCTTTTCCAACGGCTTTGCCGATGGCTCACGCGCATGGGCGGACATGTTGATTGGCGATGCGCTTGGCGTGCTGGGAGGCATCTTCTGGGCAGCGACGACCGTGCTGATCCGGCGCTCCGCACTGTCCGAAGCACCGCCTGCGACAACACTGCTGTATCAGCTCGGCACGTGCGGCGTACTGCTCCTGGGCGTTGCACTGGCAACAGGAGAGGTGCAACAGGTGTCGATGAGCGGCATCGTCTGGGTCAGCCTGTTTTTCCAGGCGGTCATCGTCGCCTTTATCAGCTTCCTGCTGTGGTTCTGGTTGTTGCGGCGCTACCTTGCTTCCCGCCTGTCGGTATTTTCTTTCCTGACACCGATGTTTGGTGTCGGATTCGGCGTGTTGTTGCTGGGCGATCCGCTCGACCTGCGCTTCGTGCTTGGCGCCGCGCTCGTCATGATCGGCGTCGTGATGGTGAATCTGCGCGGCAGGTAGGCACTTTTTCGCCCCGCGATTGCCTAAGTTCTTTCAGTGGCGCAACGCGCCCTGCTTGGAACGTCTCGGGAGAAATTCATGTTGCTTCGCTTGCGCCGTTTGTTCCGTGCTGTCGGGCGCGATATCGTGGTGCTCTGGTATGCCTGCCGTCATCCGACAACGCCATGGTTGATGCGGCTTGGTGCACTTCTGCTGGCGGTATACATTTTCAGTCCGGTCGACATCATTCCGGACTGGCTGGCGATCTTTGGCTGGATCGATGACGTGAGTCTGGTCGCGCTCGGCATCCCTGCGCTGCTCAAACTGATGCCTGAAAAAGCTTTGTCCGATGCGCGTGCCGCCGCCGATGGTTGGCTGTCGCGTCCGTGGTTCCGTCAGCACAAATAACTCATACTCGCCGCATGCCGGCGACGCGGCAGCATGCCGCCTGCCCCTTCCCTAAGGAGCGGCCATCAGTCGAATTGGCCGCTTATCCGTTCGTCCCATCTTCGTTGCGAGCTGTGGCTGGCTAAGCCATACGCCGGTAACCATCTCTATTCCTCCCTGTTTTACCGAAAATCAATAATTCATTTTCTTTGTTGCAACTTTCGGCGAAAATACTGCTACGGCTAGAAGGGTTAATGATGCTCATCTACATAGCCCCTTCCCGAAATATTTCACTACTCGCAAAGGAAAAAAATGCAGTGTCGGAATTGCGGAACGGAAAACAAGGACTCGGCCAAATTTTGCCTGTCTTGCGGTAAGCCACTGTCTGCGACAGCGCCAGCCCCCGCCACAGCCAACGCGGCCGTAGATTGCCCGAAATGCGGGCAAGAAAACAAAGCACAAAGCAAATTCTGTTCAAAGTGCGGTTTCACGCTTAAAGCCGATATGCCGCAAGCCAAGGTTACACCTGCTGCGGCTGTAGAATCCGCGACACCGTTGCCTGTAACACCGGCTGTCGATACGGCTCCAGTGGCAGCCGAGCCGGTGCCGCCGGTTGTTCCTCCAACGATGGTGAAACGCGCACCCGAGACACCGTCCGAAGCCGTTCAGGAAGCCCCCACCATCACGCCATCTGCACCGGCGTCCGCGGACAAGCCTGCTCCGGTAGTTGCACCTGCACCCGAACCCGAAGACAAGCCTGCAGCGGTAGCTGCACCCACAGACAAAAAGACCGGCAAGTCACGCACGGTGATGGTTGGTGCGGCGGCACTCGTCATTGCGATCATTGCCGCGGGCACCGTCTGGTGGTTTAACCGGGCTGGCGATGCACCGGCCACTGCTGCCGTGATGCCACAGCCGACGCCGTCTGCCGCAGCTCCGGCTGCCGCAGCTCCCGCAGCCCCGGCGAGTGAAGCGCCTGCGCCAGCTGCTCCGGAGGCTGCACCGGTTGAACCGGAACAAGCAAAGACTCCCGCTACCCCTATTGAGGAACCGCCGCCCGCGGCGCCCGTAGCGGCCAAGCCCACCCCGCCGCAGCCGGCTGCGGAAGAACTCGAGGCAAAGAAGGCGGCGCAGCTCGCCAAGCGCAAGGCGGCGGAGGAAGCGCGCAAGAAGAAGCTTGAAGAAGCAAAGGCACAGGAAGAAGCGCGGGCCAGACAAAGGGCGGCGGTGCAGCAGCCCACACCTGAGCCGGTACAGCCAGCGGCCGCATCGAAAGCACCGAGTACGGCAGAGCGCGTCGCGCAATGCCAGAGCGGCAATCTGTTCAAGCGTGAGCTGTGCATCTGGCAGGTCTGCAACAACAAGTGGGGCCAGGACGGCTGTCCTGTGTACCAGCCGAAAGATTCGCAGAACAACTATTAGCGCACGTTTCATGCGTGTATGGAGCCTACGCTTAGCCCGCTCCGTACACGCGCGCTACGCCACATTTCCATGTTCTCTACCACCTCACCAATACAAGAAGAAGGAATAAGCATGAGCAATAGCAACAATGAGAAAAAAGCGTCCGCCGCGCTGATGTCAGGGCTGGACTCCCTGCTGGCAGCTACGGATGCCTTCAAAAACGTCCGCGCAATCATGCTGCTGGGCTTGACGCTGGTTGCCGCCACGTTGGTTGGTGGTGTCTTTAGTGCCATCGCTGCGAAAACCTTCAGCTTCTGGCTGGGTGGTCTCGGCTTTCTGCTGGCATTCGTGGTGTTTTTCTACGGACTCAATGCGGTTGGCATCATCATCATGCGCGACGCGCAAGGCGAGGCGTCCGGCACCATGATGGATGCCGTCCTGTTGTCGCTCTTTACCAGCCATCGCTTACTGGGTGTGGCAGTGCTTGAATTCCTGATCATGCTGGCAGTCGTGCTTGCCATTGCGGTCGTTCTTTTCGTGTGCAAGATCCCGGTACTCGGCCCGGTGCTCTTTACCGTCGTGTTCCCGTTGTCGGCAATCCTCCTCGGGCTGCTGGTGTTCTCGCTGTTCTACGTCATGCTGCCGCTGGCGGGTCCGGCAGTCTGGGCAGGCTGCACGGTCTTTCAAGTGATTGCACGTCTGAATGTGATTGCGCGCAAAAAACTGGTGCCGGTAATCCTGAATCAGCTCATCCTGCTGTTCATCACGACATTCAGTGCATCGATCATTTTCTTTGTTGTCATGACGGGTGTGATGTTCACCTCCAGCCTGTCTGCCGGCATCATTGGCTTTGGCGACCTCGATTTGCACAGCCTGATGAATATGTCCGGCAGGTCCGGCCATATGGTGGCCGGCGGTATTGGCGGTGGCCTCTTGTTTGCAGTCGCTGCCGTGATTCCGATGTTGATCCTGATGAAAGGCACCTGCATCATTTATCTGAAAACAACCGCCGACCTGGATTTTGCCCAAGCTGAAGCGCAGCTCGGAAACAGTCTCGATTCCGTCAAGAAAAAGGCAGAAGAAGCGCGCGATCGTGCTCGTCAGCTGGCTGAGCAGCAGCGCAGCAATGCACAGACGGCAGCACAGGCCGCTACGGCAACTGCCGCAGCGTCATCAACCCCGGTGACGGAAAGGGCGCCCGCATGCCCCGGCTGTCATGCGCCAGTGTCACCGGACGATGCATTCTGCGGTGAATGCGGCCACAAGCTGAAGTGAGGGGCCGATGGCACGTTTCTGCACTAAATGCGGCACGCGCAATGAGAGCCACGCACGCTTCTGCGAACAATGCGGCAACCCGATAACGTCAACCGCCACGCCGCTGCCGACTCCACCGGTCGCGGCGGCTGCGACCACCGCCTTCGCAATACCTCGTCTTGGCGGGCGTCGTCTGGCAATCAGCGGCGTCCTGGTCGTGACGCTGGCTGCCGTTGGCGGTGGGCTGGCCTGGTGGCTGGCACCGGAAACCGCATCCGAAGCCAGCTTTGCGCGCGCAATCAATGCCCACTTCGGCAACGATGCCAATGCGCGAGACAAAATTCTGTGCACCGGCAATCTGCCTTACGACAAGGACCCGATTCGTGTTGATGAATTCAACCGGTCGACCCGGCAGTACATGGACATGCTGGTCCAGGCCGGTGTTTACACCGCGCCGAAGCAAGAGTCGTCTGGCGGCTACTTCCCGCGTACGCACTATGTCTATGCGCTGAGCGACGAAGGCAAGAAATGGGTGCGCAACAGCCGCTTATGCCTTGGTGCTGGGCTGCAAGCAAAACAGGTCAGCGGATTCGAGCAAGTGGAAGAGATCGAGGGCAAGCCATTCGCCGTCGCTAGTGCGCAGCTGGAAATAAACGACGAAGCGCCATGGCTTGCGAAGGCTTCCAACCGTGACACGCTGTTGCGAGAACTGGACCGGCAGTCCATGTCAGTCTCCTTGCCAGTGACGCGCGTCGATGGAAAATGGACAGTATCCAACATCAATCCGGCCGAAATGCTGGCACGGCGGGTCACTGCGCTTGGCAAGGCCGGCTCGGATGCGGGAACCGGTGGTGGCTTCTTCGATGCGCTGAAGAGCTTTTTCTCGTTCGGCGCAAGTCATCCGTTAGTCGGCAAATGGCAGGACGAATCAGGCCTTATTTCGCTGGAATTTACGAACGACGCTTATGTGCAGAACGGTGTGTCGATGAAGGCAAAGTTTGAAACCCGGGGCGATCAGGTGGCGATTACGCCGGAGGGCGCAGCGGGCGTCGGGCTGATTCTCAAAATGCGCGACAGCGATACAGCGTTGCTTGACATGGGGCTGGCGTCAGTCACTCTCAAGCGCGTGAACTAAGGCGGCCGCGCGCAGTTTCGGGCTGACAGTCGAGCCTGTCAGCCCGAACCAACCAGGGAATACTGGTTTGAATTGTCGACCAGCCAGCGGCGCGACAGGTCGGTGCCGTACTGGTCCGGATGGAAATCCCTACGCTTGTATTCGCGCCATGGTCCGTACGATTGGCGAATCAGGCCGCGCTTGCCGAACAGATAATGCGCGGCGCTCTTCCAGGTGCTCCACTTCCACAACGTGCCGTCCCGCCGCAGGTTGCTGATAGTCTGGCGCAACGTGTCGGTGAGGAAGAACATCGTCGCGCGCCGGAACCAGATGATGCGCCAGCGGTAATCGCCGCCCAATTCCTGGTACAGATCGAAGGCGGTGCTCTTGTGCTCCGACTCCTCTGCGCTGTGCCACAGCCACATCGTCCTCAGGCGCGGCTCCGCGCCCTCCAGCCATTCCGGATGCGACAGCAGGTACTCGGCAAGGATGGCGGTGAAATGCTCGTTGGCGGCCGTGATCGCCAGCCAGTGGCGCGCATCAATACCTTCCACCAGCTTCAGGCGCTTTTGCGCACGCGGGCCCCAGGCGTTGACCAGCCCGAGCTTCTCGAGATGTGCGTTGAACAGACCGTGGATACGGCGATGCGTCGCTTCCTGTCCGATGAAACCCTGCACCTCGGCCTTGAACTGCGCTTGCCTGTCAGCCGGCAGCGCCTTGAACCCGTTGCGGACCGAATCGATGAAGAACTGTTCGCCGACCGGGAAACTCATCGACAGCGCGTTGAACAAGGCGGAACGGAAGGCATCGCCCCCGCACCAGTGACGTTCGAACGGCGTTTCCAGATCAATCAGCAGGCGGCGGACAACGAGGTCGGTCATGGGGTGTCTCTCCACGGATTTTGGTTTTATCCCGTCCGGCGGGCGTGGTACTGAAGCGTACCACATGAATTTGGGATACATTTTTGTTGCAAGTTATGTTATTTTCAAGTATCAAATTTACAATATTCGACCTGCCGCAATCTATATGACGCTAGCCCTCCGTGAAATCGCTCTTGAAAATTACGTGGAAAACGGCAATAACACGATGCATCGACACCGCCTGCTGGAAGGCATGGCCCACGCAGTCGCAGCAAGAGGGTATGCCGATACCACCATCTCCGATATCGTGCGCGAAGCGGCGGTATCGCGGCGCACTTTCTACGAGCATTTCGCTTCCAAATCCCATTGCTTGATAGCACTGTACGAAGCGGCCAGCCTCAACGCGCTCAATGTGCTACGCGACGCACTCGACCCGACGCGCGACTGGGAGCAGCAGGTGGAAACGGCAATCCACGCCTACTTCGGCTGTCTCGCGCAAAACCCGATGCTGGTACGCACGCTGTTCATCGAAATCCTCGGCCTCGGTTCCGATGGCTTGGCCGCACGCCGGCGCGTCAACGACCAGATCGTCGGTTTCATGCTGCAGGTCATCAACGACGAGGGCAATGGCGACAAACGCACGACGCCCTTGTCGCGCGACATGGCGATGGCGATTGTCGGCGGCATCAACGAGCTTGTGCTGCAGGCAATCGAACGTAATCGCGTGGACAGCTTGCATGAACTGGCAGAGCCGGCGATCCAGCTGGTGCGCGTCGTTACAGGAACGGCATCCAGCCATTGACGCTGCGGACCTTTCACTAAGAACCTGTTTAGTGTTTTTTTGGCAGGCGCGCAGCTACCGGAACCGGCCGAATACTAGGCGCAGGGACGCGTCGTAGCGGTGCTACGGCAAGGAGCTGTAACAACGTAGGCGGCCGATTCCGGTAGCTGCCCGGAGGGTTCTGTCGGGAAGGGCGCATTGCGGTGTTGCACCGCTTGCACAGACGCCCGGTCTGAGCGGCGCGGCGCGCCTTGCACTGCATCCCTTCCTGGCAGAACGCGCCTGCCAAAAAGACACTAAGCAGGTTCTAATGGCCGCACACGGCGCTGCAGCCGTCTATCGATCGCTTCTGAGGATGGGAATCCAGCGGAACTGACATGGTCGCGCTGCCGACCGTTCTCCCCGGAACCGGCGCCGAATTCTCTTTTTTCACGACGGCACGCCATTCCGCCGCCTCACCGCACAACAAACTGAGAGCAATTTTGGCCACGCGCATTTTCTTTGCGTACGGCAAAAGCCGGTGGTGCTGGCACCTTCTTCCCATGTCGGGTTTATTGCTGTCCGCCTCCGCGGGCGCAGCGCATCGATTCGTCCCCGTTCCGGAGCCGAGTCGCTGGATAGCAGCTGCTTGGTTGCCGACATATAGGGAGTTGCTGGCAGTGCACTCGCAGGCCGTACCTGCGATGCAATATCGGTAGAGCAGCGGATCGGTCTGCTCCAGTCTTCCTGCACAACCAGCTTCTCAACCACCGTTCGGATCCGCTGATTGAAGTAGCCGTTGCCTCTCTCTACATGAACGGCTCGGCACAGCTCTTGGGCATCGGGCGGCGCCAGCTGGAGCGCCAATTCCCTGCATTGACCGGACAGACACCGATTGAGGTGCGCCCCACCAGCCGCTTCCAGAAAACGGTCCGTACCTTGCTGCTCGATCCGGCAGCCGATACGACCGATGTCGCGCTGGCACAGGGCTATTACGACCAGGCACATTTCATCCGTGACTACAGGGCTGTGGTCGCGGCCTCACCACGAACTGGCTGCAGGCAGCACGAGCAAAGACGCATTTTTACAATACATCGTGGCGCACTTCCTGAAGAATGGCATCTCCCGAAAACATTTGCGAAGGAGATGCCGTGTTTCTACTGCTTGCTGAATTGAATGCTCACCCAGCCGCGGCCAATGAGCTTGGCTCCATATTATGCGAACTTGCCAGCGCCGCACACCGCGAACCGGGCAACCTCGTCTATGCAGTACATCGTGCGTTGGAAACGCCCGGCAATTTTGTCGTCTATGAACTCTACAAGGACAGAAGTGCATGCGACGCGCATCTTGCGTCCACACCGGTGCAGCAAGCGTTGGCGAAATTCGACGTCCTGCTAACGGTGCCGCCGCGGATCATGTTCTGCGACACCATTGCTGCAAAGGGGCTCGCCGACGCAGTTGCTTGAGGTGACTCAAGCGATTATCCCCAGAAGCATCGAACTCCGGACCTCGTTGCGAATCTTCATTTTGCACCGTGCGGCTTTACGGCAATGACGCCGCCGGTCAATCGAGTTTGCAGGACGAGTGTTGGCTCTCACCTCCCGGCCTGCACCTCGTACCGCCTGTGCGGGAGGGCAAAGGAGCAGACAAGATGACCCGCCTTCCCCGCTTTCGCAACACGCTTGCCACGTCCGTGCTTCCCTTGTTCGGCGCACTCGCGCTCGTTTCGGATGCAGCACATGCAGGCGGCTTCGCGCTCTACGAAATGAGTGCTGGAAGCCTTGGCAATGCACATGCAGGCGGCGCGGCAGTGGCGGAAGACCTCAGTACCATCTATTTCAACCCCGCCGGGCTGACGCGCTTCCAGGGAAGGCAATTCATGGGCGCGCTGTCTGCAATACGCCCGTCTGCGGAATTTCGCAATGCGGGCTCAACCGGAGCAGGAGGTGCGCCGCTCACCGGTGGAAACGGCGGGGATGCGGGCGATTGGGCAGCGGTGCCCGCGCTCTATTACGCGATGGACCTGAACCCGCGCATGCGTTTCGGCATCGGCATCCAGTCGCCCTTTGGCTTGAAGACCGAATACGATTCCGACTGGGTGGGACGCTACCAGGCGCTGAAGTCGGAGCTGAGAACCATCAACATTAATCCGACTATTGCGTTCAAGCTCAACGACCAGCTTTCGCTCGGCGCAGGGGTCAGCGCGCAGTATGCCGATGTCGAAATCTCCCGTGCGATCAATCTCGGGGCGCTCGTACCGGGCGCTCCCGATGCCCGTGTGACGATTGACGGCGATGATTGGGGATATGGCTTTAATCTCGGCGTGATGTTCGCGCCCAACGAGCATGCCCGGTTTGGCGCCGCCTATCGCTCGCGTATCAGGCACAAATTTTCGGGCGACGCCCGCTACACGCTGCCAGCGGGCCTGCCGGCCGCAGTCACTGCGAACCCTGCATTGACCAATACCGGTGCCAGTGCGGATCTCGACTTGCCGGAATCCGTGAGCCTCAGCGGTTACCTGGACTTGGATCGCCAATGGTCGGCGATGGCCGACGTCACATGGATGCACTGGAGCCGCTTCAAGGAATTGCGCGTGCGCTTCAACAACGGCGCGCCGGAAAGTGTCACGCCCGAGAACTTCCGCAATACTGTGCGCGTCGCAGTCGGCGCCAACTACCGTTATAACGACATGTTGAAGCTGCGTGGCGGCATTGCCTACGACCGCAGCCCGGTACGCGACGAATTCCGCACACCGCGCGTCCCCGATGAAAATCGCTGGTGGCTTTCATTCGGTGCGCAATACAAACCTTCGCGGCAAGGCACGTGGGAATTCGGCTTCGCCCACCTGTTCGTCAAGGATGCGCGAATCAACAAGTCCGAACCGCCCGCAGGGGGGACGTTGGTCGGTGAATACGATAGCGACGTGAATATCCTGAGCGTGCAATACAGCCACGCATTCTGATGGGTGACGTGATGCGCGGCGGTTTTACTTCGTCGCCATGCCTAGCTTGCGTTTCATCGCGGCGGTCAGTGACTGCCGCGTCGCGAAGAATTCCTGCCACGGGTCGCCCATGTTTCGTGCAAGGCGGCCCGGTAGCGAAGCAATTGTCCACATCGCTGCACTTGTGACTTGTTCCAGCTCGTCCCATGCGATTGGTGTGGCGACCGGCAATCCGGGACGGGCTCGCACCGAGTACGGCACGACGGTGCTTGCCTGGCGCCGGTTGCGCAGGTAATCCACAAAGATCTTCCCGACCCGGTTCTTCTCACCCATCTTCGCGCTGAACAATCGGGGCAGCATGTGCGCCAGATGCTGCGCGACCGCTTGCGAGAATGCGGCGACTTCATCCCAACCCTGCCGGCGCGAAAGCGGCACAACGAGGTGCAGTCCCTTGCCGCCGCTGGTTTTCAGGAAGCTGCATAGGCCAAGTTCGTCCAGCACTACCTTGGTTAGCCGCGCGCCCTCAGCGACGGACTGCCATGGCAGCGCGGGATCGGGGTCGAGATCGAACACCATGCAATCCGGCCGGTCGAACTTGTCCGCAGTCGCGTTGCAGCTATGCAGTTCGATGCTGCCCATCTGTGCCGCACCGACAAGCGCCGCGATGGATTCGATCGCCATCAGCGGCGCATGGCCCGGATCGAGCTCCGGCGGGAGCATCGTGATGCTAGGGATGACGATACGGCTGCTGTGCTTCTGAAAGAATTGCTCGCCATGCACGCCTTCCGGGCAGCGCAGCAGGTACACAGGGCGATGCTGCAGGAAAGGCAGGATCCAAGGCGCGACCGCATCGTAATAGCGAACGAGCTCGAGTTTCGTGCAACTGCTTTCCGGGTCGACAATCCGCTCCGGATGCGTAATCCGTACTCCTTGCACAATGTTGTCCGATACGCCGGCCTTTGCCCTTGTCCGCTTTTCCGATGTATGCACCGCCTGCTCGCGCTGGATCTCTCTTGCCGGTTTGTCGGCACGGATGCCGTCGAAGACCGCTTGCCGCACCAGACCGTCCTGCGTCCATTCCGCGAACGATACTTCTGCAACCAATGACGGTTTTACCCAGTGCACATGCGCGCGCGGTATGCCGGCCGGTGTTTGCGGGAACGGTGGCTTTTCCTGTTCCAGTGGTTTCAGTTGCTTGTAGATGGCATGCAGGCTATTTTGGTCGAAGCCGGTGCCGACCTTTCCTGCATAGCGCAGGTTGCTGTCATCGTCGAATACGCCAAGCAAAAGCGCACCGAAGAATTTGCGCGTGCCTTGGGGCTCGGTATACCCGGCAATCACGAACTCCTGCCGTGCGCGGCACTTGAGCTTGATCCAGTCGTTGCTGCGCTCGCCGGTGTAGAGCGAATCGCTGCGCTTGCCGATGATGCCTTCCATCGACATGCGGCAGGCGCCGGCAAGCAGCTTTTGCGGCGCTTGCTCCAGCGGCATGCTCAAACGCAGCACGTCATCGTCCGCTTTTTGCTGCATTAATTGCGTCATCAATTGCTGTAGCAACCGCCTGCGCTGCGACAGTGGTGTAGCGCGCAGATCGTATCCGTCCAGATAGAGGATATCGAACACGAAGTAGATGATTTGCGCCGTACCGTGCTGGTCGAATGCATTCTGCAGCAACTGGAAGGACGGCACGCCATGCTTGTCGAGCACGACGATTTCGCCGTCCAGCCACGCGCTCTTCACGCGCAATGCCGCAAGTGCCTTGGCCTGCTGCGGCAGCTTTGGCGTCCAGTCCTTTCCGTCACGGGTAAACAAGGCAACGTCGCCGTCATCGATGCGCGCCAGCAGGCGGTAACCGTCGTACTTGATTTCATATGTCCAGTCGCCGCTTTGCGGTATCGCATCGACCAGCGTCGCGAGCTGCGGCTTGAGTGTCTCGGGCAAGGGCTTTCTGATTGCATGCGGCAATGCGGAGGGACTGCCCTCGCTACCCGGCCTGCCCGTGTCAGTGTTAGTGCCAGTGCGGTCCGGCACGCCGGCAGTGACATCGAATTCTGCGATCGGGCGCGCGCCATCGTCCTTTTCCTTGATCAGCAGCCATTGCTCCTTGTTGCCGCGTGCCTGCAGCCGGGTCCGCAGCAGCGTCCAGCCCCCATGCAGCTTCTCGCCATGGAGCCGGAACTTCATCTTGCCCGCCTTGTAGCCGGCCAGCGGGTCGCCGAGTGGCTCCCAATAACCCGTGTCCCACACATCGACATGGCCGGCGCCGTATTGGTGCTCAGGGATGTCGCCTTCAAAATCGATGTAGTCGAGCGGGTGGTCTTCAACATGTACCGCAAGGCGTTTTTCGGAGGGATCGAGGCTCGGGCCCTTGGGCACAGCCCAGCTTTTCAGCGTACCGTCGAATTCGAGGCGGAAGTCGTAGTGCAGTCGTCGCGCATCATGCTTTTGCACGACAAAGCGCAGCCGGTCGGTTGAGGCCGCAACGGCACCAGCCGGCTCCGGCGTGATGCGGAAATTGCGCTTTGCGTGGTAAGTGGACAGTTTGCCGGACATCCAACGTTCCTCCTCAGGCCATGACGCGCTCGAGCTTCGGCACCGCTCTCGGCATCAGTGCACGGTCTTGGCGGGACGGCTGCGCGTGCGCGCAGCTTTGGGCGGCGGTGCTTTCTGCGTACCTGCCTTGCGCGGCGTCCGCTTGGCAGTGCCTTGCAGGCTGCGTCGCAACAGTTCCGCGATATCGATGACATTCGTGCCTTCTTCCGGCTCTTCCACCTTCACGTCGGAAATTTGTTCGGCGAGCCCCTCGTCGTGCTTCTTCTTCACCAGTGCCATGATGTCGTCACGGAAGGTGTCGCGGTACTGCCCCGGATCCCAAGATTCGGACATGCTCTCGATGAGCTGGGTGGCCATGGTCAGTTCCTTGGGTTTGATTTCCGCCGCCTTCAGGCCTTCCGAGGGAAGATCAACGTCGCCCGTATCCTTGACCTCAGTGGCCCAGCGCAGGGTGTTGAGCACGATGGCCTGCTGCGTCGGGATGAGGGCCGCAAGATGCTGCTTGTTATGCAGGACGATCAGCGCGATGCCGATCTTCTTTGCCTTCAGCAAGGCTTCGCGCAACAGCGCGTACACCTTCTCACCGCCTTTGACCGGTGCAAGGTAGTACGGCGTCTCGAAGAACAGGAAGTTGACGTCGGCTGCGTCGGTAAATGCCACGATGTCGATCGTGTGGGTCGACTTCACGTTGGCCGACTTGATCTCCTCGTCCGAGAGCACCACGTATTGGCCTTCGTACTTCACTGCCTTGACGATGTCGTCCTTGCCGACTTCCTCGCCTGTCTCCTTCACGACGCGTTTGTAGCCGACTGGTTGCAGCGTATCGCGCCGCAGCCAGTCGAAATCGACCTCATCCTGGCGCGATGCAGGGTATAGCGCGACCGGCGCATGCAGCAGGCCGAAGCTGACAGCGCCTTTCCACATGACTCGTGACATGCAGGCTCCTTCGATGAATAAGGTGCAAGGTTTTCAGTTCGACATGGTTTGCTTTGGTGAGTTCTTCACCGCTGCATCACGCTCGGCTTTCGTGCATCATTGGACGCGTTTTGATTCAACGAAATTTTCGGGAGAGCGGAATGCGTTTTGGCACCTTGGATATCGATGATCGCGCGACAGTCGTGGTGATTTCGGACGACGGACAGCAATACCGAGAAGCAAGCGAACTGCTGCCGGGGTTCACCGGCGACATGACTGATTTCATTTTGCGCCAGCCGGCGCCACCGCGGGATGCGGGAACCGGTACCTGGAAACCGATCAACGGCCACCAGTTGCTGGCGCCCATTCCGACGCCGCGCCGCAATATCTTCTGCATCGGCAAGAACTATCACGACCATGTGAAGGAGCTGAGCCAGACCGGATTGGCAAGCGCGCCAGCAGCACCCTTGCCGTCGGCGCCCATCGTTTTTACCAAGGCACCATCCTCCGTGGTGGGCGACGGCGCAGCTGTGCAGTCATTTCCGGAGGTGACGTCGCAGCTGGACTACGAGGCCGAGCTCGCCGTCGTGATCGGCAAGCCGGGGCGCGCGATCCGCAAGGAGGATGCTTTCAACCATGTATGGGGCTACACCATCGTCAACGACATCAGCGCACGCGATGTGCAACAGCGGCACGGTCAGTGGTTCCTCGGCAAATCGATGGACACGTTCTGCCCGATGGGGCCGTGGATCGTGAGCGCCGCTGGAGTGGATGCCGGCAAGCTTGGCGTTCGTTGCTGGATCAATGGCGAATTGCGGCAGGACGGCAATACCCGCGACCTGATTTTTGATATCCCTACCATTATTGCGACGCTCTCTTCCGGCATGACCTTGCAGCCGGGCGACGTGATCGCGACCGGTACTCCCGCGGGCGTGGGTTTCGGCTTTAATCCGCCGAAGTTCCTGAAGCCGGGCGATGTCATGAGGATAAGCATCGACGGGATCGGTACGCTGACCAACCGCGTTTCCTAGCAATGGTGCATCTTAATATCTCGTTTTTACGAATAAACCATCAATGTTTATTCGCTTTTTATAAACGCGCGCGCGGCATATCATGCTGGCTGTTGTGAGACGGTCGATTAGGAAAACCCGGCCGCCACACGCAAATCAACTTCAGGAGATAGCATGAAAAAGTTCTTAGTCACGCTGATGGTGGCGGTTAGTGCGCTGTCGGTTGTCGTGTCGGAAGCACAAGCCAAGCGCATGGGTGGCGGCGGTTCGTTCGGCAAGCAGTCGCAAAGCGTCAGCCGCCAATCGACCGCACCGGCCCAGAACCAGGCTGCACCCGCCACGGCAAAACCGGCCACGCCAGCGCCCGCACCGGCAGCCGCGCCCAAGCCCAGCATGTGGAAAGGCATCCTCGGCGGCGCACTGCTCGGCCTCGGCCTCGGCGCATTGCTGTCGCACCTTGGTATCGGCGGCGCGCTGGCCAGCATGATCAGCACGATCCTGATGGTCGGCCTGCTTGCAGCGGCTGCCTTCTTCATCTACCGCATGCTGACCCGCAAACGCGACGGCGCACACGCCAAGAGCGGTTTGCAGCCGGCTTACGCGGGTGGTGGCGTAGCAACGCCGGAAATCGGTTCTCGCATCGAGCCGGTGCAGCCGGCAGCGCTGCAGTCGCCGTCGTTCCAGTCGGGCAGCGATACTGCCAGCGCACCGTGGGGCGTGCCGGCAGACTTCGACACCGCCGGTTTCCTGCGCCATGCGAAGACCTACTTCATCCGTCTGCAAGCGGCATGGGACAAGGCCGATGTGAACGACCTGCGTGAATTCACGTCGCCCGAAATGTTCGCGGAAATGAAGCAGGAACTGCTCGACCGTGGTGCATCGCCCAACCATACCGATGTGGTATCGCTCGATGCGGAATTGCTCGGTATGGAAACGGCCGGCAACGAGTACCTCGCCAGCGTGAAGTTCAGCGGCATGATCCGCGAAGCGGAGAATGCGCCGGCCGAACCGTTCACCGAAGTATGGAACCTGTCCAAGCCGGTTTCCGGTGCGGGCGGCTGGGTCCTGGCTGGTATCCAGCAACTGTCTTGATGTAAATCGGAACGCGCCTTTCTCCTTCTACAGGCGGAAGGCGCGAGCAACGCTTCTCCCCCTCGGCAAGCGGCCCGGTCGCCCCCTACCGATAAGGCTCTCGATCTCTTTCAATGAGCCCGGCTGCTTGCCACCTTGATGTCCTGCGCCAGCATGCGTTCGAAATCTTCCGGCGGTGCTGCTCCCGCATACAGATAACCCTGCCCGAAGTCGCATCCAGCTGCCGTCAGGAGCTGTTCCTGTTCTGCGGTTTCGATCCCTTCCGCAATCACCTTCAGGCCGAGGCGGTGCGCCATCACGATCACCGATTCCGCAATCGCACGGTCGCTGTCGTCTTCAGTGATGTCCCGCACGAAGGAGCGGTCGATCTTCAGGTAATCGATATCGAATTTCTTCAGATATGCCATCGATGAATAGCCGGTGCCGAAATCATCGATCGCCACCTGGATGCCGGCATCGCGGTATTCGAGCAACTTGTCCGACACCGTCGCTGACGCATTCAGCAGCAGCCCTTCCGTGATCTCGACTGCGATGCTGTTGCCCGGCAGGCCGAGCCGGTGCAAGTGGCGCGACCAGCTCATTTCCTTTGCTTGCGACACGAACTGCACCGGCGATTTGTTGACGCTGATCTGGAACGGCGCGCCGAGCAGTTCGCTCCAGCGCTGCGAGCAGGATGCGGCGCGCTGGAAAACCCAGTCGCCGATCTCGTTGATCATGCCCGACTCCTCTGCCAACGGCACGAATTGTGACGGGTCGACCGCCCCGAGGCTGGGATGCTGCCACCGCAACAGTGCTTCTGCCTTGACGATACGCCCGTTGGAGAGGTCGATGACCGGCTGGTAATGCACGCGCAGCTGGCCGTCTCGCAGCGCATTGCGCAAGTCGCCCGCCAATCGCAGCCGCATGTGCGCCTGTTCCTGCATCGAGCGAGTGAAGTAACTGAACTGGTTGCGTCCGGAGCTCTTGGCCGCATACATCGCCTGATCGGCGTTGCGGATCAGTTCCTCCGGCTCCGTTGCGTCGGCCGGGTACATCGTGATGCCGACGCTACCCGAGACGTACGCGACTTCATTGCCGAGATGGAAGGGCTCCGCCAGCGCAGCCAGCAACTTTTGCGCGACCTGCTCCACATGCGCCATGTCGTTCAGTTCCGACAGGATCACGGTGAACTCATCGCCGCCCAGACGTGCCACCGTGTCCGATCCACGCACGCAGTTGCACAGGCGATGCGCGGCCTGCATCAGCAACTGGTCACCGGCGTCGTGGCCGAGCAGGTCATTCACTTCCTTGAAGCGGTCGAGGTCGATGAACAGCAGCGCCATGCGCAGCCCGTTGCGATGCGCTTTTCTCACTTCATGATCAAGGCGGTCGCGGAACAGCCGGCGGTTCGGCAGGCTGGTCAGCGGATCGAAATTCGCATGGCGCCAGACACGCTCATCGGATTCCCTCTTCTCCGAGATGTCTGTCGTCATACCGGTTATGCGCAGGGGTTTCAACTGATCGTCGCGCGCCACGACGATGCCTCGTGCCTGCACCCATTTCCAGTCGCCATTCTTGCAGCGCAGGCGATGCTCGTTCATGTAGGACGCCGTTTTTCCATCGATGCAGTCCTGCAGGGCCGCCATGGTCACAGCCTCGTCATCCGGATGCAAGCGGTTGCGCCATTCGCTGATGTGAGGATGGATATCGTTTTCATCGTACCCCAGCATTTCCTTCCAGCGGCCGGAGTACACCACTTCGCCTGTTTGCAGGTTCCAGTCCCAGACGCCGTTTCCGGTTCCTTCGATCGCGAGCTTCCAGCGCTCGTTGCTGATTCGCAAATCATCCTGCGCACGCTTCTGCGCGGTGATGTCGTTGCCCTGCACGAAGATGCTGGCGACCGACCCATCCGGTCCGATCACCGGCTGCACCACCAGGTTGATAAAGATCTCGACTGACGGACCGTCACGCTCCTGTTGCAGCACCGCCTTCATTTCCTGACCGACAAACGGTTTGCCGGTTGCATACACGCGGTCCAGGATCTCGCCGTACGCCTGGCCGGCGAGATCCGGGAAGGTTTCGCGGAAGGGCTTGCCGATCAGGTCGCGATGGCCGACCAGCTGGTAATACGCTTCGTTGGCGAGTTCGAATACATGGTCCGGGCCGCGCAGGATTGCAATGAAGCCCGGCGCCTGCGCAAACAGGCGGCGCAGGTAGCTAAGCTCGTCGTCAAGCAT
>Ga0196971_1000257_pt1 | contig 49330 bp, 37 predicted proteins | sample S1v_1013CmetaG_FD_148660 | JGI IMG/M metagenome (GOLD analysis project Ga0196971, IMG submission 148660) | Soil microbial communities from Anza Borrego desert, Southern California, United States - S1+v_10-13C | ecosystem: Environmental > Terrestrial > Soil > Desert | place: USA: California... | reverse complement strand
GTTACATTTTCCTGTAGTTTTAATAATAAAGTTCATACTGTTTCATCCTACAAATACATTGTGTTCAACCGGTTTTTGGCATCCTGCATCTTTACCGTGATTTCCATGGAAAGCTTCTCAAGCTGGCCGAAGTAATCCAAAATGATCTTATTGATCTTGCTCTCTATCTCAGGGCGCATTAATGAATCAAATTGGTTCATTATACTTAGAAGGATCTCCTGGTCATTTACACCTATGTCAAAGGTGCTGTATCTTGTAGTTGTCTTTGTCTTCGAGGTATAGTATTCCTTACCGAAAAAATTACTTACCTTTTCTATAATACCATTAGGATCCCTTCTTTCCTTGTATACCTCCGTAAATTCGTAGGGTATCCTGTCCTGCTTTTTCTTCATATCTATAATCTCTATATTTTGGGATGCCGAAATAGCATAGTTTTTCTGCTCGAATCCATCCAGGAAATTTCCTATCTCCTCTCCGGCGATCCTTGAGAAGTTCTGAGCTGCAATCTTCCAGACATTATCTGAAATCTCTTCTGATGAAATTTCCGATCCATCATTCTCCACTTTGCTTTTCATTGTAAACAAAACATCGCTTAAACTGGAATTACACTCGATTTTCAGGCGCTCCATTATAATGGGCGCGATGTTGGAAATCTCCTGCTTTTTATTCGTTATATTTGTCAGTATCTCTTTAAATTGCTGCTCCATCATGCTTATTCCATGGGTGTGCCGATCATCGCCAATAATATCATCAATTAATTTGTTGATCCTTTTTCTAGGATTGATTTTTTTGAATTCCAGAGCCTTTTCAGAGCTTATAGCCGATAATTTCTCATAAAACCTGCTCATATTGCTGCTTTCAAAAACAGTCCGGTCGTTTTCACGTATCCCCTCCTGTGCCAGCTTTGTTGATATTGTTAATATCTCACTGTACTCCAGAATATCCTCAAGCCCCTCCTGCCTTATTGTTTCAAGGAGATAGTCTTCAACATCCTTTCTATCCTTATCGCTTTTTGCTGCCAGCTTCTTTATGATATTTCCCTCATCGTCAGCATCCTCATCATAGGTATCCGACATAGTCACAAGGAACAATACGGGCTTCCCCCTGCCCATCAGCGCCTTAAGCTCCTCGAAATCCTGCCTTGTACCGGCTGCATCCGAATTGGTGATAAATATCGTCAAATCGGAATTTTTTACATACTCCTTTGCAAGCTCCTCATTTTCCATGGTTACACTACCGATGCCGGGTGTATCGAACCATGCCATACCGCCCATAAAAAACCATTGGATGGTGCTTGTTGCTTCGGTTGACTTTACCCCGAAGCCTTCACCTTCTTCCGCCTCATTAAGCTTGTCCTGCACAAGCAGCTTGCCCTTGTCATAAACCTGCACCTTAGGCAGGCCTATCTCCTCATATTTAGTTCTTAAGCCTGATCCTCTAATACAATTCCCCATTATATAATTGCCCAGAGAGCTTTTCCCACAGTTTACCTTGCCAAAAACAGTAACAATAAAATGCTTCTCAAAGTCTTCAATAAATTTCATGCCCTTTTTAGTCTCGATAACACTGTTTTTAAATCCCTCTATCATTTCCTGATAGAAGCTTGCTGCATTAGTAAGTGCCTTTATTATATCCTTCTCCGATCTAATATCTGTAACTGCTTTACTGATTTTATCCGTTAAGCAGGCTTCCAATTGCAGGATTTCTTCTTCTATTATCTCTTCTTTTCTTGAGATTTCATTATTAAAATCCTTCAATTTGTCACCTGAACTGACAATAGTGCTCACAAAAGAATCAATAACATTTATTATTTCCGGCATCCTACTTACCTCCAGCCTATGTTTTCTTTATTTTCTTTATCTTCGACAGAAGTTGATCAATAGCTTTTATCTCAGTTTTTATATCAGATGCTCCTTTTTCAATCGCATCCCCCATTTGCTGCTCAATACATTCTGTGACCCGGCTGTCCATCTTCTCTAAAGCAATTTCGTTCACGTCACATTCTAGAACCCCTTTTTCCAATATCACCCCAAATATGCTGCGGATATTTGAACTGGACAGTGCAGAGCTGTTATCCCCCGTTTTTAATTCCGGAATATTCACATTTATGTTTTCGCGTTCAATAAATCTCTTCACATCTTCATTAAGGAAGTTTTCCAACTCCTTTTCCGCTTCCTTTATCTCACGCTTCTTTTCCTGACGCCTTCTGGCCTGTCTTTCCGCATAATCCGAATAGTTACTATAATTGCTATAATCGCTATAATCGGAGTAATCACTGTAATTCTTATAGGTAGCCCCGCCAACTACAGCTCCCCCGATGATGCCTCCAACTGCAACTACTATTGGCATATCCACACCTCATAATCATATATTTCTATATTCACTTTTCAGTGACTCTACGCGTTTTAACTTCTGTCTCAAATTTCTCATCAGGCTGTTCCAGGTCTTTGTCCTGGAAAGGAACCCTTTGCTGACACGCTCTTCTACAGCTTTTACATGTTTCATTAATACTGCTCTGCGCTCCAGAAGTGTTTCTTCAGTCAGCTCTGCAATATTGGCCAGTTCCTCGTCCATCAAGCATTGCTTTTTCTCACTGTATTCTTTTGCCTTTTCTATAAGCCTTTCTCTCAAGGCCGGGATATTGCTTTTTTCAATCAATACCTGGTTCTGCTTTTTTAATCCCGTCAGGTATCTTTTTGCAGAGACACAAAACATTTCTACTTCCATATTGCATATTTCAAACAGCATTTCCTTTGTCTCATCTATAGCGGCCTGATAATCTTCCTCTTTGTCCCTTTCATCGATCCAGCTGACTGCAACAACCAGCCTTGCGGCGATCTCTTCCCGTGAAGCCATGGTACTGCATATTTTTTTGATCCAGTTGTATTCCTCCCTTTGGAGAGCTCCCAGCTTGATATTGTGAACTACCAGTATGATATCTGAAGACATAACTGCCTTAAAAGCCTTCTCGTCATCTTCTTCCCTCACATCTATCCCCGGTGTGTCCACTAAAAAAATATTATCGGTAAATAACTCTTCATCTTCAATAAGAGTCTTCCTGGATGCTCCGGTAGGAAAACGCTCTTCATCGACTGAGTTCAACAAGGTGTTGAACAAACTGCTTTTTCCCGAGCTTACAAGACCTGTATTTGCAATTCTGTTTTTTTCAGCTGTCTTCAGGCGCTTTTTCAAAGACTGCCACATCAGCAGCTGCTCATTATCACAAAACGCCTTAAGCTTATCTATGAATCCATCTGATATTCTGTCCATAGTCTTCCGCTTTCCTGCAACCGCTTCCGCTTTCTTGGAATATTCCGTACTGCTCATATTGTTAAGGACATTTATAAAGCTGATTATTTGACTTTGCCTGTCTGTCATGTTGTTACCTCCGATTACAGGGCACTGTTTGAAATTTTATCAAGAGTGTTCTTTATTGCACCGATCCTGCCCAGAATATCGGATAAATGCCTGTACTCCTCATTATTGCCTGAAATTCTTTGTGTCAGCTGATTTACGATACTGTCAAACTTTTCTCCGATTGCAGAAACCATTTCCTGTACAAAAACACATTGTATATCATATAAAGTACTTTTTACTGCAGTGCGTGTTTCCTGTCTTATTCTTGACTGTTCAAGGGCAACACTGAGCATGTACTCATTCCTGGCTTCAGCTTCACGTAAAAGCTGTTCATAGCGCTCCTTCTCTTTATCCTTGAATAGATTTTTCAAGAATTTGATTATGCCTGAAACATTCCCTCCATCACTGCCCTGGGATAGGGAGCCTTGAAACATTTGCGCAGTACCATTCGGGCAGGAAAACTGGCCGCTTCCCCTTTTGCTTTCAGGTACTTTAGGATTATAGTTTATACTGATATGCGGCTGGGAAGGAGCGCTGAATTCTGTTTTATAATCCTTCAAGCTCACGTTGAAATTATCATCAAGGATAATATCCAGTTCTTGAAAGTTAGTGTTTATAAAGCTTCTGATTTCACGCATTCTCGAGTCATACAATCCATTCAGATTGTTCTGGATCGTATCTGCCACTTTATTGAAAGCATCCTCACTGCCATTCAGCAATTCAGTTACCAGGTCATCCTCAGAGCTTACAACCGTCTGCCTGACCTTTAACCTGACCTCTTCAACAATGCTGTTTCTCTTAAGATCAATAATGCCAATTTCCTTGTCGTAATTTTTATCACTAAGCTTTAACGCTTCTGCTATAAGCACCTTTTCAAATTCATTAAGGAGATTCTTGAAGTTCAAAACCGGAGTCCTTAACATTTTATAAGCATCCAGTTCCTGCAGTATGCTATCTATTTTTCTCTGAACTGACTGTATATTGCTTTTTTCATAAAGTGCGGGTTTTTTTTCGACTATCCCCTTAAGTGCTCTTCTGGCATTTACGAACAATACACTGTACATATCCGAAATAGCCTTGTTCTGACTATACTTCGCCAGGTTCCCGATCAACTTTCTTTTTATGGCAACAACCTCAGGATGGTTTTCGTTATCATATTCACCGGATTTATTATTGAGTATAATAATAAGCTCTTTGCCGCAATTGATTATGTTCAGCATCTCTTCATAGTTTTTTCTATCCTCAAACATGCCTTTGTTACTGATTACGAAGAACACAACATGACAGAGCTTGATATATTCATGGGTGATCCTTTCATGTTCAATCGGTGCATTAACGCCTGGAGTATCAATCAACACATAGTTTTCCTTCTCATATTCGGTAACAATCGCAGTCTCCGGCTTGTCCGCCATAGCAGCTACTTCTGATCCGTACAATGCATTAAGCAGTGTGCTCTTACCTGCATTATAGACCCCACACAGCATAATTCTTGGCTTACTTGTACTTAACAGGGATAAGATGTTCTGCTCCACCAGTGCCTTCTGTTGATCCACCGGCAGCAGCCCGGTTTCTTCAACAATACTAAGAAATTCAGCAATTAATCCCTTAATGGTTTCAGTATAGTTCAGCCTGTTGCTTTCATTCATAGACAACCCCTCCCAAAAGATAATACTCAGACCATATTGATATGAATTTATTTGGTGCGTTTTTACACATACACCAATATTATATATTAGAATTCGACATTCTTCTACAGCTTTAACACAAAAACCGAAAAAGTCCTGCAGACTCTGATTTTTATCTGCAGGACTTTTTCAATGCTCTATCCATCTTATCTGGTATGCTGTCATATGAATACTGCTGCGGCTGATTTTTTCCCCCGATACAATGTCTGTTCCACAGCATTCATATTCAATATCATATTCCTGATCTGAAACGTTAACTATGACAAGTATTCTGTCATCGGCGTGCTTATTGTGCCTTATGAAGGAGAAGGCCCTTTCATCCAGGAACAGCACCCTCTGCTCCGCATCCGGAGAAAATGCCTTCTGCTGCCTTCTCAGCCTGATAAGCCTTGAAAAGTCACTAAAGACCATGCTCCTTATACTCCCGCTGTCCTCAAGCTCCCGGCACAGCTTCCCATAGCTCAGCTTTTCCCTGTTTATCCTCCTGTTGATCCCTGACTGCTCTACGCCGTCATACCAGTTCTGCGAGCCCAGCAGGCTGTGTATATATATCCCCGGTACACCGGCTACCGACAGCAGTATTGATTGGGCTGCCAGGAATTTGTCCGCCCTTATCCTGTTGTCTGCGGAGCCTGGATCCGTCAATGCATCCATATAGTTGATGTTCAGTTCATAAGGAGCTTCCGAACCATCACTGTTCAGCTTGAGACTGACTCTGCCTCCGTGTCTTATCACTGTCTCAACCATCAAGGCTCTTTCATCTTCAGTCAGTATCCCCTCTGTAGGCCTTATCCCGATACCGTCATGGGAGGCCAGAAAGTTGAAATATGAAGTTCCGGGCGCCAAGGGAACAGCTTCCAAAGCTTTGGCCCAGCTGCCCATTTTTACGGCATTTCCGGTAATGAACGAGAATAGCACCAATGGAGGCAGCGGGAACTGATATACCATATGCGCCTCATCAGAGCCGTTTCCAAAGTAGCTTATATTGTCCTTATGTGGTACATTGGTTTCCGTGATCAGCATAGTACCCGGAAAAACAGCCTCCAGCACGGCGCGCATTAATTTAACAATGGCATGGGTCTGCTCCAGATGCATACAGGAGGTGCCGATAGCCTTCCATGCGAAGCCTATGGCATCCAGCCTGATAAAGCGTGAACCCTTATATGCGTAGTATAGCAACACATCCAGGACCTCAAGTAATAGATCGGGACATTTGAAATTCAAATCGATCTGGTCTTCACTGAAGGTGGTCCAGACATGCTTCTTACCTTCCCTGGTATCAAAGCAGGTGAGAAGCGGAAGCACCCTCGGCCTGACGACCGCGCTGTAATCCTCCTCTGGATCTGCTTCTATGAAATACTCCTTATACTTTCCCTCACATTCAAGAAATCCCTTGAACCATTCACTGGACTTTGATATGTGGTTAACTACCGCATCATACATCATATCATAATCTTCTGCCAGGCTCCTTACATCCTCCCAGGTCCCCAGCTCCTTATTAATCCGGTAATAATCCACAATAGAAAAGCCGTCGTCAGAGGTATCCGGATACATTGGTAGTATATGTATTGCCGTTATCGTATCCCTGAGATACCTGTCTGCAAACCTCTTCAGGGTGACAAGCGGTGCTTCGCTGTCAACGATGGAATCGCCATAAGTGATCATCATGACATCATTTTCGTTAACCCAGCCCCTCTTGGCAGTATGGGCCGCTTTCAGCCTCCAATTATCAACCAGCTTTACTACATCCTTATATATTTCCTGACCCCTGTCCCCGTACAGGACTTCAAGAAGCACATGAATCCTGTCCGTCTTCTCCATATCAGCTGCCATACTGCACCTCTTCCTTATCAATATCAATCACAAGCCTGTCTCTGAGCTTATACTCCTGCCCATACACCTTAAGGCAGGTTTCCCCATGGCTCGAAGAAGTTATCACAATAGTGCCCCTTGCTGCCTCAACCCGGATTCTCCGGCCATGCCAGCAAAAGCCATAACAAAGGCGAGCCCATTCCTCCGGTAATACAGGGTTCAGTTCCAGCTGACCTTCATTGCTGAAAAGTCCGCCGAAGCCCATTACCGCTGCCATCCAGATTCCACCCATCGCAGCTGCATGTATGCCGGTATTTGAGGATACAGGGTTCTGGCCCATGTCGATATTGCAGGCATCCCTGAAGAAGCTGTAAGCACGTACTGTATTGTCAAAATAACAGGCAGCTATGCTGTGTATCGCACTGCTAAGGGAGGAGTCATGGATGGTCCGCTTCTCATAATACTCGAAGGAGGCTTTTATCGTCTCTTTATCAAAAAGCTTCCTCAGGGTGCAGAGCAGCATGACCACATCAGCCTGCTTGAGCACCTGCATGTCAACGATCTGTCTTCTTGAATAGTCAAGCAGTATGCTCTGTTTGATATCGTCATACCTGTATTTGTTTATATCAATTTCCTTCTTGCCAAGAAAGGTATCATCCTGCGGTATGACGCCATCCCTGCCCGCTTTGGGTAAATACAGCCTGGCAGCTGCCAACCGGTATGTGCCATAGCGCTTGCTCAAATTGAGCTTTTCATCCAGCCGCAGGAAAAGTGCAGGCTGGTCACTATGCAGCATATCAAACAGCTTCAGTGCTGTTGATATGACATAATGTGCTATATAGTTGGTGTATGCATTATTGTCGATATGCTCGGTATATTCATCAGGACCTATGACATCAATTATTTCATATCTCCCCTGTCCTTCATTCCAGGAAATCCTGCTGCACCAGAACCATGCACATTCAAAAATCATCTCATACCCGCAGTACTCCATGAATTCAGAATCACCTGCGGAAAGGTAATACTGCCAGACCATATAAGCAACATCCGCAGTAATATGATGTTCCTTTATTCCTGCCCACACCCTTGTGGGCTTTCCTGTTATAACATTCAGCGCAGCCCATTCAGGAGTTTCCTCCTCTCCTGTGAACGCAGCCTCCCATGGGTACATGGCTCCTTCATAGCCATACTGTCTGGCTTTTTTCCGCGCCCCCTCCAGATTGTTATATCTGTAATAAAGCAGTTGCCTGGCTATATCCGGCAGATTGTACTGGAAATACGGCAGCATGAACATCTCTGTATCCCAGAATACATGCGCCTTGTAGCCTTCTCCTGTCAGCCCTTTTGCTCCGATGCTGAATCTGTCGTCATGAACAGGGGCAGCTATCAGCAGATGATACTGTGCAAACCTCACAGCCAGCATATCCTCGCTGTTACTGCTTACCACCTCTATGTTGACTGAATTCCAATATCTGCTCCACTTATCCCTGCTTTTTGCAAATAGCTCATCATAACCCAGTGTCATAATATTTTTCAGATGCTCAAGTGAATTCTTCCTAAGCTTCTCAAGCCTGTACCCTTCTGTACATTCCCTGTCCCTTGATGTAAAAACGGCAACAAGCTTTTCAAAGGTAATGCCCACATCCTTTTTTGCAGTAAATTCATACAGCCCGTATATCTTCCTGCGTTCAACCCCATACTCAGCTGCTTCCGAAATCACCTTGACGGGATTATCAGCCTCATATACACTGCAGCCGCAATTTAATACAAAATCTATCTGTGATTCTGTTGTTGTCTGCACAAGCTGCATTATTTTCTTTTCATAAACCCGCTTCTCCCCTTCACTGAAATGCTGGCTTCCTGAATTGGTCATCCTGCCGTCTATTCCTGTCCTGATCCTTATTCTGGCATCTTCACTCATAGGAGTGACAGACAGCTTAAAAGCAGTCAGATGCAGATCCTCCAGGGAGACAAAGCGTCTGAATACAAGCCTGTATGCCCTGCCCTCCGGGCTCTCCCACATGACCTCCCTTGTAAGCTCAGCCTCCTTCAGATTCAGGTATCTCACATATTCCTTTACCTTGCCTGTATCCATGGTAAACAACTCAGAATCCAGATATATCTGCATCTCTGTAAAATCCGCGGCGTTCGGCAGCTCTGTGACCTCATTGGGATGAAAACGGTTGAAGGTCCCGGCAACAAAAAAATTCCTTGTCTGCCCCACATAGGTCTCCTCCAGAGCGGAACGCACCCCAAGGTAGCCATTGCCGAGAGCCATGATGCTTTCGCATTTGCTCTGATATCTGGAATCATACTTATCCTCACTCAATATCCAGTCCTTGTATTCCCCTATACCTCTGTCATATTTCAGCATAATGTCCTCCCACGCTACCATTTCACCGGCCGGCCGGTCTCAGAGGATCTGTACAAAGCGTCAATCAGCCTTTGGATAACAACGCTTTCCCGGGCCTTATACAGCGGCTGCCTGCCATATACACAACTGTTGATAAAATCCGTAATGCTTTCATACCATTTATCTGTTTCCTTCAAATAAGGGAACTCCTGGTCTGTAAGGGCAGTATCCGATTCAGAAAATAACTGGAGTGGGAACAATACCGCTCCGGCTTTTTCTCTGAACAGGTGCACGTTCATGACCGATTTTTCCTTCATATTGAGGGCAAAGGCTGTCTCAAGGTTCAAGGTCGCACCATTTTTGAAACGGATGAAGCCGAACAGTGAATCCTCCACGGTGAATCCGGTATGGTCCCAGGCACCCATCAGCCCTATACCCGGTCTGTTTCCAATCCTCTGATGGGCTCCCGCGAAAACATGGTCCGGCTCTGGAAAGCCCATCAGATATAAGGCCGTATCCAGCATATGAATACCTATATCGATAAGCGGTCCTCCGCCTTGCAGCTCCTTGTTTATGAAGCTTCCCCAGCCGGGAATGCCTCTTCTTCTCAATGCCTGAACCCTGGCGGCATAAATATCCCCGAAGGTACCTTTATCTATAAGCTCCTTAAGGGTCTTTACCTCCTCTGCATGCCTGTAGTGAAAGTTGAAGGATAATATCCTGCCATTCCTTTCTGAAGCTTCATACATTGCCAGCGCTTCCTCGCAGTTCATGGCGGGAGGCTTCTCACAAAGCACATGACAGCCTGCATTCAATGCAGCTATGGAAGCCGCGGCATGAAACCTGTTGGGCACACATACACTCACCGCATCAAGACTGCATTGTTCAAGCATTTCGGTATGGCTTTCGTACACCTTCGGGATGCCATATCTGTCAGCCAGCTGTTTCGCTTTTTCCAGGTTTGTATCGCATATTGCCGCCAGTTCTGTTATAGCCTTATGCTTCATATAAGCCGGAAGATGTGCTGTCTCAACTATCTGTCCCGCTCCGATAATTCCTACTCTGATTTTTTCCATATATTTCACCTTGCCTTGGTCATGCATTCTTTTATGTATTCCACTGATCTGCCGTATTCTCCGGCGGGATTGTCACCAAGTACCCTGCACTCAAAGGCCATATACCCTTCATAGCCTATTGCTGCAAGGGCTCTGAAGCCGCTTACAAAATCCATATGGCCCGAACCGGGCTGATACCTGTGACTGTCCGCCAGATGTATATGTCCAATAAGTTCCTTATTATCGAGAATGCTCTGTGCAATACTGTTTTCTTCTATATTCATGTGGAAAAGGTCTGCAGTGATCTTCACATTCCTGAAACCACCTGCGCTGATTATGTCCCTTGCCGTCTTAACAGTATTTATCATATGATCTTCATACCTGTTCAACGGTTCAAGAAGCACCTGAGTCCCTGTAGACTCCGCCACCTTCTCCAGTCTTCCAAGAGAGTCAAGCAAAGCACGTCTGTCCTCCTCAAAGCTCCTGGGAGGAACCATGGGAGGCAGCCTCAGGGAGAACATTCCCCATGCGGCAGGTACTACAATACCCTTTGCTCCTATCAAAGCTGCGTATTCCAGTATTCTGCTTATATCCGCCACACCTTGCAGGCGTTTATTCTCATCAAAGTCTCCTATCCAGCCCCTGTAGCCTCCGCACACACTGGATACAGTAGCTCCTGTGCTCCTGACAGCGGCTTTTACTTCATTAAACCTGTCCAGCAAAAGTGCTCCGTCTATTTCAAAAGCATCAAAGCCCAGCTTCCTTATGTATAGCAGCTTATCTTCCATTTTTTCCGGGAAGAAAGGTTTGTCCTGAGTTGCCAGCTTCATAACCTGCATTTAAAACTCCACCCCCATTTTAATGCTGAGATGAGGTTCCCTGTCCACATACTTCATATACCCATCCGCACAAGCATCGAAGGGTACAACGGGATATACTATATTGTCACAATTCAGATACCCATTGGTCAGCATTTCCCAGCAGACATCCTCGATCCTCCTCCTGTTCCAGCGGGGATAGTCCGGATTAGGCTCGCTGCCTGCACGGGAGAATATCAGCCTGGCATTATTGAAATGTGCTTCCCTGCCGAAGTTCAGGCAGGAGGTGATCTCCTTGCCGAAGGCTATATAAGCAATGGTCCCGCCATAGGCCAGACCTCTCAATGCACTTTGAAGGGCAGCGGGATGACCGCTTGTCTCAATCACCGCGTCCACTCCCAGCTTACCCGTCAGTTTCTTAAGCTCCAGGCCCACATCTGTACCGGCAGTGTCCATCGCAACATCTGCGCCGTTTTCAACCGCTATCTGCCTTCTCATGCCTATGGGATCTATTACGACCACCAGGCTGGCTCCCATCCTTTTGCATATCTGTGCGGCAATCTGCCCTATCGCCCCGAGGCCGAACACTGCAACCATGTCTCCCGCCCTGATGCCCGCATCCCGGACCCCACCCAGCGCAAACTGAGCCGGATCATAGCATACTGTGTTTTTCCAGGAGACATTGGAAGGCAGCTTTCTCAGACGGTAATTATCAACGGCATTGACTATATGGGTCTCTCTTATGCCTCCGTAGGAGCATACCACATCGCCTATTTCATAAGCCCCGACCTGGCTGCCCTTTTCCACGATCCTTCCGACCCACTGATTTCCAAGGTTCCATTCACCGAATTTTACCCCGCATTCTTCAGCTTCTTCCCTTGGAACAAAAATCTGCAAGTCACTGTCATACTTCTCTCTCATAAAGGGGCTGCAGCCCTTGAAATCCGTCAATTCAGTCCCATGCTTCGGGGCGGCAAACAAGACCTTAACCTTTACTTCATTGGATAGTAGCTCCCTGTCCTCATATTCCTGTAATTCTGCAACGCATGGCGCAGCGGCCACAAGCTGTCTCGGCATAGTATTACCTCCATCAGTTTTATTCCTTGACTCCACCGGCAACAAGACCTCCGGTGATGAATCTTTCAACAAGCGAAAACATAAATACTACCGGTACGGCTGTCAGGAAGGATGCAGCCATCATTCTCCCCCATACATAGTCCTTTGAGCTGAACAGCTGGCGAAGACCGATGGGCAGGGTCATATTATCCGGTGTAGAAAGCAGTATCGAAGAAAAAAGGAAATCATTCCATGCAATCATGAACACATAGGCAAAAACAGACATAATTGCAGGAATCGAAAGGGGCATCACTATCTTGTATATGACCTGGAAGCGGCTCAGCCCGTCAATCATTGCCGCTTCCTCCAGGGAAACAGGTATTGACGTGAAATAGCTGCTCAGCATGAAGAGTGTCGCAGGCAGCGTCGTCACAAGACAAGTGATCACCAGTGCGAATTTATTATCATAAAGTCCTATTCCCGAGATGATCTTGAATAGAGGAACCACCAGCAGTATACCTGAAAACATGTAAACCACCAGAGACCCCTCCTGTATGAGTTTCCTCCCGGGAAAGTCCAGTTTTGCGAGACTGTAAGCCCCCATACTCCCGATTATCACTGCCAGCAGAGCTGTGGTAAAAGCCACCTGCAGGCTGTTGAAAAAATATCTCCAGAAGGGGAATATTGCAGGGTTCAGCACATCCATAAAGTGCTGAAGGGTCATCTCCGTGGGGAATATCTGGGGAGGGAACGCCACCGAGCCTTTGTTGGTCTTCAGTGCGGTAGTAAGCATGAAATAGAACGGCAAGAGCGTCGTTGCCACAACAATGAACACGATTGTATTAAGGATAACATTCTTAACCATTTTTGCCTTCATCTCCGGAGCCCCCCTCTCCTCATCAGAAATACCATTGTCATGACTATGATGAACAGTATAACGGTTATTGCAGCCGCCAGGCCGTAATCATTGACTGAGAATGCCGTCTCATAAAGGTATACACCCATGATAGGCACCTGTTTTGTAAGCAGATATACATCATCAAACTTGTAGAAGTTCCATATGGACCTCAGGACTACCAGAGAACCAACCACAGGAAGTATCTCCGGCATTGTGATAGCCCGGAACTTCCTCCAGGAATTCGCCCCGTCTATGTCTGCCGCCTCGTAAAGCGAATCATCTATGGCCTGCATTGCGGCCAATATCATCATAAAGCTGTAAGGGAAGACTCTCCACGTATCAAAGAGCACCACCAGCGCCATGGACAGCACCGGATGATCGAACCATGCAGGAGGAGCATTGAATAAATGGAGCATATCCACAGTCACATAATTCACAATACCGTATATTCCGTTGAACATGTACTGCCATACAAATACCAGGGATATGACAGGTGCGACATATGGAAGGATTACCAGGGACCTGGCTATCCCCCTCCCTTTAAATTTTCTGTTCATGAGCAGTGCAATGAGTAATCCCACGGCTGTGGACATTATTACCGTAGTAAAAACATATGCGAAGGTTAGCAGCAGAGAGTTCACAAAGCTTGCATCAGACAGCAGGGTGAGGTAATTTTTTAGTTCCACGAATTTGTGAGGCTTCAAAGGGTTCAGGGATACCCTGTGAAAACTCAGGTAGATGTTATAGCATATCGGATAAATAATAATAGAAGAGATTAATACCAGTGTAGGCAGAATGAACAAGAAGCCGAGTCTTGATTCTGCCCTTTTAAATGAACTTCTTGACACCGTATCCCCCCAATCTGCTTAAAATATGCCGATGTCCCATTTGGAACATCGGCATATTGAAGGCTATTCGTTAACTATCTGCTCCATTGCCTTTTGAGCCTTTTCAATTTCCTTGTCCAAGTCTGCATTCTGCACCAGAACTGCATTGATAGCCTTTGGTATCACAAGCTTCCCTGTGATATTGCCCATCTTTGGGTGTGACTTGCCATTCTGGAAGCCCAACATCTTCAGCTCGTTAAAGCCTTCCGGAACCTTGGATGCTGTTTCTCCAAAGGCCTTTAAGAGCTCGTGTGATGTATAGGTTGTATTTGAAGCAACTTCTTTGATTACAGGGTTTGCACCTCCTGGTGCCATATGCAGCCAGGCTATGTTGCTTTCTGTATCGGTCATGTATTTTATGAATTTCTTCGCAGCTTCCCTTTCTTCTGCAGATATACCCTTGGAGATACTGAGTGTAGTCATCATGCCGAAGCCTGCCGCTGATTTCTTCTCAGGTACTGCAAAGCCTATCTTGTCTGCCATTCCCTGTTCATAGAGGCTCGGCATTATGTATGTTGAATATATTGCCATGGCAGCGTTGCCGCCAACAAAGGCATCCTTGACCTGTGTAACGCCATTGGAGCCCTGGGGACAATATTTATACAGATCTTTATAGAACTGGATGGCTTCCTTCATTTCAGGAGAGTTGAACTTCGGTGCACCGTTCGCATCAAACAGCTCTGCATTGTTTGACAAAGCTATCTGCGTAAAGGTCTGCTCGGTAAAATCTGATTCTTCTGTTGCAAATACGATGCCGTACTTCTTGTTTGCAGGGTCGGAAAGCGCCTTTGCGGCTTTGAGTATGTTGTCCCAGGTAGTAGGTGCTTCAAGTCCTTTTTCTGCAAAAAGGTCCTTTCTGTACCAGATACCCGCTACCCAGCCGGAAACAGGAACTCCTGTGTATTCATCCTTATCCGGGGCTTTGAGTATCTCCAGGGCTCCCTTGAAGAATACATCCTTGCCCTTCTCATCCACTATCTGTGTATGTGCTTCTGTATCCAGTATATCTTCCGCATATAGCAGACGTCCCTGGTCTATGTTTGATTCTACTATTGCCGGAAGCTTCTGGGATGAAATAAGTGTAGTCATCTTAGTCCAATAGGTATCCTCAGGAACAGGTACCTGTTTGACTTCGATACCGGGATTGGCAGCCTGGAACTTTTCGACTATGCTCTGAATCGCCGTTACACGGGCTTCCTCCGGCTGACTGTGCATAAATTCAACAGTTAATGTTTTTGCCGGTTCCTGGGTCGCAGCAGCCGGTTCTGCCGGTGCCGGGGCTTCCTGCGGTGCTGCGCACCCTGTCAGGATCACACTGAGCATCATGATAACCACGATTGTACTGGACAGTAGTCTCTTCTTCATAATTCTCCCCCTTATTTTCATTTACGATAAACGAAAGCGTTTTCGGTAATTTACGAAAGCGTTTTCGTAACTTTACCTTTATTATAATACCATGGATAAAATATGTAAATATATTTTTTGAATTTTAGAAAGAAAATTCAAACACTTTCCCTGACTCTCAGAAAATACGGCACATAGCTTGTTTCTTCGACAGTTTCACCATTTAGCATTTTTATCAGGGTATCCGCAGCTACCTTACCCATACCTTTAAAATCCTGCACAACGGTGGTCAATCTCGGATTGGAATACTCACTGAGCTGAATACCGTCAAAGCCCACAACCGCAATATCTTCAGGCACCTTCCATCTGAGACTGCGTACAGCTCTTAGGACTCCCAGGGCCATCAGGTCGGAGGCACAGAATATCGCTGTTATTTCAGGATTTTCTTTAATAAGCTCTATCGTTTTTTCATAGGCCTTATCCTCATAGTAATCCGCATACCTGATATATCCCTCTTTTACCTCAAGCCCCAGCTCCTGCATGGCGGTCCTGTATCCCGTCTCCCTGTATACACTTACCGCTACATCCTTCAGACCGTTTATAAAACCGATATTCCTGTGGCCCTTTGAATTGAGAAGGGCAATGACTTCCTTCACGGCAGCTGTATTATCTGTGGTAATGGTAGAAAGATTCGTGCCCTTCATTTTTATATCTATCGCAATACATGGCAGCTCCGACTCGGTGATCTCCTGGAAATATGGATCTCCAGGCTTCAATCCGTAGACGATCACACCGGATATCTGTCTCTCCTTGCAGAGCTGTGTCAGCTTCTTTGTATGCTGCTTCGCAACATCGGTGCTTATGATAAGCAGCTCGTAATCCTTCTCGGTACACAGATTCTTGGCACCGATCAGTATTCTGAAAATAATATTCCCGTTACTGTCCGTCTCTCTGATATCGGACAGCACAAGGCCGATTATCTTTGACTTTCCAAGAGCCAGATTCCTGGCGGCCATATTTGGCGTATAACCCAGCCTGAGAGCGACTTCTCTGACTCTGACCTTAGTATTTTCGCTCACATCAGGGTAATTGTTAAGCACCTTCGAAACTGTTGTGATACTTACACCTGCCTGCGCTGCGATCTCCTTTATGGATGACATCCTGCTTTCCCCCTTCGACTCTGTATGATTGAAGCTTATATAGCCAATATTCTTATTTTGTCTGCAACTAAAACGCTTTCTGTTTTATTTATGAGTATATCATATAATCAAATGATAATGAAATACCCTATCAGTTTAAACAGCTGCAATGACAAAAAAATACGATCCGGCTATATGGCCGGGTCTTATTTTTAAATTTTATGCCGTTTCTGATTATACCGCTATATCCCTTCTCCGGTATATCAGGTAGGAAGCCAGGGCACACAGGCTTATCACCCCTGCCATTATCCCCAGGTAAGTCGTATTGATGCTTTTATTGATGACTATTTCCACAGCATCCACATATTCATAGGGCGTGACATATTTCAGGTTTTCTAGCTCACCGGAGATACTGGACATTATATCTATGAAGTACATGACAAAAACCAAACCTAATGAGATGGAAACAATATTCCTGCTCTTTTTCATCTGGCTGGATAATAGGAAGGAAATGCTGGCAAATACCAGATGAAGCAGGAAAGGTGCAACTGATAGCAGCAGGAAAATATTCATGTCAAATTCGGCGTCAGCCATTCTGAAACCCAGATAATTGGCAGCGGTTATAGCCAGGTTGAATATCAGCAGATTGATAAAGACGGCTAAAAGCTTTTGTGTAACAATACCGCTTCTTGTAATAGGCTTGGATAATATAAACTCTATCGTCTTTTCATTATGTTCCTTGGAAAGCATGTTCCCAGCCAGCATGACTGCATAGATACTGCCGAACAGGATGATCATTATATATCCTTTTGTTGCATAATACCCCAGAGGGTCCGCCATACTCAGCCTATCCATGCCGAATGCCTTAATAAGACTTTCAGGCATCTGCTTTATAAGCTGGTCTATTGCTGACTGCTGTTCTGCCACTTCCGGAAACATCATAAGATTGAGGATTGTAATTCCGCTTATTACAAGGGTCCAGATAATCAAAGCCTTCATATTCCTGTTCATTTCACGTTTCAATATTATCATGACTGTTCCCCCCTTAATGCTCATAGTAGTGCATAAAAACTTCGTCCAATGATGGTTCTTCAATAAGCAGGTCCTTTACTTCCGCTTCGTTCAGCTTTTGAAGCATGTTTTTCATTTCTCCTCTATAAAGAAGCTGCAAGGTATTACCGGACCACTCAGGTTTCTTTCCCCCCTCTATTTTGAAGGTCTTCCCCTTCTGACTGCTGAAGGTGATGGTGACCTTTTTGAACTGTTCTCTTATCAGGTTCTCTATGGTTTCAACCTTTATCAATTCACCCTCCTTGATAATTGCTACTCTGCTGCACATGCTTTCAACCTCGGAAAGTATATGGGATGAAAAGAAGATGGTAGCGCCCCTGTCGTTCTCCTCCTTCAGCAGCTCGAAAAAAGCGTTTCTTATGAGGGGGTCCAGTCCCCCTGTAGGCTCATCCAATATCAAAAGCTTAGGCTCATGGAGCATGGCCTGGATGATGCCTACTTTCTTCTTGTTCCCAAAGGACAGATCCTCGATTTTCTTATTGAGGTTTAAGTCCAGACGATCTGCCAGCTCCTTCATCTTCCGGGAGTTCTCCTTTTTGTAGAATGCCTGGGAGTAGCGCAGAAGATCAGATACTCTCATATCATCGTAGTAATATACCTCCGAAGGCAGATATCCTATGTCCCTCCGTATAGCCAGAGAGTCCTTCACAACATCCTTTCCAAAAATGAAGGCTTTACCGCCAGAGGGATATATGAAGTTTAGCAAGGTCCTTATTGTAGTACTTTTGCCCGCTCCGTTAGGCCCGATGAAACCGAATATTTCCCCTTCTTTTATATCAAAAGTTATATTTTTTATCCCCCTGTGTTTGCCGTAATATTTAGTGAGCTTCTGAAGCTCAATCACCGCCATATATAAGCCTCCTTAAATAGACAAAATGTGCATCAAAATCATTTAAAAACGATCCGGATACACACAGTACAGTTTTATATCTATTTATAGACTCCGCATTATGTAAAGTTTTATTCGTCCGGTTTCAGGTTCTTTAACCAAGCATATCCACACATTCACACTTAAAGCTTATGGTATATTTTTAAAAAAATATTTGAGTTATATGTTTTGCACATCTTACATTAAATTCAGATGTGCAAAACATTTTCCTTGATTCATATGTTGCAAAAAGTTCATTTTTGATAACACAAAATTAGACGCTTCAACTGATTATGTAATGATAAATCTTTTTTGCAACATATATAGTTATATTTCTATTTCAACAGGATCCTCATCCGACAGCCATACCTTCCACTCTTCATCCTGCTCGTCAAAATCGGCAATTTTCCCTATTGGCATTTTTATATATTTCCCGTAAGCTGTTACTGCAATATCCCCATTTGCCAGCAGTATCTCACCGGAGCCCTCAAACAACCTTTTAGAATCCTTCGTGATCCTCCCGACAACTCTCAGCCCTTCATTCAGGGGTACAGGTTTTTTATAGCTGAGGTTCAGCTCTACAGTTACCCCCCAGGCATCCCTATCCTTTATCAGAATAGCCCTTCCAATGGTCTCATCCAGTATTGCCCCGGCTATCCCGCCGTGGAGCCGTCCCGGATAGCTCTGGTGCTCTTCTATGGGAGTAAATACCGCGACAAGCTCCTCATTATCCAGTTCATAGAAAGAAGCCTTGAGGCCCAGGTCGTTCTTCAGGCCACATACCAGGCATTTCCTGCTGTTGTGCTGTTTTCCCGTTATCTTATGCTTCATTGCCAACCTCCAACGCTATTTTCTGTATTTCTATACATTATCCATTATAACAGAATTATTCATACTATATAATTATCTGCTTATGCTTCTTACCCATTCTGCACTCTGTCAATTGCCCCTACCCATGGCCATAAAAAAGAAGAAGGCAATACGCAAAATGCATAAATACCTTCTTCTCAGTCCGGCTTCCCATCTTCAGCCTTTTACCGGTCCTCAATTTTATCCCTTCAATGCTGCCTCACAGGCCTGAACCACATGATTCAGCAGTATCGTGGTAGTAATAGTACCAACTCCTCCGACTGCAGGCGTGATAGCCTTCACCTTATCGAAAACCTGGTCATAATCTACATCTCCACATATCTTCCCGTCATCATCCTCATTGATCCCTACATCAACAACTATAGAATCCCGGGTAAAAAACTCATCCTTCATAAACTTAGCCTTTCCGATGGCTGCTACGACGATATCTGCTTGTGCTGTCACCGAAGGCATGTTTTTTGTCCGTGAGTGACAGATCGTCACTGTCGCATTTTCATTAAGCAGAAGCATTGCCAGAGGTTTTCCCACAACAAGGCTTCTTCCGGCCACTACGACCCTGGCACCGTTCATAGGGATATTATAATATTTCAGCAGCTCAATGACTGCCTGGGGGGTACAGGGGACAAACCCCTTCAGATTCCCCTCAAATACATTTTCCAGGTTTACCGGAGACATACAATCTATATCCTTAGCCGGATCAATGACATTTTTGATAATATCAAAATCCAGGTTCTCAGGCAGCGGCCTGAAAAGCATGATCCCGTGAATACTGTCATCCTTGTTTGCTGCTTCAATGACTGCAGTGATCTCTCCCATGGTTATATCAGCCGGCAAGCCCTTCACTACACTCTTTATGCCAAGGAGTTCACAATTCTTCAGTATCCCCTTTTCATAGGACAGGTCATCCTCACGTACTCCTACCCTGATAATAAGGATCGCAGGTATCATGCCCTGTTCACCAAGCTGTGAGACTCTCTGCTTTATATCCACCCTTAATGCTTGCACTACCGGCTTTCCTTCAAGCCTGACTCCCATTTTGTACCTCCTTAAGATAATCCGATGATCTCTCCATCCTCAGTTATATCCATACCATTGGCAGCAGGCACTTTGGGGAGACCCGGCATTGTCATTATCTCACCGGTCAGAGCCACCAGGAAACCAGCTCCTGCCGACACCTTCACTTCTCTTACAGTGACTTTGAAGTTGTCAGGCGCACCAAGAAGCGTGGGATCATCAGAGAATGAGTATTGTGTCTTGGCCATACAGATCGGCATCCTGTCAAGTCCGAGCTTTTCTATTTCAGCTATCTGCTTCCTGGCACCGGCTGTGAAATCCACACCCTCTGCCCTGTATATCTCTTTTGCGATCCTTGTGATCTTTTCGATTACAGTCCCATTTACATCATAAAGTGGCTTGTAATCTGACTTTTTAGTTTCACATATCTCTACGACCTTCCGGGCCAGAGCGGCTCCACCTTCTCCGCCTTTTGTGAACACCTCTGAGAGTACGACCTCTACACCCTTGGCAGCACATTTTTCTCTTAACAGCTCCAGTTCCGCTTCTGTATCCGACGGGAACCTGTTAATTGCAACTACTGCCGGCACACCGAATTTTGCAAGGTTCTCCAGATGTCTTTCAAGATTTGTGATACCCTTACTCAATGCATCGGTGTTCTCGACTGTAAGCTCGCTCTTTTTAAGTCCTCCATGCATTTTAAGCGCCCTGACTGTAGCTACGATGACAACAGCATCCGGGTGCAGTCCTGCAAATCTGCATTTTATATCAAAGAACTTTTCCGCTCCCAGATCAGCTCCGAAGCCGGCCTCTGTTACAACATAATCGGCAAGCTTCATAGCTGCCTTTGTTGCCATTACTGAGTTACATCCGTGGGCAATGTTTGCAAAAGGTCCGCCGTGTATAAATGCCGGTGTGTTTTCAAGGGTCTGTACAAGATTCGGCTTTATAGCGTCCTTCAAAAGCAGCGCCATGGCTCCTGTGGCTTCCAGATCTCCTGCCGTGACTGCATTTCCTTCCCTGTTATAAGCGACTACCATTCTTGACAGCCTATCCTTCAGATCCGAGAGGCCGGTCGAAAGGCACAGTATTGCCATGATCTCCGATGCAACGGTTATATCGAAGCCCCCCTGCCTGACTACACCGTCTCCTTTTCCGCCAAGACCCATCACGATGTTCCTCAGTGACCTGTCGTTCATATCAAGTGCTCTTCTCCATACTATCTTCTTAGGATCAATATCCAGGACATTTCCCTGGTGTATATGATTGTCAAGCATGGCTGCCAGCAGGTTATGGGCAGAGGTTATCGCATGGAAATCTCCGGTGAAATGGAGATTGATATCATCCATGGGCACTACCTGTGCATAGCCTCCGCCGGCTGCTCCGCCCTTGATCCCAAAGCAGGGTCCCAGAGAGGGTTCCCTTAAAGTGGTTATTGCCTTTTTCCCTATCTTGTTAAGACCCATGGAGAGGCCAACATTTGTTGTTGTTTTCCCTTCTCCAGCCGGTGTCGGAGTGATTGCCGTCACAAGGACAAGCTTGGCATCCGGTCTCTTTTCCAATCTTTTAAGAGCCTCCAGCGACACCTTTGCCTTATATTTACCGTATAGCTCTATATCATCTTCACTTAGCCCCAGTTTTTCAGCAACTTCTCTGATATCCTTCAGTTTTGCTTCCTGGGCAATTTCTATATCTGTTTTAAAGGACATGTTGACCTCCTGTATCAATTATTCAAATTCTTTAAACATCTTTTCGAAATCTTCAATGCTGTCTTTAATATGGTATACATGCTTGTCTTCAGGGAATTTTCCATTCTTTACATCATCCACATATTCTTTGAAAGCATTTGTAATAACCTCTGCAACATTGGCATACTTCTTAACGAATTTTGGTGTAAAGGCCTGGAACATACCCAGCATATCACCGCAGATGATCAACTGCCCGTCACATGGAAGTCCTGCTCCGATGGAATATACCGGAATGCTTAATTTCTTGCTGATATACTCTGTCAGCTCCGGCGGCACAGCTTCCAATAATAAAGCTCTTGCTCCCGCTTCCTGTATCGACAAGGCGTCCTGTATCAGTTCCCTGGCACTTGCAACATCTCTTCCCTGTGCCTTGAATCCACCCTGCTGACCTGAGCTCTGAGGTGTTAATCCGATATGTCCGAATACAACAATACCTGCATCGCTTATTGCTTTAATTCTGCTGAGGACTCTTCTTCCTCCCTCCAGCTTGATTGCATCCATATCTGCTTCTTTCAGGAAACGGCAGGCATTAATTACTGCATCCTCGTCAGATACCTGATATGAACCGAAGGGCATATCGCCTATGACAAATGTGTTCGGAGCTCCTCTCCTTACAGCCTGGCAGTGGGAAATACAATCCTCCATTGTTACCGGAACAGTTCCCTGATAACCAAGTACTACCATTCCCAGAGAATCCCCAACAAGGATCATATCCAACCCGGCCTGTTCTGCAAAGGAACCCATGGGAAAATCATATGCAGTAATCCAGGATGCCTTCTCCCCCTTTTTCTTCATGTCCACCAGATCAAGAATTGTCTTTTTCTTTGCCATTTCTTTCTCTCCTTTATAAATATTTTTTATGTAAATCAAGGGGTGTTCAGTTACCCCCAATTCAGGCTAAGTTTTGACGTAGCCAAGCTTCCGCGATATATCCTGGGTGAATTCCATCAATGATATACTGATCTTCTTTCGAAAATCCTCAGTCATTCTTGAAGCAGGCCCTGAAACACTGATGGCTGCGAAGGCCCTGCCGAAATGGTTAAAAATAGGTGCTGCCACACAGCTCAATCCCAGCTCTAATTCCTCCGACTCTTCTGCATACCCCTTTTCCTTGGCATAAGCTAAATATTTTAGCAGCTTCTCTTTGTCACATATTGTGTTATCAGTAAACTTGCGGAAATCCATTCTCTCAATTATAGAATCGGCTTCAGCCTCCGGAAGGTTGGCCAGAATTGCTTTTCCCACGGCTGTACAATAAATGGGAAGGCGGCCTCCGACCATCGTACATATTCTCATTGAATGGGAGCTTTCAACCTTTTCCAGATAGATAACATAAGTATCATCGGCAGAAACAAGATTGACCGTTTCTCCATAAAGGCTTACCAACCTTTCCAAATAGGGAATCACTATACCTCTCAGGCTGGAATTTACTTTAGTACCCAAACGGAATAATTCAAGACCCAATCTGTATTTGCCCGTATCCTCATTCTTTTCCAGCAGCCTGCATTCCTCAAGTGTAGCTATCAAACCAAAGGCAGTGCTTTTATGCAGTTCCATCATTTTGCTTATCTCTGTTACACCCAGCTCTTCATGCTTTTCAAAGCAATTAAGCACCTGTACTGCCCGGCTTACAGACTGTATAATTTTATCGCTTGGCATTTTCTGATAACTCCTTAGGTAGTATATTGTACGGCTATTAGAAACACAGTTTCTAACTATCGTATAATCATATTGTACCATAGTATACCTTTTATGTTCAATATATTTTCCAAAAAGTTTTTGAATAATATGCATAAATATACCTGAATATTATGAAACACACTTCAGACGGTTTGATAAACAGAAAACCAGATATATCCGACCTAAGGCACCCGTCATATATACGGATATCAAGTCTAGGAGTTATCTGGTTTTTGTATTATTTTACATATGGTTGTAGTATTGAAAAATCGGCTTCCAGGCACTTCGGCCGGAACTGCAGCTTTATTTGAAGTGCCCGGTTTGCCTCAGGACATTTTATTTTCTTATGTTGTTCTCCCAAGCTTTATCCTGGTTCGCCATCTTTATGAAAGCATAAATCGTAGCAAACTGGACAAATATAATAGGTAATCCCATAAGCCCCGAAACGACTTCCAACGGACCCAAACCGCCTATTTTCAGCAGTAACAGTGCAATACCTGAAATAACACCAGCGGTGAGAAGACGTAAATTCTTGGCAGGTTCGTTTTTACTCATATCTTCCGTACTTGAATAAGCAGCAATCGTATAGGTTGTCGAGTCAAGGGTTGTGATTAAGAAGATCATTGTCGTAATAAGAAAGGCTGCCATGATAAGAAGAGGTAACGGTAATGTCTCAAGAACTTGTGGAATAACAGCCATTACTCCTCCGCCATTTTTCACGATATCAATTACATTAACAGCTCCGGTTAAATATCTATGCATGCTGAGACCGCCAAGAATACCTGTTATTACCCAGGATAAAAGCATCGGAGCTAAAAATATGGTCGCCAACATCTCTTTTATCGTTCTGCCCTTTGAAACCTTTGCTATAAAAGCACATTGCACTAAGCCCCATGTAGCAACATATGCAAACCAGAATACGGTATATCTCTGAGTTGAGTCTGCTGCCGTCAAGTTTAAAGAGTTACTGTAGAATGAAATATCAATATAATTTTTAAGAAGGAAACCGACGCTGTCTGTAAACTGATTGAGTATAAACACGCCTGGTCCTGCCAGTATAATGAACAGGCCCACTACAGCCGCAAGATACATATTGAAGGTACTCAGATTCTTTATCCCTTTTTCTATACCCAGGTAGGCACTGATCGTGAAACAAATAACCCAGACAATACACACTGTTACAGTCAAGCCAAAGGACATCTGTATGTTGAACATTCTAGTCAGGATATTTGTAATAATCGGCGTTCCGAGGCCTAAAAATACAGCCGACCCTGCTATTATGCTGACAAGGAAAAGAATATCCAGAATCTTTCCGCCTATGCCATCCGTAAATTTATCCCCGAAAATGCATCTGCATACCTCAGAAATCCTGAAAACCGGAGCCTTACGAACAAATAAAAGATAGCCTATAGCAGGAGCTGATAATGCATAAATTGAAAAGGTCTGGAAACTCCATAGGAACATACCGTAAGGATTGCCCCACATCAACGCTTCGTTTGACAGGGGTTCAAGACCGAAGGGCGGAGCCATGGCAACGCCAATCCACTGGATCATTCCCGTACGCATAATCGATGATCCCAATGCCATTGCTACTATAATTGAAGCGTATTCAAAAAAAGTAAACTGAGATTTTTCTGCCGGGTCTCCCAGTACAATTTTCCCATATCTTGAGAACATAAAATACACGCCGAAACCGATGAGGATAATCGGATACCAGAGATACATCCAGCCGAAATTGTTGACTATGATGTCAAAAAGTCCATTTAATGCATCCAGTGATGAAGACTCGGATTTTACAAAAGGTATACAGAAAATAAAGAGAATAATTAAAGACGGCAGGAATATCTTAAGGTCCAAGGTATTCCTTTTCAAGGTATTACTTTCGTTTGTTTTAAGCACATTTTTTCCCCCTTTTTTTTGGTATTTGTTTAATCCGCACGATTACATGCATCAGCACATAATCGTACAGACCAAATTCAATCAATTATCTCGCCATTGGCTCCATTGGGAAATCGATTAATACTTCACCACGGGTTTTCCCAACAGCAGAAGCATTGGTCACCAGGTAATCACCCTTGCCGCTGCCGACAAGCCATGATAATATGTGGAACACCATGCCTTCCTTAAGAACAAGGTCACTGTAACGTCTCAGCCCGACTACCATGCTTCCGCCGACCCATCCCGGAGGGAAGCCGATACCGACCATATAACCGCAGTGATGGCGTGTATAATGGGAAAGTCCGGCTGAATCAACTATCTTCTGCCACTCTTCGTACACGTCTGCAGCTCTCATGCCTTCTTTCAGACTGCCGATAACCGCATTAAAAGCATCGATACATACTTTCGAAATCTCCATAGTACCTTTCGGCATATCGCCCAGGAAGAATATCCTGCCCATAGGGGCATGATAGTGCTTGCAGGCACCGCTCATCTCAATAAACAGACGGTCTCCCTTTTCAAGCTTCCTGTCGCTCCATGTCACATGCTCCATTCCCAGTGTAGGGGTGGAACGGACAAAAGGCTGGAAGCCTGGAGGATCTCCGCCGGCAAGACACATTGCCTTGTATATTTCAGCGGCGATTTCACTTTCTCTTACGCCGACTCCAAATGTATTTGCGGCTGCTTCCATCATCTTTGTGGAGACCTTTGCCGCCTTTCTGACATATTCCATTTCAAACGGGGATTTTACCATTCTCAGCTTGTCTATCTCATCTGAAAAATCATCCCAGGTCGCCTGATCAAGCCCTGAATAGATCTTCTGGCTGTTTTCCAGAGGGGCAAACATGGTTCGCTTTTCCATTCCGAGACGGCCCTTATCCAGTCCCATCTCCTTAATTTCGCGAACAACATGATCTGCTGCATTTTCATGATCCAGGTATCCTACAAACTTGGCATTTTTAAGCATCGCCTCAACTGATACGACTTCCATCCGGCGTATTACCAGACGCATTTCATGATCACGGGGAACCACCAGGATATGTGGGGCAAAATAACCGAAGTGATCAAGTCCGGTAAGATAATAGATATTCTCTGGACTTGTTATGACACAAGCGTCCAGTTCCTTTTTCTCCATTATTTTACGAACATTCTCCACTCTTTTGTTAAGCTCTTCCATCGGGAAAGGATTAACCCCACTCATTGGAAACGAATTAAACACACTCTCATTACTCATGGTTAATAGCGCACCTCCTGTTAAATACCTCTCAATAGAGTCCTTCTGCATATTCCTGCCGGGCTGAATTCCTGATTTTCAGACACTCCTCTATGTAAAATTCTTAGAATACACTCCTCCTTTTTACATCAATTTTCAGACTCAAGGAATTATCAGAGGCATAATTCCTTCTCAACCCTCTTTGCTGATTTTGTTATGCATAATCCTCCCAGACCTGTGCATCTGAATTCCCTGGGCATTAGAAGTCCAACATCCATCATGGCTTTGATTGTTTCATCCAAAGGTATGAAGGGATCAAAGCCATTCAGCACCATATTGGCAGAGAGAATTCCATTTACAGCCGCCATCGGATTTCTGCCTACACAGGGTACATTCCCAACGCCTGCTACGGGATCACATATCAGCCCGAGTATATTCTGCAGTGCAAGGGAAGCTGCGGCGAACCCCTCTTCAACACACCCCCCAAGCAGTTGGACAATTCCCGCTGCGGACATACTGCTGGCAGCGCCATTCTCTGCCTGGCAGCCGCACACCTCAGCGGCAAAAGTGGCCTGATGATCGATGAACACTCCGATTATTCCTGCAGCCATCAATGCTTTTGCCATATCCTCATCCGATAGACCCAGCTGGTCTCCAACAGCAACAACTGCGCCGGGGAGAACTCCGCAAGAACCGCCGGTGGGAGCTGCTACAACCTTCCCCCTGCAGATGTCATATTCCATGACGCCGGTTGCCCATACCATCACTTTATTCAACATTCCCATATCGATCATTCTGGCATCTTCTTTTTTTATGTTTTTGTCAAGGGTCCCTGCTTTTGAAGGTAAAAAGCCTCTCTTCTCAAAATTGCCTTCGATTGCTTTTAATGCAGACTCCCTCATGACTCTTACTATATGGGCCATCATCCCTATTATTTCATCCCTGCTTTTTCCGCTGATTGCTTCTTCGTAATCACATGCCAGCTCCCAAAGGGAGCATTTCTTCGTTTTGGAATACTCCAGTGCTTCTTCCGCATTCAAGAAAGGGACTTTGCAGACATTTCTCTTTACAACAGGGAGAACCGGTTTTATATATTTTACACATGTAACCCCGGGTAAATTTTCAAGCTTCTTTTGCACCTCATCCGGCATCTCAGTGTCCAATTTTATATTTATCAGGATCTCTTTCTTTTCATTTTCTTCCAGCATGGTTTCAAAGTCCATCCTATGCCCTTCAAGCATTGCCTTTATTCCATCCAGTGTCTCATCCCTGTCTGTCATCACCAGGATATCGAAATAATCACCCTTTAAAGATACTGGAAATGTTTCATACTTTGTAACCTCAAACATACCTCCGCCGGTTGAGGCAGATTCTATGCTTATTTTTCTGCCGCTTTTCCCCTTAAGATTGATTCTGGCGAAATTGGGATGTATGTCCCCTTCTATGCTTTCTATTTTGAATTCTACCTTTACGTTCTTTTCTTCTGCAGTTTTTAGCGACCGCTTGATGCTTTCGTCAGATATGTCTATTCCCAGTATGCCGCCGACAAATCCATAATTGGAACCTTGAGCTATATAGGTTGCAGCATATGATCCGTTGCGGTCGAATTTGATCTCTATTTCTTCGACCTCGTCATCCAGAAGCATATTTGCAACCTTCCCTATACGTGCCGGACCGGCCGTATGAGAGCTTGACGGCCCTATCATTATCGGACCGAAGACCTCGTTGAAAATACTGCATGGTTTCTTGTTCATCTTATCCCGCCCCTTTTTATTATATTAACCGGAAACAGCTTGTCTTTATCTTTCGTATCCGCACCAATCCAGTATGGTACATGCAATTATCTTTGTAGTCTCTACCAGTTTGTCAACGTCCACATGTTCATTTGCCTTATGGGCTGTACCTCCGGGACCTGGTCCGAATACCACCGTAGGTGTATTGCCATACCTGATCAGGGCACCCGCGTCCGTACCCCATGGAGTGCCGACTATATCCGGCTCATTGCCTTTAATAGATTTATAGTTATCTGCCATTGTTTTTACCAAAGGATGCTCTTTATCAACACTGCCTGAGTTAAGGCAGAAACCAAACCATTCTATTATAGGCCTATGCTCCTTTAACCAATCATCCTTCTCCGCAGCCTCATAAACAGCAGCTTCAAAGCCTCTCCTTGCTTCTGAAATTTCCTCATCAGGAGTAAAACTCATTCTCCCTTCTATTATCACTTCATCGGGTACACTTGTCGGGAATATTCCGCCTTTTATGATTCCGATATTGATACTGAATGGGGCTGGATGATGCTTATACAATTCGTGCTTTTTTTCTTTTATTATTTTTGCTTCGAATTCATTGATTTTCTGTAAGATCATACTTGCTTTGATTATTGCATTTACCCCTAAATAGGAAGTCGCCGCATGAGCTGCAAGACCTTTCACTATGATCCTGAACCACGTTACCCCCATTGAAACCGGACACAACTGCATGTCTGTCGGTTCGGGAACAATAGCCCCGTCAGCTTTGTAACCCCTGCTGATTGCTGATAAGGTCCCCGCTCCCCCTGTCTCTTCACCGATAACACTTTCTATGATTACGTCTCCCTTAAGCTGTATCCCCGAATCCATGATCGCCTTTACTGCCATTACATTGGCAATAATACCGCCCTTCATATCCGAAGCACCGCGTCCATATATTTTCCCAGCTGCCAGCTTTCCGCTCCATGGACTGTCATCCCAGTCATTGTCCCCATCCGGCACAACATCCATATGCCCGTTAAGCAGGATGGACTTCCCTCCGCCCTTTCCTTTCAATACGCCCACCACATTCGGGCTTCCTTCAAAATGATCCCTTGCTGCCAAAAAGTCCGGATTGATCTTCATGTCTTCCATCGTCGGTTCCCATACATCAACATTTAAAGATAGCTTTCTGAGTAAATCCGAAAAATAAATCTGCGCTTCTTTTTCTTCCCCCATGACACTGGGATACTTTATCAGCTCTTGTACAGTTTTAACTATTTCATTTTTGTTGGCTTCAATCATCTTTATCACTTGTACCTTTGCATCATTCATATCATAAACTCCCTTCATTGCTTACAATTTATTGTAAAGCAAGATCCGTTCCAAAAAAATAAATTAGTCTGCTTTTTTTCTATTTATTACGTTCTCGTTCTGATATGCCTTGAATTTCAATGCCTATAAAAAGGTACATAAAAAAACTTTTATTTTTTTATTCCAATAGCGTTACTTTATGTCCAAATATAAAAAGGTATTTAATTCAATAATGAATTATTTTCATAACAAATCAGATTTTTATATGTATTCCGACAATTCACAAATGAATTATTGATTCATAAATGAATTATTCTACACCGCAACTAATATTCCTTTCTTATACAACCCACGGAATCCCCTTTTTTTCAGCAAAAGAGGAATGGAATAATTCTTGCAGAATATATATATCATCCGGAGATACGATAGAATAAGCTCTGTCGTATCATTTATTAAGGGAGGGATGCGTTTTGACTCTCAAAAGCCTGAAGCTCTTCAAGATTAGAAGTGTTCATTCAGATATAATAATACAAGATATAATAAGAGCATTCAAAGAAGATAATACGAAATATGCTGTAGTTTATGAAAATGAAACGATAAAGGGAATCGTTACCCCGGATGAATTATTGAACGCCTATCTTTGCGGCCTGTCGCCGGCCGAGAGCATCAAAGGGCTTGTTAATGGCCATTTTTGTTCTGTGGAAGACAGCTGCCCGTTGGATACAATAGCGGACATCCTTGAAGAAGATCCGTCCAGGCATATTATTGTTGTAGATAATAACGGGAGAGCAACAGGAATAGTAAACAAAGAAGCCGTCACCGCTTACTTTTATACAGAAATAAAGAAAAGGCTCCAGGTATTCAGAAAAGAAAAATTCGAAAGGCAAGCACATGAAGATATTCTTAATGATGAAAAATTACATATAACCAAGCTGATCAATGATCTGGACCAGATAAACCTATGGAATAAAGAGCTGGACCAGGCCTTTGAAAACTCACCGAATTCTATTGTTATTCTGGATGGAAAAGGCAATACCGTAAGAGTAAACAGGGCTTTTGAAAATATAACAGATATCAGGAAGGAAGAGGTTACGGGAAAAAACGTAAAGGAAATGGAAGAAAAGGGCGCCTACAACCCCTCTGTCGGCGTTCTGATTTTGAAGGAAAAGCGCAAGATCTCCATCATTCAGAAATTGCAGAACGGCAAGGAGGCCCTGGTTACCGGCGTACCTGTCTATGATGAAAGCGGAAGCATATTCAGGATCATCATTAATTCCATTGATTTTAAAGAACTGAATATCATCAACCAGTATTACGAAAAGCAGAAAGAAATAAATATCATACAGAAAAAGGATAACGATACGAAAATAATATACGAGAGCCAAAGCATGAAAGGCATTATGCAGTTAACAAACGAATTAAAAAATATCGATTCGACTGTATTGATCACCGGTGAATCCGGTGTGGGAAAAGGCGTTATCGCCAGATACCTGCACAATAACGGCCTGAGAAAAAAAGAGAGAATGGTCGAGATCAACTGCGGCGCCATTCCGGAGGCATTACTGGAATCCGAACTGCTGGGTTATGAAGCAGGTGCATTTACCGGCGCAAAAAAAGGCGGAAAACCGGGCCTTATCGAGCTGGCGAATAAGGGCACACTTTTTTTGGATGAAATAGGGGAAATGCCCATGCCGCTTCAGGTCAAACTGCTGCAAGTCATCCAGGAAAGACAGATCAACCGTGTGGGCGGCCTTATGCCTATAGATATCGATGTCAGGATCATCGCCGCCACAAATAAGGATTTGCAGGAAATGGTCAAGAAGGGCAAATTCCGGCTGGATCTATTCTATCGCTTAAATGTCATTCCGATTAGTATCCCGCCGCTGAGGGAAAGGCAGCAGGACATCATTCCAATGGCTCAGTTTTTCCTGGATAAATATAATGAAAAATATAGCAAGGCTGTCAAAATCGGAAAAAGCATACTGAATATGATGCTGACATACTATTGGCCGGGCAATGTCCGTGAATTGGAAAACACCATAGAGCGGTTGGTGGTCACAAACCCTTCAGAGCTTATCGAAAAGGACAATAATAAATCTGTTATTTTCAGCACCAATTTATATAATTCCTATGTTCCCAATCCGGATTTCATTGAAATAATCACACCCCTGGAAGAAGCAAAAAGAGAAATAGAAGAGAAGCTGATCAGAATGGCTTATAATAAATACAAAAGCAGCTATAAAGTAGCTGAAATCTTGAAAATAAGCCAGGCAACAGCATATAGAAAGATAAGGGAATATATTGATGATGAATACATCCCGACATAATGGCATGGAGCGGGCTTCAAGGATTCCCGCTCCATGCAGATAGCTATTAATATAGCTTTAAAGCTTGAATTTTTCACTTAGGGCCTGCAGATCAACGGCTATATCCGTCAGCAAGGCAGCGGCGGAATGTATTTCCTCAAAAGAGGCCAGCTGCTCCTCGGTTGCTGCAAATACCTGCTGGATCCCTGAAGCGGATTCTTCCGAAATCTTCCTTATACTATCAATTGAACCGGCAACCTTCTGTGTTCTTTCAGAGATTTCATGGATCGAAGAAGTTACCTGGTCAATCTGGCCTGAAACGCCGCAAATGGCATCTTCGATTTGGTTGAAGGCTTCACCGGCAGAGGTCATAACCGTAATGCCTTCAAAAACTTCCTTTATTGTTTTCTCCATTATTTGAACCACTTTTTGAGTTTCTGTCTGAATGGCTGCTATCAATGCGGAAATTTGTTTTGTTGCAGTCACGGATTGTTCAGCCAGTTTTCCTACTTCCCCGGATACAACTGCAAAGCCCCGCCCGTGTTCTCCTGCTCTGGCGGCTTCAATAGCCGCATTCAACGCCAGCAGATTTGTCTGGTCGGCAATTGTGGTAATAACCCCGATAATCTGTTCGATCTCTTTGGAGCGTTCACCTAATGACCCTATCCCTTGAGACAATCCATTTACCGTTTGATAAATGGAATCCATTTGCTTAACGGCCTTCTGGATGATTTCATTTCCTCCCTGTGCTTTTCCGGATGCCTCTGATGAAATGGACGATGCCGACTGTGCATTCGCCAATATTAGCTTCAAATTATCCGTAATTTCATTGATGGATTTTGAACTTTCTTCTACACTGGCAGCTTGACGGCTCGCCCCGTCGGCAACCACATGACTTGTCTCGGAAATACTGCTGCTCGTAGCGGCAGCCTGCTCGGAGCCCGCAGTCAGTTCTTCAGAAGAAGCGGCCAGCCTGTCTATCTTATCTCTAAGCTGGAGTAAAATCTGCCTGATCATATCGCACATTCCGTTAAATGTCACAGCAAGCACACCGACCTCATCCTTTGACTGTGTCTCAACCTCCACGGTAAGATCTCCTTCCCCGATGCTTTTTGCTGCGGATACCAGTTTCATCAGCGGTTTGGTTATGGAACGGACAACTAAAAAGATCAGGACTCCTCCCAGCAGAATGGATATGACAATGACGACAAAGGTTGCATAATAAATAGGAGCCGCTTCTCTTGCGATTTCCTCCCTGTTCATGGTTCCGATTATTTTCCATCCGGTTAATGGATTGGTTACAAAATAAACCATCTTCATTTCTCCGTTATCGCTATAATCAAACTGATCGGAGTCCTGACCGACAATTTGAGAGATCCACGACTCCTTTATCTCCGTACCTGTTTCCAGCGTAGGATGCACCAATACCTTCCCGTTTTTATCGAAAACTGCCAGATTTCCTTCTTTGCCTATATGTACTTTTTTGATATCCTCTCCGATACTGCCCAGATTAAGGTCTACACCCACAACACCGGATCCGTCCTTAACAGCTCTTACGACCGATACGATTACATTTCCCGTTGATTTGTTGTTTTCATCAACCTGTATATACGGCTCCGTTATATATACCTGTCCTTTCTGATCCATTGCGCCCATATACCACGGCCTTACCCTGGGATCATAGTCAGCACCGACTTCTACATATGGAGAAATAAACGTTGCACCTGCCTCAGTCCCCAAATAGGTGCTGGAAATCTCCGGATGGCTGTTTTGAAAGGGATCCAGATACTTCCTTATCTGAGGTTCATCCATGGAAAAATCAATCTGTTCCGCAAGCTGGGTTACATTATTCATACTTGATTCCAGAGTAGTAGTTAGAAGCTTGTCCATTAGCCTGACGCTTTCGTAGGCATTGTTCATAAATTGTTCCGATACTTTTCTTTCTGCAGTCCTGTATGAAAATTGACCTGTCATCAGAACAGGAATGATAAGAATCGCGCCAAAAGCAATGACCAGCTTGTTTCTGATGGTAAGCTTCTGCTTTTTTAACATTGAATCCCGCTCCTTTCTTATGAGTAAAATACAATCATATATAAAAAGGGACAGGTATGGACCGTGTTCTTCCACCCTATCCCCCCTGAATCCAGGTATGGTTTTTATAACTCTAAGCCTATACCTCTTTACTACGGTCTAGGAATAGAAAGGTCTGCCTTATAGTCATTGAATACCAACTTATTTGTGCTTCTGTCACACCATTCTTTTGCTATGGAGGCATATCTGATCTTTTCCTTTATCAGGAAGTTCAGGTAGCTTGGATCCCTCCATGCATTATATAATTCTGCCTCACTCTTCCCGGGCTCGAATTTGAAGTATACCGGAGCACATATCCTTGCGATCTCAGCCGCTTCTATATTCCTCTGATGCCCTCCCATGGTATCTACTATGCTCATATAAACATCCATCGGCAGGTCTACAACGCTTCTTATGGATGCCAGCATTGACAGTGATAGATCCGCCAGAGGATTGAAGCTGTCAGCTCCAAGGTCTGAAAGCAGCTTTGCGCCAACTGCATTGGCATGACCTGCGAAAACTGATACTTTGAATTTTACATCCTGGGGAATAACATTTTCTTTTCTCATCTGGTTTACCAGATATAATAATCCCTCATCACAGATAAGGAAGCCTCTGATCCCTGCTTCCAGGCACCGGTCAAATTCTTTCAGCCACATATGCAGATTGTCCTGGCCTCTTATTCTCATACCGGATACATAACCTTCGGAAGTGGTATACTGTCTGCCTAAATCCCAACCTCTTACAGGTACCGGGTTTATCATCACTTCAATTTTACTTTCTGCCCCTATTTGAGCGTAGTATTTCAATTCCTCAAATTCCAGTAAAGCTGATCCACCTACTGTACCGATGACCCTGTGAATGGGCAGGTTCTTTTTCTCGGACTCCTTGACCAGTACTTCAAAATTCTCTGCGTTTTCTATTCCTGCGATCTCCATTCTATAATGTGCGCCACCTTCAAAAGTCACCTTTGATGACGGCATATCATGTCTGTCTTTTACCGGCAGGTTCAGTTTCTCAGTCATAAACTTCTCCATGCTCTGTATTGCCATATACTTGTCCCCCTATCCTTTTCTTAATATTCGGTTACTCTTTGATAACATTTTACAATACTCCGAAGAGCAATGCAATATATTTTTTCTATATTTAAGAATATATTTCTATATATTAATTAGTTTTCTACTATGAAGCTTTCAATACCTGTCATGCAATTAGGTCTACTGCAGCATTATATCTCTGTTTTCACAGTTAGTACTATATAAAGAAAAAACAGACAATGTCCTAAGACAGTCCGTTTATCACATTATTCTATATGCAGGAAATACATTCCGTTAAATCAGTCATTAAACCTGGGACGGGTATTTTTATAACTTTCTTCTTTCACCTATGGTAATATGATTGCTTAAAGTTTTTTTGCAGTTTTCCAGGTTATTGCTTCTCAGGCACTTGATAATTTCATAATGATCGGCTGCTTTGATCATCAGGTCACCTGTTTCATGTGTATCACAGAACATCGCTACCTTCAGTTGAAAATATAATCGCTCTAAAATTTCAACCCTTCTTCTGCTTCCCGATTTTTCCCATATATATCTGTGAAATTCCATGTCTTTGTCATTAAACATTATTGCTTTTTTAATAGAGTCTCCCGCGCTGTCAACAATCATAACCATATCCTTTACGATGACTTCCAATGTAGTAAAATCCTTTTCCGACAATTTGTTTTCACTAATCAGAAGCTCCAGGATATCATTCTCAAACAGCCGCCTTATATCAAAAATCTCTTTGATATCCTCAGCTGTATACCTGGTAATGAAGGTACCTTTACGGGGTATGATAGTCAATATCCCTTCCTTTTCCAGTTCTTTGATACCTTCTCTTATTGTCGCTCTGCTAATACCTAGCGCCTTAGCAACCTCTGTTTCAAAAACATGATCTCCTTCTCTATATATGCCTTCCAGGATCACTCCTTTTATATAACCAGCGACAACACTACATAAATTACTGCGAAAAAAAGCCGCATTGCTTGTCATAACTCACCTCCTGCATATTCAGCACCGGATCACTCAAATAGCATTGTAACGCCAAGCTGTAAGGAACGGCTACAAACCGTTCCTTACGCTCAACAATATAATTCTGTACAAGTCTGGTTTTATAAGCTTGGTCTAAATTACTTAGCTTCTATCACCTTTACTTCTTCTATAAGTGTGTCAAGTATTTTCTTGCCGTCTGCTCCAACCATTTCAGCATATCTGTCATATGCCTTCTTGCTCGCCTCTCTGAAGGCTGCTCTCTCTTCTGCTGTAAGTTCAACTACCGGTATATCCACGGCAGCCTTGATTTTGTCCAGAGCTGCTCCATTCAGTTCTGCCTGGATTGCAAATGAATCATCTCTGAGATCTTCAACTGTATCCAGGATCAACTGCTGCATATCTGCCGGCAGTGAATCGAAGAATTGTGGATTAACTGCTGTTGTTGTTACATACAGGTTCGAGCTTGCCAGTGTCAGGTACTTCTGTACTTCACAGAACTTCATCTCTTCTATTGCGAAAAGAGGATTTTCCTGACCTTCTATCATATTAAGCTGCAGTCCGCTGTATACCTCCATATATGGTACAGGAGTAGGATTAGCGCCATATGCTTCATATGCGGCAACAATCATAGGCGAAGGCATTGTCCTCATCTTGAAGCCCTTCCATTTATCAGGAGTATTGACAGGCTTGCTTGAAGTCCACTGCATTGCACCCTCTGTCCAATAAGCAAGTACCTTTATATCCTTTTCAAGGTACTTTGCTGTCAGCATTTCATTAAGTGCCTTACTGGCCTTGAATATTTCAGCATTTTTTTCCATATCGTCTGTAAACAGGAAGTGTAAGGAGAAAAGCTGATTCTCCGGTACAATAGTTCCTGTATTGCCGGGTGAAACGATTCCGAATTCTATACCGCCATTCTGCAGTAGTTCACACTGCTGAGTAGCATCCCCTATCTGACCTACCGGATAAACTTCAATTTTTACTTTTCCGTTTGATTTCTGCTCAATAATTTCCTTGAACTTTTTAACATATACGTCCTGAACACTTCCGTCAATTTCTTCATGGGCAAATCTCCAGGTATAGGTCTTTTCTTCCGCGGGAGCCGGTGCTGCATTTGCATCCCCGCTTGGTACCGCCTTTGGTGCACATCCTGCGGCCAGGGACATTACCATCATAATAGATAGTACTAGAGCAATGATTCTTTTCATAATACTCCTCCTCAATATTATTATTTCTATTTGAGAGTCGCCTCGCGACTTGGGAACCTTTACTGGCTTAAGAAATTCAGGACTGATCTTATATGCATCTCAACCCCATAGCGAAGTGTGTCTTCGTCAATATTGAACATGGGATGATGATGCGGATATTGTGTATGCTTCTTCGCATTTCCTGTACCAATAAAATAAAATGCACTGGGAACCCTGTGGGTAAACTCCGCGAAATCCTCACCTGCCATACATTTGTATTCAAATATATTGTCCTCGGTCCCATAGGTCTCTTTTGCCGCTTTCTTTGCCAGATCTATCATTTTATCATTGTTCATAAGGGATGGATTGCTGGGAATATACTTTAGTTCATATTGAACTCCCATGGCTTCACAAATACCCTTGACCACCCTTTCAAACTTATCCAGAAGAATCTGCTTTTCAACAGCCTCATTCTTGAATAAAAATCTGATCGTTCCCCCTATATTTACCCTGTCCGCTATGATATTGCGTCCGCTGCCTCCCTGGATTCTGCCTACCATAATGACTATCGGAAGCAAGGGGTCAATCTCCCTGGTCTGGATGGACTGCAGACTCTGTATGATATTGGCGGCAGCCAGTATAGGATCCGCAGCTGTATGAGGAGCTGAAGTATGCCCTGCCTTTCCGATAATGCCAAGCTCAAACTCTTCCATAGCGGCCATTACCGGCCCATTTGCCAAACCTATTTCACCACTCTGTATTGGTGTCCATAAATGTGATCCAAATGCAGCATCCACATTAGGGCTTTCCAATATACCTTCATTGATCATGTTCAAAGCCCCTGCTTCTTCCTCATTGGGCTGAAAGACGAACTTCACGTTTCCTTTTATTTCATCTTTGTGTTCCGATAATATCTTTGCCGCAATGAGAAGCATGGCTGTATGCCCGTCGTGCCCGCATGCATGCATAATTCCTTTGTTGATCGACTTATACGGCAGTCCTGTCTTTTCATCCTGGGGCAGTGCATCCATATCTGCTCTCAACATAACGGTCTTTCCCCCACTGCTGCCTCTGAGCAGACCTACTACACCGGTCTTTGTAACCCTGGTAACTTCCAGGCCCAGCTTTTCCAAGTACTCATAAACAATCCGTGAGGTCCTGTGCTCTTCATACCCAAGTTCAGGGTGCATGTGAAAATCCCTTCGTAAGTTGATCAGTTCCTCCTGAACTGCCGAGATTTCACTTTTTATATCAAACATATGATCCCATCCTTAATTGATTTTTTACACTTGTTTTGCTCTAGGAGATAAGCATCAGTGAAAGCTGCGGGAATAGAATGATCAATGCGGAAATAATGATGAGCATGATTAAATAAGCCGGCAGCCTTTTTATTACTTTCATGAAAGGTCTGGAGAATATTGCAATGGCAGTAAATATATTGCATCCAAAAGGAGGCGATATTGAGCCGATTGCAGCCTGTAATGTAACAACGATTCCCAAATGAATCGGATGAATCCCTGCCTTGACAGCAAGAGGGAAGAAAATTGGTGTAAGGATAACAATTACAACTATTGAGTCCACAAACATGCAGCCTATGAAGAAGAAGGCCGTAACAGTCAATAATATGGATAGTGCACTGGGATTTGCCCCCAGCAATGCAGTAGTCATCATCTGAGGTATTTTTGCATAGGAAATTGCCCAGGAGAACAGTGAACCTGCAGCAACAAGCACGAATACCGCAGAGGTAACAACGGCGGTTGACAGGGCAATTTTGGAAAGGTCTCTGATCTTAATGCTTTTAAAGAGGAAAAGCTCCAGTATCAGTGCATACAGCACTCCCATAGCGGCTGCTTCAGTAGGACTGAAGAATCCCGTATAAATACCGACGAAAATAATAACCGGAAAACCAAGGGGAGCGATTGCCCTTTTAAGAGCTTCCAGCCTTTCAGGCCAGGTAAGCTTCCTTGACAAAGGTATGTGTCTTCGTTTTGCATTAAAATAGTTATATACAGCGAAAAATAATAATATGGTCAAACCCGGCAATACCCCGGCAACGAACAAATCACCTACCGACGCACCTGTAACAACGCAGTACATGATCATTGAAATACTGGGCGGAATCAATAAAGCAATAATGGCAGAGCTGATAATCAAAGCGATTGTATCTTCATCCTCATATCCTGATTCCAAAAGCCTGTTGCGCATTGGCTTTCCGATAGCAACAACCGTTGCCTGTGTGGAGCCGGAAATAGCACCGAACAAAGTACAGGTGGCAGCTGTTGTAATAGCCAGACCGCCGTGTATATGTCCTACAAAGGTCTCAACAAAGTCCAGGAGCCTTCTTGATGTTTGTCCGGCGCACATGATATCAGCTGCAAGAATGAACATAGGCACTGCAAGCAGCACATAGGGCTGTACCCCCGCAACTATCTGCTGAGTTGCCAGTAAAGGATTGACATTGGGGAAATATTTTACCATAACTGCAAGGGGGGCAATAGTCATCGGTATCATCATGGGAAAATTAAGCAGTAGCATTACAGCTAATATGGACATTAACAATAGTACCATTACAGCACCTCCTTGGTCGATGATTCATTCGAACCCTGCTGCTGATTATACTCATAAGCATCACCAATTTGATATATTGTTCTCTGTGTCGATACATAAACATCCTTTTCCCTCATATTCTTTATAAAGGTCCTGCCGTACTCAACCGCCCCAAGAAAAAATCCCAGCGGTACAGAAGCCATAATCAGGTACATCGGTATTCTGAGAGCCGGAGTTACCCTTCCCAATTGAAATACCTTTATAGTGTACTTAAGTCCAAGATATGTGAGGTAGAACAGACAAAGGGATGTCACGCTTGAAATAACAAGCTGAAACACTTTTTTCCCTTTCACGCCCATAAGGTCGAATATTGCAGACATAGTTATGTGCTTTGCCTTTTTTGCCGCATAGCCTATACCCAAGAAGGTTACAACGATCGTCAGGGTCTGCCCGACCTCTTCAGCAAAGGTCCAGCTGGAGTTGAGCAAGGTTCTGCTCAATACACTGCCGATAAGGATAAAAGCCATTAATAATACTGAATAGCCTAATATTGCTTCTTCAACCTTCTCAACGATTCTGTCAAAAGATTTCATTTTCCCCCTCCTTTTCTTATCGGTATTACATAATTGCTCCTAGAAAGTTCAGTCATGAGCCCAAAGTACAATACATGTACATCCGGGCTCATGTCCTGTTATATGGGGTTACCTATGAACTATTTATTTTACAAATTATTTTACAAACAGCTTTCTCGGGAAATTAGTAAAGGTCTCAACACCGTTTTCTGTAATCCTGATTGATTCACTGATGTCCACACCACAGTCGTCAAGCCAGATACCCGGCATAAAATGGAAAGTCATATTAGGCTTCATAACTGTTTTATCCCCAGGTCTCAAGCTGGCTGTATGCTCGCCCCAATCCGGAGGGTAATTAAGTCCCATGGAGTATCCGACACGGGAGTCTTTTATAAATCCGCTTTTTGCAATGCTTCCAGCCCATACCCGTTCAACTTCCTCACAGGTAATGCCCGGTTTGATTGCAGCCAGAGTTTCCTTGATGCCTTCTACAACAACTGCTGCCAAATCCCTCACTCTTTGTGGTGCATCCCCTATTATGAGTGTTCTTGACAATGGACAGTGATATCTTCTATAACAACCTGCAATTTCCACCAGAACAGTGTCACCATTTTTGTACGGCTCATCAGTCCAGCTGAGATGCGGGGTTGAAGTCCTGATACCGCTTGGCATTAAGGGAACTATTGAAGCATAATCTCCGCCATACTCTTTAGTACCTGTGATCTGCGCATGATATACATTTGCCGCTGCATCACACTGCCTTACCCCTTCAGCTATCGAATCTACAGCTGCCTGCATCGTGTTTTCTGCAATTCTTGCAGCTTTTCTCATGTATTCCAACTCTGTTTCTGACTTTACGATTTTTACCCAGTTTACTAAGTTGGTGCCGTCTTTGAACTTGGCATTCGGTAAATTAAGGACCAGCCGCTCCTGACACTTTGCGGTATAGTAGTATGAATCCATTTCAGTAGCGATAACTTTATTTTGATAGCCCTTTTCCTTAATGATATCTGAAACAAAATCCATTGGGTGTTTTACCAGAGACTGTACATAGTCATCGGTATACGCTCTTATATTCTCTTCCTTGAGCCATGTTGTAAGTCTCGCTGCATTGCCGTCCTGGCCTCTGCCGAACCATATGGGTTCAGGCTGGTCAGCCATAACGATCAAACCCTGATGCACATAAAAAGACCATCCGTCAAAACCTGTCAGGTAATTCATATTGGCAGGATCGGTGACAATCAATACCTCCATACCTTTGTCAACCATGCTTCTCTTGGTCTTTTCCAGCCTCTCCTTATATTCCATCACTTCGAAATATAAGACTTTTTCCATTTCAACATCCCCCTTTGATTATTGTTTTGTGTTGATTGTTTATTGTCGACAATTATGTCCAAAAAATAAATCTAAACTAAGTACTCCTTAACAGCGCGTAAGAAAGAAGCTATATCGACGTTGTTTCCACTTACAACCACTGCCACGTTTTTTCCCAGGCTCCCGAGTTTTCTTCCCAGAAGGGCGCCTACACCTATAGCTGCTGCTCCTTCTACGATCATCTTGTGATTCTTCATTATATATGCCATTCCCTTTGCTATATCTTCCTCCGGTATCAGTACTGCTTCATCCATAAACTTCCGGACCATGGAAAAGGTATACTGATTGTTGATTCCAATACCGCCCAGCAGGCTATCCGCCAGAGTATCGGCTTCGTCCATAACCACCGGTTTTCCCGCTTTAAGGCTATGATACATAACAGCACCCTGCTCCATAGAAGCTCCAATGACGCGTATTCCAGGGTTACTTGATTTCAATGCCATGGCCACTCCCGAAAGCAATCCGCCTCCTGACAGGGGTATAATAACCGTATCCACAGAAGGAAGATCCTCCAAAATTTCCAAACCCATGGTTCCCTGTCCCGCAATCACATAAGGATCATCAAAGGGTTCCACCACAGTATAGCCTTCCTCCCTGGCCGCCTTATAACAATTCTCTCCGGCTTCATCCTGTGAGTTCCCTTTTACCATCACTGTCGCACCCAGACGTCGCAGACTGTTTATCTTCGCCTCCGGTACTCTTTCTGAAACAAATACAAAGGCCGGAATATTCAATTGTTTTGCCACATACGATACTGCTATGCCGTGATTTCCGGTGGAATAGGTAGCCACTCCCCGTTCTTGCTGTTCAGCAGTCAGGCTGAGGATTTTGCTCGCAGCACCTCTGATCTTGAATGCACCCATTTGATGAAGGTTCTCCATTTTTAAAAACACATTGGTTCCTAATTGTTCAGATACCTCAAAAGAATGTATAAGCGGCGTCTTTCTTATGATTTGAGAACTTCTCCGGCGGGCATTCCAAACATCAATAATATCAGGGATACCGGCATATATTCCTTTATTCTCCACATTATCAGACATCTTTTCACCTCGAATTCTTAAAGCAATTGTGTTTTAACAGATATATGAATTTCATAATTCAACTTAAGGAAGAAGTGCTACTACATCTATCTCCAGCAGGCAATCTCCTGCCACGCCGCATTCTACAGTAGTACGAGCCGGATAAGGCTTGGAGAAAAACTGACGGTATACTTCATTATAACCTGCAAAATCCTCCATGTTTACCAGGCAGGCATGTACCTTGACCACATTGTCCATAGTGCAGCCTGCAGCGGCAAGTATGTTCCGGATATTTTCCAGGACTTGCTTCGTCTGTACTTTGATATCTCCTTCCACCATCTCATCAGTCCCCGGTTTTTCAGGTGTTTGTCCACTCACGAACACAAAATCCCCGGCAATAATGGCAGGTGTATATGGGCCTGCAGGTACCGGCGAGCATTCCGGATGTACGGCTTTTTTGACCATGCTTCTTTAACTCCTTTATTGTGATTTTACCTGATCTGTATATGGAAACCATTTTATACAAAGCATTGGCTCCACTCTGAATCCAGGCTGTTTTTATCCATTTACCGCCTCCGATACATAAAAATTCCATAGTTTTATAATTACATTTTATAATATTCAGAAAAAAAACGCAATAATTTTTTCTATTTATAGAAATAATATTCTATTTAGCGGCACTTCCTTATTGTTATATAAAGTACTTGGTCTCACTGGCCGCTTATTAATCCGGCAGCTTATGTGCACATGGCCTCAATATAATATATTTCCAGCTTTAGAAATAAAAAGAAACAGGTTGGGCTTTGCCTTAACCTGTTTCTTAATACATGAATAGTAGAATTACTTTCTATTATTCCCTTATCCCTCATTATAACCAAGATATGTTGATAGTTCACTACTTGCCAGCTCCAGATCCTTTTTAATATTCATAATCTTTGTGAAGTTCAGGCGCATACTTGGACCACTAACACTAATAGCAGCTATAACTTCATTCTTATAGTTCCTGACAGGCATAGCTATACATGACAGGCCGGGGTAATACTCCTGATCATCTATACTGTAACCCTGTTCCTTAACTTTTCTCAGCTGTACGATCAGATCATCCAATGTAGTGATTGTATTAGGGGTACAGCCTGCCAGCTGGTCTTCTCCAAATATCTTGACCAGCTCTTCCCTGTCCAGCTCCGAAATAATAGCTTTCCCCATAGCTGTGGCATGGAGCGGTTCCCGCGTTCCAATCGGAACATTGGCTACAAGTGTTGATTTCGGATCTATCCTGGAAATTACAACTACGCTGTTCTCCACTCTAACTCCCAGATTTACTGTCTCCTCAAATTTATTGCATAGATTCTGGAGAACCTCCGTATTCAGATTGGATAATTTCCTTTGCTGCGGAATATTATTGCCTATTTCGAAAAACTTCCAGCTCAAACGGTACTTTGTGCTTTCAGAACATTTTTCAACATAGTTGTAAGCCATAAGTGTATCCAATATCCTATGTATCGTACTCTTCCCAATACCCAGTATATTGTCTATCTCACTTATCCCTAACCCTGATCCTTCTTTATGCATGACCTCTATTATCTCCAGTGCCTTCTCAAGTGTCTGCACCGGATATTTAGGTACATGAGCATCAAGTGCCTTTCCCAACTAAATCCTTCTCCTATCTTTTTCTATATATTAGAACATTATTTTCATTAATAATACCATTATAATTTATAAAATTCAACAGTTAATATTGTAGCTTATATCTAATGCGCTGTTTTAGTTCAGGTTATAGATATCCGAAAACTCCAGATGTATTTTTTCCACATTGCTCTGCTGCTTGTTGTCTTCGTCTATATACACTTCATCCTCGGGCACGGTTTTTACCGGCAACTCTATAACAAATTCGGACCCTGCACCATATTCACTCTGAACGTAAATTTTACCTCCGTGCATTTCCACTATTGATTTCACCAGCGAAAGTCCTATACCACTGCCTTCCTGGGCTCTGTTCAGGGATTTGTCCACTTGCCTGAACCTTTCAAAAATAACATCCAGCTTTTCTTCCGGGATACCTGTTCCGGAGTCTCTAACGGATATCTGAATACTATCTCCCTTATCAAACATACTGACGCTTATACTGCCGCCCTCTCCGGTGAACTTGACTGCATTGGACAGAAGATTCAACATGATACGCTCAATCTTGTCCGGGTCGAAGGCTGTTATTTTTTCTTCCACATCAGTATCGAATACCAGCTCAATAGACTTATTCTTTATATATTCCGATACGGACAAAGTAATATCCTCTATTACTTTGACAATATCATTATTCTGCAATCTGACTTCAAAGAAACCCGCATCAATTTTCGTAATATCAATTAAATTGTTTATAAGCCTTAACTGCCTGAAGCAGTTCTGCTTCATGATACCGGTATATTTCTTTATATTAGTGCCTGTCCCTTTTTGGGAGTTATCCTTCATCATGGACTCCAGAAATTGCAAAGTACTCATTATGACATTCAGCGGAGTACGGAGCTCATGGGACAGATTGCTGAAAAAGTCATTTTTCATGCCATCGAATACCTTCGCTTCCTCCAGAAGCCTTTTAGCCCGGGTGTTATCTTCCTGCAGCTGTTCCGAAAGCTTCCTGAAGGTAATATCTCTCAAGATCACAAGCTGTGCACTTTCCTCTTCAAAGTAAATAGGCATTGACATAATTTCAACATAAATTACTGAGCCGTCGGCACGGATTATTTTATCCTCCATTGGCATTGCCCTATTATCCTGGTCCTGGAGATACTGCTGCTGCATATTAACAAGCTGCGCTTCCGAAATATCCAGATACTTCCCGATCGACTTTCCGATAAGTTGTTCAACCCTTTTTACCTGAAGTAAATTTGAACCTTCGGTATTTGAAAATTGTATAATATCTCCTTTTAGAATAAAAACAGCGAAAGGTGATAATTCTACAAGCTTCTCATAGCGGTCCTTGCTTCTCTTCAGGTCCTCCTCAGCTTCCTTACGTGCTGTAATATCAACAAGAGAGATCACCACACCCTTGATGATATTTTCATTTGTCCGGTATGGGGCATATTTCAGCAGGTACCATTTATTGTTGGTACTCCGTACCTCCCGTTCGGAAGGTACAAGACTGCTCATTACATTTCTTGCCTGCTCGGTCAGATCCTCATTTATTAGGCTATATGAGATGTGGCTTATGGGACGGCCAATATCCGATTCTATAAGATTTATTTCCCTGGTTACTGCCGGTGTAAATTTCCTTACATACAGGTTTGCATCCAGGAAAATAGTGCCGATGGTCGTACTGTTCAAGAAATTAGTCATATCATTATTCAACTCGGCCAGTTCCTGTATCTTATATTGGTATTGAGTGTTTACAACAATCAGCTCCTGATTGACCGATTGAAGCTCTTCATTGGTACTGTGCAGTTCTTCATTGGATACCAGAAGCTCTTCATTGGCAGATTGTATTTCTTCGCTTGAAGTCTCAATTTCTTCGATGGAAGTCTGAAGACTCTCTTTTGTATACTGAAGCTCCTGCTCAAGGTCTGCAATACGTTCGTGCAGTTTGCTTACAGTATCGTAATTTTCTATATACTCTCCCTGGGTAATACTGCTCTTGATCTCTTCAAACACCACAAGGGCTAATGCCCCATTCTTTTTAGTAAGCAGGGGCTTGACAATCAGGTTGATGCATACAACCCCTTCCCCGAGCATTACTTTGATATTTGTATAGGTAACAGTCTTTTTCTCTTTCTTTACCTTGTTTAATGCAGTTCCAAGAGCAGTAGACAATTCCTTGGGGACCATTTTCTGGATATCATAGAAGACCCTTCCTCTGGGAACCTTCAGGAACCTGTCCGCATCACCGCAGACCTGCACCAATTCGCCGTTCTCATCAACTACTACACTGGGAGGCAGACATTCCTCTATCAGCTTTGCATAAATATCATCCATTTCCCAACTATTCCTTACCCTTCTTGTAAAATAATCATCATGAATTTTGGGTGTGACCACCTTCATTCCGGAAGATATAATGGAAATATCGTCTATTAGCGGACGTTTCTTGGTTTCCCTGCCCTTGAAGATTTTCCACTTTGCATCAACAGATGAAAAATACCCACCGAGTTCACCTGTTGTTTCACTAGTACCCAGAAACATATAACCGTTTGTCTCAAGAGCAAATTGGAAGGTTGACAGAATTCTGGTCTGAAGCACGGGTTGAAAATATATCAGCAGATTCCTGCAGCTTAAAAGATCTATTCTAAAAAACGGTGGATTGCTTATCACATTATGAAAGGAGAAAATAACCATTTCGCGGATGGTTTTTGATACCTGGTAAGTATCCTTCTTTTTTATAAAATACCTGTTCAAACGTTCCAGGGATACATCACAGGAGATACTGTCGGGATAAACCCCCTCGCTGGCGTATTCTATTGCATTATTATCAATATCTGTAGCAAATATTTTTATATTGAAATTTCTTTGAGCGGTATCCATGTATTCTTTAAATAATATCGCAAGTGAATATGCTTCTTCACCGGTTGAGCACCCTGCAACCCAAACTCTGATGCTGGAATTGTCCGGCTTGCTGCCGAATATTTCGGGAATGACTTTGTTTTTAATAACGTTAAATGCTTCTCCATCTCTGAAAAACCGTGTTACTCCTATCAGTAGGCTGTTGTATAAACGCTCCACTTCACCAGGGTTATCCTTCATAAGCTCAAGGTACAATATAGGATCCTGCAGCTGGTTAATCCTCATCCGCCTGTCTATACACCGTAGAACGGTACTTTGTTTATAAAGGTTAAAATCAATTGAATATCGTTTCTTGATGATATTGTATATGATGGCTAAAGTATCTGAGCCTTCAACATCTTCCGGTTTTTCAACAACCTTCATTTCAATTAACGAGGGCTGTCCAGTATACTTCAACAACTCATCAGGCATGAACCGGGGAGCCATTATATAGTCACAGATATTGGTTGAAATAACACTTTTAGGCATTCCGTTGAATTTAGCCGACGTCTCATCCTGTGCCATCACAATGCCGCCGACTTCTTTTATAGCTCTGCATCCACGGGTACCGTCACTCCCTGTTCCAGAAAGTATGATGGCAATTGATCTCTCCTTCATACTTACTGCAAGCGATTCCAAGAAAGTATCTATCGCAAGATTGATCCTTTGAACCGGATCCTGGTCGACGAGTAAGAACCGCCCTTCTGAAACGGCTACATTGTATTTGGGAGGGTTCAGATAAATACATCCCGGACCAAGCTGCATTCCGTTCTGTATCTGATATACCTTCATTTTGGTGTGCTTTGACAGGAGTTCAGGCATAAAGCTTTTATAGTCGGGAGATAAGTGCTGAATTACAACAAATGCAAGATTATCAACAGGCGGCATGTTTGCAAAAAATTGCTCAAGAGCTTCAAGCCCTCCGGCAGAAGCTCCCATACCCGCAACATAGAAATCCTCTTTTGGCATTGCTGGAATTGATAGTTCATTTTCTTCAACTATTACTTCTGTACCTTTTCCCTTATCGCTTTCGTTCTCTTTATCCACATGTGTCCCCCCCTGAGTTGTGATTCTATCACAAAATATTTATATATAATTTTAATATATTTTATTTACATAATTATTCCAATTTATAACTGCTTAACTATGCTGATTATAACAGAATTTATGCAATATTTAAACGTTTTATAAGTATTTTCCTTAACTACCAAATATCTACAAATTGCGCGTGTTTTCATCGGCAAAAAACAAAGGTGGTTTATTTTGTTTCCAAAATAAACCACCTCATAAAACAAGCTCTAATTCAACGGGAATACCATCTGAATTTACCAAGTGTTAATTACCTCATTACTTTTTTGAAGCTAAACTTACTGCCGAACAAACTCTAAACCAAATACTAACTATTCGAACTAGAATTCAAAACAAAACTAACCAAACCAAAAGGATCCAAGAATACTAGGGAAGTTACATATTGTTGAATTAGAGCCTGTCAGAAAGATATGCTCCAGCTTCTTGGTGCATTCATCTTTCTTAATATAATTATAACATAAACCGTCAGAAATTCAATAGTAATTTTCAGAATATTTAATTTTTTTGTGGACATCCAGTCTATTTTCACCAGGATCCGTCACCTTTCTCCAAATGCCTCTCAGGGCTTACCGAAAATCCTTTCATGTATCTGCCTACCCGTAGGCGTCCAGGCCAGTCCTCCCGTACCAGTCTCCCTTAGCTCGCAGGGCAGAGATCTGCCCACCTTCAGCATGGCTTCCACCACCTCATCAAAAGGAATGATGCTTGTTATGCCCGCCAACGCCATATCAGCAGAAATAAGGGCATTGGCAGTCCCGATCG
>Ga0196971_1000256_pt1 | contig 49407 bp, 35 predicted proteins | sample S1v_1013CmetaG_FD_148660 | JGI IMG/M metagenome (GOLD analysis project Ga0196971, IMG submission 148660) | Soil microbial communities from Anza Borrego desert, Southern California, United States - S1+v_10-13C | ecosystem: Environmental > Terrestrial > Soil > Desert | place: USA: California... | reverse complement strand
ATGTGTAAAATTATTGAAACCGCCTTGGTACGGTTAGTACGCCAGGTGGTGTGGGGGGACAGCGGACAACCCGCTTCCTACCCGATTAGAACCATATATAAAGAATGTCCTAACCCCTTCAGGGGTGCGTATCTGCTCCCCAGCAGCGGGTTTCATATTTATTTGAATTTAGATATTGGAATTTGTGCCGTAGGCATTCGCTGTGGCGAATTTGTGATTTGTTATTTGGGATTTGGAATTTATGACATGTGATTTGTTATTTGAGATTTGGAATTTATGATTTGAGATTTGGAATTTGTGACTTACTCCCCATCTTGGTACTCATCTATAATTTATGTATGTTTCTGCATCCAATTATAAAATGTAAAAATATGCCTTATCCTGGTGAACTTAGTGCATTAATAACCGCGATTCTATGGTCTTTTACTTCTTTGTTTTTTTCAGAAGCATCTCAAAGGATTGGGTCATTAAATGTTAATATAAACAGACTTCTGATGGCTTCGATCTTTCTGCTTATAACCATTTTCGCAGCAGGGTATTCATTCTATCTTTCATCAGGTCAGTATTTTAATCTTATCCTTAGTGGAATAATTGGATTGGTTTTCGGCGATACTTACTTATTCAAAGCTTTTCAGCATATCGGGGCACGACTCAGTATGCTCATTATGTCTCTGGCGCCTGCTATCACTGCTGTACTTGCATACTTCTTTCTCGGTGAAACACTCGCGGTGTGGGGCATACTGGGAATGGTAATAACTCTTGCAGGAATTGCAATTGTAGTCTTTGAAAGAAATGAACATCCTACATCAAAATATAAGATCAGCAGGATTGGAATATTATATGGATTCTTCGGAGCTTTAGGGCAAGGGGTAGGACTCATATTCGCCAAGCTTGCCTTTAACGAAGGCGCGATAGATAGTTTCGTAGCAACCTTTATCAGAATATTCGCATCAGTCATATTAATGCTGCCGCTCGCTGCATTGACCAGAAAGTATAAGAATCCTTTTACCACATACCGGAATGATACAAAAGCATTATACCTCACAACGGCAGGTTCTATCAGCGGTCCTTATCTCGGCATAACCTTCAGTTTGCTTGCAATTACTTACACCAAAGTCGGAATTGCTGCAACCATAATGGCTACTGTGCCAATTGTAATGCTGCCCATTCTAAGATATATCTACAAAGAAAAACTCACGTGGAAATCCATCGCGGGCGCCTTTGTAACCGTAGCCGGAGTAGCAATTCTCTTCCTCCGTTAGACCACCGCAGAGTAGCACAGGTTTCAACCTGTGAACTTTTTATTACAATTTCTTTTCTATTTGGTATTGAGATTTGACATAACCATCTCACTAGCCCGATGTTTAGATTCTTATTTGAATTTTGATATTGGAATTTACTTGTGATTTGTTATTTGAGATTTGGGATTTAATTATATTCCATATAGCCATCACTGAGCCTGATGTTTTCATTCTTATTTGAATTTAAGATTTGGATATTGTGCCGTAAGGCATTCGCTGTGGCGAATTTGTTATTTGAATTTGAGATTTGGAATTTTAAACCTCAATTCTGTATTAATTCATCAAGTGTATTAATATACACCTCATAATCCGCTCCGCTGAAACAAACAAAGATAACTTTTTCAATGGAAGGATTTTCTTTTATGAAGCTGATCGTCGTGGATAAAGCAATTTTTGAAGCAAGCTTAATTGGAAATCCATACGCTCCCGTACTGATGGAAGGAAAGGCGATGGTCTTTAAATTATACCGTACCATTAAACCCAGAGATGATAAATAGCAGCTCGCAAGCATTTCATCTTCCTGATGTTTTCCACCCCGCCATATAGGTCCAACTGTATGAATAATGTGTTTAACAGGAAGTCTGTAACCCGCAGTAATCTTTGCATCTCCCGTTTCGCAGCCGCCGAGACCTTTGCATTCCTCCAACAACAAGGGACCTGCGGCACGGTGTATCGCTCCATCTACGCCTCCGCCGCCAAGCAAAGAATTGTTCGCGGCATTTACAATAGCATCTACTTTGTAGATTGTAATATCACCCTGCTCAATAAATATCCTGCTTCTCATTCCATCACTCTTATGTTAACAGATTTATAATTTCTTTATGCTGCGGATAATCAATAAGTAGATTTTCTCTGCGAGCTAATTCAAAATCATTATAATCAAAACCGGGAGCAACAGTGCACCCCACGAGTGTGTAAGAATCCTCATCACATACTTCTGCTCCAAACCAGCTGCCATGCTCTATTGTAATCTGCGGCAATTCTTTATTCTTAAAGTTACTTCCGAGCAAATGAATTTTCATTTCACCTTCCGGTGTAATGACATATAATCTTAAAGATGATCCTTTATAATAATGCCATGTTTCATCGGACTTGATTCTGTGCAGGTGAGATTTCTGATCACCGCACAATAGAAAATAAATAGATGTGCCGGAGCAGCGTGCTCCACTATATCTTTCCGGAAGGGCACTCCCCGGAATCATTTCCTCTGAGCGGTACACCTCTTTAAAATACCCACCCTCAGGATGTCTGGTCATCCCCAAAAGTTCAACAATTTCTTCTGCATCTTTATTCATATAAAACCTTCCCGTAACCGGCTGGTATAGACGCGGCATTGCCGCGTCTGGATACAACGAAATTCAAATTAACTTAAATGTAATTCGGAGTCTGAATTTAAATTTTAACTCCGATATTCATTTGTGCGAATGCACATTAATATCATTCTAGACACTGCAGTGCGGTGTCTCTACAACACATGTTATTAAATGCTATACACCATCAACGGAAGAAATAAAAGATACACCAGGAACAGCCCCCATACTCTTCCCTTTAATATATTATAATCAGTAAGAAGCTTCTCCCATGAATGCTTCGCAACATAATGCCCGAATCCAAACTCGAATACTATTGTCATCAGTACCCAAATAATTCCAACCACAATTGCCTGTGATCCGGAAAGGAAGGGCCATAACAAATCAACTAAATAAACATAAACCGTAAATAGTATCATCGCGGTCAAGGTGGAAACCTGGTGAGCTCTTAACTCCCCAAGCTTAGCTTTATAAAAGAAATCCCGTGCAGCACCATTTAGAACAGCTATAACCAGCATAGGGAACCATGCAAGAATATACCGGACCATTTCTCCCTCGAAAGATTTTTGTTATTTCAACAGCATCAATTTCTTTGTCTCAGAAAATGCCCCTGACTTTATCTGATAGAAGTAAATTCCTGAACTTAATCCGCTTGCATTAAACTCAGTTTCATATGAACCGGGATTCTTAACTTCATCAACTAACGTCGTCACTTCCTTTCCCATTATGTCATAGATCTTAAGTGTTACACGGTCACTGGTTGTAATCTGATATTTAATCTTACACGTTGGGTTAAAAGGATTAGGATAATTCTGATATAACTTATACTCCTGAGGTAATAAATTATCAGCAAGATCATCCACACTCACTGCTACCGAATCAAGTCCGTAATAAAATACTTTTGCCTGATATGCCTCAAATGATATCTCGAATGCAGCGCTCTGCGCAGAAGTTAGCGCATGAACACTTCCATCATACAGATCAGTTAAATAATATGTGCTTGACCCATCATATGGCAGATTTGCCAGATTCAAAGATGCGCTCTTAGGATCCTTCCTGAAATTAGCTGCTGTAATTACAACATCATCTCCGCTGATCGATGCATAGGAATATATATTCGATGCATCAGTATTATTAACCAGCTGAATCTCAGGATTATGAATATACTTCTTCCTCAGATCAATCATTTTTTTGAAATATGGAGTTATGTTATCGGTATCTGCCCAGTTAATCATCTCACGCCTGGTAGTTTCACCAACTTCAGCTCCCGAGTAAATTAATGGAATACCATTCATAGTAAATAAAAGAGTATGAGCAAGAACAGAACGCTTGGTATCATGACTTGAAGCGATCCTTATTTCATCATGATTCTCAATGAACCTGAATGGACGCGCATGTTCAGGATACGTTCTCACAACTTCAATATGCAGTTGCTGTAGTGTTACAGTTCCGTTCAATGCACCGATTATTCTGTTCCGTAATTCCCAGTCATTTGCAGAATCAAATCTCTTGTCATAAAATACCGGTTCATTTGATGCTGCTTCTGCCTCAAGAAAAACTTCCGGCTTAATATTCTTTAACGCTCTCCGCCATTCCTGCCAGAACTCCGGATTCCGTTGTTCAACTCCCCATGCAACATCACAGCGGTACCCGTCAATACCGTAAACATTAACCCAATGTTTTGCAGCATCAATAAAATATTTTCTTACATAAGAATTATCATGATTCAGATTGGGCAGACTCGACCAGTCAAACTCAAAATTATAATTACTGTTGCCCGGTTCCCCTTCCCAGATATAGAAATCAGCCCAGGGCGAATGAGACTTATATTCCATAACATTCTGCATAAAAGGATGCTGCACTGATGTATGATTTACAACATAATCAAGTATCACTTTTATATTATTGGCTTTCAGGCCTTGCAGCATTAACTTAAATTCACTGTCAGTACCATAATCTTTTTCAACAGAATAATAATCAGTTATCTCATAACCGTGAGTAGTGGGACCTTCAAATACAGGCATAAACCACACTGTATTAATGCCAAGTTCTTTCAGGTAAGTTATTTTATCTGTAATACCTTTAAATCCTCCCTGGCTGCTGAATGATCTTGGATATATTTCATAAACTATCGCGTCATCTATCCATGATGAATGATAATTTATATCAGGAACATAAACAGAATCACCCTTTGCCACCAGCAGTATTTTTGCGGTAACCCGGTTGTTCTTTGAATCTCTTACTCTCACATTAAAATAATATTCACCATCAGTCTGAGGGATTGTAATTTGTGCGTCCTTTGTAGTTGAATTAACAAATACTGTTGCCGGGTTCTTTGGATCAGATGACCAGGTATAACTGAATGTTACAGCTGCAGGAGAAACTGCATTTGCAGTTAGTGTAACTGTTCTTCCGCTCACCAGCGCCCCTATATTTACACTTGGCATATTATCAGGTTTGTAAGTCAGTACCAGGTTTCGTGAGATGGATTTATATCCCCGCTTATCCTGTGCTTCAATAAATATGATGTTTTCACCTTCCTTCAGTTCAACAGAAACAGAGAACCTCCCGTTAGAAACATTTTGAGTAGTCACGGAATTATTAAAATGAAATGTCATAGTTGTAATTTCAGGATCACTTATCGTACCCGTAATTGTAACATCCTGATACCAGTATTCAACTCCAGGCGTAAGAAAAGTAATGTCAGGACCGAATTTAGCAAGACTGTCTGATATCTCCGTGGCTGTAACAGAAATTAAACCTCTGCCTCGTCCGTCAAGTGCTGTGAGCCTTGGACCGTCTGTTTGTCCGGCAGCTATATAATTATGAAGTAATCTATCCTGCCAGAAACCGCTGCGTATAAAAGCAGCGTCGTAAATATCAGGATCCTCAATTGCTTCCGAACCTCCCAATGCAGAAGTTACTTCTAAACTCTTGCCGCTCTTATCCTCACTTGCGAGATAAGAAAAGATGTAGAATAACCTGTTCTGTGACCAGCTTCCGATTAAACTGTCAACAAAAGCCAGACTTATTGTAAATTCAAATTTATTTGATACAAGAGCATTACTATTTACATTAATTGATTTATCACTTACAGCATCAGTGAATATTCTGTTATCAATTGATGTATTCTCAAATGCATTTCGAGGTGCGGCTACTGGAATAAAGAATCCTTTATCGCTCCAGTCAAGGGTTTCTATATCAAGATCCAGGGGAGCATTTATTCTATTTTTAGCAGTGCCCGAAATGATTAAACCGGCGCGCGTTCTGTCGGATATATCTTTAAGCGCAATCTCGATTCTTAATGAATCATGCGTAGGTACTTCGGTTATCTTAATCCATTGAATATCCGCTGAACCGGCGGGCACTGATTGAGGGTATGAATATGGTTCATCACTTTCAGCATCAACTACATATTTACCTTTTGGATGAGGATATAATCCATATACAAATTTTCTGCTTACAGTCAATCCTTCCTTGTTCTTAAATGTTACAGAGGCAATATGCCTGCCTTCTCCGCTTAAGTTTATATTTGCGCTTAATGTTGAAGTGGTTGTATCAAAGGAATGACTTACTGCTGCATTATCAAATTTCACTGTGATAGTGCTCTTATCAATCCCTGAAGATTTTATTCCCGGCCGCAGCAGAACATTTAATTTGAAAGTAGTATCATTCTTAAAAATATGACCTTCATTAGGGGAGAGCAGTTTCATGGAAGCAATTGAATCAGCTTTAACTATAAGCAGATTATTCTTATCAGCGGATGTACCGTAAACAGGCTGGTCAGGATCATTAACCCAGAAAAGATTATTAAGCTTATACTTATATTCATAATTACCGGGGGCCACAATAGCAGTGCCTTCCCACAATCCGTCCTTATCAGTATCCTTCAATGGATTAAATGTTTCGTTCCAGTTATTGAATGTTCCCACTGCGGACACACTTGTTAAAGTTTGTGAGAAATCGACAAATGTATTGTACTGATCATAATAGAAATCAACCGGAACCTGATAAGCCACATAATTGGGATCGCGGATAAATGTCGCGCTCTTCGCATCACTTCCTTTGGCTGAAGTAATTGAAACAGAAACTGTATGCTCACCGGTGGAAAGGGCAGGATTTGGCTGATACAGAAATTCTTTTTTCTGAGCATTGTAATATTGAGAAGGATTAGCTAAAGTAACCCCATCTATTTTTACAACTAGTTTGGAAGGATCTATCGGATTGCCTGCTGAAAAAGCAAATACTGCTCTTATTGGCATGCCATTCTTTGTTGCATCAATAAAAGTTTCAAATTTTGAATTGATGTCTCTCGGCGTCAGATAGGTAATCATCGGATCGTTTACCAGCATCTGAGAATTATTATTGTCGGCAGCATTTACTCTTGGATTATCAGGATCAGAAAACGCTAATCCCCAGTTAGCATCCATCACAAATTTATAATTGTGATCAATACCTACTGCCAGATCAATGGTAATTTCATACTCGCCGTCATTATCAGGGTCAGTCATAACCATCGCGTCATCTGCATTATTCCACCCGTTAAAAGTGTCGGCCACCCGCAAAGTTGTAAACTCTTTATAATCTGGTTTGAAATGAAACGTAACAGGAATGCTTTGAGCGAATGTAGAAGTTAAAATTGTTATGAAAATAAATAGTAAAGTAAGCTTTTTCATTATTCCTCCCTTGATAACCGAAAATATATATATTGCTCAAGAAAAACAATCAAAATGATAAAAAGCTTTATCCCAACCTACCGGTTCTAAAAGCAATTGATATTTGCATAAAATTTTATGTATATTCATCAGGGTAATATTGAATTCTCAGCTGACTCGCTTACCTGAATTCTCAATCTATAACCACCTGCTATCGCCCTGCTGGGTTTATATGCTAATGATTAGTATCTTACTTCCAAAAATTCATCTAAGAAATGCAAATCAGGAGAGAAATGTTTCAATATTGTAGAATAATTCTACAATTCAGTGTAGAAAAATACAACAAAGAATAATGAAAAATAATAATATATTTACATTATTCTGAAATCTATCCAAATTATTGTTGAATAATTCAACAATCACCATTTTTACCCAAATATTATACTAAAAATTTAGAAATCTGTAAATGTTTATTTTATAATAACTTACAATTCCAATTCCTCTCTTTACAACGTGTGGCATTATAATTGGACATCTATGACCAAATTACTAATCATTTTTTAGAGGATTATTATGGTTGCTGTATTTGTTGTAATTACCTTCATTGTCTTCATTCTTGCTGACATTTTTATATTGAAGGCACAAAAGAAGAAACACCCTGCATTTGAACCATCGAGCTCTCCTGTTTTTAATAAAAGGACTCTGGTACTTCCTCAGGGTATATTTATCTCTCCCGGTCATACCTGGGCTTTAGTTAATAAGGATGGTACTGCTGATATCGGTATTGATGACATGATTTTCAAAGCATTAGGCAAAATCTCAATTTCCGATATCGCCGGACAAGGTGATCTTGTGAAAAAGGGCGATGTCATTCTTAAGGGAATAGCCGGCGGAAAAAGTTTTAGCTTTCGCTCTCCGTTTAATGGAATTATTCAAAAAGTTAATTCTGATCTGATCGGAAAAGAAGTCTCTGATCCATATTCGAACTGGACAGTCCAGCTTAAGCCATCACGTTATAACGAAGATGTTAAAGATCTAAAAACAGGTCCAAAACTCGTCGACTGGTTAAACCATGAATTCAACAGATTCAAGGAATTCCTGAACGCAAATCTTATGAAACCGGAACTGGTTGGTCACACTATGCTGGATGGCGGTAATATTGTTGAAGGAGCAGTTGCTCAGATAGACATGGATGCCCAGAACAAATTTGAACAAGAATTCTTAACTTTTTAATCCGGAGATGTGATGAAGCAGAAAGGTTTATTATTCGATACCACAATGTGTGCCGGATGCGGCGAGTGCTATTTAGCTTGTAAAAAACAAAACAAATTATCAGAAACAAGTGATGATTATCTTAAAGACCATCTTTCATCAGAAACTTTCACTGTTGTTGAAGAATATGGTGATGTATATACAAGAAAGATGTGTATGCATTGTAAGCATCCGACATGCGCATCAGTTTGTCCGGTAGGTGCTTTTGAAAAAACTGAACTCGGACCTGTAACTTATGCATCTGAAAAATGCATCGGCTGCAGATATTGTATGCAGGCCTGCCCGCATCATATACCAAGATATGAGTGGGAAAAAACTAATCCTCTGGTAAAAAAATGTATTATGTGTTATGACAAGATCTCCAAAGGTGAAGGTACAGCTTGTTCTGAGGCTTGCCCGACCGGTGCAACAATGTTCGGTGATCTTGATGATCTGGTAAAAGAAGCTAAGCAGCGTTTGAAAGATAATCCCGATACATATTATCCCTCTATTTATGGTATGGAAGAAGCAGGAGGCGGAAATGTTCTGATCTTATCTTCTGTCCCGTTTGATAAACTCGGCTTCTCTGCAAACTTGCCGAAGGATCCTTTACCTGGATATACTGCAAGAGCCTTAGAGAAGATACCGGGTGTTGTTGGAGTAGGTGGAGTATTCCTAACAGGAATGTACTGGCTTACTAAAAGAAAAAATCAGATCGCTAAAGAAGAAAAAGCTCAGAAAGGAGAATAGTCATAATGGATAAATCATCAATCTTTAAATTGTCTTTTTGGAAAGTAGTAGGAATTGTTATTGTTGTGTCTGGACTTTATGCAACGTATCTTCGTTTTACAGAAGGTTTAGGTGCTGTAACAAATTTATCTGATAGTTTCCCCTGGGGACTTTGGATTGGCTTTGATATTTTATGCGGAGTTGGACTTGCTGCAGGAGGATTTACCATCTGCGCAGTTACTCATATTTTTAATATAGAAAAATTCAAACCGCTTACTCGTCCCGCTATCTTAACAGCATTCCTCGGCTACCTGCTGGTAGTTTTCGCTCTGTTAATTGATCTCGGAAGACCTTATTACATCTGGCATGCAATAATTATGTGGAATCCTCATTCAGTAATGTTCGAAGTTGCATGGTGTGTAATGTTGTACTCAACAGTTCTCTTTCTCGAATTCGCTCCTGTTGTGCTGGAAAGATTCAAGATGAACAAACTCCTTATGGTATTAAGAAGAGTGCTTGTTCCAATAATGATACTGGGAATTTTACTCTCAACTCTTCATCAGTCATCGCTTGGTTCGCTTTATCTGATCATTCCCTCAAAAATGCATCCGCTGTGGTATACAGCATTATTGCCTGTTAACTTTTACATAAGCGCAATTGCAACGGGATTTGCAATGGTTATTTTTGAAGCCTACCTGAGTGCCCGTGCTTTCGGACATGGTATCAAACTGGAACTGCTGTCAAAAATTGCTGTAGTATCTCTCTTTGCATTATTATTAAATATCATAATCAAAATAGTTGATCTCACATTCTCAGGGAAACTGCACTATTTAACTGTATTTTCAACTGAGGTTATCTTATATTGGTCAGAGTTAATTCTGGGAACTGTTGTGCCGGTTATTCTTCTCGCAAATAAAAAATTCAGAGAAAGCAGGCTGTGGCTGTACATCAGCTCTATATTCATCATTGCCGGTTTTCTGATGAACAGATTAAATGTAAGTGTTACCTCAATTACTGCTCAGACAGGCTTCCAGTATTTCCCGTCTATTCATGAAATTTTAATCACATCAATGATTGTGGTTCTTGGTATGTGGGCATTCAAACTTATCATAAAGAATTTCCCTGTGTTCCAGGAAGATGAAGAATCAGCGGTTGAAAAGAAATATTTCTTAAAGGGTAATGAAATAATAGTAAGTGAGTAAAATGACTAAAACCAGCAGATATGATGAAATTAAATGTATTTGGATGACTTCGAATATAGTTCAATATAAGTTATGTGACAGGAATTTTGATTGTGATAATTGTATGTTCGATCAGGCAATCAGAAATATAACCGGCAAGCATGAAGTTACAAATGACAGAACAGCGTCCGATCTTCTGGTTTCAACTATTAACAATCTTAATGAACTGGAGTATAACGACAGATATATTTACCTGACTAATAATCTTATGCTCAAACCAATATTTCCCAATACGTATTATTTCGGATTCAACAGTTCCGTACTGCCGCTTTTTGATAATACCACAAGAGTAGAGCACTGTGCGGAACATGATTTAATTGCCCGTGGAGATAAAATAATAAAAGTACATGGGAGCTGGGGTGAAGTTTCAATTTCGTCTCCGATAGATTATAAATGTCTGGATAAACTTACAAACCAGAAAACTCACGCACTGGAGAGATGGTTTTCCTTAATACAAACTGAGAAAGAAGAACTGGAACCGCACATTATTTCCCCTGAAATATTTAATATTAACGTGTTTCACCTGATTCACGAATTAAATAAGTGCAAACCGGAATATTCTGAGCTCGGAACTACTATGCTGGACGGTGGTGTGAGAACTGAGTATCTCTATCATATTATTGGAAATTATAAGTATCAGAGACTGCTTAATATGCTTTTTAATGGCTGATGTACTTGCATTACTGATGATCAGCCGTTGATAGTATGAAATAAATTATTTATGAGAGCTGAATTTTAAGCTGAAAAGAGCACAAAATACCTTGTGCTCTTTTTTATTTACTTGATATTCTTTGTGTCGATGAATAACTTTGGTTCATACGTATAACCAAATATGACAAACAAATTCTATAATAAATTAAGCTTCAGGCTGATCATCTCCATATCTCTGATTCTGCTCATTAACCTGGCTATTTTCGCATTCTATACCTTAACGGAACTGGAAAAAGAACTGGTCAAATCTTCCGCTCAGAATTCTTATAACCTGAGTGATGTTATTAAAAGATCCACACGGTATAGCATGCTGCTTAACCGCCGATATGATGTTCATCAGATAGTTAATACCATTGGCCACGAACCAGGAATCGAAAAGGTTAGGATCTATAATAAACAGGGGATGATAATATTTTCAAGTGATACTACTGAAGTTTTAACTCAGGTGGATATGACTGCTGAAGCATGTATAGTATGTCATGTTAACAACCGTAAGGTTTCTTTTGTGCCTGAGAAAGACAGGATAAGAATATTTAAGAATGATGAGGGCGAGAAGCTGATGGGACTTATAAATCCTATCAATAATGAAAAGGATTGCTCAAATGCAGCCTGCCATGCTCATTCTTCCAGTCAGGAAATTCTTGGAGTGCTGGATGTTGTAGTATCAATGAAGAATGTAGAAAGTGTAATTCAGAGCAACAATCAAAGGATAATTACAAACACTCTCCTTATCTCTGGTATTATTTCTTTATTTGTGTGGATGTTTATAACATTCCTTGTTAATAAACCGTTGAAGAGAATATCATCAGGAATGGAAGAGATCGGAAAGGGTAATCTGGATTATAGAATAAATGTCCATTCACACAATGAACTCGGTAGTATGGCATCCAGATTCAATGAGATGTCGAAGCGGCTTGATCTGGCTTATAGGGAAATAAGAGAATGGAGTGAAACTCTTAATGAAAAGGTAAATGAAAAAACTGAAGAACTTAAAAAAATATATCAGCAGATAATTCAGATAGAAAAGCTTGCATCACTTGGCAAGCTGTCCGCAACAGTCGCTCATGAACTCAACAATCCGCTCGAAGGCATTTTAACATACAGCAAGCTTATTACTAAGAAGCTGTCAAAATCACAGAAGGATGATGAGCATACAAAAATAATCCAGTATCTTACGCTTATATCTGATGAATCAGCAAGATGCGGACGCATTGTTAAAGATCTTCTGCTGTTTTCTCATCGTGATGATGAAGCGTTCATAACCGAAAATATTGTTGCTGTTGTTGATAAGAGTCTTCTTCTTATTAATCATCATCTCGAAATAAATAATATCAAACTTGTCAGGAATTATTCAGAAGAGTGTGTTACATTACAATGTGATGCTCAGAAACTTCAGCAGGCACTCATCTGTCTTCTGATCAATGCTATAGAGGCCATGAACAGCAGCGGTACAATCTGTATTGAAATTAGGAAGGAAAACCGAAAAGCCATTTTACGCGTTAAGGATACGGGCAGCGGTATCTCTGAAAAAGATCTTCCTCACATTTTTGAACCTTTTTATACTACTAAGAAAGACATGAAAGGCACGGGTTTAGGTCTGGCAGTAGCATATGGAATTATAGAACAGCATAAAGGCACTATTCAGGTTGAAAGCACATCACCTGAAGGTACTGTATTCAAAATTATTTTACCCATTCAATAGAACAGAAGAGTTAATATGGAAGCAAATAGTATACTTATTGTTGATGATGAAAAGATTGTCCGTGAATCTTTATGCCACTGGTTTGAAGAGGAAGGATATAAAATAGATACCGCTGAAGATGCTGAAAACGCGCTTAAAGTATTTGAAAAACAAAAGTATGACCTGCTCCTGGTCGACATGAAGATGCCGGGAATGAGCGGACTGGAGCTATTGGAAAAAATTAAAGAGATAGATGATGACTGCATTTTCATTTTAATTACTGCATACGCATCTGTTCCCACTGCAATAAAAGCATTGAAGAATGGCGCCTACGATTATATTACAAAACCGATTGATCCTGATGAGCTTGAACATATTGTTCAGAAAGCCATTAGTCAGAAGAAGCTGCAGAAGGAAAATGTCCAGCTTAAAGAACAAATAAACGAAATTATAAAACCGGATAACCTTATAGGTGAAAGCCGGCAGATGAAAAAGATATATGATCTTATAACAACTGTTTCTCAAACCGACACCACTGTAATGATACGCGGTGAAAGCGGAACGGGCAAAGAACTTGTAGCTAAGGCTATCCATATAAACAGTAAAAGAAAGTATTTCCCCATCATCACAGTTAACTGCGGCGCACTGGCAGAAACTCTTTTGGAGAGTGAATTATTCGGTCATGAAAAAGGCGCGTTTACAGGAGCTCACTACCGCCGGAAAGGGAAATTTGAAATGGCAGACGGTGGAACAATATTCCTGGATGAGATAGGATCTGTATCCTCCAAAATGCAGATCGAGTTACTGCGTGTAATAGAAACAAAACAATTTACCCGTGTAGGCGGTAATGAAAATATAAAAAGTGATTTCAGAATTATAGCGGCTACAAATGAACCTCTTGAGACACTTGTTAAAGAAGGTAAATTCAGAGAGGATCTTTATTACCGTCTTAATGTATTTACTATATTTATTCCACCCCTGAGAGAAAGGAGAGATGATATTCCTCTGCTTGCTTATTATTTTATAAATAAATTCAATGCGGCAATGAATAAAAATACAAGAAACATCTCACCTGAGGCACTTGAATTTCTTGTTAATTATGAGTGGCCCGGTAACGTTAGAGAACTTGAGAATGCAATGGAACGGGCTCTGGTTGTAGGGAAGTCAGATACAGTGAAGATTGATGATCTTCCGTTCCATGTTACACCTCGTCCCAGGTTTGATGATGGTGATGTAAGTCTTTCTTCAGTAGAGAAAAAACATATTTATAATGTACTGGAAGATAACAACTGGCATATTTCGAAGTCAGCTGAGTTACTTAAGATAGATCGTATTACTCTTTATAATAAGATCAATAAATATGGTTTGCGGAAGAATTGATGCATTTATATGTTGCGCCGCTGCAATGTTCAAATTATTCGGTGATCAATAAAATCGTCAGCTTCTTATCAGATTATTTTAGTTTAACTGTATCCGTCATTGAAATTCCCGTTGACGTCTCCACTGCTTTTAATAAAGAACGTGGACAGTATTTCTCAACCCGCCTTCTGTCAGATGCTTTCAGTCTTACTTCACATCTCGATGGTAAAATTCTTCTTATTGCCGAGTTTGACCTCTTTGTCCCTGTATTCACTTATGTTTTCGGTGAAGCACAACTTAATGGAAGAATGTCCATTATCTCTTTGTGCAGATTACATGAAGAATTTTATTCTGATCAGACGGATGATGCTTTACTTCTTGAAAGAGCTATAAAAGAATCACTTCACGAAATAGGACATAATTTTGGTCTGATCCATTGCCGGGACTGGAACTGTGTTATGCATTCCTCACAAGGTATTGAAGAAGTTGATATAAAGGGCCAGGTTTACTGCAATTCATGTAAAAAGAGCATTCCCGCTAAACAATCTAGTTTAAATATTTAACTTCTGTGTGCAATTTTGATCTTATGGTTCAATTTGAGACACTAAATAATATCAAAAAATGCGAATACACTCTGTTTTTTTCTGGTATATATATTGTGATTATATCAGAAAAAAAAGGACTTAAATGGACTTGATCCCAATCATCGAATATACATTGCTCATTTTCATAGGATTACTTCTGGTAGTAATTTTGTCGTCATATCTGATTTTTTTATTGCGCAGGAACAGAAGTAACGGATCAGATGAATCCGAGTTAAATGTTAGTTTAAGAGAATACCCGCAATATGAACCGGAAGTTAAATATTTGATACCTCTGAGCAATGAAGAAGAAATAGCTGATGATTCATATATACAGAATTCAAATTCGTACACGCAAAAAAATAGATTAAAAAGCTCTGGGAGGTTTACAGTACTCAATCCCGGCTCATCAGATGTGCCTTCATATTCTCCTGAAAGAGTAAATTCCTTCGATCACAGATTTGCTCCTACAAAATCAAAAGATGCATTCGCGATGTTCAGGTAAGTAAATAAATTTACAGTAGATTAAAACCGGAGTAAAACAGCCCCGGTTTTTTTATAAATAAACTCCTCAACCTCTCTCCGGCTATTGAAACTTTCTCAATTATCCGCTAAGTTGACAAAAATATCTTCTAATAAGGTTAGCTGATGAACGAACAACAATCAGATAGAAAAAAACGCAATAAGCTGCTCAACTTTTTAATCCCTCCTCCAAAGTGGCAGTTTAGTGTAATAATTCTAAGTGGTATTCTGGTAGGTCTCTTTTTCTACATATTTTATATTGGCAATGCAGCCTCTTATTTATCAGATAATCCTGCAACCTGCATCAATTGTCATGTCATGTACCCGGAATATTCAACCTGGAGAATGAGCAGTCATGGTAGAAATACCGTGTGCAACGATTGTCATGTTCCTCAGGATAACTTTATTAATAAATACTTATTCAAAGCAAGTGATGGTATGCGCCACTCTACAATTTTTACCTTAAGAGCAGAACCTCAGGTAATAAAGATTAAAGATGCTGGAGCTGCTGTTGTACAGGAGAATTGTATACGCTGTCATAAGAATAATGTTCACCGGGTATCTATAAAAAATGTTACATTTGAAGGTGCCGGTAAAGGTGAAGGTCCGCTTTGCTGGCACTGCCACAGAGAAGTTCCGCATGGACGGGTAAAAGGTCTGAGATCAACACCCTATGCAAGAATACCTTATCAGGAAATAATGGATTAATATAAAACTTCACAGGAAAATCTATGAAACCAATTCAGGAAATTATTCAAAAGAAGCCTTGGGTAGGCTGGGCACTATTTCTGGGAACAGTGATCCTTGTATTTTTAATAGGCTTATTTGCATCTACAATAGTTGAGCGAAGAGCCGAAACTGCAGAGATAAGAGTGGTTAAACCTCTATCTGATTGGGAACCCCGGCTGCAGGTTTGGGGAAAGAATTACCCCAAAGAATATGAGACTTATCTCGGTACACTCGATACCACCTTCAGAAGTAAATATGGGGGGTCGGCTGAAATAAGCATATTGAGACAGGATCCTGAACTGGTAATTCTTTGGGCTGGATATCCTTTTTCTAAAGGATATAACCAGGGCAGAGGTCATATGTATGCTATTAAAGATATCCGGCAGACATTAAGAACTACTTCTCCGATGCCGGCAACCTGCTGGACATGTAAGAGCACTGACGTGCCCAGAATGATGAATACACTTACCCCTGCAGGATTCTATAAGAAGAAATGGGAAGATCTGGGTCCTGAAATATATAACCCAATCGGCTGCCAGGATTGCCATGATCCAAAAACTATGGATCTCAGAATTACACGTCCCGCTCTCATTGAAGCTTTTCAGCGTCAGGGAAAAGATATAACCAAAGCAACACATCAGGAAATGAGATCACTTGTTTGTGCTCAATGCCATGTTGAATATTATTTCAAAGGAAAAGAAGATAAATATTTAACTTTTCCCTGGGATAACAGCATGAGTGTTGATTCAATGTTAACTTATTACGATAAAATTCAATTTTCTGACTGGATACATCAGATCAGTAAAACTCCAATGCTGAAAGCTCAGCATCCTGATTATGAAATATATAATACCGGTGTTCATGCCGACCGGGGTGTATCCTGCGCGGATTGTCATATGCCCTATAAGAGCGAGGGAGGAGTTAAGTTTACTGACCATAAAATACAAAGTCCTTTAAACAATATTGCAAATTCATGCGTGGTTTGTCATAGAGAAAATGAAGAGAAGCTGCTTAAAAATGTATATGAAAGACAGGATAAGGTTGAACAAATGAAAAAGCTTGCACAGCAGTCATTGGCTCAGGCTCATATAGAAGCCGGTTTTGCATGGGAACGAGGGGCAACTGATGCAGAAATGAAGGACATACTTCAGGATATAAGACATTCGCAATTCAGATGGGATTTTGTTGCTGCTTCCAATGGATTTGGGTTCCATTCTCCAAATGAAGCATTGAGAGTTTTGGGAACTTCAATCCAGCTTAGCGGTGAGGCACGCATCAAAACTGCCAGACTTCTTGCTCAGAAAGGATATTCACTTGCAGTATCACTTCCTGATTATTCTACTTTGGAATCAGCACAGAAATATGTAGGAATTAATTTGGAAGAGCTTAGAAAACAAAAAGAGGATTTTCTTAAAAAGACAGCAATCGAATGGGACCGCATTGCTGCAGAACGTGAAAAAACATACAAGTAAACCTGCTGTTTAATCTCTCCGGCGGGGCATTGCCCCGCCATAATAAATAATCCTGAAACTAATTGTACATGCATCATTTATACATCCCGGTTATTTTAGGACAATAGGATATTTTTTGTATATTTGTAACCTTATTACACTCTATGATAATATTCTTATCAGGTAAGGTTACGGAAGACAAAATAAATATAAAAAGTGGTGTGCAATACTTTCTTAACGATCATTATGATTCAAAAATACTGATCGAGGAGGGGCGTACTATTCTTGAGTGGACTCAGATACAAAGTGACACATGGCATATAGATAAATTTTATGTTGAGAGAAGAATTAGCAGCTCTGACTGGGAGGTTATTGGTGTATATCATCCCGGGTCCAACACTCTCACTCATCGCTTTATAGACGAATCTGATTTTATTCTTAATAATCATCAGAAAATATTGATTATCAGCTATCGACTTAAGGTTATCAAAGGCGACATAATAGAAGTAAGTTCAGAAATATCTTACGATTTCTGGTGGAAAAAATATCTTTCTTTCATCGACAGCTATGAGAAAGCACCGCACCTATTATCAAGCGAAATCTTCAAATATGTTGAACAATCGATAAAGAATGTATTATATAAAAAATATATATCAACTTTCTATAAGATGAATGTGAATGAATACTTTATAATAGATGAAGCTTGCCAGGAAATATTTCTTAAATTATTAGAGAAAAGAGTAAGGCCTGGTTTGAACTATTATTCATTCTGGAAATATCTTAACCGTGTAGTTAATAACTGGATGTTAAGTTATCTTATCAGAAATAAGAATAGTCATTTTATCAGACTTTCAGAAGAAATTCAGGAACTTGAAAGATCGCCTGAAGATAAGATGATAAAAATGGAAGAGAGTAAAATTTTCATAAAAGCTTTTACAAATCTGTTCAATGTTTATCTTGATCAGTTATGGACTACTTCACCTATTTGCGCATTAACGACTGAATCCTGGATCAGGAGGAAAAAGGATTTTGTTGAAAACTTCTCTGAATGCATTACAAAAAGTCTGGATTCTGATCCAAATCAATCTGAAATGATCAGACTCGATGAACTTAATTATAGTGATAAAAATCAGATGACCTTGTATTCAGGAATATTAAGTGACATACTTTCAGTAGCTAATAGTCCTGATCTTATGAAAAAACTCCTCAGGAAGATCCCTGAACGCAAAAGGGATTCATTTCAATCGGGTGTTAATGAATATTGTATATCGGAAGAAAGCAAGAGTATTAATCGTATAAAACAGCGAATAAGCAGATCTCTGACAACAATCAGACTAAAAATGCAGGAAGATCTTAAAGATTTTTAACTTTTTTTCAAAAAAAAATGTAACCCGATACTTTTTTTGTATTTATTAATAATATAGCAGCCTTATAAAAGGAATTATTATGGAAAGTTTATCAGATCTCTCCAAATATCATGAACTGAGAAAACGGATAATCAGGAATGAAGAGTTGTCCGATGCTGAGTGGGAGTTGTTCTTTGAACTGGAAATGAAGAACAGGGAAATGAAGCATCAGAAGGAAACCTGGGACAACTTGTTTGTTAATTCAATTATACTGCCTGACCAGAAAGAACCATCTGCTAAAAAGTCTTTTTATTATAAAGAATTTTTCATCGGACTCAAGTCTCTAACTTTCCGGAAATACCATTTTGCATATGCCGGACTTGTTCTTTTTTTCATAATAGGATTTTTATCTTATTCAATGTTTGACAGGCAGGCTGATAACTCCCCTCAGGTAAGTACTTTAGCTTCTGTTGAGAACAATGAAATACAGGATTTAGAATCACCTGAAAAACAGAATCAGCCTTCTGTTAGCAGTGATAATGGCCTCCTGGCTTATGCAGAAAATCCTTTTCTTGAGAATTATATCTCTGATGTTGTAAGATCAGTCTCAGATAACATGGAAATAAGTTCTCCTCAACCCTCTCTAAGATATAAATTGAAAGAAGATGCTGATAGTCTGACAATAAACTTCAGCGGAACACTTTTTTCAGAGACTGCAGATAATATTTTTTTAAAAATATTCTCTAATAAAGTTGATGAATATTCAAATGATCAGCCTATCTATATGGAACTTATCAGGTTTGAGAAAAAAGGTGCGGGATTTTCATTTTCAAAGAAAGTAAGCTATTCTGCTGCAAAAGGATTGTATTATTTTACAATAGAAAATGGTGTTGAAGATGTGGTTCTTTACATGAACAAATTTTATATCTACTAACTGTAAAAACTTACTTAGTTCCCGATTAGAACAAAAGCTCCCCATTTATCGGGAAAGGCTGTAAAATCATTTGTTAGCATCTTAAGCTTTGAATCCCTTAGAGCTGCTCTATAACTTTTCCCTTCCAGAATATTCTTATAGAATTCAACCATAAGCATGCTCGTAGTGCGGTCACTTACTTCCCATAATGAGAACAGGAGATTTGGTATACCATTATAAATCAGTCCTCTTGTAAGAGCAATAACGCCTTCACCATTTACAAGTTTGCCTGTCCCCGTTTCACAGCTGCTCAGGACTATGAGTTCAGCATTTAGCTTTACATTGAATAACTCATCGGCATAAAGAATATTATCCTGCGTTGAATCATTGAAACTATTTGAAAAATAAAGAGCAGAAAGTTCTGGATTCTCCTCATTTGCAATGCTATGCGTTGCAATGTGAATGTATCTGCAGTCCTCAAGAGATTTGAAGTTGATTTCTGATGCTAAGGCTCCTGTAAAGATTTGTGATTTTCTATTATTCTGCTGAAATAATTCAGAGATTTGTCTTACTTCTGCTTCATTGTAAAGAAGTTCGGACAAACGCTTTCCACCATACGGTTTTGAATTTTCATCAAAAGAGGGAGCAAAACCTGTAAAGCAATCTTTCCAGGCAGCATTTTTCTTCTGATACTTCGGATCAAAACCTAACGTTGCTGAATAGTGATAAGAAATAGTGTAATCCCTGATTAGAAATCTTTGTGAATTGAAATTTGTCTCTGCTGATTTTTCGGAAATTATAAGTTCAAATGGTAACGAAAGAAGTTTACCGCCCGGAATAATTATTAGCTCCTTTTTTGAAGATATATATCCGGAAATTGGTGCGAATAGTATTTGGTATAAATAGTTACTTAAGTCAATAAACTCCGTACGGTTTTTATTCCTGATCAGATTACCTTTTCTTAGCTGACCCAAAAATCGCTGAATGCCGATATGAAATACGGAATCTATTTGGGAACTACAGGAATAAACAGAGTCCTTATTGATAATTATAATAATAAGTTGATTTCTACCCAGGTAATATTGAAGTACCGATTCATTTGAATTTAATTTTTGCTGCAGCTCTGGTATGCTGATTGTGTTTGTTTGATACTTTAATCTAAAGTATTCCGGATAATGCTTTTCAAAATTCTTAATGAGATAAGAATAATCTCGTTTGAGAGTGAATAACTCATTATCAAGATATGAAATCTTCTGTGGGTTGGGATTTTCTTCCTGGAGTTCCTTCCTTCTGAAGAGTTTCACAGAGTTGATCTTTTCTCTGAAGTTTTGTTCAACTATTCTGAGAGAATCAGGAATATCGGACATTTTTATAGCCGCAGATTCATTTATTGAGCCTTTCAGAATATGACCTTTACTCATCTCGATAAGCTGAAATGCATCATTAAGATACTTCTCTTCGGAAAAATAAGATGCGCAGTATAATGCATTATCAATGGCTTCATCATAGAAGCCGGATGTCTTTTCTGACCAGAACAACTTTGATTTCTCAGAGTCAAGGAGAAGTTTGTAGTTATTTAATAACTCAGAAGCCAGAGTAAAATCTTTATGCGTATCTTTCAGCTCCTGAAGGCTGTTATTTTTTTTATAATATATTTTATGTATCCGGGCTAACTGCCTGAAAACATCATGGATAATCATATCAAGATCTTTCCGCTCTGCAATTTCAAGTATTTGTTCATTTGAATACGTGGTATCTATCCCGCTAAGCTTCAGCACTGATTTATAGCAGATCATTGCAGAATCAATTTTTCCTTCAGCGAAATATGTATCACCTATTTGTTTATGCATCAATATACTGAGGGGGTGAACTTCCTTCCTGGGGAAAAATAAAGTAATTCTCTTATTATAATATTCCCTGGACTTCTCAAAGTCGTTTAGCTTAAAGTATAGATCACCTAACTCAGCATAATTATACGTAGAAGCACCTGCTAAATTAAAATATGCCAGACTGCTGTCATAATTTCCTAATTGATAGTAAATGCTTCCATAAAGATTTAACACCACGGATGTATCCCGATGAAATTTCTTCAAACAACTATTAAGGTGAGGCAGATAATTTAAAGCCTTTCCAGGTTCGTTTAACTCAAGTAAATTGTATATCTTAAGTTTCAATATTTCTTCAACAATTCTTGAAATCCGGTTATGCTGCTTTATCGTTGTAAGGGCTTGCTCCAGATACTCATTTGATTTCTGATAATCTCCTTTGGCATTGAGTACAGTTGCAATATTAGTATATAATCTCACAAGATTATAAGATCCAGGATATTGGGAAGTCATCCGCAGTTTTATTGACATCTCAGCGTAATTCAATGCCTTCTCAAAATCACCCATATGATTATAAACTGATCCCATATCATTGATATAAGTTGCACGTTGCATTACATTATCAGTTTGTGTAAAAGCAGAATCAAGGTACTGTAAAGCGATACCAAAATCACCTGTAAATTTATATAGCTTTGAAATCACGCTGTATATTTCATTAATGGGTAATTTAATTTGCTTACGGATTTGCAGTGCTCTTTTATAACAATTCGTTGCCTGTTCAATACTATCCTGTTGAAGATACCAGTCTCCAAGAATCTTCAGAAATCTTGCAGTTGAAGCAGAATCACCTCGTTGCATTACGATTCCAAGTGCGGTGTTGTAGTACTCAGTTTTATTCTCCTTGTCGAATGTGCCTAATTGAATATAAATATTTTCGATTTTTTGATTTACTTTATAGTATTTGAGTGTATCAAGAAGATTAAATAAAAATCCTGCAGCATCCTCGTTCTGAGCTTTTTTGTATTTTGCAATATTATGAGAAGAAGAAATAAGTTTATCCCATATATGGGCTTTATGCAGCAGCGGAAAAGCAAGCATGTAATAATGGTAACTACTGTCACTCTTCTGTTTGATGGTAAGATGTTCATCATTCCCACCCCTGAATGACCTTGCCTTCTCATAATACTCAAGGGCAAGAAGTGAATCCTTTACCTGAGATAAAACAATGGACGGAAGAAGAATAACTCCCAACAATACTAGTATAAATATCAGTGATTTCATAGACCCCAAAAAGTAAGCAGAAATATACTTAATCCGTAAAGAAAAAGCTTTAGTGGTTTCTTACTTTAGATTTTTTTAATTTACTAAAAACACTGGGAGGGGTTAATGATCACCGGGCATTATGATTTAACGGAAGAACAAAAAAAGTATTATGCTGAAAATGGACATATTCTTCTCAGAGGTATTGTTTCCGCGGAAGAAATTTCATTCTACAGGAATGCCATAAAAGATGCTCTTAGAGAGTATTTTGACGAACGAAAACTTCTTCAGAAAACTGGTAAAGTGGATGATTATAACTCATACTTTACCCAGGTGACAAATCTGTGGCTTAAAAATGATATAGTAAAAGAATTTATATTCACGGAAAAGTTTGCTGAAATCGCCTCCCGGTTAATGCAGGTTAATAGTGTAAGATTGTATCATGATCAGGGACTTTTTAAGGAACCTGGAGGACGCCCGACTCCATGGCATCAGGATCAGTACTACTGGCCTTTAAGTTCAGAGAAAACCATAACTATGTGGATGCCGCTTGTTGATGCAGATACGAATATGGGGACTATGAAGTTTGCGTCCGGATCAAATAAATTCATACATTTCAACGATAAACCTATATCTGATGAAACAGATCTTTATTATCAGGATCTTATTGCAGAACATAATTTTCCGATCGTTACGGATAGTTTAAAGGCGGGAGATGCTACATTTCATTCGGGATGGACAATTCATTCCGCTTCTGGAAATAATAGTAATGTTACGCGGGAGGTTATGACAATAATTTATTATGAGGACGGTATTATAATTAGTGAGCCGGATAATAAACACAGGCAGGTAGATATGGAAGTATTTTTTCCGGGATTGAAGCCCGGAGATTTTGCCGCTAGTCCGCTTAATCCGTTGTTGTATGGATCTTAATGTATTAGCTTCTTGAATAATACAAAGGCACGCCTTCTATGTAAGGCGTGCCCTTAGATTAAATGAGAAATCAGAATTTAACACCAACAGATAAATACTGAACATTTTCAAGCCTGCCGAAATCCTGGTAAGCGTAATCTATTTTAAGAGCAACCATTTGCAGCAATCTGTAATTTACACCCAGTCCCACTGTAAATCCCTGCTCGCCGTTTTGTTCAAACAGCGATTTATATCCTGCACGGAGGAAAATGTTTTCGTTCCAGCCATATTCAAGACCTGTGTTAAGATATTCTGTATTATCATTTGGATGAATAGCATCCAGTGCAAGTGTTACTCTTGAAGTGGAAGATTTAATAGCGTCTACGGCTACTCCGAAGCGGAATAACAGGGGAAGTTCATATTCTTCCAGCTCATATTTGGTATTTACAAGGTTGCCCTGGCCTGAACCAACAGTATAGATTTCAAGTATATCGCGACCGTCAAGCCGCATTTTCGAACCGAAGTTTGATATGCTGGCACCAAGTCTTGTTTCATTGAGCACGGGTATTGTATATAATGTACCAACGTCTAAAGCAACTCCGGTAGCAGCTTCATTCCAGTAATGTTCACGAATGTATTTTGCATTGAAGCCGATAGAGAAGTTATCGGTAAGATTTCTTGAAAAGGATACACCTATTGATAATGCGCCTGCATCAAAAAGCTCACCTGTTCCTTCCGGCTGATCTACTGTTCGAACTTTTTCTTCTCCCATCGAAAGAACTGAAACAAATGCGCCGATGGTACCTACTCCTGAAACATCCATAACGAAACCAGCATAGTCATAAGTTAAATCGAGCAGCCAGTCTACATGATTGAAGATGGCTTCCCGTCCGTATATTCTGGAGGACCCCGCCGGATTCCAGTACAATGCGGTGATATCGTCAGCAGTTGCAGTAAACGCGCCTCCCATACCAATGGCGCGTGAACCGACTCCGAATTTCAGAAACTGAGCAGCAGTGGTGCCGGTCTTGTTGGTTTCAGCGTTGAACTGAGCCATAGTGCTGCCCGCAAGGAAGAGTATCATTATCAGTAACAGTTTATAAAGTGACTTCATTTATAGCTCCTTAAATTTCTTTTTAGTGTCACAGACTAAAGTCTGTGCTGCTTTATCACAGGCTTTTAGCCTGAGTACGGTTATTTAATGATTACAAATTTCAGGAGTTTCTCTCCTACACCCGGTGCATCCACATGAGCAATATAGATACCGTATGCAACACTAAAGCCGTCCGTATTCAGAAGATTCCAGAACTCTCTGCCGTTTGAAATGTTTGTATCATGTTCAAGTGTCTGAACATGTTCTCCTGAAATGGTATAAATTCTTATAGTACATCTTGGAGGAAGATTCTCAAAGTAGATCCTTCTTTCTCCGCGTGATTGTCCCGGAAGTTTATTTGTAGGTTCAATTGTATTCAATCCTACATATGGATTCGGAACCACGTATATATTATCCAATTCATCTTTGGCTTTCACTTCACTGTATTTCGCAGCGGAAGTCTGGAACCAGTATTCATCATTTTTACTTAAAGGTCTTTCCGTCAACAGAAGAATTATATCTCCTTCAACAGGAGGTATAGTAGCTATTAATGAATCAGCGGGATCTTTATACAGACTCAATCCCCAGGTAACATCTTTAGTTGATCCCGCAGAACCGGTTTTCATAAAGAGAATATCTTCTCCTGCGTTCCATAGAGTATCCTTACTCTTATCAAGAAGTACTGTCAGTACCGGAACATTTTCAGTAAGATTGAATACTGTATAATTTACAGGAAGCTTGACCAGCTTTCCGGCAACTTGTATTAATGCGGAATCTGATCTGGTATTATGAAATCTTATTTCGTAATCAGCCGGCCAGGCTAGTCCTTTTGGTGCTGAAGGAATGTATGCGCGGAATTTTAAATTAGTCTTACCCTGCACCCATCGGGAATTTACAGTATCAATAATCAGACTGGCATAATCTTTTACTTTGAGTCTGATACCATCGAATACCGGATTAGAATCTTCATTGCTGAATAACCGGCTCTGGTATATCGGGTAGTATTGATATGTTACTTCATAAGTTTTATTTACGTCCATAGAACTTGTTTTTGTCCGGCGGATCAAACCCCGGGCAGGATCAATAACATAATCTACGCCGGCAGCATAAGTGACATCACCTGATTTTACTATGACACCATCAATTAGATTTGTGTTCTGTAGTTTTGTGAAGTTTGTATCGTAGAAAGCAATATTTTCTACTATAGGAGTGGTTCTTGTAACAGAATAGTTTTTCCCGGGTATTTTTCCACTCCCTGTAAGAAGACTGTCATTGATTTTTATAAAGTACTTTTCATCCTGCTGAATAACCATATCGTTCAGGATCTCTATATTAACTTTCGCGTTACTTATTCCTTTTGGATGAACAATGCCGTCATTTGTTGTAGCAGTTTCATATCCGCCGGAACGTGGACCAGGGATTGCCTGAACTGTATTTACATCAAAAATTATTTCAGATGTTATTGGATCAACAGTAATTTTCTTTGTGGTCTCTGATGGGGGAATACCAAGACTGTCGCCATGATCATAAGCTACAACAGTGTAGTAGTAAGTTTGGCCATTTACTACCTGGTTGGAATCAACAAATGAATGTACTAGTCCTGTATTATTTCCCAAATAATACTGAATACCTCTGCCGGCATAAGGTACCGGATGGTAGCCTTTCCAGTAATCATTTGCGATAGGGCTCCATGCCCCATTACCATCAAGATCAGTATATGTTTCGCCGGTATCATATTTACCATTGAGGTTAGAATCTTTATACGGTTCAGGCCGCTGGTCAACATCCCACTTTGCTTCCTGTCCATTAATATCTTTCAGCGGCTGAGAGAAAAATCTTGAACCCTGCCCATCTGTGATAGTTTGAACATCACTGAAAGAGGGGTCTGTACTTCTGTAGATTACGTACCCTTCAAAATCATTTCCAGTAATAGGGTCAACGCTTTCTTCCGCTTTAGTATCCCAGTACAGTGTAACTTTTCTATCATCCGGAACCGCAGTTACGGTTGGTTTAATAGGAGGTCTGAAGAAACGGTAATTAGCATTATAAATAATCTGTACTGTTTCTGCGGAGGTAAGCAGATCATCCAGATCCTCGCCAAGCAGAATTGCTATTGAGAATCTTTTAATCTCTTTCTTTTTCAGGGCAATTGCTCCTGAACTGTAAACAAACACTATATCAGCGTTCTGCTGTATTTCGCCGAAATTATGCGGACGAATTCTGTTCCACATTGATTCATCATCTGAAACACGGTCAGTATTCCATACCCAGCTGTTAAAGCTCGTTAATCCAATCTGATCTGTTTCATCAAGATCCGTAAGTTCATAGTTAAGTTCACCTGGCTGAAGAGGATCCAGACTTCCGTCTGCAAGTCTCTTGCCTGCAGTAGGCACAGCATCACCTTCACCGACATCTGCTGTTCCCGGAAGACCATCGAGTCCGGTGTCATCAACTAAAGCGTTCCAGTCTTTATCATTATCAATCCCATCATCCTGGCGCTCATCAACATAACCATCACCGTCATCATCAATCCCGTTGTTAGGGTTACCCGGACTTTCAAGATATTTGCAGCTCAGGTAACCGACAGGCAGATTCAGATGACCTTTGTTATTATCATCCCATAGGTACATCATGCTTCTTGAGTAAACTGGAATTTTACTTACGTCATGTTTACCGTCATAATTATATGGGGGAATAAAGTTTCCATGATCGTCTGACACTTCAGCACTTGGATCCTGCGGCTGGCCGCCTCCAAGATCAGGATCGCCATACATTCCGAAGAACACCGAATCAAGATCTTTATCACTTACGTTAGCAATGGTATAAACAAAGAATATTGCATTTTCAGCTAAAGCGTTGCTCCACTGAAGAGCACGGCCGTCTACCTGAACACCCAGTCCGCGTCTGGCAGAATCATTTACGAATGGGTAATATGAAAACTCTGAGTTGTCACGGTCATCCATTGCCCAGAAAACTTCTAGGTCGGCATTGGTTGCATCCTGTGACAGGTATCCAGGCCATACGTATTTACCGAGTGAAGGATTATACCACTCGCGGGGCCAGCTATCAGGTTTACCATCACCATCGCGGTCTTCTGCAGGATTAGATGCCATCAGCTCCTGTCCCGGATCCGCATATCCCAGCAGAGGCTGCCATGCATATAAAGAATCGCCGTCAGGAGATACATCCCTGAGGGGGGGAGTGCGGGGATAATCCCAAAGGCCGTCTGAAACAATAGGAATATAACGGTTGGGTCTGTAAGCATCAGGTACTTTGGCTGCTACTATCGGGCAGAACTGGAATACGTAAGAAACGCCTCTCCAAACCACGTTGTTAACATTTCTTATGAGTCCGTAACCTGGCGCGATACCGCCGTAGTTATAGATTTCTGTAGATATCCTGTTACCGTTCATGAAATAATGCTTTCTGTCATTCATTCCATTAGATTTGGAAAGACGTTCGGGTATACGGAAACCTTCTTTCTCAGGATATTTTATGTTTTCCGCAGAAGGGTTCTCTGCATTGTGCAGATTGATATAACTTTTAACTTCTTCCCGCTCTGCTTTTTTATTCTGCGCCGGGATGCTTGAAACAAATAAGAAAGCAAGGAATACACTGAATATTATTATGTATTTTTTCATTCTTTAATCTCCTGCAATATCAAAATTCAATGGAAAAGCCTGCCAATATCTGACGAGGCGCTGAATAATAATTCGGTCTGTTGAAATATTCTGAAGATGTATGAAGGCCTGGAATTCTTGCGGCCAGATCATCAACAGCTTGTGCTCCGCCGGTCACCTGGACGAGTGTATAAGTTGCTCTTCCTGTATCTTCATAGACAAGCCGTTCATTCAGCGTGTCGAACAGGTTGAATACTTTCAGGAATATTACAAGGGTATTATTGAAAAGCTTAAAGGATTTTTCAGCGAACAAATCCACTTTGGAAGTTATTGGCCTTCTGCCGCTGTTTGATCTCAGATATACCATCTTGCCGGTATTCTGAGGTGTGTATGGCAGTCCAGTCCCGATTCTTCCGATAAGACTTACGTTCCAATCCTCACTTTTACCAAGTGAAATTGAAGTATTCAGATTATGAGTCTGATCCCAGGGTAAAAAGATTACAACTTTTTCAGTTTGCTTTCCTGATGACAGATCCACAAAGAATGCATCTGAGTTAACGTCGTTACCCTCAGAAACCTGGAACGTATAATCCAGACTTACACCTAGTATGCTTTCCTGCGTTCTTCTCTTGGTTAAAGAGAAGGTAATTCCTTTTATTGAACCATAATCTTTATTTACAAATTTCTGATATGTCTTATCGCCGCTGACTCGTATAGTCTGTGTTGCAAGCAGATCTCTTACGTCCTTAAAATATCCCGTTACGTTAAATGCCAGATCTTCCATTAACTGCTGCTGCAGACCTAATTCATATGTAACAGTCTTTTCAGGATTCAGATTAGGATTTCCGAACAGCGGATCACCTGAAGCAACGCTTGTCTTAAAATCAGGATTTGAATAAAGATACTGGAAAGGAGGCATCTGGAAAAAATGTCCGTATGAAAAGTGAATTATCCCTCTGTCGGTTATCGGGAATGATATGCCAATTCTTGGACTGATCTGGTGCTTTGCTTTAGCATCTGCATAGATCGAAGCTGTATCGAAACCCGCTGGCAGTGGTCTGAAATCCTCAGTAGGGTAAAAGGTATTCGTTGAATACTTAGCATTTGAAAAGAAATAGTCATACCTTAAGCCGACGTTCATGATAAGAGATCTGTATTCCATTTTATCCTGAAGGTATGCAGAAAATTCCATTGGCTTTCGTGCATTATCACCAAAGTATGCATCATGATAAGCAGAATTTACCGCTGGAATAGTAGCCTCTTTATAAGTAACTGAATCTCTGAGTATCGTAAAATTCTGAAGTTCCAGCCGGTGAAGCTTACCTTCCAATCCGAACTTAATTTCGTGATTTACATTGATCTGGCTGGTGATGTCAAATTTAGCTGACATAGTTTTAGTACGTTCGTAGCTATGGTAATTTCTTGTCCCGCCAGGAACAAACATATAGGAAGTAGGCGTAGTGGTTTTATGACTGGGTTGATAAGCAGGATCCGGGGTAAGTCCATCCAGTGATTTACCGGGATAGAAACTTACAGCATTTCCGGATGCGTCAAGCAGAGGATATAAGTACTGCTTGGAATCATTAAAATTATACGCACCTCTCAAAGTATAAAAGGTTTTCTGATTTACAGCGTGCCTGATTTCGAGTGAGTTAAGTAATCCCCATTCATAGTAGTTGTAATTAGCATCAGGATTATATCTGTAATCATGGTTGTAGAACTTATCATAGGAGTCAGAGTAAATAGCATCATAGTTAATCTTTAATGAGGGTATAGGTTTGAATGTAAGTTTGGCAGTACCGCTTTTTTCTCTGGATGGATTCATCGCGACGTAAGAATTATCACCGGTTGAAGTAACTCTTATATCATTAGGATCGGACTTGCTTACATAAATTGAATCCCAGGGATTATGCTGCCTTATTCCATACAGATAACCTGCGTTTTCATCAAATCTTCCTGACACAAAGAATGAGAATTTATTAATTATTGGTCCGCCGATTGTAAATTCAGCAACTTTATCACTAAGAGCATCAATTTTGTCAATATTTGGAAAAGTACTCTTCTGATTGCTGAAATAATCACCAGCATAGAAAGAGACATGACCCTTCACTTTGTCGCTGCCTTCCTTCGTAACTGTATTAACTACACCGCTCAGAGCATTGCCGTATTCAGCATTAAAAGTCCCGCTTACAACTGACAATTCCTGAATTGCATTAGTTGCGATCTGGACGGTTTTGGTGTTATCAAAAGGATTGGATATCGATACACCGTTCACTGTGTAAGAGATTTCATTCGAACGTCCGCCCCTCATATGAAGTTCGCCTTCAACTCCGACTGTTACACCCGCCTGAAGTGAGATTACCTGGGAAACGTTTTCCACCGGAAGTGATCGTATTTGTCCGGCATCTATCGTTGCCTGAGATGAAGTAAGATCTGTTCTGATGAGCGGTGCCTTTGCTTCAACCACAATTGTTCCCACTGTAATAGCTTCTGTTGAGAGTTCAACATCTATGGTGGTCGTAAAATCGGCAGCTATCTTTACATTTATAAACTGTTGTTTCTGATAACCCACGGCAGAAAAGTTCACCGAGTACGTGCCTGGAGTTATATTGTTGATTATGTAGATCCCATCTATATCAGTGGCGGCACCGATAGTTGTTCCTTCAATTACTACGTTAACCCCGGGCATTGGTTCCCGGCTTTCAGCATCAATTACTTTACCGGATAGTTTACCGGTAGTGCCGCAATAAAATTTTGATTCCGAATAGATTGTTAAGAGAAGGAGCAGAGAGAGCAGTAGTACCTTTTTCATCATAAGAACCTCTTTTTATAAGTGGCTGGGAAATGGTACGGAAGCCGTTTCCCAGGAAAGCATAATATAGATAAAAAATGGAAACAGCTTCGCAATAATTTCAGTGAAAATAGGTAATAAAGATTCGTATGTCAAGAAATAAAAGGGGAGCAAAAATTTTATGCTTAAGTGGCCTGTAACCGCTGCTGATAAAGCTCAGCAGGTCTCAGTTTAGCCTCTCCTCCTTGCAAGACGGGAGTTATCCCTTGGCATGGAAATGAGGTGTTCTGCTTTTTCACCGGCAGAGTATGGTTCGATAAATATACTTTTGATATTCTTAATTTTTTTATATCTTACTACTTCCGGCAATTACTAAAGCCAGGTTATATCAATAAAAAGATAAGTTATTATGAAGGAGAATAAGAAAAAACATTCAGTAGAGTCTCCGGAATTATTTGATAAGGATAAGTTCTTTACTCTTACTGAAGACCTTTTTCTCGTATTGGATTCTGATGGTAATGTAAAGTGGTCTAATCCTACTGTGGATGATCTGTTTAATGATGATAATACTGACAGGAATATTTTTACGATTATCCATCCAACCGAGATTGAGAAATTAAAGAAGAAACTTCACCAGCTTGCTTCAGGTATTACTCCATCCTCTTTTGAGATGAAGATCGATGATAAACAATCAGGTCATAGATGGTTCCTTTGGAACTCCGTTCCTTATAATGAAAATGATTTATACTATTTTGCTGGCACAGATATCACAAACCAAAAAGTGAATGAAGAGGAAATAAAGCTTATTTATTATACCTCCCGTGCTTTTAACGAAAGTGACAATCTGCAGGATTCTCTGAAGATCGCAATCAGTGAGATATGCCGCATTACAAATTGGCCATATGGGGAAGCTTTTATAAAGGATAGTTTTACCGGAAAGCTAACGAGAATTGCTTCATGGCACGAATGGACCAGCAGTATAATTGAATTCGATGAAATGTACCAGTATTTTAATTTTGATGTTGGCCAGGGACTAATTGGTAAAGCATGGAACGAACAACAGCCAAGATGGATGGAAAACATTTATGATGATGATGCTTTTCTTAGAAGGGAAGCTGCACTCAAAGCACATCTTAACTCAATGTTTATAGTACCTGTTATAACTGGTTCTGAAACAATTGCTGTAATTGCGTTCTTTATGTTTGAGCGAAATCCGGAGAACGAAAGACTCGTTAATCTCATCTCAGCAATTGTATCCCAGCTGTCAAACCTAATCGAAAGAAAGCAGATCGAAGAGAAACTCAGAAGAAGTGAGAGAGTATTAAAAAATGCGGAGAAGATAGCCCATATGGGCAGCTGGGAATGGGATTTCAACAATAAAAGAATGTTTTGGTCTGATGAGTTATATTCAATATTCGGTATACCAAAAGATAGAATGTTAGACTATCAAACATTTTTGAATATGCTCTCTACTGAAGGTTCACGTAAATTTCATCAATCGATTGAACAGATCTGCGATGACCACCAGCCCTTCGAGATAATAGAAAAGTATGTTCCCGGGGATGGCAGAGAGCGCTTTTTGAATATTAAAGGTGAAGTTGTTTTCGACAAGAAACAAAACGTTGTTAAAATTACCGGGACAGTGCAGGATATTACAGTTGAAAAGGAAATCAACGACAGGGTTATGAGAAGCGAGTTATACTATAGATCCTTAATTGAAAATTCGCTTGATATGAAATCCATTATTGACCTTGAGGGACGAATTAAATTTATAAGTCCCTCTGTTCAGAGGATTCTTGGCTATTCTACAACAGATCTCATAAATAAAAATTTGGTAGATTTTATTCATCCCGATGATCACAGCATTTTAACACAGATCTTATATAATATAAAAGGTCAGACATCATTAATTTCCACGGAATTACGCTTCAGAGGCTCTGAAGGTAACTACTGTTTCTTCGAAAGCATAATGAAGAATCTCTCTCATATTCCGTATGTGGAAGGTATAGTAATAAATTCACGCGACATCACTGCAAAAAAGATTGCTGAAAATGCCATTAAAACCTTAATGGAAATAAGCTGGAAACTGAATTCTACAATGGATGCAGATGAGCTGATGGATATTCTTGTCCTGGAGGCAATGAAACTGGTTGATGCAGAGATGGGAACAGCGGGGTTAAGAACAGCAGAAGGACTTACCAGTAAGAAGCTATTTAAAGGAGAAGAATCAGAGGATATAGAATACAGCTGGTCCGCCGGTCAGGGTATTCCAGGTAAAGTGCTGATGGAGAAAGAAGTGTTTATCGGTAATGAACTTAGCCAGGAGTTAGATTTTGAATTTATTCAGAAATATAGTGTAAGAAATCTATTGTGTGTGCCGATTTTGGATCCGCATAATAAAGTTATTGGTTTCTTTCAGTTAATGAACAGAAAAAATGAAAAAGAATTTTCGGGCGATGATTTGGAAAAATCATTATCTTTATCTCAGACAGCATCTGCTGTTATACAGAATGCTATCGCATATCAGAAGATACTTATGACTGAAGCACAGCTTAAGAACTCAAGAGAACAGCTAAGACGTCTTTCTGCACATCTTCAGTCAGCTCGTGAAGAAGAAAGAACCAGAATATCCAGAGAGATACATGATGAGCTGGGACAGGCGCTTACGGGATTAAAAATGGACCTTTCCTGGCTGGATAAAAAAGTTAAATCAACTTCTGCAGATAACACCGAGTTGTTAAAAAAACTTGACACAATGGGTAATCTTGTCGACGGAACTATTAAAACAGTCAGAAAGATTTCATCTGAATTGAGACCTGGTGTATTGGACTATTTAGGATTGGGTGCGGCAATAGAATGGCAGGCACAGGATTTTCAAAACCGGACAGGTATTATCTGCACGTTAGACGCAGGTGGTGACTATGAACTTAATCAGAATAGTTCAACCGCCGTATTTAGAATTTTTCAGGAAACACTTACAAACGTTGCACGGCATTCAAGAGCTACGGAGGTAAAAATAAGGATGGCGATTGACGGAGAAGATTTCATTCTGGAAATTGAAGACAACGGGAAAGGAATAACGGAAACAGAAATATATAACAATAAATCACTTGGTTTGCTCGGCATGAGGGAAAGAGCTAATTTAATAGGTGGTGATTTCCATATAAAGGGTACTTCCACCGGGACAGTTGTTTCGGTGATCATTCCATACAATCAAAATGAATCAGGAGAAGGATTATGATAAGGGTACTTATTGGAGATGATCATGCGATAGTAAGGCAGGGATTAAAGCAGATTCTATCGGACGAAAAAAAACAGTTCGTTTGCGGAGAAGCTGAAAATGGCCAAATTGTACTTGATAAAGTATTAAAAGAAATCTGGGATGTGGTAATTCTGGATATATCCATGCCAGGTATAAGCGGGTTGGAAATATTAAAAGAAATTAAGAAAAATCGTCCTAAACTGCCGGTACTGGTCCTCACGATGCACTCAGAAGACCAATTCGCTTTAAGATCTATCAAAGCCGGGGCATCAGGGTATCTTAAAAAAGACAGCGCGCCCGAAGAATTAGTCCGTGCCATCAGAAAAGTAGTTGATGGCGGTAAATACGTTAACCAGCAGTTAGCCGAGATTCTCGCCTCGGACATTGAAAGGGATCTTGATAAACCACTGCACGACAGACTATCTGATCGGGAATATCAGGTTATGCGTTTAATTGCCTCAGGCCGCACATCCAAACAGATAGCCGACGAATTAGCCCTGAGTATTAAAACCATCAGCACTTACAGGGCGAGGTTATTAGAGAAAATGAGAATGAAAACCAATGCTGAATTAACTCATTATGCAATTCAGAATAAATTAGTTGAGTAGAGATGTAAGAGTTTTACTTACACATAAAATATCTTAATTCCCATTGGCGTCCCGGCTTATATTTATTAAATTTAACTAAAATAGGGAAGAAAGATGTTTTATTCAGGAACTGAATATTATGAGGGTACTGTGGATAACTTGGTATACTCTTCAAATTACGAAAAAAAACAAAAGTTGATGGATGTTTTCATTTCAGATGATTCACCTGTAGTTCGGGTAAGACTAGCGAATATGATCGAAGATATTCAGGGTGTAAATCTTATTGGGGAAGCTAACAATGTTCAGGAATCTATTGAAAAAATTGAAGAACTAAAACCTGATGCTATCATTCTGGACATTAGAATGCCTGGAGGAAGCGGACTTGACGTACTTAAGTCCATAAAGAATAACCACGAAAATCACCATCCGATCATAATTGTTCTCACAAACTATCCATATCCGCAGTATAGAAAAAAATGCATTGAAGCCGGGGCTGATTACTTTTTCGATAAATCCAATGAATTCCATAAAGTTATTGAGGTGTTTAAACAATTAGTTTAATCTTGTTAATAACCTGTTCGATTACTGCTTAAAGACCACCTATTATTGACACTTATCACGATTTTTTTTATTCATTTCATTTAATTTGACAACAATAACAAAAGTGTGTACATTTTATTTAGAATAGAGGGCGTTCTTCGGGAAATTTTTTCCACTTCATTACTATTCTTTTATCAGATATTGGGATAATAACGCATTTTTTTATCATGCTTGCCTGGATATAAAAACTTTATAGGAATATTATGGCTGATTTTATCAAGATTTTGCTTGTTGAAGATTCAGAGGACGATGAAAAGCTTCTTGTGCATAGTTTAAAAAGATCAAATCTTATTTTTGATATTCAGCGTGTTGAAACAGAAGCAGATTTCCTGGACCAGATGGAAAAATATAAACCCGATCTGGTTATTACTGATTATTCATTACCGCAGCTGAATGCTTTAAGAGTACTTGAACTATCGCGTGAGCATAGTTATAAAGTTCCCATAATTCTCGTTACAGGAACGCAGACCGAAGAAGTAGCCGTTCAAAGTATAAAAGGAGGAGCTGAAGATTATATCCTTAAACATAATCTTCTCAGACTCCCCTCAACGATCAATAATATTTTAGAAAAAAAGAAAATTGAAAAAGAGAAGGAAAATGCTCAGGCAGCCTTAAGGACCAGTGAAGAACTTTATAAAATGATCACCGAGCATACGCAGGATCTTATATGCGTTCTTGATAAAGATGGGTATTTCATTTATCTGAATCCCGCGTTCGGTAAAGTTCTTAATTATGATCCGCAAAAACTAATAGGGACTAATTACTTTCTGCTCATTCATCCAAATGACCGCGATTACATTATCAAACTGTTTGAGGAATCGTATTTGAAAAGAACAACTCAGACCACTGAGTTAAGATACAAGGATTCCCAGGGTGGATGGCATACTTTTGAATCTCTTGGTAACTGGATACTTGATGTGGAAGGTAATCCTGATAAGATCGTACTTATCTCACGTGATCTTACAGAAAGACAGAAGTGGGAAGAGGGCATAGTTTACGCAAAGGAAAAGGCTGAAGAATCAGCGGAATTCAAGAGCTGGTTTATTTCTGCCATATCACATGAGATCAGAACTCCGCTTAACGTAATGCTTGGTTATTCTAACATAATAAAAGAAAATTTACTCAGCGCTGCTCCTGAATTATATAACAGCCAGTATTTCAGGAATATTGAGAAAGCTGGTAAGAGATTACTCACAACAATTACTCAGATACTTGATATTTCTAAAATTGAGGCAGGACAGTTTCCTGTTGAACTGGAAAATTTATCGTTAAATCTTGCTGTTAAATCAGTATATGAAATGGTGAAAGTAATAGCTGTTGAGAAGGGCCTCAAATTAACATATAACCTTCCGGCTGAGGATGTTTTTGTAATAGCTGATGAGTATTGTTTAAATGGATTAATAACGAACCTCGTCTCAAATGCAATTAAGTACAGTGATTCAGGTGAAATAAAAATAGCCGTCAGGAAAATAAACGATTTCGGAGAACTGATAGTTGAAGATCAGGGTGTTGGAATGTCACAGGAGTATCTTACTCATTTGTATGAAACTTTCAAGCAGGAAGAAACTCTAAAGAGAAGATATGAAGGTGCCGGACTCGGATTAGCTCTTTCAAAGAAGTATGTTGAAATGATCAACGGCAGGATAGATGTCCAGAGTGTGAAGAACAGCGGGACAAAAATAACCGTCCTTATTCCATTGCAAAATGAACTAATCGAAACCAGCCCAAAAATTAATTCCATTAACGGCCAGGATGCCTAAGCGTCAGGCCGCTTGTAGTCGTACAGACGCGGCAATGGAGACAGTGTGAGTATTGTGTTTTCTTTGTGATTCTTCGTGTCCTTGTGTCTTCGTGGCTATGTTCTTAAGTCTAAAGCATTGCCACAAAGTCACTAAGACACAAAGATTCACTAAGTAATTTTCACACGGCCTCCAAAGCCGCTTCTGGGTTGCACCAAATGTAAATGAACATAAAAGTTAATCCGAAGTCGAAGTCTCACCCCGCCCTCAAGAAACATTCCCTGACGAACGAAGTATGTTTTAAATGCCTTAGTTTAATTATTGTGATTTAATTATTATGCCGAAGGCATTCACTGTGGCGAATTTGTTATTTGGTGCTTGAGATTTGGAATTTAACTTGAGGTGCTTGGATTTGGAATTTAATTTAACTTGCTTGAAACTTAAACCTATTTTTCCTTATAATGGGTAGATAAAACCGGAGGTTTATTGTTTCAGGGAATCTTAGAACGCGAATATTTCGGTAATACAGTATTAAGTTACCTAATCTGCATCGGTGTTATTTTTATTTCTGTGATAGTGATAAGAATATTTAAAGCTTTTTTCCTGAAGCGCTTAAAGAAATGGGCTGAAAATACCCATACCTCGGTCGATGATTTCCTGATACTCAGTATAGAAAAATTCCTTCTTCCTCTTCTTTATTTTCTGGCTGTATTCTTCGGTCTTAACTTTTTGAAGTTTGATGCACCTGCAAGACGCATTTTGGATGCAATAATAGTTATAATAATAACTTTTTTTGCCATCAGATTTATTGCGGCAATCATTAAGTACTTCATAAACCTGTACTGGAAAAGGAAATCAGAATCTGAAGAAGCCGACGCAAGCATAAAAGGGATTTCCACCTTCGTGAGTCTGATTGTGTGGGGACTCGGCCTGGTATTTCTCCTTGATAACCTTGGTTTCAAAGTATCCGCTGTAATCGCAGGTCTGGGTATTGGCGGTATCGCTGTAGCATTAGCCGCCCAGGCAGTACTGGGAGATCTTTTCAGCTATTTTGTTATATTCTTCGACCGGCCTTTTCAGATAGGGGATTTTATAACCGTCGATACAAAATCAGGAGTTGTTGAGAAAATAGGAATTAAAACTACAAGGATTTCAAGTATCAGCGGTGAACAGATCGTATTCTCCAATTCAGACCTCACAAGCTCCAGACTGCATAATTTTAAGCGTATGCTGAAAAGAAGAGTGCTCTTCAAAATTGGTGTTGTGTATGATACCAGCTTTGACCAGCTAAAAGAAATTCCTCAGCTGCTAAAGAATATTATTGAAGAAAATGAAGAAGTTACGTTTGACAGAGCACATTTTCAGTCTTACGGCGACTTCAGTCTCAATTTTGAGGTAGTTTATTACGTGATCGGGTCAGATTATATCAAGTTTATGGATATTCAGCAGAATATCAATCTTAGAATATTTGAGGAATTTGCGAAAAGAAAGATTGAGTTCGCATATCCTACTCAGACACTTTTCCTTAATGGTAAAGCAGAAACTGCATCGTAGATACACATTTTATTAAAACTGCTGAAACTTACTTGGTGAATTATTCTGTCAGTGAGTACCTCAGGCATATCTAACTGCATTATTAACACTCCGGTAAATAACAGCATAAAGCTAATGCAGCAAATGCATAAGGCGAGGAAATTGCTCCACAGCCTCAAATCGGCAAAGAGGGCAAATCGAATACACCCGGGAATTATTCATTTCATTCTATAGTTGTAAATATTATCTTTGCATTAAAACTGACCAGCTGTCTAATATTGAACATCAGCAAATCTTTTAGGCCTTATTTTTAACTTATAATTCAGATGGCAGGTATTTTGTATTCCCAAGGCATGAGTAACATATTTGCGAGCAGGAATGAACAAGGTATTTTTATATAGTATATGCCTTTTAGCTTTTACAAGTGCTTACAGTCAGCAGATTATTTCACCTGTAAAAAAACATAAATCTTCATTTGCAATTATCATTGACCGGGAAACATTTTCCAAAACAGATTCTGCTGTATTTATTTACAGGGATGCGGTTGAAAATGATGGATTATCTGTTTTTATTCTCATAAAGAACTGGACTAATCCGGATGAAATAAAAGCCGCTGTCCATAAGTTGTATAAGACAGTAAATCTTGAAGGAATAGTAATGATTGGTGAAATTCCTATTCCTTTAATTAATAATGCTCCTCATCTTACATCCTCACATAAAATGCTGAAAGCTGTAGCGGATATGAATACTGCAGTGGCATCCGATAGATTCTACGATGATTTTGATCTTAAATTCAAGTTTTCAAAGAAAGATAAAGATAACAAACTCTATTACTATTATTCTTTATTGCCTGATTCACCTCAAAGGATTGAAAAGGACATATACAGTGCCCGCATAATGCCTCCGGGTAGGAGTGATCTCAGGTTTGATAAAATCAGAGATTTCCTTCTTAAGGCTGCTTCATTAAAAAAAGAAGCAAACAAACTGAATGATATGATGGTATTTACCGGATATGGATATCATTCCGAATCATTAACATCATGGAGCGATGAACAGCTGTTCCTTCGTGAAGAACTTCCTTCATTATATAAACCTGGCGGCAGACTTAAGAAATTAGAATATGCAATGAACCGCAACATTAAAGACCTGCTGCTTCAGGAAATCCAGAACCAGGATCTTGATGTAGCCATTTTCCACGCCCATGGTACAAATAAAATCCAATACCTTGTTGAAAAATATGAAAATGCATCATTATCTGAGAATATCAGCGATTTGAAACTTTACTTCCGCGAAAGGATCCGTGAAACCAGTGTTAAAGATATACCCAAAACTGTGCAGTACTACAAAAGAACTTATGGTATTCCGGATGAATGGTTCAAAGATGCTTTTACAGATTCAATTGCAATGACGGATCTGCTTGAAAAGAAAGAAATGAACATTTATTCAGATGATATTAAAAAAATAGCTCCTGGTCCGAGAGTTATCCTTTTTGACCAGTGCTCAATCGGTTCATTTCAGCTTGAGCAATATCTTGCAGGCGATTACATTTTCAATAACGGACAAACAGTAACCGGAATTGCTAATACTGAGAGTACTCTTCAGGATCAATGGACGGGTGAGTACATCGGCCTTCTCGATTTCGGTTTCAGTGTAGGTGAATGGCACAAGATGAATAACATGCTGGAATCCCATCTTATTGGTGATCCAACATTCCACTTCAGCAAGAATCATTCTTTCGATACCGACAGTCTTACTTCTTCATTAGGTACGAATATGTTTTTGTGGGAGGAACTGCTTGAAAACGGACCTCTTCCATTAAGATATCTTGCTATGCGTGAGCTGTATAAGAATATGAGAGAGGGAATGGAAGATAAGCTTCTTGATATATATTATAATGAACCCTCAATAAGTATGCGTATTGAAGCGCTGAAGTGTATAGCTGATCTTAACACTGGTGCTTTTGAAAGAATTCTGCCCGTGTCACTTAATGATCCATTTGAATATATCCGCCGCGTATCCGCGATATGGATGGGTAAAGTTGGTAAAAAAGAATATCTGCCCCAGATGGTAAAGCAGTTCATGAACGATGAATCGAAGCGGGTAATATTTAATCTTAAACGTTCTATGGTCTTCATCGATCCTGAAGATGCTTATAACGAATGTCTTAAATACATCGATGCTATGCCTGAAGCAAAGAACAAAAAGAATCTCAGAGAAGTTTTCAAAATATACCTTCTTGATACAGGAAGACAGCTTACCAAAGAAGTTGTTGAAATGCTGAAGGATCAGGATCAAAGTGTAAAGAAAAAGGTAAGAGAAGTTAAGACTTTCAGGAACTATAACTTCCAGCCTGCTCTGCCGGAACTGATTGATCTTGCAAGAAATAAAAGTGAGATACCCGAATTAAGAGCCGCAATACTTGAAGTGCTAGGCTGGTATGGATTCTCTTATAATCGTGAAATAATTCTGGTATTATGCGAAGAGATTTTGAACGACACCAAAAATCCCAAGTCAGTTCAGAATGAAGCATTGAGAACCAAGAACAGAATTTTAGAGGGAAGTAACAACCCCTTCGCCTCTTAAAAGGCTGACCGTAGAGATCACATAGATCGCGCACTGAGAACAATCTTTGCTGTTCTCTGCGGTTTGCCTTTTCCTGCCGTAACCCGTAATTTTAATAACCTAATTTTTAAGATTTTTATTCGAGGTTATAAAATGGCAATCAGGGAAATTGTTCCTGCTAAACGTACTGAGCACATTACTTACGCTGTGAGAGATATTGTTGTAATAGCAAATGAAGTGGCTAAGACAGGCAAAGAAATGCTTTACCTTAATATCGGCGATCCAAATGTATTTGATTTTGCTCCACCCCGGCATATAGTTGACGCAACCCATCAGGCAATGCTGAAGAATCATAACGGCTATTCACCATCATCAGGTATAAAAGATGCAGTACAGGCAATTGAAGGTGAAGCTAACAGAAAAGGCATTGACAACGTACTCGATGTATTTGTTACAACAGGTGCAAGTGAAGCCATTGAAATAGCACTCACATCTTTATGCGACGACGGCGATAATATTTTAACTCCTACTCCCGGCTATCCTCTTTACACTGCTATTGCTAGCAAGCTCGCTTCAATAGAAAATCCTTATTATCTTAACGAACAGAACGGGTGGCTCCCTGATGTTGAGGATATCAAAAGTAAAATAAACAGCAGGACAAAAGGCATCATCCTGATTAATCCAAATAACCCCACCGGCTCACTATATACATTAGATATACTCCAGCAGATTGTTGACCTGGCTTTAGAGCATAACCTGGTTATCTTTGCTGACGAGATATATGATAAACTGTTGTATGATGGAAAGAAGCATGTCTCTATAGCATCTTTAAACAAAGATGTATCATGCATTACCTTCGGCGGATTATCAAAGAACTATATGGTTCCGGGATTCAGAATAGGGTGGGGCGTTGTAAGCGGAAGAATGTCCATTATGAAGAATTACATCGATGCTATGAATAAAATACTCCGTGCCCGTCTGTGTGCAAATCATCCCGAGCAATATGCAATTAAACCGGCGCTTGAAGGTGACCAGAGTCATTTAACCGAAGCACTTAAAAAGCTTACCTCCAGAAGAGATATGACCGTAAACATGCTGAATGCGATTCCGGGAATTTCCTGTGTAAAACCTGAAGGCGCGTTTTATGCATTCCCGAGCATTAATATTGATCAGCCCGATCTTCATTTTGTAACCGAACTCCTGAGAGAAACAGGTGTTGTGCTGGTACATGGAAGCGGATTCGGACAAGTACCCGGTACAAAACATTTCAGGGTAGTATTCCTCCCAAACGAAGAGATATTAACGAAAGCTTATACAAACCTTGCGAAGTTTATGGAGACGTATACTGTAAAGTATGCCGGAGTAACGCTCTAAAAAAAATTGTAAATGTATAAAATACCCGGATACACTCCGGGTTTCTGTTTTTTTGTAAAGCTGCTTTATTTCAGGAATGTTTGAGCTCTGGCATAATGCCCAGCTGCTTCATGATAGTTACCGCATCATAATATGTTCTGATACTAATTACCTTCCCGTTTTTTAACCTTATTATGTCACAAAATGGAAGATTGAGCTTTTTATTAGTTGGCATTAGTTCACCATCGGGCGTCATAAAGGGACCTGTATGAGTGCCGGCACCTGTAAATTCGCATACAACCATGTCGCCAGACCCGAAAATGTTGTTAATCTTAATTTTGGAATCTGGAAAACCCTTACGCCAGCCTTCAAGCACTTGTATAAATCCATCCGGACCTTTAAAGGTCATATTCGCTGGTACGTTTTGGAATTCTGCATTGTTATCAATTAGTTTAGAAGTTGCTTTAAAATCACGTCTGTTGAAGCAATCATATACTTCTTTTATAATAGATATATTATCCTGAGCCATGAAACCTCCTGATTACTTTAAAAGATTTTTTACCTGGTGTGGAGAAAATAATATAGGATAATTGGTATTATAATCAACAAGAATATAACCAGGTACTACTTTCTACCCTGAAAAAATTTTAATCATTACAAAAATCAACAATCCAACCTTTCCGTCTGATCCGCTAAAATCCGCCTGATCCGTGTGTTCGCCGCAGGCGAGCCCGTGTTCTATTACAGCGCACCCGAACTGATTTGACTTCCATACCCCCAATTCTCTATATTTAGTATTAAAATAATATTACTTGTCATAATATAAATCATATTAGAAACGGGGCCTGGTGATCAATCAATTTCAGAAGACAGTACTTCCGCAAGGTATAAAGATCGTTTCAGAACATATCCCTTATGTAAAATCATTTTCTCTCGGCTTTTGGTTCAATGTAGGCTCAAGGGATGAAAATCAGCACAATAACGGCATCACTCATTTCATAGAGCATATGCTGTTTAAAGGCACACAGAAAAGATCTGCCAGGGCAATTGCCAATGATATTGAATCCTATGGCGGCTACCTTAACGCGTTTACTTCGAAAGAACATACATGCTATTACGGCAGAGGATTAACTAAACACCTCGAGAAAACATTCGATGTTCTCGCCGACATGATTCAAAACCCCGCCTTCAAAGAAAACGAGATTAAAAAAGAAGCCGGTGTTGTGGTGGATGAATTATATGACATTGAGGATTCACCTGAAGAACTTATCTTCGACAAGTTTGAAGAATACCTTTTTAAAGGAAATCCGCTCGGCCTCCCGGTAATAGGAACAGAAAAGAATATAAGAAGCTTCACCAGGGAAGACCTGTTCGACTTCATAAATAATAAATATGGATTCAACAATTTTACTATTGCCGCTTCAGGCAATATGGATCACCGGGAACTTATTCGTCTTGCTAATAAATATATCGTGAAAGATCTCGGTAAAAATATCATCCGCAGAAAGAATGTAATCCCGAAGAGCATTAAAGAAATTAAAATAGATAAGGAAATACAACAGGTTCATGTCATAATCGGTAAAGCCGCGCAGGGCTACAACAGCAAGCTGCGCACTACTGTAAATCTGTTATCACATATACTTGGCGAAGGCAGCAGCTCAAGATTGTTTCAGACCGTCCGCGAAAAGAACGGCATCTGCTATCAGCTTAATTCATTCCTTAATTCATGTTTAGATATTTCTTCCTTTGGAGTATATTTCTCTACAAGTGATAAATTCTTTGAAAAATCGATGTCACTCATCCTTAATGAATTCAGAAAGATGCGTGAAAAGAAAGTGCCTGAGAGAGAACTGACCAGGTCAAAGGAATATATGAAGGGCTCAATGCTTTTGAGTCTTGAAAGCACAACAAACCGTATGTTCAGATTAGCACAATCTGAAATCTACTACAACAGATTAAAGACAATTGAAGAATCAATTGCGGATATAGATGCCATTACTGCTGATCAGATAATGGAAATGGCAAATGAACTTCTTGATGAAAGTACTCTGTCTAAAATCATCCTTAAATCAGGAAATTCCCAGATAAAAAAAGCTGCCTGAACAGGGCAGTAGTGAACTATAAATTTCAAATTCTCATTTAGTGAATAGTTGATCAGGAAAGAGATATGCCAAAAATAATGATAAACGGAAGAGAACTGGAGTTTACGCCGGGACAAACGATCATCGAAATCGCCACACTGAATGATATTGTAATTCCTCATTTCTGCTGGCATCCCAGCTTAACCGTTTCAGGCAACTGCCGTATGTGTCTCGTTGAAATTGAAAAGATGCCTAAGCTTGCTATTGCGTGCTCAACTCTTGCTGCTGACGGAATGGTTGTTAATGTTGATTCTGAAAAATCAATAGTAGCAAGAAATGCTGTTATGGAATTCCTGCTGATCAATCATCCGCTCGATTGCCCCATCTGCGATGAAGCAGGTGAGTGCAAGCTTCAGGATTACGCATATAATTACAGCGTGGGCGAAAGCCGTTTTGATGAAGAAAAGAATTCAAAAAGAAAACGTGTACAGTTAGGACCCTTTGTAACATTCGACGCTGAGCGCTGTATATCCTGCTCACGCTGCATAAGATTCTGCGATGAAATTGCAGGTGAAAACCAGCTTACATTTGTAAACCGCGGTGACCGTGTTACGATTACAACATATCCTGGCAAAACTCTTGATAATAACTATTCGCTTAACACTACTGATATTTGTCCGGTAGGCGCTCTTACCAACACCGACTTTCGTTTTAAGGCGCGCGTATGGGATATGAGTAAGACTGATTCCATATGTACAGGCTGCTCGCGCGGCTGCAATGATGAGATCTGGGTACGCAATAATGAAGCTCTCAGATTAACACCAAGATTTAATAATGACGTAAACAGCTATTGGATGTGCGATTACGGAAGGATCAATTCCTTTAAGCATACCAACACAGGCAGAGTAAGCGGTCCTTATATCAGGAAAGAGGGACAGCTGCTAATCGTTACTTTCGAAGCTGCATATGAAGAAGCCGCACGTAAATTAAACAGTTATAACGCAAACCAGATTGCGTTCCTTGGATCCGCATTAACATCATGCGAAGATAATTATGTTCTTGCTAAAATGGCGCGTGCTCATTTCAGCGCGAAGAATATTGATTATATGCCCCACGTTATTCCGGGCACCGGTGATAACTTTCTGCTGCGTGAAGACAAAGCCCCTAATGCATTGGGCGCCGAACTGAGCGGAATAAAACCAGGATTGAACGGATTATCTTTTGATAAAATTATTGATGCTGTTAACTCAGGACAAATAAAAGCACTTTACGCGCTTGAAGATGATCTTATATCATTGCGTCCTGAAATATCCGAAGCCCTGCAGAAACTTGATCTGCTGATAGTACATGCTGTTAATTTTAACGCCGTAACTGAACTGGCTGATATAATTTTCCCCGCGGCTTCATTTGCCGAAAAGAACGGTACAATGATCAACTTCCAGGGAAGGATACAAAGAATAAGACCCGCTGTTGCAACAACAGAACTCGACCGGAGTCTGGATGGCATGGCTCAAAGCCGATTGGATAAATTCGGAACAACATTCGATAAATGGGCTGAAAAGAATAAGAAAGATGCCCTGCCGGGATGGAAAATATTAAGGGACTTAAGTCATCATCTCGGATCGAAGCTGAAATATGATATCGCTGAAGATGTATTTGAAGAAATGGCTGCACAGATACCGGAGCTGAAGGGATTAGATTATGATACGATTGGCACAAGCGGTTCATTGTTAAAAGTTAAAATCAAAGAAGCTGTTTAATTGGAGTTCACCAGATGGATATTTTAACTACGGTTTTAATTTCACTAGCAAAGATACTTATTGTAATCACCGTTATTCTGCTGATGGTATCCTATCTCGTTTATTTTGAAAGAAAAATATCAGCATGGATACAGAACAGGGTTGGTCCGAACAGGGTGGGCTGGCTGGGACTCCTTCAGCCGTTTGCGGACGTGTTTAAATTATTATTAAAAGAAGATATCGTTCCCGAAAGATCCAACAAGTTCATTCATTCACTGGCGCCGTTCATTTCATTGTTCGTTGCATTCACCACCTACGCGGTTATTCCGTTCGGACCTGATATTAACATTTTCGGCACTAACGTTCAGCTTGTTCTGGCAGATGTAAACATCGGCATACTTTACGTGCTTGCATTAACATCACTTGGTGTATACGGTTTAACATTAGCGGGATGGTCATCAGGCAGCAAGTATTCATTGCTGGGAGGAATAAGATCCTCCGCGCAGATGATCTCATATGAAATTTCAATGGGCTTTTCGATTGCCGGAGTATTACTGATTTCAGAATCATTACGTCCGATAGCTATTGTAGAATCTCAGGCAGGCTTCCTGTGGAATGCAATACTGCAGCCGATTGGATTCATAACATTTGTAGTATCAGCCTTTGCTGAAACAAACAGACTCCCGTTTGATCTGCCCGAAGCCGAGCCTGAACTTGTAGGCGGTTATCATACAGAATACAGCAGCATGAAGTTTGCGGGATTCTTTTTATCAGAGTATGCAAATATGATCATTGCAAGTGCGATGATTGTTACATTATATTTAGGCGGTTGGCATATACCATTTGTGGATGTTAACCAGATCGGGCTTCCGGAATGGATAGCTGTACTGCTGCAGGTATTAGCCCTATTCATAAAAATTTGTGCTTTACTATTCTTCTTTATCTGGGTAAGGTGGAGCATACCGAGATTCAGGTACGATCAGCTTATGAGTCTCGGCTGGAAAGTCATGTTCCCATTAAGCCTGTTGAACCTTTTATGGGTCGCAGTGTTAGTAATGATATTAAATTCATAATAGATTTGATTTGTAAAAATTTGTGGAAACCTGTTCGCCGGGGCGAATTTGTGTCTAATAGATCCGTTTTCATCCGTTATTTATCCGTTTTATCTGTGTCCTATTGTCTTTAAATCCGTGTCCTATTGAGCTTAAATTGAGTATGATATGATTGATAAAAAAAGAAAAAAAGACTTAACACTACTTGAGAAACTCTACATCCCTGAAATATCAAAGGGATTAATTCTCACGTTAAAAAGAATGTTTCAGCCGAAAGTTACACTTCAGTATCCTGAAGAAAAATTCATTCCTTCGGCGTCATACAGAGGGCGGCCTGTTTTGGTGCAGGAAGAAAGTGGAGTAGAGCGTTGTGTAGCATGCGGATTATGTTCCAGAGTTTGTCCCGCGTTAGCCATTGAAGTCCAGGCTGCCGAAACCGATCTTGATAAAGAAAGATATCCCGAGAAGTTTGAAATAAACATGCTTCGCTGCATCTTCTGCGGATTCTGTGAAGAAGTATGTCCCGAAGAAGCGATAGTTATGAGCAAAGACTACGAGCTCGTTTTCACTAATAGAAATGATGCTTTATATGGAAAAGACAAACTCCTTGTCCCCATAGAGCAGCTTAAAGACAGGATAGAATTTCTTCGTGAATTTAAATAATGCGAAACCTCCGTTGACATCGGAGGTTTTATCTGCCTTCCCCAATCATGTTATTTTAACTGTTCTAAAAGAGCAGGTATTTCGAAATAGATCCTTCCTTTTTTGATCTGATCATCCTCAAGATCATATATAACACACAATGGCACGGATACATTCTTATTCGTAGCTGCTATCCCGGCAAACTCGCCAATATGCTTCCCGATAAAGTCAGCTTCTAAAACTGCCTTTCCTTCGCTAATGATTACATTCTTTGTATTAATATCAGCATCGAAAGCAATCTTATAAACATAGTTGAGCATTTGCAGCACTTCTTCAGGACCCCTGTGTACCTGACCCGTTGCCATATTTGTAAAAACTACATCTTCAGACATCATACTTACGTCTGAGTGTTTGGACTCCAGATATTTGTTCATTACATTTCGCGTATCTTCAATTGACATTATCTGCTTTGCTTCTGATGTTTTCATATTAAAATTCCTTTATAAGATATATTACTATAGATGAGTGGAAAAGCTATTCATTTAACAATTTAATAACTATATAGAAACAGGCAAGCTTTCAGTTCCACCTTTCCTGCCCGTGACGTCATTGAGTGTGTCTTAAAAGCTAAAATCTTTAACTCTTTTCCTCCTTCCGTTTTCCTCCTTCCGTCTTCCGATTTCCGAAATCCGACTTTTGCCGAAGGCAAATCCGTGTCAATCCGCGATTAACAATGTTAAAGTAATGTAACCCACCAAAATAAAGGACAATCCTTTCTCAATGTTTTGGTCCTAATCCGCGAGTATCCGTTAAATCTGTGTGTTCGCCACAGGCGAACCCGTGATATATGATTAAAAGGTTCTCCCATTTTTTGTAATTTATATTTTGAACTAACACAAAAACAAAAAACAAGGAGAACCAAAATGGAGTACGCTAAAATAGAAGCAAAATATTTGTGTGGAGTTGATCTGCATG
>Ga0196971_1000255_pt1 | contig 49465 bp, 38 predicted proteins | sample S1v_1013CmetaG_FD_148660 | JGI IMG/M metagenome (GOLD analysis project Ga0196971, IMG submission 148660) | Soil microbial communities from Anza Borrego desert, Southern California, United States - S1+v_10-13C | ecosystem: Environmental > Terrestrial > Soil > Desert | place: USA: California... | reverse complement strand
AAACGTGTTCTTGATTTCTATCAGCTATTATAAATCCCATGCTCTTTGTGCCTGTATTATGAGGAATTTTTCATCCCTTATATTTAAAATAAACTGATTTTGTTCCAGGAATTTGCAACAGCCTGCGTGGCGGATTCACCCATTCATCCATTCAATCTTTAATACGTATATCTTACCTTAAACCTCAACGTCGTTTCGGAATTCTTCTTAACCGGTACCTTGAATGTTATCGTTGATGCGTCCTTCTTTTCATGTTTTATAGATGAACTTAATATTTCCCAATTGGTCCCAAGAAATCTTTCAACATCTATTGTAACATCTTCATTTTTTCTGTTCTTAAACAAAACTTCATATTCCTGTTCATAAACCTTTTCGGTAATCCGCCTGTTCTCAACCATTTTATCTTCAACCCTGATATCAAACGCTTCGCCAATCTTCAGCTTTACAGTTTCATCTTTAGGTGTATGATCAAGAAGATCCTCGCCTATAAATTCCTGCGAATTCCCATCCGCCTTATAAACCCTTACCTTGCCCTTCGGCATCGGCATTCCTAAATTATTACCTTTGCTGTTTACGAATTCAACAGCAACAGAAACCTTGTTTGGATTATCTGCGGGTCTTGTGTAGATACTTTCACCGCTTCTGTATAGATATTTTTTTGTGATATTTATATCTCCTGCGGTAAATAAAGATATCTGCTTGGTTTCATTATTGGCAAGTGTAGTAGGCCTGCTCAGATCATATAAATGATATTCAAAGAATTCCCTCTCAGCAAACTGGCTTGGTGCCGCGGCTGTTTCCATCTTCTCAAGACGTATATCATCCCTCATATAAACCGGCGGCTGTATCAGGTTTACATCCCCTGCCACAAGTTTAAGTGTTGCATTCTTGTATGCAGCGCCTGAATGATTATCTATGCTTACCCACGAATTAAGATCCAGCTTTGTATCTTTATCATTTAATACTGCCACATACTCAGCGTGCCAGTTCATACCTCCGGTCTGATAAGATAATTCAATATCCTGATTTCCGCCACTATTGGAATTAATAGCCCAGACCAAAGTTGGCACTGTGATCAGTCCTTCCGGAAGAGATCCTACAGCTAACCTGTATTTTTCAGTACTTGGAAGCATCAATAGTCCCCCTTCAGTTCTTTCCAGCACAAGCTGACCGCCGTAGTTGGATAAAAGTCTTCCCGTAATCACTTCATCTTTTTCACTCACAAGCTGAATTTCTTTATCAATATATTTCTGCAGTATCTTATCAAAATTCACAAGATCATACTGATAATTCTGTTCAATCACTTCGCCGTTTAATTTGATATGAACACTCGTAGGATCTATTAACTGCGCAACATTTCTTATCCGAAGCTCTGACCGCCCGGAACTTATATCTACATTCCGTACGTCTTTTACAACCCCCAGATTAGCATTGTAAACTGTGATGCTGACCGATTTAGAATCATTTTCCTGTCCGGTAACCGAAATTAAAGGCAGAAATAATACAATGAGCCATTTGCTGAACTTAACCATGATGTACTCCTTCGTTTATGGCTTAAGTAAGTAGTTGTATATTTTTACAATGTGAATGCTTTTTTGTTTCGTTGTTCTGTATTTATTCTGCTGCGGAAAGCAGATGCCATCCGATAACTGCAATATGCGAAAAAAGGAGCAGCAACAACATCAGCAGTATAATGGACGTGCTGAATAATTACAAGTACCCCGATTATTATTGTAGCCAGCAGAAAGAATATTTTTATAACCTTATTATCTGCTGTAAGAAAAAGAAGAAACATCGTTGCGGTATGACCTGAAAAGAAGAGATCCTTGTTCAAAAGCTGCCCGGTTCCAAACATCTCAACAAGAGGATCTTTAAGCGGGATAATTCCATCCGGTGCATTCAAAGGTAAGAGAAACATCATTATCATTCTGAAGAAAACCATTATTATATAGGACTGCATTGCAGTGACTAACAGCTTCGGATTTAAGGACAGAAAAATAATCGCCGCTGATAATCCCGAATAAATTAAAAGAAATGTTATCCACGTAACATCAGCCGCAGGTATCCTGCGCAGCAGAGGATCGCTTAATACTATCCCCTCTCTCAATTCAATAAAGAGCAGAAATTGTGTTAAAGCACTCAGGGTAATTATTAATATAATCAGGGTAATTATTAGTTCGGTTACAGAAGACCTTATTTTCAGAAATGAATACCAATTTAAGACAGCGGGATTCTTATGCATCGTGATTCTGAGTATTGTTTATTACTCTAAAATATAGTATTTTTTATTCAAAATAATAACATCGTTTACTCACAGTCCAATCCCTGGACCACAAATCTGTTCCCCGTATTAATCCACCACCAGCCTGCTACCGGCCTGCTGTCAGCCTGCTGCCTCCCTGCTCTCATTATAGTACTCCCGGTTTAACACTCAGGTATTATTTTAGTTGACTTAGTTCATTCAAATAAATAAATTCCATCCGATAAATCCCGGATCTTATAATCTTACCATGGAAAACTTATGGAAAGCACTGAAATTAAAAGAACCAAACCGGATACTCTGTGGAGTAATGTTTTCAAATCACTGGGATTGAAAAAGACAGATTCCCGGCTTCAAATACTAAAGGGCATTCCCATTTTCAGCGGACTTACAGCCCGGGAATTAAAGCTTATTTCTAAGCTTTTCTATGAGCGGCATTATAATCACGGTGAAGCTGTATTCGAAATAGACCAGCCCGGCGCGGCAATGTTTATTATTGAAGAGGGGCAGGTACAGATTGTAAGAACAAATAAATTCGGCGAAGAAATTGTGCTGGCTGAGCTGGGCAACGGAGAATTTTTCGGTGAGCTGGCAATGCTTGATAATTCACCGCGGTCAGCAACCGCAAAAGCTCTCAGGCAATCTTCGGTGCTTTCAATTTTCAGGGAAGACCTTGACAAATTCCTGAAGGAGAACCCGCAGATTGGCGTAAAAGTCCTTAAGAAACTCGCTATTGTGATTGGAATGCGCCTCAAATCCACCAACGATCTCTTCCTTAAAATTGAAGATAAAAAAGAGGAGATTATTTAAATGGATCGCCGGAACCCTGAAGTTATCCGCAGATCAAGAATATTTTATTCGGGTCTGTTTATATTTTTTCTTACAGTAACAATTTTTCTTTTATGGACATTAAAAACACTTATACTGCCTATCCTGATAGGCATGGTGTCTGCATATATCTGTGTACCCGTTCTTAATTATCTCATAAATAAAGGAATACCCCGAAGTGCTGCATTTATTATGCTTTTCGGGGCATTCAGTTTAATCACTTTCCTGATCGTGAGTCAGATTGTATCAATGATACCGGATGAAAAAGATATGCTCGATATCCGGATGCGGCTTCAGTACAGATCGAATGAACAATATCTTAAACTGATGGGCAAAAGTGATTTTAATTCTGAGGGTAATTTTCTCGATGGAATGCTGGGCAGCGAGCTTGAATCCTTCATAATTGAAGTGAATAAATTTCTCTCATTTGATGAGAGTGAAGAAAAGTTGTTCCTGAACTTTCACAACAAGGAAACAGAAACACCGCCTTCAGGAACTCTGAACTACTATTCCGAAAATAAAAAAATTCCCTTCATGCAAAAACAGAATGATAATACTTCTGCAATTAAAGAGAATGCAGCTGCTATAAAGGACAATTCCCATCTCTCCGAAATACTTGATGAGATCTCATTATGGACCATCACTCCCTTTGTGTTTTTATTTATGCTTTTTGATGACGGCGAGATCAAAAGATTTATAATAAATCTCGTGCCTAACAGGTATTTTGAGATGGCGCTCACTACTTTTGAAAACATTGACCGTGCTGTGGGAAGCTATCTGCGTGGAACATTTCTTGAATCGTTACTTGTAGGAATAACCTTCTCGGTTTGTCTTCTTCTGCTGGGTTTCGATATTCAGGCATCACTAATTATTGGCGCAGTAGCAGGAATTACCAATGCTATTCCTTTTTTGGGACCAGTAATTGGAGCCATTATTTCAGTAGTATATACGCTTCTCGTTGAGAACATAAATCCTGTCCTCCCCTTCATGAATTCTGATAATGTTATCATCGGAGTGATCGCTGCGGTGTTTTTGGTTCAGCTGATAGACAATATAGTTTATACTCCTCTTGTACTTGGGAAAGCTGTAAACCTTCATCCAATAGTTGTAATTATCGCGATTGCCGGAGGTTCATTGCTGTGGGGATTTGCAGGAATGCTGTTCATTATTCCCGCGATTGTGGTGTTGAATGTATTTATTTCAACTATCTATACTCAGTTGAAGGATTATTTTCTGATTTACTGAATTCTATTTAAAAGAAAATAGTTAACCTTCTTAATTCTTCTTAACCATAGGAAGTTCAAATCCAAAAGTTGAACCCATACCGGGTTTGCTTTTTATCCACACTTCCCCGCCATGTTCTTCTATTACATTTTTCACTATCCATAAACCTAATCCTGAACTTGTTTCGCCGCCCGTAGGCTGAGCACTCAACCGTGCCCCCTTCTCAAAAGCCCTCTTAATATCTTCTTCGGTAAGTCCTACCCCATTATCTTCAACTTCTACAGTTATTTTGCTGTCGCTGAAGAAAGTGCGCACCTGAACAACAGTGCCCTCAGGAGCAAACTTGATAGCATTATTAATGAGGTTATCAACTACTTCTTCCATTTTACTTATATCCAACAGGGTTTTTGGAGTATGCGGTGAAGAATTATTGATAAGCTTTATATTTTTTCTTTTCGCATAAGCATAATTTCTATTGCATATGGAATCAATAAGTGTTTTAATGGAAGCCGGTTGTAAGCTAAGCATAGGTTCAGGGGCTTGTTTAGCAATGATAACCGACATCTGCTGTGCAAGATTGACAATCCGGGAAGAAGTATCAACAAGCGAATGCATTATCTGCTGCTGTTCATTAGCGTTAAGATCATATGATTCAAGAAGCTCTACATAACTTCTTATTGCAGCGGCAGGATTTTTAATATCGTGTACGGCCATGGCAAATAATTCATCCTTCTGTGCCTGAAGTTCCTGAAGCTGCCGTTTGCTTTCCATAAGCTTATCCTTCTGTGAAGCAAGCTGAATATTTGCTTCTTCAAGATTCTTAACATTGAGCTGAAGACTCGTAATCTGGTTCCTCAAAAAAGTATTTGTACCCTTCATAGCATCGAGTTCTTTTTTGAGCTGGCTGTAAGAAAGGTGCATATCCTTCAATTCTGCAATCAGGTCTGCGTTTTTCTTTGCTGCAAATTCTTTTTCACTTGGCATCTTGATATGCTGGTCTCCCGGTTCTGTAAACCTGCGCTCAGGATCAGGTCTCTCAGTAACTTCTGCTTTCTTTTTTCTCAGCATCAAATACCCGATCACAAGAAGCTGCAGAAAACTTAAAGCTACTAAACCGTAGAGTATAAGAGTTTTTAGTTCAATACCACTATTATCCATCAATTTATTTTCCTCTGGATTTTTTTGATCTGTATAAGACACATTTCCAACACTAAATTGCATAATCACGGGAACAGCTTCCCAGCCATTTCTGCCGGTCGCCTGAACCTTGATTATGTAATTACCTTTATTTAATCCCCAAAGGGCAATATAATTTGTAAGAGCTGAATTATTTCTGGTATCTATGATCTTAGCGTTTAGAAATGTTGTAAAAGTAATTTCGGAAGGATTTATTCCAGGCTTTTCAACTTCAAAGAATATTTGAAGAGTATCGGAAGGTGAGAGTGTAAGTCCATCCAGACTCTCCCCCGGAGCAGATACCTGACCAACCATAATTTTGCTGATGTTAACATTATTCGCAGCAAATAATATGGTTGTGCCGCATAAAGAAAGAATAAAGAATAGAAGTATTTTTTTCATACTAACTATAATCGAAAATTCTTTTATTCTTTTTAATTTGAAGAAATAATAAATACCTCTGGCTTTCAGGAGAACTAAATTACCAGCAGAATATAGAAAGCAGAGGTATAGCGGTATTAAGGGGGGAACTCTTGCAGAAACTGAAATCTCATCTCACACAAACATGGGAACCATAATACCATGAGCATTATCGGCACGAAGCAGTAATAGTTAAGTACGGTTTGGATGAAATAAAGATCCTTTCAGAAATTAATCTGAAAGGATCTTAAAATAGTTTTATTTGATAAGGGACATCTTCCTTGCGGCGGTAAAGTACTTTCCTTCTGCAGTAACAGCCTGAATAGAATAAAGATATATTCCGCTGGAGAATGTTCCGGCATTGAAATTTACGCTATGAATACCCGGAGCATAATTCACATGTTCAGCCAATACTGCTGCCTCCCTGCCCGTCATGTCAAATACCCTGATGGAAATAATTGATTCCGAAGGAAGCTCAAAAGTAATTCTTGTTTCAGGATTGAAAGGATTAGGATAATTTTGATGCAGAGCGAAGCTTGATGGAGTATTTAACTGCACCTCCAGGACTTGTGAATATGTGAAACTACCATCAAAGTCGTTCTGTTTCAGCCGGTAATAATATTTACCGGACATGATATTCTGATCTACAAACTCATATAAATGCTTTTCTGAAGTAGTACCATTTCCATGAACTGTACCGATCTTAATAAAATTACTATTGTCTAAACTTCTCTCAACATCATAATAGGCGTTATTAGTTTCAGTAACCGAACTCCAGGCTAACTTCACATAATTTTCGGTAACTGAATAATCAAATGAAGCAAGTTCCACAGGAACAGGTGCATTGCCCAGCTTTGCCAGAAATATATCTTCAATTCCGCTGGTCGTAAAGCTGTTACCGTTTTCCAAAGTTACCGTTGATCTAAAACTTCCGCACAAATAAAGATTACCCCCCTGATCTGTTTTGATCGACATACCCTTATCATTATCATTACCGCCTATTTGTTTAACCCATATAAGATTTCCGAATGGATCATAATGCGCGATGAATATATCATCACTCCCGGAGTTGCTGGTTAATTCCATGGTATCAAATTTAGCTGTACGGGAAAATTTACCTGTAACAAAACAACCCCGATCATCCGCAGAAATACTTAAGCCCTGATCGCTCTGTGGACCACCGGCATGACGGATCCAAAGAAGTTCACCCATTGAATTGTATTTAGCTACAGCGATTTCATACCCATCATTACCAACAATATTTGTTGAACCAAATGTCGCAGAGCTGTCGAAATAACCAGTGATATAGACATTACCCACAGCATCAACCGCAATGCTTTTTGTATTATCTTCTTTAGTTCCTCCAGCAGTTCTTACCCATTGGATACTACCAGCAGGATCATATTTGGCCAGAAACATATCCACTCCGCCAAAAGACCTGATATTAACATTCCCAAAATAAGCGGAATCAGCAACTTTTCCGCCAACGTAAATGTTTCCAGCGGCATCGCAGGTTACTGTCCCGGCCTCTTCTCCAGAATACCTTCCTCCAATAGTGTTTACCCAAATTACATTGCCGGAACTGTCATATTTTACGAGGAAAATGTCCCTGAGTCCATTACTCGTAATTTTCTTATCATTAAAGATTCCAACTGAATCAAGTCTGGGGGCTTGAGTGCCTCCATAATATCCTACGGCAATAACGTTTTTAGAAGAATCAAGTGCAACCCCCAAGGCGGTAGTTTGCCCGATATTTTTTGCTTCTCTTAACCAAACCAGATTTCCTGCAGTATCATATTTTACTATAAATCCATCAAGATTACCACTGCTGCTAATTAGTGTGTCTTCGAATTGTACAGAATCGAAATATTCACCTGCAAGGTATACGAATTGCTCATCTGCCACAACATCACGTCCACGATCTGTCTGTATGCCGCCTGCTCGTTTTACCCAAATTGCCTGCCCTGAATTCGTGAATTTAGTTAAAAACATATCAACATTAGCTGTGCTTACTGCCGATATTTCAGGATCAAATAAAATATTTAAGCTAAATTCTCCCGTCACATAAATATCGCCCGATCTGGTAACCGTCATAGCATGCGCTATGTCTAATTTTGTATTACCTGCCTTTTTAAACCAGTTGATCCCGTGAATCTGACCATATATATTTGAAAATGTTATCAGCGTTAAAAGAAAAAAAGTTAAACCGTATCTCATCAATTCTCCATTTAGATTATTTCATTAAAATCATTTTCCCTGTGTGTATGCTGGAATTATATTTAACCCTGTATATATATGTTCCGCTGGTAAGATTATGGGCGTTAAAAGCAACAAAATGATTACCTGCTTTCTGTATCCCATTAAATAAGGATGCAACTTCACGACCAAGGATATCAAATATCTTTATTTCAACTATACCTGCTTCAGGAATAGCATAATTAATCTGAGTACAAGGATTGAAGGGATTAGGATAATTTTGTGCTACTTTGAAATCCGTGATATTTTCAAGAGATGTAATATTGCTTGTCTCATATTTATTGGTATATATAATTCCGCTGTCTGCACTGACCCAGACAAAACCATCCTCATCAGTATCAACATCATATAATGTATTTGTAACGTTCGGTTCAATGATATTGGTCCAGTTATAACCTGCATCTGTGGTTTTTAATATATTATTTTTCCCAACAGCATATCCGGTCAAAGGATCATGAAAGCATATTGAGTTCAGTCCTTGTGAGATTCCGAGATCCAGATAATCCCAAGCTGCGCCGCCATCTGTAGTTCTTAAAACAATTCCCTTGTCACCGACAGCGTAAGCAATATCTTTTCCGGAATAGGCCACTGACTTCAGATTCGTACCTGAAGGTGCATTATTAAAAACCGGTTGATACCAGTTATCACCGCCATCTTTCGTATAAAGAGCCGTGAGATTATTCCCAACAATAATTCCGTTGCTTTCATCAGAGAATCTAACACAGTTTAATGATTGCAGTAATAATCCCCCTTTTCCTGACCAGGTCGCTCCACCATCTGTAGTCTTGAAGACTGTGTCACGATTGTCTCCACTAAGACCCACTACATAACCAAAATGCTCATTGAAAAAATAGACACTTTTTGCCGCAGCTTTATATTCACTTGTATCAGCAATAACTACATTCCAGCTAAGACCCCCATCTGTGGTTTTCGAAACACTCCGGTTTTCATGAACTGAATATCCAATATAATTATTTATAAAGAAAAGATCATTGATGTTATCGACTGTTGATCCATTATCAAGAAATGAACTTATCCAGGATGTGCCTCCGTCACTAGTTCTAAGGAAGTTTCCATCATAACCCCCTGCAAACCCAATCTGTGAGGATGTGAACTGAATACACCGAAGACTGCTATTCAATGTCGGTGTAATTAATGACCACGTATTTCCGAAATCATTAGAAAAAGCAATTAAACCTCCCTGGCCGCAAATGAATAACTTATTACCTGATTTTGAAATAGCTTTAATACTTACACCAAACGGGATATGAACTTTCTTCCAACTTAAGCCGCCATCAGTGGTCCTGGTAAGGAGAGATCCTTTTGCATCAGAACCTACAGCAATCCCATTTAAGTCATCAATAAAATAGTTATCAACAAGATTACCATACGTGCGGTATACAGAATCCTGCTCCACATACGTCCAGGTCACTCCCCCATCAGAAGATTTCAAATGGATAGATGGTTGCCCGGGGAAACCGCAACCTTCTGCGAAAACAATATTTCTGTCGATCATGAATAACGTATAAATATCCGACCTATTAGTATATATTACGTCCCCAGGCCAGTTAACCCGTACAACAGACTTGCTCCAGTTTAATCCATCATCTGAATAAAATATATCTTCTACCTTTTTTCCGGTTACTATTCCCCTGCCCTCAAAAAAGCTAAGGTCATATAAAATATCATTATGTGTATAATCCAATATCCAGTTGGCACCGCCATCGCTGGTATGGAGTATCCATCCCTTCCCGGTAAAAGAACCTATTATCCATCCGTTGCTTTCATTTGCAAAGTATACTCTCTTAATGTCAGCTTTTGGTTCAGGTATGACTTCAACAGAATACGAACTCCAGGTCTCACCGCCATCAATGGTTTTCAGAAATGTCCTGTCATCACCAGCCGCATAACCAATTAAAGAATTGAGAAAATATATCTCATTAAGCACCTGCCTGGTATTACTTGTTTTAGATACCCACGTCATGCCAGCATCAGTTGTTTTAAGAATTGTACCGGCGCCTCCAACCGCAAATCCTGTATTTTCATCAATAAAATAAATGTCCTCCAGTGCAGGCCATGATCCGCTCACTGCTTTACGCCATTGTTCGGCACTGAGAACAGAAGTTGTCAGAATAAAGAGTATCAGAATAAAATTCTTTGACATAAATGTTTTCCTTAGAATGATGAATACTTCAACTCAATAAAAGTGAATATTGTCCTTCTGATTCGACCTGAATGAGGACTCCGGATACTATAGTCAATCCCAAGACTGGCCTGTAGATCTTTCCATATTTTACACAATCCTGCCCGTATATCGTTGCTAATTGTATTTCTTCCCCCTGAAATGAGATCCGTCCCATAATATCCGGCATCAAATCCTGCAGATAAAATGAGATCATCTGAAAAGGTATATTCAACATTAAGCTTTGCCAAATAATTATCTGATTTAATATTATTTGCTCTAAGGTCAATATATTTGCTGGAATCAGCTATCAATCTACCGTATTCCAGCTCACCAGCCAGCTTCAGATTAATTTCTTTAAAATAATAACTGAACCCGCTTCCAGCTTTCAGCATCCCAGTATTCCAATCCCAGATAAGTAAACTTCCATTGGAAATAAATGAACGGCTTTCATCCTTTATATAATCGAAGAAAGCCCCATAAGACAAGTTTTCTGAATGATAGTATCTGCTCTGAAAAGCTATATCATAACCCCATGTGTCAGCATAACCATCTTCATTATTTTGAATATTTGCGCGCGGTATTAATATCCTGGTTTTCTTTTTTCTAACATCACCCTTTGCAGCAAATTGAAATTTCCTGCCGGCAGATAAAAAGATCTGTGCACCCAGCCTAAGATTCTGCTTTTTTACTTTCTGAGCAACAATATTACTGCGGTCGCTTATGAAGTATGTTTCTCCCCTGTAATTGAAGATTTCTACCGGCTGCGAATCATCACTCCTTGAATCTATTTTCTCCTGTGAATCACCTAATTCAATTGTCGTCCCTGCGATAAACGAGGGGTTGAATTTATAAGCTACTCCGAGACCTGTCTCAACACGCCTGAATATTGTTTTTGCTTTTGAGTAAATTGTTTTAAGTCCGCTCATTACACTGTATTTCAAAGAAGGCCCCAAATAAAAATCGGGCAGGAGTTCAAAGCTGTAAGTAAAACCCATCGAAGGACCTCTGTAGCTGAAGCTTCCAGAAACTGAATCAGTGCTGAAGAATGCCTCGCCATCGTAAGTATCATACTTAAGGGATCTGTATACTTCTTTTCTGTCCTCATAGTTGTAACCTGCTTCTCCCAGAAAAGTACCCGAAGACAATAATTTTACACCTTTAAAATTGAGATTATATAAATGTCTTTCGCCGAAATCATATTTCCTTTTATAATCTCCAGAGGTATTCGAAAATGAGGGAGAAATTTTCAGCCAGTCTTCTTTTTCATCCTGCAGCAGCCATGCGGAATTTTTTCCGAAATCATAAAGATTAAGTGAATTATCCCTGTGAGGAATAGTGTTCATTGCAGAGTAAATTGTTCCCCTGAATTCCTGTGCTGATATTCCATTAGCAAATATCACAAAAAATATTAGACTTGCCCTGAAATTTATTAACTTTTTTACTATTATCAATTTAACTCGTAAAATCAGTGATAACCGGGAGTAGGTTTGGGAATAATTTCCCAATCAAGTATTCCGTTATTTGAATCAACCCCGGGATCCTTCCTCCGGATAGAGCGGCCTGTATATCTCGGAGGACTAACTGCTGCACTGCGGTCAATTCTGTTATCAAGAGTTTTGCGAAAAGTATCTCTGCCGTATTCTACACCGTCTATTATTGAGGATATATAAATTCCATCGGTCCAGACAGAATCTGCCCCGGTTGAGACAATTACGATGTCATTATCGGTTCTTATATAAAAATCTGTATTCTCACGGGTAACCATATTCCTTAAGTTAGGTACACCAGGATTATCATAACCAGCAAAAGAAAACTGATTATAAAACTCCCAATCCGAATTCGACAGATCAATACTCCTCGAACAATATTTTCTATGATCCCGCGCATCACTGGCCAGCACTATAAACTGGTTTGGGTAAATTGGATATTTATTACCCCCAGTTTCTCCGGGAAACCTGAACGCATATGTAATCCCATCAATATCATTGTCCTCATCCCAATCTGACCCGGTTGGAATACCTTTGTCTGAATTATGAGAAAAGCGCATAACCATTATTCCATCTAAATATTTTATACTATCACTTGGATTATATAACTCTATGAATTGATCCTCTAAATAATTTATATCATTTACTGGCCCTGCAGAATACACTTCATTGATCGAAATACCAAAACTGGAAACTGCTTTTACGTATATTGTATCAGAAAAAGTATCACCGGAAAGTAACTTCAGATTCAAAAGTGATCCTGAAACTATTATAGAGTTGTCTTCCGGGTGTTGCTTACGAACAGCAATATTATAATATGCTGATGGCATATGCTCCAGGAAAATCATACCATTCTCATCAGTATATTTTATAGTTGTACCATAATCAGAAATAATTATAACCTTAGCTTCTGAAAGAGGTATAAGTGAATCGGATGAAGCCCACATCACTTTTAATGTTAAACTGGCATTCCCCTCTACGTTTACGGGAGTGTCAGTACATCCGGATAGAAAAACAAAAGTAACAATAGAACAGAGCAGCAGGACTTTGAAATATTTCATTTGAACATCTCATCTATTATTGTACTGAATTCCATTCCGTAAAAGAGAGCAGGATTTCTAACTTCTTCCGCAAAAAAAAATGGAAGCGTTTCAAATCTTCGTACAGCAGGGTCGTCAAAAAGATTATTGACATAGAAAGAAACTTCAGCCCCTTTGAATAAGGATTTGCTGATATTAACATTGAAAAGCCATTTTGGACCTTTTGTTTTCGTCAATCTGTCGAATGTGTACCTCAGTTTACCATAATCGCTGAGCAAACTATAATCTTCGGGTTCCAGATTATAGTTTTGAAATCTTTCACCTATTACATGTTCTGCACGGAACGACACCCATAAACCTAATGCCGGGAGCGTGTACTTTATATTATAATTCATCTGAATCCGGTCACTCCATTTGCCCTGATTAGGGAAAATAAAACCAATCAGTGTATCCAGTACCCGGTAGTTAGGATACTGTCCTTTGCTTAAATCATAATCCATTATCATCCTGTTACCGCCGTCAGAACTGTTCATATATCTATATGAAGCGGTTACCTGGAAGTTCATGTTCAATGGCTTGATCCTGTTGGTATTGAGAACTATCTCAGCCCCTTTAGAAATATTCCACCCGGAGTTAATCTGCCTGGAATAGTCATCTATGTAATAAACCTTAAATGTGTTATTCATCACCAGAGGGAAGAAAACCGGAATTGTTAAATTGGTCGTTCCATTTCTCCTTTCCTTGTAATAGAATGTTAAGGATGCCGCTATATCATCGGAAACTTTTTGATCAAATGAAATTTCAAGCTGATCTTCTGAAATACCCTTCAGTTCAGGTGAACTCTGGTCGTAACGGAAATACTGTGTAGCACCTGTTAGAGGATTCCTCCATCTGAAGACTTCTTCGGGCGGGTAGATCAAAGCCATTGCAGGTGATTTGGATGTTCTGCCTGCATTTAACCGCATCTGGCTGTATTGAGAAAAATATAATATGAGATTTATTCTCGGATTCAGAAACGTGCCCTGATGAGCTTCAATAACATCTTCACTGCTCCAGATTCCTTGTATGTTAAATTTATACGGGCGGTATGTTTCATAACGTAACCCTGCTGATATTTTATAATCAAAAAAGAACTTTCCGGTAATCTGATCTTCAGCATAAAAACTTAATAGAAGCTGACCGGGAATGGAAGAAAAGCTGTAAGGCCTTTTTCCTGAATGGGCACCATAGTAACTGAAGATACTATCAAACATGATCCCCTGACCGGTATTTGCGTCATACTGAATATCAGCACCAATGCTTAGTCTGTGTAGTATATTCCCGGTAAAATACACATTACTCCAGTCGAGCTTTCCTCCCGTAGTCCACTCAAATCCTTTCGTCTGAACTTTTCCAATATAAGAAGCAACTGTATCTCCGCCGGGAAGAACCATAAGTTCTGATTGTACCAGCTTAGACTTCATTGAATTCTTACGGTGTACATTTACAAACATATTGAAATCAATATGCTCGTGACCTGATAGTAAATAACTGCCCCATCCTGAGTATCCAAGCCCAAAACCACGGTCGTAATCAACTGTTTTGTAGATATCTCCTTTTGGTTTTTCCTCATCAAATATGAGCAGAGTATTTATTTTATGATTCACTTCTAATGTATTATCAAAAAAATCATCTGATCTGGATATCTGTGAGGTGAACCTGGTATACTCGTCCCCCTCAATTCTGATATCTCTTTCACTTCTGGCAAGATTTACATTGTAATTAATAAAGTTTTTAAAACCTCCTCCCAGATTAGCTTCCCTTGTATCAGGATTATCTTTTATTTTTAACCGGTGAGGCTGAAGACCGGTTTTGGTTTTTATGTTAACTACCCCTTCTGTAAAGTCACCATACTTTACTGAAGGCAATCCGCTCAGAACTTCAATCTTTTCAATATTATCTGCAGGAATAGTTCTTAAATCAATTCCGCTCATTACGGTAGGGATTGAAAGAAGATTACTGCCCGGCGATTCAAATTGCAGATCGGAATTCTTCGTTATGGGTACACCGTCTACGATAATCAAGGTACCGAAAGTAGCAAGACGGTCCATGATATCGCCTCTGATGGCCAGTTGTCCTTTCTGACTTAATCCAGGATTCTCAGATCGCTGAACACCGGGCACCAGATTCAAAACATCCTTAACGCTTGAGGCCTGATAATGTTCAATCTCGCCGGAAGTAATAATGGTTTTTGTTGCGGCGTCTTCAGGAAGAAGCTGTGTACTTCCTATCACTTCTATTCCTCCAATCTGGAAAAGTGATTGGCTGAGTTCAACAATTGTATCGGTAACAGCGTGTTCTGAGACAAGAACTTTTATATAGCGGGTTTCGTAAGAAACGTAAGATACTCTTAGGGTATAATGACCGGGGTAAACATCTTTAAACTCAAATCTTCCCAGATGATCTGATGAGCATCCCCGTTGGTTTTCAATGATAATAATATTAGCGGCAGGAAGGTTCTTACCCTTACGGTTTTTAATCACTCCACTTATTGTTCCGGTACTCAATCCGGAATCTCCTGGATTATCCCAACCGCGCGCTGTTCCGAACAGAAATAAGGCCAGAATAAGTAAAGAAATACTTAAAAATTTCAAATCCCCTGAATCTCATAAAATTACGTTCAAACATAACTCTATTTAACTTCTAATTCAATAATCATTTGCTGAAATCAGAAACCATTTCCTTGCGGCTGCATCCAATATTGAAACTAAAATATTGGAGAATTGATGGAATTAGTAGTAAGCTTTCCAGGTGGAAAGAAAATTGACGCAGAATATAATGGATATTCAATCAGTACTGATCAACCGGTACAATCCGGCGGAACCGCAACTGCACCCGCACCTTTCGACCTGTTCCTGGCTTCACTTGGAACATGTGCAGGAATTTATATTCAAGGCTTTTGTCAATCCAGAGGCCTATCAACAGAAAATATGAAGATAATTCAGAGAATGGAGTACAATCCGGCAAAAAGGCTTATCGGAAAGATAGAACTTGAAATTCAATTGCCTGAAGATTTTCCTGACAAGTACAAGGATGCCGTAATTAATGCAGCTGAGCTTTGTGCAGTAAAGAAACATCTGCAAAACCCGCCTGAGTTTAGTATTTTCACAAAAGTTGTTGAAGAGAGTGCATTATAATTTTGCAGGAAAGGCTGTCTGATTGGCAGCCTTTAATTCTCTTTTTGTCTGATGCGCAGTACTATTGATTCACCTGACCTATCGCTGACATAAGTATCAGCCGATTTAAATAATGATAATAAATCACCGCCTGGACTCTTAGTAGGCTGAACAGACTCTTTCTGCTTCTGTCTTTTCAGGAACTCCCCTATCGATGTCTCCTTCTTAGTGGTCTCAGCTTCAATGATTCCCTTTGCAGTTTCAGCTAATTGGTTCTTTTCGCGGGCTTCAGAAACAATACTCATATCAGGGAATATATCCAGCTTCTGCATTTCTCTTTGAGTAGCCTGCCTGTCCTCACTTATAATAAGATTAAGCGGTTTATATGGAAACGGCGTCACAGCAGGTATTTTCTTACTATCATGAATATCAGATTTTACAGCTGGATCAGTAAAATCATTATCAAAAGCGAAAATAGCTTCAGCAAATACTCTGTCGTTCTGATTCTTTGCCTCATCTGCTTTCAGATCAAAATGATATAACTCCCTGTAATTCTGAATTCCGTTCTGCATGCTTGTTGAGGATAAACCAATCTGGTGTATCTTAAACCGGAAGCTATGAAAGTCAATAATTCCGTTCATTCTCTCAAGTTCCTTAACGGCAAATATCGGATCATAGTAAACCATCTCTGGAGCATTATTGATTTGGATATACGTGCCATACTTGGTCAGACTTGCATTGAATTCAGGTATATTGGTTAAAAGTCTGTAAAGAATGATATTCTTAGGATTTGGGGAGTTCATATACTCCCCTACTTCCCAAAAATTAATACTGAAAGGTTTTCTGGATCCAGATTTCTTATATATGATTTTAAAATTACTCTCGAAATCGAACTTGTTTTCTGAATATATCAGTATATCATTTTTTTTCACATCGAGAGTTTCAAGCAGCATTTATTATTTCCGTTTTATGCCCAGTGAATTAAACCCATATCATAAGGATTTCGCAGTAGCTGATGCTTAGGTAAAATACGGGCTGTAAATCCAAATTGCCCGCTATTCTGACAAATAATAGCTCCAACATAACGATAAACACCGTCACCTGATTTTTCTTTATCATACTGCATGGTAACAAAGGAGTTTGAGTGTGCAACATACTGCTTATCTATTGAACCAAAATATATCTGCACTTCAACATCGTCAGGAACCAGATCTCCTATGCATACATCTGCCTTAACGAGAAATTCTGTTCCTACCTTTACTTCCGTTGTAGAATTCTCATGTGCGACGGACAAAAATCTTACCTGTCCCCAGTTCTTTCTTACCTTTTGCTTCCATTCAGTCAAAGCTTTGGTCTGTGCGAAAGCTTCTTTTACAAGGTTTTTTCTACTCTTAAATGAATGATAATAAAACTTCATAAAGTACTGTTCTACCATCCTGTTGGAATTAAAAATTGGTCCAAGTTTCTTCATTGAAGCTTTCATTTTAGCGACCCAGTTCCTCGGCAGTTTATCAGTCGTTCTGTTATAGAATTGAGGAACGATCTCAGATTCTAATGTATCATATAACTGACTTGATTCGATTTCGTTCTGATATTCCAGGTCAAGATATTCTTCACCGTTGCCGATCTTCCAACCGTATTCTGGATCATAACCTTCATCCCACCAGCCGTCAAGAATACTGAAATTCAATCCTCCGTTAGCAATTACTTTCATTCCTGAAGTACCGCTGGCTTCCAGAGGTCTTCTGGGATTATTAAGCCAGATATCACATCCCTCAACCATATACCTTGCAACATTCATATCATAGTTTTCAAGGAATACTATTTTCTTTCTGAATCTCTCTTCTTTCGCTACCTGAATAATTTCCTGTATGAGTCTCTTGCCTTCTTCATCCTTAGGATGTGCTTTACCGGCAATTATAATCTGCACCGGATGTATAGGATTGTTCAGAATATTTGCTAATCTATCAAGATCGCTGAACAATAATGTTGCGCGTTTGTATGTTGCAAATCTTCTTGCGAAACCAATTGTTAATGCTGTTGGATCAAGAACTTCTCCGGCAGATGCTATTTCGTATTGTGAGCCGCCCCTGATTACAAATTGTTTTCGTAATCTGTTTCGGGCAAATGCAACCAGGCGTTCACGGCGCCTTTCATGTGTGCGCCACAATTCAACATCAGGTATTTTTTCAACTCTATCCCAGATGCTCTGATCTTCCGGCTTCATAATAAATTTTTCACCAAGATACCTGAAGAGCAGTTCTTCCATATCTGTAGAGATATGACTGCGTGTATGAACACCGTTGGTTATATAATCTATTGGAATTTCATCAAAAGGAACACCACGAAATCCTGAGACCCACATTTTCTTTGATACTTCCCCATGCAGACGGCTTACCCCATTTACATATCCGGCTGTATTCATTGCAAGATGAGCCATATTAAAATTCGAAGGCGGAATATCTTTATTGATTGTACCAAGCTGATAAAACTCCCTGTCGGATATTCTTAATTCATGACGGTAGTAATGCCCGAAATACTTTTCGACCATATGATTATCAAAAATATCGATACCTGCTGATACAGGCGTATGTGTTGTAAACACGTTAGAGTAATATCCTACTTCTTTAGCTTCCTCGAATGTCAGTTTCTCATTCGCGATAAGTGTTCTGATTCTTTCCAGCGATAGAAAAGCAGAATGCCCTTCATTCATATGACAAACAACAGGATCAATTCCGAGAGCATGTAAAGCTCTTAATCCGCCAATACCCAGAATTATTTCCTGCTGGATCCTTGTTTCATTATTTCCACCGTACAGTGTTTTGGTGATCTTTCTGTCTTCATCATTATTCTCTGAAATGTTAGTATCGAGAAGATACAATGGAATTCTGCCTACATCAATTCTCCAGATCTGGAAGAACACTTGTCTGCCGGGAAAGTTAAGTGAGATCTTTATAGGTTGTTTATCTTTATCAACTTCGAGAGTCATTGGCAGATTATAAAAATCATTTATTTCATATCTTTCCTGCTGCCATCCGTCAGAAGTAAGATATTGCTGGAAATATCCTTCTTTATATAGCAATCCCACACCCACAAGAGGAATACCAAGTTCGCTTGCAGATTTAACATGATCTCCTGCTAGAACTCCAAGTCCTCCGGAGTAGGTCTGTAAACATTCAGTCAAACCAAATTCAGCTGAAAAGTATGCGATATTAAATTTCTCTTCAGTTTTGAAGTTTTTCTGGTACCATGTGGTAGATTTAAGATATGTCTTTAGTTGTGAATGGACTCTGTTCATATGAGCAACAAATCCATCATCATTAGATACTTCCTGTAAACGCTCCTGGCTTATTTTCCCAAGCATCATTACAGGATTATGATTTGTTGATTCCCATAATTCTCTTTCAAGTCTTCTGAATAATTCAAATGTATCTGAATTCCAGGTCCAATGTAAGTTATATGATAATTCCCTTAATGGCTCTAAGTTTTTTGGTAAAGAAGGTACAACATTAAAGGTCCCGATAAAATTTGCCATTCACACTCCCATAAATTATAAACTAGAAGAAATGATCTTCTGTAATTTTAAGTAACAAATATAATCAATTAATGTTTTAAAAATAATATCCCCGGGTCAGCACAGAGTTTAACCTATTAATGTGGATTCAATTGCATCCTGTTGAGATTACATCTGAGAAATGTTGTTTAATTTCCCAAATTTGGGAGAATCTGAAAATAATAAGTGCAGATATATTGGAGCACAGACAGGGTATCTGTGCTCTATCTAATAAGCTTTTAAGGCATCATTTAAGCAGGATCATCTTTTTGGAATCTCTGTATTCCTTTCCCTGAGCTGTCGCAATTATCCTATATAAATAAATTCCGCTGCTTAATTTCTTTCCGTTATTATCTGTGGCATCCCAATTGATTTTATGATACCCGGCTTTGCTGCTGCCCGATTGCAAAACTTTAACCTCTTCACCAATAAGATTGAAAACAGAAACTTTTATGTTACTGTCAAAAGGTAATGAGTACTCGATGATTGTATTCGGATTGAAAGGATTAGGATAGTTCTGCTTTAAGGCGAACTCCGTCGGTAAAGTCTGTACATCATCATTTTCAATATCAGTAGTCATATTGGATACTGCTAAACCAGTAACACCCTTGAATCCAATCGGACCAATAGTACTGGCAGCCGCAGTAACCGGATCAATTTTTACTAATGTGGAAATCTGTAGACTTGTTCCGAATGTACCATAAAGATTTCCACTGTTATCAAAGGTTAACGCATTCAATACTTTTCCTAAACCGGTTTTACCGGCATAAGTAGTATCACCATTGGCTTTATTAATCTTATATATTTTATCTTTAACTGCAGAGGACGTCCCTACTGAAGCCCAGAGCTGACCGTCAGCGGGATTGAATGTAATGGCTGCTACAGGAATTGAGAGGTTTCCAACAATTGTAGAATCACCGGTCCTGTCATTAATCTTATAAAGTCTGTTACTTTTTGAAACCGCGTACAGAAATCCTTCATTATCATAAGCCGCAGCGTTAAGTTCAAACGGTAATGTAATCTGCTCATATGCATCACCCTTTTCGGCATTTGCCTGCACAATCTGAGTAGTGCCGCTTGAGGAATATAATCCATAAAGATACTGGGATTTTGGATTTATAGTAAGTGAAGTAATTCCCGAGTATCCACTCTTACCAACCGCTGTTCCAGTTCCTGTGGCGGGATCAATTGTTAGTATATTTCCACCACCGGATAATGCTGTACTTGCATAAATAACACCCTTCTCTGCAGCTTTAATTGAATAACCAAGTCCTTCAATACTGATCTGATCCTCAGGTTTATTTGTTGAATTAGACTGGATCGTAATTACGTCTGATACCTTTCCGACTTGTGTCGGAATAAAATAAACCTTCACTGCAAGGGAATCATATGTCTTTATTGTATGCGGAAATGAAGGAAGTGAAACAAAACTGAAATCACCTTTGGTATTAAAAATATTAGTGATCTGCAGGTCTTCCAGACCGAAATTCTTTATAACAATCGTGGCTGTATCGTTTGGCTGATTAATTTGACCGTGAGTCATATTAATTGCTGATTGGGACTTATGCATAAATGCTTTTTCATAAGGTCTTAATAAAACCTTACCTAATTTTGTTCCCCATGTATTTCTTCCGGCAGCATATTCTGTAAATACCCAAACATTCTTTTCATCTTCTGGATCAAGCCAGATTCCCATATAATCACCCCACCGGTTCCTTTTGGAATCATAATCTTTAACATAGCTAGCTCTCCCGCGTTCCAGAATTCTACTGCCGTTAAACTCGTCTGAATCAACTGATTTATCCATAAAAAAAGCACCTGCGAATTCATTATGGCCTGTTCTGCTGTAAGTTAATAAAACGTTGTGATCTTTATCTACTTCAATTGCAGGATAAAGGTACCAGTATCCATCCGCGCCAATAGTAATATCTCTGAATAATGTACCTGCGGCTGCATCCAGGCTGAAATATCGTAAACTCAAATATTGTCTTTCCGGTCCGCTTGCAACACCAAATACAGTATATATATATCCCTCCCTGTATATAGGTTCTGCACGGAGGTTAAAACCGCCGCCGTCAAGCTTCAAAGTGTCCTGATCCCCATACTGGTCAGCCTCATTAGCTTTATCGGAATAATAGTAAGGCGCAACATTAACTCTGGTTGAAGTGAGTACCGGTGAACTAAGAGGATCTTTTAATGTAAAAATGGTGAGGAAATTGCCGGTTTCATAAGGTGACCTGGCAACAAAATAATATTCAGGAGCATCTCCGTACATCCTTACCGGTCTGATTCCAAAAACATTTTCTCCGTTTGGATAAATGTGCTTTATGTTCCAGATATCCAGCCATTCCAGTGAAGAAGGTGAATTACTGTAAAGCAATTCTTTATCAATAATCCTGATCTTTGAATATTGATAACCTCCGCCAAATGCAAACTGGTTGGAGGTGATATAGAAAGCTTGTTTATCAAATCCCACTCCCTGATAATCTGACCAATTATTGGTTGAAGTAGTGCCATTTAAATTTCCTTTGAGAGCCCAATTATACCAGGTACCTGTTGGATCTGAATCATCTGATACAGATATAAGAATATTGCTCCTCTTAGTGTCATCATTCTGATCGAGCCATACCATAACCCATCGGTTATCATATCTGTCATAAACTACTTTAGGGTCAAAGCAGCCTAATGGGGACAATACATTTGAAAACCAGTTATCAGCTACTATTGTTTTTATTATTTGGCCATTCTTATCATAAATTCTGAAGGAGGAATTAACAACTGCTACAATATGATTGGGTCCTACAGCCAAATATGGATCCGGAGGAATTGAATTGGTTTCCGGAATTCCTTCGAACTTATTTAATAAAACAGAACTATCCACATTTGCTGATTTGAGACCGGAAACTGAGGCATCAACCTGAATCAAACTCTGAAGTCCGGCAGACTTGTTCAAATCATTTACATCTTGCTTAAATCTATATGGAATTTTATTTCTTACAGGTGCTGGCTCAATGGTTACAGGAGCATTACCTGATGAAAATGAGTTAGTTGAGATTACAGCTCCTGAAGAAACTGAACCAGCTTCAGGACCCTGATATAGCTGACAGAAAAGCGTGGAACTGAATATAAATAAAAATAAGAGTACTGATTTTTTCACTGCTTATTCCTCCCTATTGGAACGTGTGAATAATTGGTATTAATTAACATGCAGTAATCAACAGGAACATTTCAAAACTAACCATACTTAAGTAACAAGGAATGATTCTGGTATTATCGATGCAGTTCAGATAATAATATCATGTCCTATCATCAACTGTTCAGTAATCAGGATACGAATATTTCTTATCGGCATTATTTAGTGTTATTATTGAAAGAGAACAGCATTGGATAGAAATCATTCAACTGCACGGTTTTACACTTCACTGAATACAGTTAATTACTTTTCGAAGGCTCAAGTTAATAAAAATAATAGGAACATTTCAATGCTTTAAAAAGATGTTCCCAATTTAAATCTGAAATTTATAAATCCGGATGTTACAGCAGTACTGCCTGAGGAATTTTTTGTAATGATTATTGCAGGTCCCATTGCAAAAGCACTGAAAGCCCAAGATTCAAAAATCCTCTGGACGATAATGTCTATAACAAATTGATTATTTCTTACCTTACTGTTAAACATAGCATCGAATCTGAAATCAAAGGTGTTTCCCGCAAGGCTTAGTTCTCTTCCGGTAAAACCGAGATGTAATTCTTCTAAATACTGGGCAAGATAAAGTTTTGATCTGGTTGATCCCAGAGTTTTAAAAGGAAATCTGAATTCCCAGTTCAGATATCCTCCATCCAGAACATAAGGTTTATACTCACCCTCAGTTGCCCTTTGAACAATGCCTTCCTGTGCATCAGAAAGATCGTCCGTTACGTTCAGATAAGATATTTCAAAAAAGTTACCGAGCGGAATTACATATCCCAGCTGATAACCTAAAGCAGTGTATAAGTTGTTATGGTTATTTTCCTTTTTCAGTTCAGTAAATCCATCCAGCGAATTAAAGGCACCTACTCTTAACCCTAGAATGTGAAAATTGAATTCCAGGAAACCTGTTTCCAGGGGACCTGAATATGGTGTACCCATTCCAAATGATAGACCAATATCTTTCTTAATAGGCATTCCGAAACGATCTCCTCCGAAGAGCTGAAGATAAGGATTTATATACGACTGAGTTGAACTGATCTGAAGTTTTGTCGGCGGCTCCATTATCCTGGTAAATTTCATTTTTTCAATTACATCTGTAAAAACACTGGATAAAGTAATCTCGTCTAATAGATTTATTTTAAAAGGGTACGTAATGATTCTTGCACGCGTTTCCGGAGTCAATGCCAGGAATGGAAATAAAGTACCCCGAATCGTAAGAGTCTGATTATTCTGATCTCTGAGATCTACGATGATCTCCGCCTTTGGATCAGGAGGATCAATGAATATTTCCTGTTGTATTTTTATAAACAGACTGTCATCCAGAGGCTCCATCTGGTAATATAGTACCGGTTCATCAGATTCCTGGGAATAAATAAATGTGAATCCGAGTAAAATGAAGAAAGTTAAGGTCCACCGGAAAAGTGAATTCATTAGTTTATCTTGCGAAATCAGTAAAATAAAAAGAATCCCCTACCTGCACCCTGTCTTTAGTTTTCTTATCAACCGCGATAAAAAAGAAGTTTATCTTATACCTACCGTCACGCTCTCTTAAAGGATTCGTTCTTTCCATCCATTCATCAAATCTCTGTTCGTTAGTGGCAATCTTAAGAGAAACATTATACACCAGGTTTCCTTTTGAATCCTTGACCGGACCGCTTACAGAAACAGGACCATTATAACTTACCTCAATCTGTTCGGGTCTCTCATCCATTACCGTTACTCTAAAAATTGAAGTTCTCTGAAGTTCCTGCACGTAAATATCGGAAGCATTCATCTTAGAACTTGCGGATTCTATTTTGATTTCAGGTGGCTTATTAGCGATTACGTCAATTATTTCTTCCTTATTTCCGTATTTAAGAATAACCTGTTTCTGTGAACCGATGTCAAACCTGGTCTGCTGACCCGGTTTTATGGAAGTAAGTACCTGTCGTGTGGAAGGATCAAGTATAGATACACCAACTGTACTGTTATTCTTGGCCATATTCCATGTATTCTGAATAAAGATCTGACTTTCCGATAAAGGTGCCGAAATTTCCGGTTCCACTGCTGGTTCTTCTTTCTTACCAGGTATTACTTCAGTTTTCTCAGGAGGTGGAATTTCTTCGAGTTTTTCAGAAAGACTTACCATACTCTGATTTAGCTGCCTTATTTTTTCTTTTAATTTGATGTTTTCTTCTGTAGATGTTGTATCAATGGTCAGATTGAATTTCAGTCCTAAAGCATTCAGTGAATCAATTACGGTCAGAAGAGAATCCCTCACATCAGAAGTAACTGCCTCTTTCTTCGAAATAACTTCACCGAGGTCGAGATCCGCACCTTTTATTGCAAGTACTGCCACAACAAAAATGTACAGCACCTGATAGATAACAAATTTGCTATCCTTGTTTTTCCTGATCATACTTTTCGTCTGCCCCGGTTATTTTTTAATTAATGACTCAAGACTCTGCAATGAACGTACAGTGTTTTCATTGCTTAAAGACTCTGTCGCAATAGTTATTTTTTCAGCTGCAAGACGTAATTCCTTCAATTTCTCGGTATCGAGATTAGGAATGTCTTTCATCCTGTTAAGCAGTTCAAAAGTAGACTGGAAATTAAGATGCATCTGTTCAGAAAGTTCAACAATTCTTGTAAGAACACTTTCGTATATTTTCAAATCAGTTGTCTGCATTGCACCAGGAGCATTAATCTGATTAGTTTCCAGTCTTTTTACAATCTTCTCGAAGTGATCAAGCTGGGCTTGTGCGTAATATCTGTCCTTGAGATCATTTGCTTTATTTATCACGTGGTCAAATTCAATACTCATTTCATCAAGAACCGGTTCGAAAAGTTTTCCAATTGCAAGTACAACAAGTGCCTTAATTTCAAAAGGAACGGATAATCCAAGGAATACTTCGGGTCCAAGTTTGATACTGATCAAAAGGATAGCAGCGCCAATCAGGGGAAGCGCGGTAGAGATTCCGTCGATCACACTAACTGAAGATCCTACAACTCTGTCAATAATTTCAGGTGAGGTAGATTCAAGAACGGCTTTCCTGAGTTCAACATATGATTTATAAGCAAAAAGAATAAAAATTAAGTACACTACAAAAGGCATCCACCAGAAGCTTATGGGGGTAATTGCCTGATTTATTGGTTCATATCCTGGAAAAAGCTGCTGGGCTATTTCAATTGATATATTTCCCAATATTGGAACGCTGGAAACATCTATAAATAATGAAAACAGCAGCGCTGCGAGTGATATGATTGCGTGTTTGGAAAGAATACGGAAGTGAATACTTTTCAATCTTTCTTTTTTGAACTCCAGGATCTCTGCATCAATTCCATCAGACCTAAGGTAATCAGCATTAATGAAACTGCTACTAGTTTCCCTGGTTTCCGGCACATTTAAAATGCCCATGGAGTTTCCTTTTTTATTGCCTCTCTATTAATTAAACAGGACACATGTGTGCGATGCCCTTAGATTTAATATCCGCTATTCAGTCTTATAAATCAAGTCAATATTCTCATAAAAAATCCGATAATAGATTTGTTCAAACGTGTGCTGCTGATTTGCACATTATGTAAGTGTTGAAAATAATTATTTTTTTGGAAATATTTCTTTTATATTTGTACCAAAAACTTACAAGAATTTGTCTAATCTTAAGGTTCTCAAATGCAAAGTGTAAAAATCGAGTTTCTGGAGAAACACAATTACCTATTTAAACTTGCAGAAAAAGCGCAGGAGAATTTCCCTGATGAAATTTGTGATTATATAACGAATGAATATGAGCTCCAGGCTATGGTTTTGTTCCGCTTAACTGAAGAGAATCACCTCATAGTTATTGGTAAGTCTTCATCAGCTAAAAAGAACTATTTACGCGGTTCATCTTTCTGTTGCTCAAAGTGCAAACCACTGCAGCAGAATGATCCTGTTCATAATTTTTATTCAGATGCTGAATGTGAAATTCAGATCTCAGAGTATATCATTTATGAAATATGTAATACCTTCAGAATATCTGATAATGTAAAAGGGTTTATCAAATATGCCCGGAAAACTCCTTTCTCACGTGCGGAACTGGATTCTTTACGAGTTCTGTCAGATTTTTTAAGTAGTTTATTAAAACTATGGTCTGATGCGCGGGGAGGCAACATACTTATATCTGCGAATTCAACATCCGAAATACTTAATAATATTTCACAGGAAATCAGAACCCCGGCTAACAGTATAATCGGGTTTGCTTCTTTACTTGGTGAAGATAATCTTACTTCCGCACAGGCTGAATATGTATCTACAATAAAAAATAATGCTCATAATCTTCTGCTTATCCTGAATGATCTTATTGATTTCGCGAGAATTGACTCTGGTAAAGTTAAAGAAGTAAGGAATCAAACCGAGCTAAAATCATTCCTTGAAGATGTTCTGAAGATCTATAAAGATAAATTGGAAAAGAGAAATATTGAGTGTGTACTGGAATTGGATAAAAACGTTCCTTCCAGGGTGCTGCTAGATAACCAGAAATTCCGATATATTCTATTGAATGTATTAAATCATTCTGTAAAATTTACTGAAAAAGGCAGGATTACTGTTAGAATTGTTCCCATTGGGACTAACCAGCTTCATATAAAGATTTCTGATACTGGTCAGGGTATTCCTTCAGACAAGCTAAACTCGTTATTTGAACCGTTTGCGCTGACTAACGAAATTGGTAAGAACGGCGGGAGTTACGGACTCGGACTCACTCTCGCAAAAAAATATATTAACCTGCTGGGGGGCGAGATAACAGCCGAAAGCAGTATAGGGCGGGGTACTACGTTTAATTTTACAATAAACGCTGAAATGATCTCTGAAATCGAACAAAAGATCATTAATCTGCCAGCCCCTAATCCTAAAGAAAAAATGAATAAAGTCCTGGTCATTGAAGATGATTATGCTACCTCTAAACTCCTAAGTAATTATTTAAATAAGTGGGGTTATGAACCTACTATTGTAAATACTGAAGACCAGACCATGACCCTGATTGAGAAGGAAAAATTTCTCGCGGTAATTATGGATATTGCACTACCTAACGCAAACGGACTCGAACTGCTTAAAAAGATCAGGGAAAATAAGAATACAAAGAATACCCCTGTTATTGTATGTTCCGTTGAAGCCGAGCAGCAGAAGGCATTTATGCTCGGGGCCGTTGAATATTTTGTGAAACCGATAAAATACAAGTTCCTTGTTGAAGTGCTTCAAAGTTACCGTTTAAAAAAAGATTCTAATGTTTTGTGTGTTGATGATGATCTTCCAACTTTGAACCTGCTGAAGGAAGCAATTGAATCAGTAGGGTATACCGCAGTAGCCGAACATGTATCAGCTAACGTGATGAACCGCATTGAGGGTAAGGATATCGATCTGGCTATTGTTGATCTTGATATGCCTCATCCAAATGGATTTGAACTCATAAAGCTTATTAAATCCAATTCACGTTATGCAAAACTCCCTATCATTATTTATACAGGTAAAGAAAATTTTGGAGATGATTTAAAGAATATCGACGGTATGTTTGAAGAGCTTCTGAGCAAGAAGAGTACAAATATTGAAGATCTCGCAGATATTATTAATCAGATGATCAACCGGTATGATACTCCTCCGCCGCCTCAGGAAATAATTGAAAAGAAGGATGTTATTAAAATCCTTCTGGCTGAAGACTATAAGCATTCCCAAATTATTGTTACACGTCTTTTAAAAAAGAACACCTTTGAGAACATAATAGTTGTTGAAAACGGCGAAGAAGCTCTTGAGGCTTGCAAAAAACAAAAATTCGACCTGGTGCTGATGGATATGCAGATGCCCATTATGAACGGCTTCGAAGCCACCGAAAAGATCAGACTGCTTCCCGGTTATAAGGATACTCCGGTTATTGCTCTGACAGCTTTCGCGATGAAAGGTGACCGGGAAAAATGTCTTGAAGCAGGTGCAACGGACTACATACCTAAACCGATCGATAGCAAGGAATTTATTGAGAAAGTGAAGTACTATACTAACGCAGGTAAATAAATTAAGTTATATTCAATGATTTTGTAATTTGATGCAGGAATGATATAGAACCATTTATTAAATATAATCGTTAATTTTTATCTTAGCTGACTCATTAGTCAGCTTTTTTTTGTAAATTTCACAATTATCTTGAGGAAAAATGATCAGCGAATATCCACGGGTAAGATTTGCCCCTAGTCCAACAGGTTATCTGCACGTTGGAGGCCTGAGGACAGCCCTGTATAATTATCTATACGCCCGTAAAAATAACGGTAAATTTATACTTCGGATTGAAGATACTGACAGGAACCGTTATGTTGAAGGCGCTGTCGAAAATTTAATTGAGACACTTAAATGGATAGGACTGGAGTATGATGAAGGACCAGGTGCAGGCGGAGATTTTGGTCCCTATATTCAATCTGAGCGTCTTCATATTTACAACAAATATGCAGTAGAGTTGGTTGAAAAAGGTAAAGCTTATTATTGCTTTTGTGATAAAACCAGATTAGATGAGCTTAGGGAGGAACAGCAAAAACTTAAAATACAGGCAAAATATGACAAACACTGTCTTTCCCTTTCTAAAGATGAGATAAAATTAAATATTGAGAAGGGTTTACCATATGTCATAAGGCTGAATGTGGAACCCGGAGAGACTATTATTGTGGATGATCTGATAAGAGGCAGGGTTGAATTCAGCAGCGACACAGTCGATGACCAGGTACTCTTAAAAAGCGATGGATATCCTACCTATCACCTGGCAAATGTAGTGGATGATCATTTAATGAAGATAACACATGTAATCCGCGGTGAAGAATGGCTTCCATCTACCCCCAAACATGTACTGCTATATGGTTACCTTGAGTGGGAAAAGCCCTCATTTGCACATCTGCCTCTATTGCTAAATCCCGATAAATCCAAATTAAGTAAACGGCAGGGCGATGTGGCGGTTGAGGATTACCGGGCAAAAGGTTACCTGAAAGAAGCTTTGATCAACTTTGTTGCGCTGCTGGGCTGGAATGCCGGTGATGATAAAGAATTTTACTATCTTGATGAATTATCGCAAAAGTTTTCATTGGAGAGAGTTAACAAATCCGGTGCAGTTTTTAATATTGAAAAGTTGAATTGGCTTAATGCAGAACATCTCCGTACAAAACCAGAATCAGAATTACTGCAAATGCTTATTGAGTCACTTAACACATCCCGATACTCCGGCGAAAAATTTAGTGACAAATATCTTTTGGAAGTAATTCGGGCTATGCTTGAAAGGGTTTCTTTTATAAAAGATTTTTATGAGAATGGATTTTATTTCTTTGAGGAACCACAGGAATATGATCCTGCAGCATTAAGTAAGCGGTGGAAATCCGATACTCCTGAACAATTAAAGAAACTCATTTGTAAATTCGAAAAATTACAGAACCCGTCAAAAGAAGATTATGAAAATGCGCTGAAATCTGCGGCTGAAGAATTAAATGTAGGTGCAGGTAAACTTATTCATCCTGTACGCCTTGCAATTTCGGGAGTCAGCGGAGGTCCTGGATTATACGATATATTATTCATATTAGGCAAGGAAAAAAGTATTAACAGAATAAATAAAGCATTGGAACAAATTAAAGTAAGCTGAAATGGAAAAAATTGAAAACAAAAAACCTGAAACAGAATCAGTTAAGTCAGCCGAGAATTTAACTGCAGGTAACTTTATTAAAGAAATTATTGATGAAGACCTCAGAAGTAACAAGTACGAAGGCAGAGTGAATACCCGCTTTCCTCCCGAACCTAATGGTTATCTGCATATAGGACACGCAAAATCTATATGTCTTAATTTCGGATTGGCAAAAGAGTATAATGGAAAATGCAACTTGAGGTTTGATGATACAAATCCGACTAAAGAAGAAGTTGAATATGTTGAATCAATCAAAGAAGATGTTAAGTGGCTTGGATTCGACTGGGAGGATAGAGAATATTATGCTTCTGATTACTTCGATCAGTTATATGAATATGCACTCAAGCTTATAAGAAAAGGTAAAGCTTACGTATGCGATCTTACTCCCGAACAAATAAGGCTAAACCGCGGAACACTTACTGAACCAGGAAAAGATAGTCCATACCGCAACCGTTCTGTCGAGGAGAATCTCTATGTTTTTGAAAGAATGAAAAACGGTGAATTTCCGAATGGGTCAAAAACTTTAAGAGCAAAGATCGATATGGCATCACCTAATCTGAATATGCGCGATCCGATCCTTTATCGTATACTGCATGAGAAACATCATCGTACTGGAAGTACATGGTGCATATACCCCATGTATGACTGGGCCCACGGACAAAGTGATTCGATAGAGAAAATTACACATTCAATCTGTACACTGGAATTCGAAAATCACCGTCCCCTATATGACTGGTTTATTGACCAGCTTGAAATATACCATCCTCGTCAGGTTGAGTTTGCAAGGCTTAATCTCAGTTATACAGTTATGAGTAAAAGGAAACTTCTGCAGTTAGTTGAAGAGAAGGTTGTGAATGGATGGGATGATCCGCGTATGCCTACTATTTCAGGATACAGGCGGAGAGGTTATACTCCTGAAAGTATCAGAAGCTTTGCCGAAAAAGTTGGTGTTGCAAAGAGAGATAATACTATCGATGTTGCCCTTCTGGAACATAGTATCAGGGAGGACCTGAATAAAAAAGCTAAACGCTTTATGACTGTTTTGCGTCCTTTAAAGCTGGTAATTGATAATTATCCTGAAGGAATCGTTGAGCAGCTTGAAGCTATAAATAATCCTGAAGATCCTTCGGCTGGAACCCGTGAAGTACCGTTTTGCCGGACATTATTTATTGAACAGGATGACTTTATGGAAAACCCGTCTAAAAAATATTTCAGATTGTCTCCCGGAACCGAAGTAAGGCTTCGCTACGCATATATTATTAAATGCAATGATGTAATTAAAGATGAGGCAGGTAACATCGTCGAATTACATTGCTCCTACGATCCAGAAACAAAGAGTGGTTCTTTGCAGAGCGGAAGAAAAGTAAAAGGGACCATACATTGGGTTTCTGCCGAACATGCAGTACCTGTTGAAGTTAGATTATATGACAGATTATTTAATGTAGAGGATCCGGGAGGTACTGACTGGAAGGATCATATAAATCCGGAATCTCTTGAAGTACTTGATAATGCACTCGCTGAGCCGGCTTTAAAGAATGCCCTTCCAGGTGAGAAATTCCAGTTTGAACGGCAGGGATATTTCTGTGTTGATCCGGATACAAAAATGGAAAGTAAGCTAATTTTTAACCGAACCGTCGGACTCCGTGACAGCTGGGCAAAAATACAGAAGAATGTATAAGTACTAATCATACGATAAGTATTTATCTTTGTTTTTCTTTTCGGTTTTTGTTATTTTTTAATTCAATTTTTTCAGTGCCGGAGTGACGGAATTGGTAGACCTGCCTACCGGCAGGCAGGCGTGCTGGGACAAATCCCGCCGGTTTTGTATAGTTTCTATTTTGCCGGAGTGGCGGAATTGGTAGACGCGCTGGACTCAAAATCCAGTCTGGCTTACACCAGGTACCGGTTCGAGTCCGGTCTTCGGTACAAAAAGGGAATGATCACTCATTCCCTTTTCTCTTATATACCAGGTGTGTCAATAATTCAGAAGCTGAACTATCGCTCAGATACCTTCTCAAGTACCTCTCCTGCTAATTCGATATTTGGAGTTGCTAAAGCAAGATCTCCTAATGAACAAATACCAACTAGTCTCTTATCATGATTTAGAATGATAAGACGCCTGATCTGATGTTTCTCCATAACATCCGCAACATGTTCTATGGTATCATCTTCAAAACAGTAAACAACTTTCTTAGTCATCACTTCACTCACGTTGTGAGTCTTAGGGTCATGCCCTTCTGCACAGGATCTTATAACAATATCACGATCTGTAATCATTCCTACCAATCTGTCATTTTCTTCAATCGGTAATATTCCGATATCCAGAGATTTCATTTTTGACGCTGCTTCCCTGATCGTGGTCTCAGGATGAATATATTCTACGTTGGGCGTCATTATTTCTTTAATTTGCATATAATCCTCCAGTTAATTTTACTTCGATCCGCGAATTCATAATAAAAGATCAGAGGGTTTTATCAAGGGGTAAAATAAGGTAGAGATTCCAGTTCTCAAAGAACAAGTAAGATTTCAATTACATTTAAGATTGATTAAAGACAGAGGCCGAATCTTAATGAAACAGCCTCCCTGACAGGAAATTATAACTCCTGTATGAAAACAATCTGTTCATTCTTCCTGAGTTGTTTAATGAAGTCTTCAGCCTTGTATGATGGGATCATTATTCGCAATTGGTTAGGATCTTTTTCGAAAAGATAGTCTTTCCTGCCAAAAAGTTCTTTGAGCAGTTGAATTTCCTCTGTAGGGTCTGCTTTGTAATGATACTTCAAAACTAAATTATACTCTGGATATTTGAATCCTTTTTTCTGAAGTTTGCTGTCTAATTCAGTACCTTCCTGAAGAACTTTTTTATTCAGTATGAACTCATAGGAAACCAGTTCTTTACTCGTGAGCAGTTTTTCGATCTGTTCCGGGGTTGGTTTCGTATCAAGCGGCACTTCAATCTTTCCAAAATTGAAGTGGATATCTTTCATCTTAAAATCCATTATTTTGTCATTACCAGCTACATCGCGGTAAATATCAAGTAATGTTCTGGCAATACTGGAATAACTACAATCCTTTTTACATAGAATATTATAGTTTTTTACCTGCTGGCCTAAATGAGTCGTGGATAAAGAAACCAAGACAAGAAGAGATACAAATACTTTAAACATTAATGCCTCCCCTGATTTTGAGTGAATATAAAGATGTTATCTCCCGGACTAAGATTACGGTTTAATTAATACATCTAATTAAAAATGAAGTTCCATAAACCTATTATCTTATTTAAATGCCTGTTCAGCTTTTATCCACAATTGATACAATAAGTCCATCTTTAAACATATACTCAGATGTTCCTTCAATATCTAAATTGTCACCGGCTTTAAACTGATCAGGTAAATCTACAGCAAGTACTGCATGATATTTAATTTTTACAATTACTTTATAATCTTCTTCTATATAGGACGTAATTGTCTGCTCCCTTTGGCTGAAAAGCCTGGCAGACGCTATGGCAAGTTTTTCAAACTCTTCTTTGCCTGCGGCACTAACAGTTACTTCATCTTTGGAAAAATTCCTGAACTGAACATCGGGATGCAGCAAACTCATCATCAGATCTATATCAAATGAATTATATGCTTTAATAAATTTGCGAATGATATTTTCTTTTAATTCCATATCATTATTCCCTATACTTAAAAATATAACTACTTCTTTACTTTCTTACCTGTATTCTCCTTAACTCTGAATTCAACTATCTTTCTAATCAAATCTAATGGCAGTGGTTTATCAATGGGAAACTGAACCGAACCCTTTGCGTTTTTGAATTTATTAAGTTCTTCCTGAAACTCTCGATGCCTGAAGGAGTGGGATAAAATCCGATATGATTTTTAAATGCTGCAAAGTGTACGAGATTTCCGTTGAGTCTGAATGTGGGCATCTGATAACTTATTGTTTCTTCCGCATCCGGCGCTGCATCACGAATTATTCGTCTAATGCTGGAAAGCTGTTTTTGAATTTCTTCAGGAAATTTTGAAATATAATCATCAATGTTTTCTGGTGTATTCTTTTCATTCATGCTGATCCTGATCTTTCTTGCTGTTTATGTTTCCGGCGGATCCTGATTCAAAATCGTTCCTTATAATCTATTATGAATTTACAAAAATTTGTGATATTTCTATAACTATTGCACTTTGTAAATATCCGTACTAAGATACTTCAATCCTGAGTCAACCATTAAAGTAACAATACTCGCTTCAGGTCCCGCTTTCTCAGCCGCTTTTATTGCTGCAATTACATTAGCGCCTGACGAAGTACCTGCAAATAAACCTTCTTCGCGGGCTAAACGCCTGGCCATTTCTTTAGCATCTGATGTACTAACCGATTCAATTTCATCTACAACGGACGGTTCCCATAGAGGTGGTGTATAACCTATACCTACTCCTTCAATTTTGTGAGGTCCCGGTACTCCCCCCGATAATACAGCGGATTCAGCTGGCTCAACTGCGACTATTTTAATTCGTGGATTATTTTTTTTCAGAATCGTCGCCACCCCTCTCAGGGAAGCAGCTGTTCCCACACTATGAACAAAAGCATCAACCTTCCTGTTTGTCTGATAAAGGATTTCCTCAGCAAGCGGATAGTACCCTGTAATACTATCTTCATTATAGAGTTGGTTCGTCCAGTAAGTGTGAGGCTCCCTGCTGAATCCTTTAGCAGTTTCAATCATATCAAGAATCAGCTTTTTTGTTGTCAGTCCCCCCTCACTCGGCACCAGTGTCAGTTCTGCACCAAATGCTCTCATCTGATTAAGTTTATCTGCACTGAAAGCATCAGAGGTAATAATGTGCAAAGGGTATCCTCTTGCAGCGCATATTAATGCAAGAGATATTCCTGTACTGCCTCCGGTATATTCAAGGACCTTGGCCCCTGGTTTTAATCTGCCATCTTCCTCAGCTCCTGAAATCATTGCCAATGCTGCCCGGTCTTTCATGCTTCCTGTTGGATTCTCCCATTCAAGTTTTACAAAAATATTTCCGCATCCGGGGGGAACAACTTTTTTAAGCTGCACTAAAGACGTGGCTCCAATTGCCTCCAGGATTTTCTTAGCTGATGTCATTAATATACCCTGAATTGTGATAATGAAAGTTGCCACAATTATTGTAAAAATCCAATAATGAGTACTGCTTGATGTTCAAAATCCGGTTAAATACAATACCGATACTGGAACCTGCGTTTTGATCTTCGTATATTGGCTGCTAAATTACACATCTATGGAGCACCGAAATGAAGTTCATCGTCCAATTACTTTTTGCTTTGATATTTACAGTTACGTGTACTGCACAGCTGGTTCAGGAAAGAAAAATAACAGTAACTGAAGTTATATCCGCTCAGAAAGCTTGGGGAGATGCTATTGTTTTAATTGGAAAAATGTTCAGTGAACAAAAAGATTACAAATCTTATGCTGTCAGGATAGTTGATTCTCTTTATGCATTTGATGAGGGCACAGTATTATTCAAACCCACGAAAGCTGCAGAAGTACAATTCCGGAAAACTGAAGAAGAGGCAGTTTCATACTTCGTGACCGGAAATATTCATGAAGATCATGGTTTTGCAATCCAGCCTTGGCTTAATGTACGTTTTGAAAATTCAGGGATCCTTATTGATGATGATTCAGCCGCAGCAATGGGCAACTATTTTTTTACCGATGCAAAGACCGGAAAGGAAATTAAAGTAGAATTTACGTTCGGATATATCAGAGATAAAAATGGAAGACTTCTGATTAACATTCACCATTCATCTCTACCTTATGTTGCACAGCATAATTAAAATGTTTCAGATATGCTAAGAGAGAGTACTGAAGTCAGGACTAATTTGTCCTCTTAATCTACTTTACTGTGATATTTGTACTCAGAATTTGAAAGTTAAGTTAAATGAACTCCGATCCTATTATCTTACAAGGGTTTCAGAGCAGTTCTATAATTTTCCGGATTGTATGTACCAGTTTTTCAAGCTCAGAATCTTTATTAAAGATAGCTGCTGCACCCATGCTGTAACAAAGAGATATATCTTCAGGATAATCTGAACTTGTAAGGACGACAAAAGGAATACTGTGAACTTCTTTATTTGATTTGATCTCAGTTAATAACTCATATGCGCTTCCACCTGGTATAGTCATATCTGAGATGATTATGTCTGGTGTGGGAGAATTCTCAAATTTCCTTCTTTTGCAAATGAATTGTAAGGCTTCATCGTATGTTTTTACAACATGTAAGTCTGCGGTATATTCTAATATCTTAATACATTCCCTGATCAGTTGTACTTCTGCAGGATTCTCCTCAATGATGAGGATTGAAAAACTTTTTTTCATGGCTCCCCCATAAAAGTTATTTCAACTTACATCAATTCAGGTTGAGAATATAAAACTATATTAAATCAATTCTTTTACTTGCAGTTTACATTTTGAGATATTAACTTCTACTGCTAATGTAATTTTCTCATCTTTTATCTATTACTTTCACTAATCTTCCAATTAGCAAAGATCGAACTATTAGTGTTTAGCTTCGATGCAGAAGAAATCAATATTGAGGGAACATAACAATTTTGACGCTTATAATGATTGTATTTCAGGCGGGTTGTATATCCGGAACATTTTTTTAACAGCAGTTATGTAAGCATCCAAAAGAATTGGTTTGATGAAAAATCCATCCGCGCCATACTTCAGAGCAGCGGATTCTGTTTGTGCATCAGGTGTAGAAGTGAATATGTAAACTGGAGATTTTGCCAGGATGGGATGAGTTTTTATTTGTTTGAGGATGTTCAAACCTGAATACCTGGGAAGCTTCATATCAACTATTATAATGTCCGGACTTTCATCTTCCATATAGCTTTTTATATAATCAACAGCTTTATGTCCGCTATTCAAAATGGTCAGCTTATGTTCCGGCAAAATTTCACTCAGGATTATGTCAAGGATCTGAACATCACCCTGATTATCTTCGATAAGGAGAATCTTCATTTAATTACCTTCTAAGGAGATTTTATCTAATATAAATAATGCTCGAGCTAAAAACAATCAATTCTCCCGATCTTGAGAACATATTAAGAAATCTATACTACCACAGGAAATCAGAGCTTGACTCTGCTTCTAAATTCTTGTACAATATATTAATTCCCTCTCATACTTAAAAGAGTTCAGAATCAGCCATAATTATTATTCCCTTAGGAGGTAAATATGTTCCTGGATATGATTAAAAAAATCACAGGTCAGAACCGACACGAAGAGGTTCCCATGGATGTTTTACAGGTTTTATGTGATCTGCAAACTTTACAGTTTGAGCCTCCTTTAACAACCAGCAGTATTGAGCAAATTTTGAATGCCCCTATTACCGAAATTGATGAAAGTGTATCTTTTTTAAATTATAAAAATTGTAAGATATATCTGTACACATTTCCACTTTTCGATAACAATGTATATTTAGGTGATCATGCTGACAGGATAAGTATCTCAACTATTCATCAAGACACTAAAGCACTGCTTACTGATGAACCGCCTAAAGATCTTATGGAGGCATTCCAGGATCGTGTTTCATTTCTGAAAGCTGCAAGGCTGTTAGCTCTTGAAAACCAGAATACGATCAGCAGATGTGATCCTGGATATCCAAAGACGGAATTGGATATTGAGTATCTGACAAATTTCTAAAACTTAAGGAAAGCAGCAGGAGAACCGCAATATTATATCGGTAAGGTAAAATAGAATGTGGTACCTTTACCCGGTTCAGATTCAACAGTAATCTGACCGCCATGACGCTCGATTATCTTTTTACACAGCGCAAGTCCTATTCCGGTACCTGGATATTTGTCACGCTCATGAAGTCTGTGAAAAATGACAAAGATTTTGGAATGAAACTCCTTTTCTATTCCAATACCGTTATCAGATATAGAAAATAACCAATGAGCATCCTTCCTCTCACATAGAATCTTTATGTGAGGATTTCTCTCACTGCGGAACTTTATTGAATTCTGAATGAAATTTTGAAACATTTGCCTTAATTCCATAGCGTTGCCTCTTACCCGAGGAAGTTCAGGTATTTCAATAAGCACACCTTCTTCTTTCAGAAGCATACCCAGATCTTGAGTAATATCCTGAAGGATCATGTTGAGATCCACGCTATCAAAACTTTGTATTTGAGCAGTTAAGCTGGAATATTTTAAAAGATCATTTATAAGCAAATGCATCCTTGAAGCGCCTTCCGTTATAAAACTCAGGTACATCCTTGCAGTCTCATCGAGACTCTTTTTATATTTAAGTGTAAGAAGTTGTGAATAATTCAGCATCATTCTCACAGGTTCCTGCAGATCGTGCGATGCTATACGGGCAAATTGCTCCAGGTCTTCATTTGAACGTCTCAGGTCAGTTAATGTCTTCTCCAGATTTTGCTGCGCCAGCTTTCTTTCGGTAATATCAGAAAAAAGTACTGCCACCCTGCCCTTTCCCGGACTAAAAATGAAATTTTCGTGATACTGATTAAGAAATGATTCATAGATTTCATGCCGAAGTGGTTGGCCTGTAATTGCGACTTGTGCATAGAGATATATTAGTTCATCGTTCAGATCGGGAATAATCTCCCTTGCAGTTCTGCCTATAAGGTCTTCACGTTTTAACCCGGTAATCTTTTCAGTGGCAGGGTTTAATTCAATATATCGGAAATCTACAGGTTTGCCTTCATCTGAATATATAATTTCTGTTAGAAAAAATCCTTCCTGCAGTGATGTAAATCATCCCCTGTACTTCTCTTCACTTTCTAAAATTGACTGTTCCAGGATTTTTTGCTCAGTAATATCATTACTGCTCCCGATATGGCCTATATATTCTCCATCAGATGAAAACCTCGGTTCACCATGTGAATGTATCCATCTCCACCCGCCGCCTGCATCCTTCACACGAGCTTCAGCTTTAAATGTTCTTCTCTCCTTTAGCGCAGTAAAATATTCATCTATATAATTCGTTGTATCATCCGGATGAATAAAAGGCACCCAGTTTTCATTTAAAAGCTTATCCATAGTAACACCGAAGAATTCCAGATAGGAATTATTCACAAACTGAACCCTGCCATTCCTGTCATTTACCCAGATTAGATAAGGACTGCTGTCAGCCATGATCCTGAACCGGTTCTCACTTTCCCTTACTGCTTCTTCTGCTTCCTTCTGGAATGTCAGATCCTGCGAAACTGAGAGTATACAATGTTTTCCATCAATCTCCAGAAATTCATTATTTAATAATATCGTACGCTTTTGCCCGTCTTTCCGTCTGATGTTTAATTCCCGATTCCTCAGAGGAATATTATTCTTTATTAAAGAAAGTATTTGCTCACTTTGATCCTTGTCGTAATATAGATTAACATCACCGGAAGTTTTACCTGCTATTTCTTCTTTTGTGTAACCGTACAGAAGTTCAAATGCGGTATTAACGTCAATAGTTTTAAAATCAGAAGCATCAGTTAAAGCCATTGCTACAGGTGAATACCTGAAGATCTTTTCGAATCTATCATCGGTTTTGGGTGTCATTGTAAGAAGGTAAGGAAAAAAAATGAAATTTCACAAACAGAACAAAGATCATTGATTGTGAAATTCTTCTGAATGCTTCTGAACACAACCTTGATACTGCTACTTTTTTAACGTACAATAATAATAAGTCACCTTCCTTATTTGCGGTTTTCATATCGATTTAGGTTTTATAATTCTTCAAGGAGACAAATATGCTTGACTTGTTTAAGAAACTGGCGGGACTTGATCGTTCGGAAAAGGAAATTCCTGTAGATATTCTTAGAGTACTAGTTGACCTTCAGACTTTGCGGTTTAATCCGGCCCCAAACAATAGAAGATCTATTGAAATCGCCCATACATGAGATCAATGATTCTGCATCATACATTATTTTCAAAAATTGTAAAATTTACCTTTACCCTTTTGCTTTCTATCAGGGAAATATTTGTCTCGGTCAGTACGTTGACAGGATAAGTCTCTCTAATATGAATCCTCAAACCGGAGAATCTTTTGACGCTGATGTTCCTAAAGAGTTACCGGAAGCATTTCTCGATCGAATTTCATTTTTGAAAGCTGCAAGATTGCTGGCTTTGGAAGATCAGACTAAAATAATGCGTGGAGATGAAGGATTTCCTGCAATGGAGCTAGATCTTGCATACTTAACTAAATTTTAATCACATAAAACTTTAGGCTGCTTTTTTTTGATTTTTGTTTTCAGTGCTTCATTAAGTTGAGATTCTTCCCTGCTATCAATTCACAAGATCATTATGATTCACAGTATACTCATATATTTTTCCATTGATATATATGTCGTCTTTATCCATTTCAATAAAAATGGATTTGTTGGAATAATATTTAACGTTGAGTTTGATCTCGGCCTTGTCAAATAACGGTGCTCCAATCCTGTATATTTCTGAAGCCGGTAAATCAGGATAAAAGCCCAGAGCTGAAAAAGCAAACCATGCAGAGGTCGTCCCACAATCATCATTGCCCGGCAATCCACCCGGACCCGTACCGAATTCCTTCTTCATAATTTCAGTTACCAGCTGCCTTGTTAAATGTTCTTTACCTTTTATATATGTAAAGAGATAAGGGTAAGCAAAGTCAGGTTCATTATTAATGGTGAACCATTTCTCTTTGAAAGCTCTTAACAGCTTGTCAGAAAATTTATCTTCACCTCCGAATATTTTTATAAGTCCTTGTATATCATGCGGAACAAACCATGTATAATTCCATGCATTTCCTTCCACGTAACCCGGTCCGCCTGAACCTGCCCAGTCACCCGATCCTTCTGTTATCAGTGAATCAAACGGCTCTATCCAGTTACCGCTTTTTAGCCGGGGTCTCACAAAGAGTGTTGTTGTATCAAAGACATTTTTATATAATAATGATCGATTTAACAAGGTATCATATACATCACCTCTGTTAAGCGCTTTTGCAAACTGCCCTATGGTCCAGTCTGATAAATTATATTCCAGCATTGTTGAAACCGGTCCCCAAACCCACCAATCCTCATTATGATCCTGTTCGAAAGGAATATATCCCCATTTTAAGATGTCATGATAGCCCGCTCTTACAGGGGGAGCTTTTTCATTTTGCTTCAGCATTACCGGTTTAAGCATTGCCTCAAGAGCAAGTTCTTTATCGAAGTCTCTAATACCTTTTATATAACTGTCGGCAATTACCGGTGCAGCGGGATCACCAACCATCATATAAGTTTCTGCACCTGCAAGTTCCCATTTAGGAAGGAAGCCGTTCTCCTTGTACATACCAAGCATGGAAGAGATCATTTCCTGCTGCTTTTCAGGATAAACAAGTGTCAGAAAAGGATGAAGTGTACGGTATGTATCCCATAAAGAAAATACAGTATATCGTTCACCTTCTGTTAATTTACCGGTGCCTGTTCTACCCATTAAAGGGTACTCTTTATTAACATCGCTGATTACATTTGGATGAATAAGCATATGATAAAGTGCAGTATAGAATTTAACCTTATCATCTTCATTCTTCCCTTCAACAATAATGCGCGAAAGGACTTCATTCCACTTATCTTCAGCTTTCCTGGCGGTTGCTTCAAAATTCCAAGCTGGTATCTCAGTCTCAAGATTTTCTCTTGCATTTGCGATGCTTACATACGAGATGCCGGTTTTTATAATCAGTTCCTCATCAACGTCGAAGCTAATTCTGCAGATTAAAGATGAATCAACTATTGATGCATAATTTCCTTTTATTTCCCGATCACCTGACTCGAGCTTAAATGATAATGCCTTTTCACTGAATATTATAGCATAATAAACTGTCTGCCTGTTCGTCTCACCGCAGAAACCGCCGCTGATACTCGTTCCCTCAATCTCAGTATCAGAAATTATATTTACCGATCCACCACCGGTAATGGCAAGTGTTGCAGCAGGATCAAGGAGTATATCTAATTTACCCGATTTATCCGGAATAAATCTGATCATGCCTGCACGGGTAGCTGCTGTTACTTCTGCTCTGATTTCAGAGTCATTCAAATAAACAGCGTAATAGCCTGGACTGGCGGTTTCCTTTGAGTATGTCTGTTTAAATTCAACTGCTCCGGGTTTAACTGCGGTTATTACAACATTGCCAAGGTCCGCACATCCGGTTCCGCTTAAATGGGTGTGGCCGAATCCATGGAAGTATTTCTCACCATGAATGTATCCGCTGGGTGCGCCCATTGCAGTATGCGGACTCACAGAAACCATACCCCAGGGCACAACTGCGCCGGGAAAAGTATTACCACCATTAGTAGTTCCGATGAATGGGTTAACGTATTTTGTCTGCGCCTGGAGAAAAGAGGTTAGTAATAAAAACAAGAGTAATCGTTTCATGGCAAATCAGCTAAATGTTGATGTAAAATAAGAAATATTAAGATAATGCCAAAAATAATTGAGGTTGAAATAGAAGCGGAATATAAGGACAAAAAAAAAGCTGCCATCTCTGACAACTTTTTTATAGTGACCCCAACGGGATTCGAACCCATATTACCGCCGTGAAAGGGCGGTGTCCTAACCATTAGACGATGGGGCCATCATTTCAAAATTTCTTTTTTGGGTGAGCGATGGGACTTGAACCCACGACCCCCAGGGCCACAACCTGGTGCTCTAACCAACTGAGCTACGCTCACCGTGAATCAGTACGCCCGAGTGGACTCGAACCACTAACCCTCAGCTTAGAAGGCTGATGCTCTATCCAATTGAGCTACGGGCGCAGCTAAATGAACATCATGTTAAGAACAATTTAATCTAAATATTTAGTAAATAATATCCAAAATATTCAGATTTTGTGGTCGGGGCGGCAGGATTCGAACCTGCGACCTCCTGCTCCCAAAGCAGGCGCGATGAACCGGGCTACGCTACGCCCCGATAACACACAAAATGATACGAACGGCTCTTAAAAAATTAGAGTTATAAAAATATAACTATTCCCTCTATTAATCAAATAAAATTTCAAAAATCTTTCTTCTTTTTCGGTGCACCCTCAAAAGAGCCATAAGAATACGGAGAGAGTGAATGAATTCCGTTTATCGCCTGTAAAGAAAATGAGGCAACCTCAGAATGTCACAATCATTCTTTTGTGACCGCCTGCAGACTGAAGCCTACGTTACAAAGAGAAGCCGTAATGCAGTGCAGCGCAGATTTTAGTATGATGAACACCTCTTCTGATGCACGTGGTGGAGGTGACTTGGATTTGTAATGCATTCTGACACTGCAGTTAAAAGGAGTCCGGGTGATCTTTTTCTGAAAAATTTTCATTAGAATCACCCGGAAAATTATATTATTTCAACAAAAGCATTTGTTTGGAATCTGAGTAATTGCCTGCTGAGATTTTATAGAAATAAATACCATTTGCTAAAGAGGATCCGTCAAAATCTATAGAATGATTCCCTTTGGGCAGAACCTCATTTATTAATGTTCCTATCTCCTGCCCCAGTAAATTATAGATTTTCATAGAAACAATTGTATTCTCTTCCGGAATGGAGAAGTCAATTCTGGTGACCGGATTGAACGGATTAGGATAATTCTGGCCCAGGCGGAATTCCCCAACAGAAGAAGTTTGAAGTGCAGTAACACTTTTGGAATCAGGATATGAACCTACATAGTAAGCTCTCATCATTTCGTGATCCTCATGAGAAAGAATATGGCAATGCCATACGTATCTTCCGGGACGATTAAAGTTTGCAATGAGTCTCGCTACTTCTCCGGGAAAAACTATATAGGTATCTTTCCATCCTGCTTCATAATCAGCCGGAGGTTTTGGTTTTCCCATCAATTTTATTGAACCTGGAATAAACTCAAAGCCCAGTGACTGAGATCCATCATGCGCAGTCATGGGAAATTTATAACTCATATCTGCTCTGAATTTCTGTCTGTTAAGGATCTGAAAACTTACTAAATGTAAATGTATGGGATGAGCATCTGCAGTACCATTATATACTTCCCAAATCTCTGTATCATTGAGCATTGGATTCTCAGTTATAGGGAAATGCATCTCATCCCATAATAATGATCCGTTTACGGAATTACCCTCAACATCTGTTGTAGGTTCTGCAACGCCTAACATAGGCTGTAATCTTCCAAACTGATCAATACCTTCAAACAATGCAAGTTTTCTGGTTCTTACTGCATTATCCAAAGGAACAACTTCAGTGAGGTTGGCAGGTAATATGTTATTTGTATTATTTGAAACATTAGTTCCAACATGGAATGCCATTATACTTCCCGTACACCTGGGATCTACGGTTCCGCCTTTAAGAAAAGGACTCCGTGCATTATTCCGCAGAATGAGTTTTTGTCCCTCAAAACCTCTGAAATCAATCAGCACATCATAACGTTCCCCTGGTCCAAATGTTAACTTATCAACCGGTACCGGAGAATTTAAGAGTGCATTATCGGTACCAATAACATAAATCTTCGGACCTCCGGCAATCCACATATTATAAAATCTGGAATCAGATCCATTTAGAAACCTTAACCTGTATAATCTTGGTTCAACATTCAAAACCGGCCAACTCACGCCATTCACAATTATAAAGTCCCCAAAAAATTCCGGTAAGGCGCTGGGATCAGGCGGAGCCGGATACTGCTCACCGGTTAACGGGTTAGTAAGGGTTAATTCCATCGGTGTTGTTGGATAGAAAAGCTGACCGTCTTCAGTGAACATTCTATCCTGAATAACTATTGGTACCTCATATGGATATGATGGTAACCCCAGGGGATTATCCTCTTCCCCGGTATCCATGTTATCCCTGATAATATAAAATCCTGCCAGTCCCGCATAAACATTAAGTCTGGTAATCCCGAGTCCATGATCGTGATACCACATTGTACCGGCTGGCTGTGTATTAGCATAATGATATGGTTCACCGAGATCTAATCTTCTGCCTTCATTAAATTCAGGGCCGCGGTAAGTATAACCGGGAGTAAACCATTTTTCGGGCAGACCATCACTTTCGGATTCAGTGTTACCTCCGTGTAAATGTGGAACGACTGGTACACCTGTGACCGATAATTGTTGGGCAGTCATGCCTGGCACCGGTTCTGCCCAGTGAAGTGTAACATCCACCGGTAAAAGATGACCAGTTGGAGAATAAGGTAAATTGTTGCTCCATAAAACTTTTGTCTCAACACCGCTTTCAATCACAAATGTCCTCCCTGGAAATGTGGGTCCCTGGGCGGGATCAGCGGAATTACCATATCCATAAACTTTAGTTAAAGGAAATCCCTCACCCAGGATATTCCATTCAGTCTGATACATTCCAATTTTATACTCGTTGGGAGCTGATTCTGAAAAGATAAATGAAGGTGTGAGTGGATTGGGTAGTTGTGTTATAAATTTTGGATGTGAAACAGGATCTAATAAAGATTGAGAAAAGGTATTTAATGTAAGTACAAAGAAAAGTAATAATGTCGAAAAAAATGCATGTATATGGTGATACCTGAAAAACATATGCCCTCCTAATTAAATGGATATAAAGTATTTTTTATCCTGTAATGAAGTAGGGTCTAAAATATTATAAATAGGTAAAGTGTCAAGGGACAAAAATCGGGTTAAAAATTCGGACCACGTTATAAGAATAAAAAGAGAATTGGGTTACGAAGTATTTAATATAGTAATTTCTTAAATTTGTATAAAAAAATGATAGATGATTTCAATATTCGTTGCTAACAGATTCACTGCTTCCAGAAAGGCATCACGATTCATTTCACTGATTTCTTTTATTTCTATAGCAGGTATTGCTATTGGAGTAGCCACCCTGATCATTGCACTTACTGTACTCAGCGGATTTGAAAAAACCATCGCAGATAAGATCGTTCAGTTTAATTCACATATTCAGATAACCGCATTCAGTAACCATACTCTTCCGGATTACCGAAATGTGCGTCCCGTTCTTCTAAAAAAGCTTAAGCCTCATGCGGAAGGGATATCCCCCTTTATTGCCCAGCTGGCTATTATAAAATCACGCAGATATACTGATGGTATTACCATTAAAGGAATCGAACCGGAATTCGATGTTTCGAACGTGGCAGATTATATAATAGCAGGTAAAAATGATATCAGCTATAAAGATCAGCTGCCGAATATACTGGTTGGACAAAAACTCGCACAAAAACTATTTGTGAACGCCGGAGATAAAGTTACATTATTTACTTTAACCAATAACCAGGAGCCTTCTATTGAAAATCCTCCCGGTATAAAGCAATTCATTGTTGCCGGGATCTTTGAGAGCGGAATGGCTGAGTACGATGATGACTATGCCTACATTAATCTGAGAAATGCACAGCAGCTGCTTGGAGTTGATAGAAAGATCAACGGCTATGACATCAAAGTAAATGATATTTCAAAGATAGACAGTCTGGCTGCCAATCTAAACGATTTCCTCACTTATCCTTATTACGTCAGGACCATATATAAAATTTATCAGAATATATTTACATGGATAGATCTGCAGAAACGGCTGATACCTATTTCGCTGATCCTTATAGTTGTTGTAGCTGTATTTAATATTATCGGTACGCTGCTTATGATTGTGCTTGAAAGGACTAACGCGATCGGTATCCTCAAATCCCTCGGCGCAAACCGAAAACAGATTGTATCCATTTTTCTTCTTCAGGGAGTATATATTTCATTGATAGGAATTGTTCTGGGCAATATCATAGCATATATACTCAGCAAACTTCAGCAGGAATATAATATAATCTCTATACCCGAGACTGTTTATTATATGTCAAAAGCTCCCATACAAATTGATCTGCAGAATTATCTGCTTATATCCGCAGCAACACTCCTTTTGTCGTTATTAGCTGCTTTTATTCCGAGCTATATTGCTTCGAGAATCAACCCTGTACAAACAATAAGATTTAACTGATGAATCTCGAATTATTCATAGCGAAAAGATATCTGAAATCGAAACATAAGTTGAATTTTATTACTATAATTTCAATAATCTCAACTATCGGTATTACTCTTGGAGTTGCTGCACTCATTACTGTGCTTTCAGTGTTCAACGGATTCAGCGGACTCGTAACTTCGATCCTTATTAATTTCGATCCTCACATCAGGATCACCGCTGTGAGTGATGAGGGATTTAAGAACATCGCTAAAATCAAAGATGTACTAAACAATAATGAACATATCAAATCCTACTTTCCTTACGTGGAAGGTAAAACAATTATCAAGCGTGATGAAATAATTCAAATAGCAGATCTGAAGGGAATGGGAGCTTATGGTGCGCAGGAAAACTGGGGTGTTAAATCGAATATCAAACTTGGAAGTTATCTTTCACCTGAAGATAATGAAAATGAAATTATAATAGGTTTGAACCTTGCCGGTGAACTTCAGAGCATTGTCGGTGATACCATCGTTATGACTTCATTCAATAATCTTAGCCGCTCCGCGCTTAACCTTACCATGCCTGAAACAAGAAGATTTGTAATCAAAGGAATTTTTGAATCGAACAATAATGATTATGATTATAATTATGTATTCACTGCTATGAATACTGCAGCGGAACTTCTTGGAATTACTGATTCTGTTCAGGGCTATGAAATACGTCTTGATGATATTAAGAATTCCAATGATGTAAAAGACGCTATATTAGCGCAGATCGGTAATAAAGATTATGCTGTTAATACATGGTACGATCTTCACAGCGATCTCTATTCAATGATGCAGATAGAACGCTGGGCTGCATACATTATTTTAAGTCTAATCATCGCTGTAGCTACTTTTAATGTGCTCGGTTCTTTATCAATGTCTGTTATTGAGAAGAAAAAGGATATCGGCGTTCTGCGCTCAATGGGTGCAAAGGATAAATCGATACTAAGGATATTCATGTTTGAAGGATTACTCATCGGAATAATAGGTACTATAGCGGGGAGCATGATAGGACTTTCGATTACCCTGCTGCAGCTTCATTATAAGTTATATCCACTTGATCCTACTAAATACATTATTGATGCCCTTCCTGTTGAAATAAGAGTAAGTGATTTTCTCGCAGTAGCGGGAATGTCGCTGTTTCTTTCTTTCCTTGCTTCATTTTATCCGGCAAAAAAGGCAACAAAGGTATCAGTTATTGAATCAATCAAATGGGAATAAAAGGAAATGCAGATGAATGAGATTATTCTTCGCGCCGAGAATATTTATAAGTCCTACGAGAATCTTCAGAAAAAGAAGCTTGAGATAGTAAAAGGCATTTCTCTGCAGATAGTAAGAAACAATATTACAGTAATTGTTGGTGCTTCCGGTGCAGGTAAAAGCACTCTGCTGCATATACTAAGTGCATTGGACAGACCCGATGCGGGAGGGGTATTCATTGATGATCAGGATATATTTAAGCAGTCGGATGACAAACTGGCAGCTTTCAGAAATAAGCACATTGGATTTGTGTTTCAGTTCCATCATCTGCTTCCTGAATTTACTGCCGCTGAGAATGTGGCCATCCCTCTGATGATCGATAATGTACGATTAAAACCGGCACTTAAGAGAAGCGAAGAATTATTAAGATCAGTCGGACTTGAAGATCGTGTGCATCATAAACCTGCGGAGTTATCGGGAGGCGAACAGCAGCGGGTAGCTGTTGCAAGAGCACTTATCAATGATCCAGAAATCATTTTTGCGGATGAACCCACAGGCAACCTGGATTCGTTTAATAGTGAGATACTGCATAGTTTGTTCATTAAACTTCGTGATGAATATAAGAAGACTTTTGTTATTGTAACACATAATCCTGAGCTGATGAAGATAGCAGATAATGTGTTTGAGATGAAGGATGGAGTGCTGAAGGAGTGAAAGCTATAGAACACAGCCTGCCCGGAGGGCGGAAGGCGGAGGTCAGAAGTCGGACGCAGATTTCGCCGAGTAGGTCGAAGGGGATTTCACCCTTCGACCGCTCACAGAACCGTACGTGACAGTCTCCCGTCATACGGCTCGTGTTATTCTTCAAGTTTCAGCAATAACCTTTTTGCCAGTGATAAAACA
>Ga0196971_1000254_pt1 | contig 49609 bp, 43 predicted proteins | sample S1v_1013CmetaG_FD_148660 | JGI IMG/M metagenome (GOLD analysis project Ga0196971, IMG submission 148660) | Soil microbial communities from Anza Borrego desert, Southern California, United States - S1+v_10-13C | ecosystem: Environmental > Terrestrial > Soil > Desert | place: USA: California... | reverse complement strand
GAGTTCCAGAATATCCTCGCGTCTCAGCTCATTCTGCCGGTGCTTCATGATGTTCGTCTCCTTGCGTTGGAAGTAGGAAATGCTGGGGGGAAATCGTCTCGTACGATGGCATCCGTAAAGCTTTAGTTCCGCTGCATTGCACAATTTCTGATCAGTATCCGAAATCGTGTCAAAGTGGTAACATCCGCCAACCTGTGGTCTGTTCCCCAGTCATTTTCCTGTCCGGCGGCAGGTATTTCTTCCACCATGAAAAAAGCATCGGTTCGGCGAGTGAAAGAAACGGATTCCATGCGGCGCCTGCTCGACACGGCGTCGCTGCTTGTCTGGCAATCCGATGCCGCCGGCCGCTGCATCTACTTGAACCCCATGGCCAGGCAGGCTTTGCCGGCCGGGGAGGAGCCCAGGCTCGACGAACGCTTCGGGCTGCTCCATCCGGAAGATGCACCGCGGGTAATTCAGGAGATCGGCGAGGCGCGGCAGCGCGCAAGCGAATACCGAATCGCGTACCGCATTTGCCGCAGTGACGGCAGCGAGCGCTGGATGGAGGAAACCGCTGCTCCCAGGCTCGGGCCGGATGGACGTCTGCTCGGCTACATGGGAACCCTGGTCGACGTATCGGCGAGCCATGAAGTGCTCGTCCGGCTGGCCCGCAGCGAAGCCGAGCACCGGCTGCTCACCGAGAATGCGCGCGACCTTATCTCGTACTGCGATGCGAACGGCGTGTATGTATACGTGTCGCCCTCGCACAGGGACACGCTGGGCTACGAACCGCATGAACTCGTCGGTACCCGCCTGTACGACTATATCCACCCGGACGACGCGCTGCCGCGCGGGCCGGGGATAAAGGGCTGGCGTCCCGGCCTGGTCAACATCCGCTTCCGTCACAAGAACGGGCAGTGGGTCCCGGTTGCCGCGAGCATGCGCAACGTGCGCGACCCGTACAGCGGCGCGAAGCTGGGCACCGTGGCGCTGGCCCGCGACGTGACCGGACAACTGGAAGCGGAGCGCGAACTGTCCCGGCGGGCGGAGCGCTTTCGCAGCCTGACTTCGCTGTCGTCGGACTGGTATTGGGAGACCGATGCGACGCTGCGCTTCAGCTTTTTCTCTGAAGGCATCTACCAGCGGCTGGGCTTGCGCGCCGGGCAACTGCTCGGCACCGGTTTCGGGGAGCACGTGGCCGATCCGAAAGCGCCGGGCTTTCTTGCCTGTGCCGATTGCATCACGTCGCGCCGGCCCTTCCACGACCTGATCTATCCCATCTGGTCGCTGAACGAACCGGGCGTGGTGCGTTTCCTGCGTATCTCGGGCGAACCGTTCAGCGAGAATGGCGTGTTCTGCGGCTACCGCGGCGTCAGCCGCGACGTCACGCATGAGGTCAGGACGGCGAATGCGCTTGAAATCCTTGCCACCCGCGACACCCTGACGGAACTGCCGAACCGCGCGCTGTTGCAGCAGCGCCTGAAGCAGCGTCTGGAAGAGCGCGCGGCGGACGAAGTGCTCGCCGTGTTTTTCATCGACCTCGACAATTTCAAGGAGGTCAACGATTCGCTCGGACATGCGGCGGGCGATTCGCTGCTCAAGGACATCGCGCGCACGCTGCGGCGCTGCGTGCGCCCGGACGACACCGTCGCCCGCCTCGGCGGCGACGAATTCGTGGTGCTCGCGGAGTGCCGGGCCGGCGAACTGCCCGCGGTAAGCCTGGCGGAAATCCTGTGCGCGGCGCTCGACCAGCCCTTCATGATCGAAGGCCATGAAGTCAAGGTCTGCGCGTCGATCGGCATCAGCATGTATCCGCAGGATGGCGACAGCAGCGAGGCGCTGCTGCAGAACGCGGACACCGCGTTGTACCGCGCCAAGGCGGCCGGCGGCAACAGCTTCCGCTTCTACACGCCGGAAATGGGGGCCGCGTCGCGCACCCGGATGTTGCGCCAGGCAGCGCTGTGCCATGCGCTCGAACGAAACGAATTCACCGTCTACTACCAGCCACGCGTGGACCTGCGCACGCACCAGGTTGCCGGCGTCGAAGCGCTGCTGCGCTGGACGCATCCGCAGCTCGGTCCGGTGTCGCCCGCAGATTTCATTCCGCTGGCCGAGGAAAGCGGCATGATCGACGAGATCACCGACTGGGTGCTGCAGCGCGCCACCCGGCAGGTACAGGTCTGGAGCCGGCGCTTCGGGCGGCCGTTCATTGTTTCCGTCAACCTGTCGGCGCGCCAGCTGCGCAACAGGAAGATCCTCGGTTCCGTCGCCCGCGCGCTGGCCCGCAGCGGACTGGGGCCGGCGCAACTGGAACTGGAGCTGACCGAGTCGGCGCTGATGGAAGACACGGAAACCGCGGCCCGGCTGCTGAAGGAACTCAAATCGTTCGGGCTGCGCCTGTCGGTGGACGATTTCGGCACCGGCTACTCGTCGCTCGCCTACCTGCGGCGCTTTCCCTTCGACAGCCTGAAACTGGACCGCTCTTTCCTGCTGCGGAACCAGGCCGACGAGGTCAGCCCGTGGAAGCTCGCCGAAGCCATCATCAACCTCGCGCACACGCTGGACCTGTCCGTGGTCGCGGAAGGCGTCGAATGCGAGGAGCATCTCGCCTTCCTGCGCACCACCGCCTGCGATGAGATCCAGGGGGCATGCATCAGCGAGCCGCTGCCGGCAGCGCGGCTGGAAAAACTGCTGCATGAGGCGTTCGCAACCGACGCCTGGGACAAGGAAGCCGGATAGCCGGAGGCGTGGCGGCCGCGGCGTCCGTTTGTCCCACCCACCCTACACCTTCATCTGGATGAGCTTCTAGTAGATCATCCAGATGATTTTGATGACTGGAGGACCGTAGGGTGGGTTGAGCAACGCGAAACCCACCATGTGCCTCGATGGGCGTAGCCAAAACGGTGGGTTTCGCCTGCGGCTCTACCCACCCTACGATCCTGCCAGATTCATCTGGATGATCTACTAGCCGAAGAACCAGTAGCAGACGAGAATGGACGCGAGCACCCCGGCCGCGTCTGCCACCAGCGCGCATCCCACCGCATGGCGTGCGCGCTGGATGCCGACGGCGCCGAAATACACCGCCAGCACGTAGAACGTCGTTTCCGTGCTGCCCTGCACGGTAGCGGCAACCAGCGCCGGGAAGCTGTCGACACCGGTGGTCTTCATCAGTTCGATCAGCAGGGCGCGCGCGGCGCTGCCGGAAAACGGCTTGACCAGCGCGGTCGGCAGCGCGTCGACGAAGCGCGTATCCCAGCCCACGAACTCCACCAGGTGGCGCAGTCCGCCCAGCGCCGCGTCCAGCGCGCCGGATGCGCGCAGCACGCCGACGGCGCACAGCATCGCCACCAGGTAGGGCAACAGGTTCTTCGCGACCTCGAACCCTTCCTTCGCGCCCTCGACGAAATTCTCGTAGACCGGCACGCGCCGCCATGCCCCGGCCAGCAGGAACAGCAGGATCAGGCAGAACAGCACGAGGTTGCCGAGCAGGGAAGAGAAGGCCGACAGCGCTGCCGCGGTCATGCCGGCCAGCAGCGCGATGAATCCGCCCAGCAGCAGCGCGGCGCCGCCCAGCCATGCCATCACCACCGGGTCGAGGATCTTGAGCCGCTGCATGGCGGCCACCGCCAGGAATCCGGCCAGCGTCGAGGCGCTGGTTGCCAGCAGGATGGGAAGGAATACCAGGGTCGGATCGGCGGCGCCCTGTTGCAGGCGATACATGAAGATCGACACCGGCAGCAGCGTCAGCGAGGAGGCGTTGAGCACCAGGAACAGGATTTGCGCATTGCTGGCCGCACCCGGCGTCGGATTCAGTTCCTGCAGCGCGCGCATCGCCTTCAATCCAATCGGGGTCGCGGCATTATCGAGGCCGAGCGCGTTGGCCGTGAAATTCAGCGTGATCAGTCCCAGCGCCGGGTGCCCGGACGGCACTTCCGGCATCAGCCGGCGAAACAGCGGCGACAGCAGGCGCGCCAGCATTTCCACCAGTCCGGCCTTCTCGGCGATGCGCAGGAAGCCGAGCCACAGCGTCAGCGTGCCGAACAGCAGGATCATGACTTCCACCGACAGTTTCGCCATCGCAAAAAGGCTTTCCACCATCGCAGCGAATATGCCGGCATCGCCGCCCGCCAGCCAGCGCCCGAATGCGCTTGCGGCGGCGACAACGAAGAAGCCGAGCCAGAGGCCGTTCAGCATGGTCAGCCCCGGCTCGCGCCGCGGGGTGTAGCGCAAAGGAAATTCCGATGGAAGGTAAGGGACAGCGTCATGGTCAGGCGATCCTGGGGGAACGGCTCACGTAAAATAGGCCAAGGCGTTGCATGTTAACATCGACGTTATCGCTGCGGCGTGCGCCGTGGCATCTTTTTCCTCGTATTGCAGAAGACAATCGTGACAACTTCACAAGAGCTGCTCTCCCGACTGGCCACGCCGGCCATCGTTCTCGACCGCCAGCGCCTGCTTTCCAATTGCGCCCGCATGGCGGAGCGCGCGCGCAGCGCCGGGGTCAGGCTTCGGCCGCACCTGAAGACCGCCAAGTGCGCCGAGGTGGCGCGCCTGGCTACGTCCGGACAGTCCGGCGGCATCACGGTGTCGACGCTGGCCGAGCTGAATTATTTTTTCGAGGCCGGCTTCCGCGACCTGACCTATGCGGTCGGTATCGTTGCCGCCAAGATGGACGCGATCGAATCCCTGATCCGGCGCGGCGCGCAGGTGCGCATCCTGCTCGACTCGGTGCAGGCGGTCGCCGATCTGGCGGCCCGAGGCAGCGCGCTCGAGGTGCCGGTGCTGATCGAAATCGATTGCGGCGGCCGCCGTGCCGGCGTTGCTGCCGACGGGGACGCGCTGCTGGCGATCGCGCGCCATATCGAAGAGGCGCCCGGACTGGTCCTGGACGGCGTCCTGACGCATGCCGGCCAGGCCTACCATGCCGCCAGCGCCGCCGTGCGCAGCGAGATCGCGCGCGCGGAGCGCGATGCGGCGGTGTGCGCGGCGCGCCGGTTGCGGGATGCGGGGTACGCATGCCACACCGTCAGCATCGGTTCCACGCCCACCGCACTAACCGACATTCCGTTAACTGGCGTAACGGAGATTCGGCCAGGTGTGTATATGTTCATGGACCTCGCGCAGGCCGGGCTCGGCGTGTGCAGGCCGGAGGATATCGCCGTCAGCGTGCTGGCGACCGTGATCGGGCACCACCGCGAGGCCGGCCACCTGCTGGTCGATGCCGGCGCGCTCGCGCTGTCGAAGGACACCAGCGCCGGCGAGTTTGCGCCGGCAACCGGCTTCGGCGCCGTGTGCGACATCGACGGCCGGCCGGTTCCCGGGCTGCATGTCGCCGACGTCCACCAGGAACACGGATTCGTACGCAGCAGCGGCGGCCCCGTTCCCTTCGACCGTTTCCCGGTCGGCTCCCGGGTGCGCATCCTTCCCAATCATGCCTGCATGACGGTCGCGCCTTACCCGCAGTACGAGGTCATCGATACCGACGCCGGAACGCTGTCGCACTGGACCAAGACATATGGCTGGTAAGCGGATTCTGGTGATCGAGGACGACAGCGCGAACCTGCGGCTGATGCTGTTGCTGTTGAATGCGGCCGGACATAGGGCGAGCGGCGCCGCGAACGGCGAGTCGGGGCTGGCCGCGATGCGGCAGGACCTGCCTGACCTGGTGCTGTGCGACGGCTGCCTGCCCGACATTGACGGTTTCGAAGTCATCGGGCGCGTGCGGGCAGACGCCGGCCTGGCGCGCGTGCCGGTGATTGCGGTGACGGGCCTGGCGCGGTCAGGGGAAACAGACCGGTTGCTGGCTGCCGGATTCGACGGCTGCATCGGCAAACCGTTCGATATCAAGACTTTCGCAGCCGATGTGGGGCGCTTCCTCGAGCGGTAGGCGACCTGCGGTGTCGGCCGGTGCGGCAGGTCGGCGCCCGTTACGCGGCGACCACCCTCATTTGACCTTCGCGGTGTCGCCGGCGCCGAGGTCCAGCCGCCGGTTCTCGCGCACCATGCGCTCGAAGTCCGCCGGCGGGACCGGCGGGCTGAACAGGTAGCCCTGCAACTGGTCGCACCCGAGATCGCGCAGGAAGGCCATCTGTTCCGGCGTCTCGACGCCTTCGGCGACGATTTCCTGGCGCAGCTGCTGGCCCATCGTTACGATCGCGCGCGCGATCGCGCAATCGTTCTCCTCGTGCGGCAGGCCGATCACGAAGGCGCGGTCGATCTTGAGCGTGCTGATCGGGAATTTCTTCAGGTAGGCCAGGCTGGAATAGCCGGTGCCGAAATCGTCGAGCGCGAGCGCGAGCCCGCGCGCGGCGAGATCGTTCATGATCGGAATCACCGCTTCCGGCCCGCGCACCAGCAGCGTTTCGGTGATCTCCAGCTTGAGGCGATCGGGCGCCACCCGGTGCCGCTCGAGCACGTCCTGGATATGGTCGGGCAGGTGGCGGTCGAACTGGCGCGAGGACAGGTTGACCGCGACCGGCGGCACCTCGATGCCCGCATCCTGCCACTGCCGGATCTGACGGCAGGCTTCTTCCAGCACCCAGGTTCCCAGTTCCAGGATCAGGCCGGTTTCCTCGGCCACCGGGATGAAGATGCCCGGCGATACCATGCCGCGTTCCGGATGCTTCCAGCGCAGCAGCCCTTCCGCGCCGACGATGCGTCCGCTGCGCAGGCTGACCTTGGGCTGGTAGTGCAGAAGCAGCTGATCGCCGGCGAGCGCCCGGCGCAGCTCGCTCTCGAACCACAGGTGTTCCTTTGCCCGCTGGTTCATTTCGGGGCTGTAGAACATGTAGCCGTTTTCGCCGTTGTCGTGTACCCGGGTGCGGGCGGCATCGGCAAAGCGCAGCAGCGCCGCCGTCTCCATGCTGTCTTCCGGGTAGACCGATATGCCGACCGAGGCGCCGATGCGCAGGTGGTGGTTGTCGATCTCGAACGGATCGTCGAGCGTGGCCAGCATCTTGTTGGCGACGATGCCCGCGTGTTCGCGCTTCTGGATGTCGAGCAGCGCGACGGCGAACTTGTCGCCGTCGATGCGCGCCAGCACGTCGCCGTCGCGCAGCACCTGGCGGAAACGCCCGCTGATCTCGCACAGCAGCGCGTCGCCGACTTCCGGGCCGAGCGTGTCGTAGATCGAATGGAAGCGCTGCAGCTCGACCACCAGCAGCGCGCCGTGCGACTTGCTGCGCCGCGCGGCGGTCAGCGCCTGGCCGACCAGCTGGTGCAAAAGCGCGCGGTTGGGCAGGCCGGTCAGCGTGTCGTAGTTGGCCAGCCGCTGCATGCGCGCCTCGGCTTCCTTGTAGACGCTGATATCGGAAAAGATGGAGAACGCATGTGTGGTCTCGCCCTTGTCGTTGCGCACCACGCTGATCGTCACCGATTGCGGAAACACCTCGCCGTTCTTGCGCCGCCCCATGATTTCGCCGTGCCAGGGTCCGCCGCCTTTCATCGCGCCGCGCACCTGCGCGCGGAAGTCGGCGCTATGCTTGCCCGAGCGCAGCAGGTCCGGCGTCTGGCCGATTGCCTCCGCCGCCGAGTAGCCGGTGATGCGGGTGAACGCGGTATTGACCGAGACGATCCGTTCCTCGGCGTCGGTAATCAGGATGCCCTGGTCGCTGTCTTCGATGATACGCGCGTGCAGCCGCAGCTTGTCCTGGTACGACAGGCGCTCGGTGATTTCCGACATGCGCGCAACCATGCCGGCCGGGTTGCCGGCTTCATCGGTAGTCATCGTCAGCGCCAGGCTGGCCCAGAAGATCTCGCCCGATTTCTTGCGTCGCCTGACTTCCATCAGGGAATCGCCCTGCTCGAGGAAGAGTTCGGCGACTTCCTGGTCCTCGTCTGCATACAGGAACAGCACATGCTGGCCGATCGCTTCCGCAGCGGTGTAGCCGAACAGGCGTTCGGCGCCCTCGTTCCAGCCTGTCACATAGCCGGCCAGGTCCATCGTGATCACCGGTTCCGCCGGCTTTGCCGCCTCGCCGTCTTCCGTACCCCGCAGTGCGGCGAGCGCGGCTTCCAGGGCGCTCAACGCCTGCAGCTGCGCCGCGCCATCGAGGTCGCGCGCGTTGCGGCAGAGCGCAATGCAGCGGTCGATGGCACTTTTGTCAGGCATGTGCGCCCCCGCCGCTTTCGCGCACGACGTCCAGCATCCAGAGATGCGCCTGCACGATAAGAAGATTGAAATCCGTGTGCGCAACCGGGACCGCGGCCAGGCCGGCCGCAAGCACGTCGAGCTCGGATCGCTCGGCCGCTTCCACCAGGGTCAGCAGGCGGCCGACGTCGCCTTCATGCCGAAGCAGCGCGCCCATCAGGTGATCGCTGATCTTCAGCGGCCGCAGCACTTCCTCGAGCGGCATGCCGAACAGGATGCCGAGCAGGGAGAACATGCCGGCCATGAAGGCGGTTTCCTGTCCGGACTTGTCCAGGCCGGTCTCCCTGGCCAGCAGCTCCATCAGCCGTGCCCGCACCGCCACGCGCGCCAGAAGCATCGGCGAGCGCTCGTCGCCGGAACGCGCCGAAAACAGCATCAGGTTGAGCCAGCGGCGCAGCTGCGCGCGTCCGAGGATGAGGATCGCCTGCGCGAAGCTCGTGATCTGCCGGCTCATTCCCATGCCGAGCGAGTTGACCAGTCGCAGCAGGTGATAGGAAAGCGCGGGATCGCGGCGCAGCACCGCTTCGATTTCATGGGTGTCGGCGTCCGCCGACACCAGCTGCACCAGTTGCAGCGCCAGCGCACGGGATGCCGCCTGGCCGCGGCCGGGCTTGGCCGGCGGCGCCAGATACCAGCGGCCGGCGAGCCACCGGACTTGCGGCGGCAACCCCGGGGCGCACGCTGCGTCGGCATGCAATATCACTTCCGGCTCGACGAGGGTACAGCCGGCGGCGGCGAGGGCAGAAGCCATTTCGGCCGCCAGCCCGGGGCGGTAAGCCAGGCAAGGAAAGCGCTGCGCCAACTGCACGAAGTCTTCCTGCTCCAGCAGGGGCTGCAGCAGTCCGGGCGCGCCGTCGCCGATGCCGAGAAGCAGAGCGGCGGGTTTCCGGTTTTTATCGGCAAGCAGATCGACGGAAAGAAGCGGTACAGCGGGCATAGGCAGTCGAGCTCTGTGGAGTTGGAGAACATGTTACTCCAACGATCCGATATTGTTGATTACCGGAAAGAACTAGACGGAAAGTCTGGTGGCGGAAGCCAGGCTCGCGGACAGGAAGGCAAGGCGCGCGCCTCAAGCAAGCGTCGAGGCTATTTGCGGACCGGGGTCAAATGTGGAGAGTTGAGCCGGAGCCCCGTATTTCATCTTTGAATCAGGGGCCGGAGGGCGGGGGACCGGCGGCCGGGACGGGACGCCGGCCGGGGATGAAGCGCAGGGGGATTCAGCGGAAGGGAACGCACTTGGATTTGCGGATCGCGGTCTTGCGGGCTTCGACCACCTCACGCAATGCCGCCGCCAGCATTTCCTGCCGCCGGGTCGGCGGGATCATGTGGGCCGTGACGCTATACGCGCGGACGGCCCGCTCAAGGTTACGCAAGGCGCGCAATTCTTCGCTGTGTTGCTCGTCTAGCATCATGGATTTTTTCTTCCTGTTCAAAAGCTGCTCGGTATTCCCTAGACCGGGATTTCGCGCGCTTGTTCCCTGGAGGAAAAATTTCTTATGGAAAAAGAAGCACGAGAGCGCCTGGCTGCAGGAAAGCACGGGCGTTCGATTTTTAGTGGAAAGCCTCTAAACATAGTGAAGATCGAATAAAACGGCATGTTTATAATTGGTTGCTAAAGTTGCACCGGGGAAATAGGATTCGATTCCAGGCCGGATGCCGGCGCGTACAGGAACCGGGCTGCAAGCCGGGGCGCGTTAGCGGCAGCCGCGAGAAAAGCAGGGTGGGTATGGATATTCCAGTAACGGCCTCGCAGTCCAAAGTCTTTCCGCTCAATCTCGGCAGCGAGATGGGGCACGCATGCTTTCGCCTTACCGGCACGGTTGCCTTTTGCGTCTACCTCGCGCTGGCGTACTTTTCAGGTCATCTCGGCTCGCTGAACAATGCGGTGGTCGGCGTCTCGGCCTACCTCGCGTTCTCGGCGATCTGGATCGCGGTGGTCGGCCTGTCGCTGCTGACTTTCCGTACCCGCCGCATGCTATCCATCGTGCTCGACCAGGTGGTTTTTGCCTTTGCGATCTACCATGCCGGCGATGCCGCCGCGTCGGTGATCTGGGCATCGGTAGTGATGGCGATCGGCAACGGCCTGCGCAACGGGACGGGTTACGCCCGCCTGTCGTCGGTGCTGGGCGGGGTCTCGGTCGGCATTGCGTTGTCGCTGTCGCCGTACTGGCATACAAGCAAGTTCGTGATCGAGGGCATCGTGCTGTCGATCCTCGTGCTGCCCGCGTACACCCAGATGCTGTCGCAGCAGATTGCGCAGGCCAAGCGCGAGATGCAGCAGCGTGCCGCCCGTTTCGAGTCCGCGTCGCTTACCGATTCCCTGACGGGGCTGATGAACCGCTCCGGCTTCTTCCAATGCCTGCAAAAACTGATTGACGATGTTGCTCGCAACGGCACGCGCAGCGCGGTCATGCTGATCGATCTCGACGGTTTCAAGGCGATCAATGACGTCTGCGGCCATGCGGCCGGCGACGAGGTGCTCAAGCATGTCGCAACCCGCCTGCATGACTGTACCGAGGGCACCGGGCGGGTGGCGCGCATCGGCGGCGACGAATTCGGCATTGTGGTGGCCGACGCGTCCAGCCTGGCGGAACTCGAGCGGCTGGCACAATCGCTGATCGATGCCGTATCCGGCATGCAGGTCGCCGGCCGGCAAGACCTGAAGCTGGGCGCCAGCATCGGCATCTGCCTGCTGCCGGACGACGATTGCCGCGACGAGACCCGCATCATGGAAACCGCCGACCGCCTGATGTACCAGGCAAAGAAATCCGGCAAGAATCAATACCGGATCAATCCTTCCTGACAACGCGGCTCGCAAATCATCGGCGGGCATGCCCCCGGGCCGCCGCAATCGTCACGCTTTCGCGCCGGGTTTGAGGCGCCGCAAACGTCTCCCGCGCCAACATCCTAAGGTTGCTGTAGCACTCGACTGCGCAAGTCCTCCCTTTCCCGCAGCCATTCCCTTTCCTGTCAGGAAAGCCGCATCGCAGCGATCTTGCGCAATCTCCAACCACTGGGCCGGCCGCCTTGAATCGCTGTTTTACCGGACGTCCAAGAAGGCCGCCGCCCGCGCTCCACGGAGAGAAGAAATGACGGCGATTGTGCGCATCGACGATGAAGAGGTCGGCATGGCGGATTTCGTCAGGACCCTCAAGCTTACCGGACAGTTCGAAAGCCTTATCGAGCAACTTGTGCGGGACAAATTGACGGTCAGGGCGGCGAAGAAACACGGGATCAAGGTGAGTCCGGACGACATCCAGGAACGCGCCGACAACTTCCGCCGCGTACAGGGCCTGCACCGGGCGGCCGACATGAACAACTACCTGAACGCGATGGGCGTCTCCCTCGACGAGTTCGAGACTTTCGTTACCGACAGCCTGTATCAGGAAAAGATGATGGCCGAGGTGTGCAGCGACCAGGCTGTGCAGAAATATTTCAAGCTGAATTCGCCGCGCTTCGACAGCATCGAAGTCAGCCATATCGTGCTCGACGGCGAGGGCAAGGCCAAGGAAATGATTTCCTACCTGCGCGACGATCCCGACAGCTTCGAGGAAATGGCGCGCGAGCATTCGGTAGCCGACACGCGCGAGCAGGGCGGGCTGATCGGCAAGGTGCTGCGCGGTTCGCTCAAGACCGACATCGAGGCAAAGGTGTTCAACGCGTCCGAAGGCGACCTGCTCGGGCCGTTCCCTTCCGCCGATCGTTCCTTCTTTGAAATCTTCAGGGTCAACGCCAAGCATCCCGCGTCCCTCGACGAGGAAACCGCCGCCGAAGTGCGCCGCCTGTTGCGCGAGGAGTGGCTGTTTGCCCGCGCGCAGGAGCACATCATCGAAGTCCGATAGCCGGACCGCATCATGGACGCCGCGCAAAAGCCGCAGCAATCCCTGGCGGACTTCCTGTCGTCCGTCGAAATCCTGTCGCCGTTTTCACGCGAGGAAATCGAACGCCTCGCCGCGCACGCGGAGTCGCGCTTCTTCGCGTTCGGCGACACCGTGTGCAATGCGGGCGACCCGGCGGAAGGCATGTTCGTGGTGAAGTCCGGCTCGGTACGGGTGTTTACCGAGGAGCACGGCAAGGAAATCAGCATGGGCGTGCGCAAGGAGCGCGAGGTGATCGCCGAAATCGCGATGCTGCGCGACTACCGGCATGAATCCTCGGTGCGCGCCTCGCTCAAGACCGAGCTGCTGTTCATCCCGCGCAAGGTGATCGAGCCGCTGATCGCACGCAATCCGGCGGCGCTGGAATTCGTCGCCAGTTATGTCGCGATCAGTTCCGCCGGCGGCCTGGTGACGCGCCTGTTCGACCTGCGCGGCAAGGTGAACAAGGCGGAGCTGGAAGAGTTCGTGCGCAGTGTCGGCGTCAAGCGCGTCGCGGCCGGGCGCGAGATCCTGAAGCAGGACGGGCGCGAGGACCGCCGCCTGTACGTGATCCGGCATGGCGAGGTGAAGCTTCTGCGCACCGAGGAAGACACCGAATATCCGCTGGCCACGCTGCGCCAGGGCGACATTTTCGGCGAGAAGGCGTGTCTGATGCGGCAGGAGCAGATGGCGACGGTGACCGCGGTCACCGATACCACGCTGCTGGTGATTCCGGAAAAGACCATCCACCAGATCCTGGAACGCAACCCGAAGCTGCGCGAGGTGCTGGAAGACCGCATCCGCATCATCGAGCGCGAACTGCAGCGCCAGAAGAAACTCGCCGAGCGGCGCAAGCGCCCGATCCTGCTCGACCTGCAGACCAAGCCGGAGAGCGGCGAAAAGGTGATCAAGCGCTTCCCGCTAGTGGAGCAGGCGGAAGAAATGGACTGCGGCGCCGCCTGCCTGGCGATGATCTGCAAGCATTACAGCATTCCAATGACCCTCGGCAAGCTGCGCGAAATGGCCAACGTCACAACCCAGGGCGCGACGCTCGACAGCCTGGCGCGCGTCGGCGACTCGCTCGGCTTCGCCACGCGCGGCGTGCAGTGCACCTATGAAGCGTTGCTCGGCTTCCAGCTGCCGTTCGTCGCGCATTGGGAGGGCTATCACTACATCATCGTGTACGGCGTGTCGAAGAGGCATGTCTGGGCGGCCGACCCGGCGGTCGGCTTCAAGAAGATGACGGTGGAGGAATTCGAGCGCGGCTGGAGCGGCACCTGCCTGGTCTTCACGCCCGGGCAGGACATGGCGCAGCTGGCGGCAACGCGGTCGCCGTGGATACGCTTCGTCGGCTACCTGAAGCCGTACAAGAAAATCCTCGCGCACCTGTTCATGGCGACCTTCGTGATCCAGGTGCTGGGACTGGTGCCGCCGCTGATCATCCAGAACATCCTCGACGGCGTGATCGTGCACCAGAACGTCAGCCTGCTGCACCTGCTGATCGTCGGGCTGGTAATCTCCAACGTGTTTACCCAGCTGATGGCGACGATACGCTCCTTCCTTGCCAGCTTCATGGTGCGCAACCTGGATTTCGCGATGATGTCGCACTTCTTCAAGCACACCATGTCGCTGCCGTTCTCGTTCTTTGCCAAGCGCAAGACCGGCGACATCCTCGCGCGCTTCCAGGAAAACCAAACGATCCGCGCGTTCCTGACCGAGTCGACCATCACCACGATGCTCAACCTGCTGATGGTGTTCATCTACTTCACCATCATGTTCCTGTACAACGTGAAGCTGACGCTGGTGCTGATCGCCTTCGTGATCCCGATCCTGGCGCTCACGGTGATCGTATCGCCGCGCATCAAGAACTACGCGCGCGAAGCCTTTGCCGTGGGCACCGACGCCCAGGCCTTTCTGATGGAATCCCTGGGCGGCGTGGAAACCGTCAAAGGCATGGGCATCGAGCGCCCGGTGCGGCTGAAATGGGAGCGCAAGTACGCGAAATCGCTGGAAGTGCAGTATCGCGCGCAGACCTTCAACATCTGGGTCTCGCTTGCCGGCCAGGTGCTCAATGCGGCGACCACCATCGCGGTGCTCTGGGTCGGCACCGGCCTGGTGCTGGCGCGGGAGTTGAGCATCGGGCAACTGATCGCCTTCAACGCGCTGATGGGCAGCGTGCTGGCGCCGCTGATGGGGCTCGTCGGGCTGTGGAACCTGATGAACGACGCGGCGGTGGCAATGGAACGCCTCGGCGATGTGCTCGACATGGAACCGGAGCAGAAGCCGGCGGACCGGCCGTCGCGCGTGGTGCTGCCCGACCTGCAGGGCGAGATCCGGCTGGAAAACGTCTACTTCCGCTACGGCGGCAACGACACCGCCTATGTGCTGGAAAACATCAGCCTCGACATCAAGCCCGGGGAGCTGGTCGCCATCGTCGGCCGCAGCGGCTCCGGCAAGACCACGCTGGCCAAGCTGCTGGTCGGCTTCTACACGCCGACCGAAGGCAAGATCATGGTCGACGGCTATGACATGAACGTGATCGACAAGGATTACTACCGCGCGCAGGTCGGCTATGTCATGCAAAGCAACCTGCTGTTCTCCGGCACCATCGCCGAAAACATCGCCAGCGGCGATGACAGCCCGGACCGCAGGCGCATCGAGGAAGTGGCGAAGATGGCCGACGCGCATGCCTTCATCTGCAAGCTGCCTCTCGGCTATGAGCAGGTGGTGGGCGAGCGCGGCGTCGGCCTGTCGGGCGGGCAGATCCAGCGGCTGTGCATCGCGCGCGCGCTCTATCACGATCCGCGCCTGCTGGTGTTCGACGAGGCGACGTCGGCGCTGGACACGCAGTCCGAGAGCAACATCATGGGCAACATGCAAGACATCCTCGAGGGGCGCACCGCAGTCGTCATCGCGCACCGCCTGTCCACCATCATGCGCGCCGACAAGATCCTGGTGCTGTATGAGGGCGCGATCGTCGAACAGGGCCGGCACGACGAACTGGTCGACCGGCGCGGCATGTATTACGAACTGGTGCAGAAGCAGTTGAGCGCGGCATGAAGATACTCGACCAGCCCATCGCAGGCGGTTCGGCGATCTCCTATGCCGGATTGCTGGAAAAGATAGAAATCCTGCGCTCCGCGCTGCGCTGGGCCTCGCGCCTGGATCGTCCGGAAATCGAAAAGCTGCTGCGCCAGTCGAGCGCGCTGCGCGATGAAGTGATGCAGCTGTCGCACAAGGAGCGCTTCGTGCGCGCGGCGAGTTCGGCCGAGCCGGTGGAGCCGATGGAGCGCAGCGGCGGAGAACGCCGGCGTGCCTTGCTCGACCGCAGCTTCGTTTTCGAGGGAACCTTCGGCGACAATCCGAAGCTGCTCGAAGCGCTGGAAATCGCGGAAAAGGCGGCGCCCACCGACCTGCCGGTACTGGTCGACGGCGAGAGCGGCACCGGCAAGGAACTGATGGCAAAGGTGATTCATGCGAACGGCTCGCGCGCCGACAAGCCCTACATATCGGTGAACTGCGGTGCGATCCCGGAAAACCTGCTCGAATCCGAACTCTTCGGCCACCGCAAGGGTGCCTTCACCGGCGCCGCGAACGACCGCAAGGGCAAGTTCGAAAGCGCGCACAAGGGCACCATTTTCCTCGACGAGATCGGCGAGCTGCCGCTGGCCGGCCAGGTGAAGCTCTTGCGCGTGCTCCAGGCGCACGAGATCCAGCGCGTCGGCTCGGACGAGATCATCCACGTCGATACCCGCATCGTCGCCGCGACCAACAAGAACCTGCGCAAGCTGATTGCCGAGGGCAGCTTCCGCGAAGACCTGTTCTACCGGCTGAGCGTGATCCAGGTGACGCTGCCGCCGCTGCGCGAACGGCGCGACGAGATTCCGCTTCTGATTTCCTTTTTCGGCGACGAGGCGGCCGAGGCGCTGAAACGCACGCCGGTGAAGATGACGCCGCGCCTGCGTGATTTCCTGCTCAATTATCCCTATCCCGGCAATATCCGCGAACTGCGCAACCTGATTTACCGGTTGTCCTGCCTGGGCGGCGACGTAGCCGACATCGTGCACCTGCCGGACGATATCCGGCCGTCCGCGCCGGCGCGCGCCGCGTACGATGCGATCGCCGGACTCGACAACGGCGGCTTCAAGCTGACCTCGCTCTCCGATGCCAAACGCGCCGCCAGCGATGAAGCGGAGCGCGCCTTCCTCGAGCGCGGCTTGAAGGAGGTCGGGGGCACGGTCGCGGAACTGGCGCGGCGCTGCGACATGAACCGTTCCCACCTGCAGATGTTGCTGAAGAAGCACGGCATACGATCGAAAGACTTCCGCCAGCATCACGGGAACGCAGACGACAAGAGCAAGGCGCACTAGGAACGGTGCGCTGCATTGCCGCTTTTGCCGTGCCTTGATCCGTCCGAGCGCTGCAATGGGACGGCGTACCCGATCGCATCGTGTACGTCCGGCGGGCCCGGAAACGGCGGGACTCCGATCCGTCTGCCACCGTTCGCGCGTATATCACATTCACGCGTGCAGCTGCTCATGCAAGTTTTGCATGGCACCATAAAAACCCCGCATTTTTCTTCCTGCCTGAATTTCACTATCCTGCCCGGGTGCAAGATTTATCAACCGTCGCGGACAGCGCCGCGACTAAATAACTGAGGGGAGACAATGAAGACTACCGTCCTGAAACGATGCATCGCGCCGGTGCTCCTGCTGTCGGTGATGCAGGCGGCCACCGCGGCCGAAACCTACTGGGTCGCAGCCGAGGTTTCCTCCCGCTATACGTGCGCGTCGGTGGAATGCGGCATTGTTGGCAACTTGCGTTTAGGGGACAAGGTGGAAGTGCTTGAACTGAAATCCGAGATGGCGCGGATCACTCAGCAATATGACGCGAAATGCGTCAACGGACGCAGCAGCCTCGTTAAGCACGGCAACGACCAGTGCAATGCGAAGAACGGGATCCCGAACGGCACCCTGGCAGAGTGGGTTCGGAGGGTAGAGCTGAGCAAGCAAAAAACGTCATCCACGTCTCACCAGCAGTAGGGCAGGAAGCCATCTCCGTCAGCGGCCGCTTGATTCCCGGCCGCCGGAAGCTGACGCATGATTTCACTATCCTGCCCGGGTGCAAGAATTATCAACCGTCGCGGACAGCGCCGCGACCAAATAACAAAAGGGAGACAATGAAGACTACCGTCCTGAAACGATGCATCGCCCCGGTGCTCCTGCTGTCGGTGATGCAGGCTGCTGCCGCCGCCGAAACCTACTGGGTCGCAGTCCCGGTTACCCAACGCTACACGTGCCCATCTCTGGAGTGCGGCAGTGTCGGCCTCCTGCGTGAAGGGGACAAGGTGGAAGTGCTTGAACTGAAATCCGGCTGGGCGCGGATCACCGAGCAATATGACGCGAAGTGCGTCAACGGACGCACAGCTCTCGTTGAGGACAGCAACAACCAGTGCAATGCGAAGAACGGCATCCCGGACGGCACCTTGGCGGAGTGGGTTCGGAAGGTAGAGCTGAGCAAGCAAAAAACGTCATCCACGTCTCACAAGCACTAGGGCAGCAAGCCATCTGCATTAGCGGCCGCTCGCTTCCCGGTCGCTCGGAGTGCCGCATGATTTCACTATCCTGCCTGGATACAAGAATTATCAACCGTCGCGGACAGCGCCGCGACCAAATAACAAAGGGGAGACAATGAAGACTACCGTCCTGAAACGATGCATCGCCCCGGTGCTCCTGCTGTCGGTGATGCAGGCGGCCACCGCGGCCGAAACCTACTGGGTCGAAATTCAGTCCGTGCGCTACACATGCGCGTCCTCGGCTTGCGGTGTTCTTGGCTCTCTACGTGAAGGGAGCAAGCTGGAAGTGCTTGAAGTGAAATCCGGCTTTGGACGGATCACCGAGCAATATGACGCGAAGTGCGTCAATGGGCGCAGCAGCCTCGTTAAGGCCGGCTATAACGAGTGCAATGCGAAGAACGGCATCCCGAACGGCACCGTGGCAGAGTGGGTTCAGATGGAGTATCTGAGCAATCAGGCCCCGTCTCACAAACACTAGGGCAGGAAACCATCTGCGTCAGCGGCCGCTCGCTTCCCGGCCGCCCGGAGCTGCCGCATTAGTGCCGGCCGGGCCCGCCTTCACGCCTTCGGCAAACACCATCCTGCCGTTTTCGGTGCGCCTGTCGTCCCTGAACTCGCCTTCCCAGAAGCTGCCGTTGGCCCAGGTATAACGGCCCTGGCCCTGGCTCTTACCGCGCACCCAGCTGCCTTCATAGACGTCGCCGCTCTTGAACCGCGTGCTGCCTTGCCCGTGCGGAACGCCATTGCGCACATCGCCCTCGTAGCGGCTGCCGTCGGCGAAGACGATGATGCCGTGCCCGTTCGGTGCGTCGTTCGCCCAGTCGCCGCTGTAGCGCTGGCCGTTGGCCCAGATGAACTTGCCCCGGCCCTCCTTGCTGCCGCGCACCAGGGTGCCTTCGAACTGGTTGCCGTTGTTCCAGACAATCTTGCCGGTGCCGGAAACGCTCCCGGTTTTCGGATCGGTGGTGAAGTTGCCGGACATTGTCTGGTCAGCCAGCACGATTGTCCGCTTGCCGGATGATGCCGGTGCGGGCGACGGGACAGGTACCTGGGCAGGCGACGCTTCCAGCGCCGGCGGCGGCGTGCTCTGCTCGGGAGGCCGCTTCGATTCCGCAGGGACGGCCGGCTCCGGCGGCTTGATGCCGGCCTGCTTCGGGAGCGCATCCTGCACCGCGGGTGCAGCCGGTGCAGCGGATGCAGTGGATGCAGCTGCTGCGGCCGCGGCCGGCACCGCCGCGGGTGTGTCGGATTTCGCTGCCGGCGGCACGGAAGCTGCAGGTGCCGGCAGCGCAGGGACCTCCGGCTGGGGGCGCTCAGCCCGCAGCGCGGGAGGGCGCAGGCTCTCCAGGCGATCCCACGCCAGCGCCGCATAACGGCCTTTCGGGTAGCGTCGCAGATAGCCTTCATAACCGGACACGCTGTTTTGGGCGGTCGCTTCGGTCCAGCGCGCCTCTTCCGGCGAAGCCGGCGGCTTCGGCTGACGGATGCTTTCCAGCCGCAGGCGTGCGATTTCTGCATAACGGCCGCGCGGGAACTCGCGCAGATATTTTTCGTAGCCGCCCGCCTTGTCGGAATTGCCGGCCTGCCGCCACAGGGCGTCCTCGCGCGAGCGCGCGGTCGCTGCAGCGGCCGTCGCCGGAGGCGCCGGCGTGCCGGGCCGGGCGGCATTCCCGGGTGTTTCCGGCGCCCGAGCGGCCGGAGGTTCAGCCGGCGCTGCCTTTGCGACGGGCGGCGGCGGTTCCGCTTCCTGTGCCGCCGGTTCCGCTTTCTGTGCCGGTGGTGCCGCTTCCTGTGCCGGTGGTGCCGCTTCCTGTACCGGTGGTGCCGCTTCCTGTACCGGTGGTGCCGCTTCCCGCGCCGGCGGTTCGGTGACGGCAGGTGGCGGCGACGGCGCGGCGCTGGATGGTGCCGGGGGCGGCAGGCTCGCCTGCGGCGCCGGCGGCGGTGTCACCGGTGGCGCAGGCAGTGCCGCCGATGGTGCCGGTTCCGGCGGCGGGCGTTCCGCGTCCTGTTCCGGCACCTCGCTCGCGCCGGACGATTCATAGGTGACGCCGCGGTCGGTGCCTGCCATCCATGGCAGCGGCACATCGAGCAGTGTGCGGTTGATGCCGAGGTAGACCCCCGAGGCAACACCGGCGGCGAGCAGGACCGCGAGCAGCGGCCATTCGCGCCGCCGCTTCGGCGCCTGTGCGGCGGGACGCGGGGGCTGCTGCGTGGCGCGCTGCGGTTTCGGCGCCGCACGGCCGGCGGCGGCGGGCGCCATGCGCGTCTTCATGTCGGCCATCGGATCCGGCTGGCTCAGCGCCGGCGGCGGCTGGCGGCGCGCAGGATGGGCGGTGCGCAGTACGGTCGTGGCCCAGCCGCCGTCCGCCTGCGGCAGCGTGCGCGGCGCGGTATCCATGATGTCAAGCGCATTGCGCAGTTCCGCGATCGACCGGTAGCGCTGCTCGGGCTTTACCGCGAGCGCCTTGTCGAGCACCGCGAGGAAGCCGCTGCTGTAGCGGCCCTTGCCGACTTCCCGCGCCGGCACCAGTTCGTCGTGCACCATGCGCGCGACCGCCGGCGGCGGGGCCTTGCCGGCGACCAGGTAATAGACGACGGCGGCCAGTGCATAGATGTCGGTCCACGGTCCCTGGCGCAGGCCGGCGATGTCGGCATACTGTTCGATCGGCGCATAGCCGGGCTTGAGGATCGCGGTCAGGCATTGCGTGAGGTCGCCGATCACCCGCCGCGCGGCACCGAAGTCGAGCAGCAGCGGCCGTCCGTCCTTGAGCAGCAGGATATTGTCGGGCGCGATGTCGCGGTGCAGGCAATGCCCCTCGTGAATGATTTCGATCGCATCGATCAGGTCCGCCAGCAGGATGCGGATCCAGGATTCGCTCGGCGTCACGCGGCGCTGCTTGAGCGCCTGTTTCAGGGTGATGCCGTCATAGAAAGGCATCACCATGTAGGCGGTGCCGTTGCCTTCCCAGAAACGGTGGACCTTGACCAGCGATGGCGAATCGAATTGCGCCAGCATCCGCGCTTCATTGATGAAGCTCTTCAGGCCGGCGGTGAACGTCTCGGCATTGTGCTCGGAGCGCACCGTCACCGCGAGTTTGGTGGTGCGTTTGGCCAGGCCAGATGGCATGTATTCCTTCAGCGCGACCTGGCGCTCCAGAGAGTGGTCGTAGGCAAGATAGACAATGCCGAAGCCGCCTTCACCGATCAGGTCCAGAATTTCGAATTCGCCGAGGTGGGTGCCGACCGGCAGCACGTTGGCGCCGTGGTCCGCGTCGCTGTCCGCCGCGGACGGCTTGAACGGCGTGCGGCGCGTGCGCAATGTGGTCTTTTGATTGAATTCGTTCGTCATGAAAATCTACCGAATCTTTCGAGCTGGACAGTCGTGCCAGGCGTGTGCTCCGATGCCGCCCGCGGGCGGCTGCTGCAGGCTGTACAAGCACCTTTGGTGCCAGCTGCACGCCTGTGCTGAATGCGACGGGCAGGGCGATGAAGCAGGATGAAAATCCCCGCGCCGGGCGACGGAACACGCAGGAAAACATCGGTTGCGCCCTGTGCGCGTGCCGCGGCTGTCACCTTTGGCCCGGCCGGCCCGCTGAACCCGTCGGCTTGCATCCAACACTTCCATAGTGTCTCCGGGCGCGCAGTCGGCCCGTCGCCAACACCGGCTGCGGGCGTCTTGCCGGCGGGGCTGCGCCGCACCGGACATCATCGTCCTGCAGGTGGCACAGTCGTTGATCTGCATCGCGATTCGTCCACTTTCCGGACATGCTGTCAGAGGGCGGGATTGAGCACTGTCTTGTCGTTGCTGTTAAGGTCGTCGGCGCGGGCGACAACCGCGGAGATGTTGTCGCGTCCGCCGCGGGCGAGCGCGATGTCGACCAGTTCCGATGCTGCCTGTCGGCAATCGCCGGTCACCAGCGCGCCGCGGATTTCCTGCTCGCTCACTTCATTGCTGATGCCGTCGCTGCACAGCAGGAAAACGTCGCCGTCGGCGACTTCGATCGCTTCGCTGTCGACGTCCAGCGCGTCAGCCGCGCCGACGGCGCGGGTGATCAGGTTGCGCGCCGGATGGTGGATCGCCGCCTCGGCGCTCAGGCCGCCGAACGCGAGCAGTTCTTCCACCTGGCTGTGGTCGCGGCTGAGCTGCATCAGGTGGCCGTTGCGGCACAGGTAGATCCGGCTGTCGCCGGCCCACAGGTAGGCGCAGCGGCGTCCGCAGGCAAGCAGTACCACGGCGGTGCTGCCGATGATCTGCGCACTGCGCTTGATCGCTTCCTCGCGCAGCCGGTGGTTGACCGCCTGCAGGCAGGCGCGCGCGTCAGCAATGAATGAGTCGAGATTGTCGGGCGGGGCAAGCCGGTCGAGCGCATCGACAACGGCGCCGCTGGCGACATCGCCCAGGGTATGGCCGCCCATGCCGTCGGCCACCGCCCAGATGCCGCGTTCAGGCCGGTCAAGGCAGGAGTCTTCATTGATCCTGCGGACCAGTCCGACATGGGAAATGGAGGACGACGTCCAACTGAATGGCGTGGTGTGCGTCACGGTCACCTCCTGGCCCGGGCTGATGTCGTACTGTGCTCGCTGCGATGAGTATAGAACCTGTGCCATCCGATATGACCCTTCGCACGCAGCGGGATTGTTGTACGTCTAATGCTTCGCGTTGTTGCTGTTCTCCGCGAGGGCGACATTGATGTTGGCATTGGCCGCACTGTTGTTGATGTCGACCACCTGGATCTGGTTGATCATCTGGTCGGCGTAGTTGTTGACCTGGTAAAAGTTGATCACGCTGGCGGCGCCGAAGGACGGCGTCGAGTGCGGCCGGATCCATCCGTACACCCAGCCGGCGCCGCCGCCGCCGCGGATGGCCGACATTGCCTCGTGGTCGAGGATGCGATCGGTGCGCAGGTCCTTGATGGTGATGGATGCCATGTTGTGTCTCCGTTTCGTTGTGCGGTGAAAGCGGCCGGGCCGCGCTTGTTCCTTGCGTTGCAAGCGGCATGCCAGTCGGATGTCGCGCGGCAAAGGAGACCCTGCGTTCTCCTTTGCGGTGCGAGATCAGAATGCGGCGTGCGCGGTCGCCCACTGGCTGGGATTGATGTTCAGCGCCAGCGGTCCGAACCCGGCCCCGATCACGCCGACGTTGTTCAAGGCATTGACCTTGATGTCCTGGATCTGCGTGATGTTCTGGTTGACGCCGACGTTGACGTTGGCGACCGGGCCGAGGCCGGCGAGCCAGGAATTGCCGCCGCGTACTTTTGCCATGGCACGGGAATCGAGGTCGTCGCTGCGGGACAAATCGCGGATGGTGATGTTCGACATGAAAGTTCTCCTTTGGATGGTGGGGGTGGAGGCGCTGCGGCCTCCACCGGGTCGCGTTGTTAGAAGCTGATGTTGTTGTTGGCGGTCTGCGTCGGGTTCACGGTCGAGGTGATGCCGCACACGAAGGCTGCGTTGTTGCCGTTGTTGTTCATCACGTCCTGGCTCTGGCCGATCTGCTGCGAAGCAGTGACGGTGGCGTTGCCGTAGCCATAGCCGCCGAAGGTGGGCATCCAGCCCGGGACCGTGCCCTTGAAGGACGTGCCGCCGCGAATGGAGGCCATGCCGGAAGCGTCGAGGTCGGCGGCGATGGCGAGGTCTTGGATGATGAGGGTAGTCATGGTTGCTCTCTTTGAAGTAAAAGTGTCAGTCGAAAATTTGAAAACGCGTTCCGGATCAGAAGCGGATGTTGTTGTGAGCCGATTGCGTCGGGTTCACGGTCGAGGTGATGCCGCTGGCAAAGGCAACGTTGTTGCCGTTGTTGTTCACGACGTTCTGGCTCTGGCCGATCATCTGCGAGACATCGAATTTTGCTTCGCCGAATCCGAGCGAGCTCATCCAGCCGGGCAGCGTGCCCTTGTAGCTGGTGCCGCCGCGTACGGCAGTCATGGCGGAAGCGTCGAGATCGGTGGCGACGGCGAGGTCTTTGATGGTCAGTGTGGTCATGGTTGGGTCTCCTGGAATGGGATAAGTGAGTCGATTAAAAATGGGTTGGGTCAGGCTCAGAAGCCGATGCTGTTGTTGGCCGATTGCGTCGGGTTCACGGTCGAGCTGATGCCGCTGGCGAACGCAACGTTGTTGCCGTTGTTGTTCACCACGTTCTGGCTCTGGCCGATCATCTGCGAGGCGTCGACCGACAGCTTGCCGGCGGCGGGTGCGCCATAGACAGGCGGGCAGTAGGACGGCGCGGTGTAGGCCGGGCCGCACCAGGAATAGGACGGCTTGCTGGTGCAGCCGCCGCGCACGGCGGACATGGCGGAAGCATCGAGGTCGGCGGCGGTGGCGAGGTCTTTGACAGTCAGGGTGGTCATGGAAAATCTCCTAAAGGTTGGTGGGTTAAATTGAGCATTTCGTTGCGCTCGGATGACATACTGCAGGGACTGTGCCAGTGCCGCTCCAGACGCAGTCATGTGGAGCTAAGTCTCTGAAAACAAAGGCAAATGTAAGAATATTTGTCACTTCGCCAGGCATCATTGACGGCCCCGGCGCCGCGGAGGATGACGGTGCGCCGCCAACAGTTTTCGGCCCGGTGTATGAAGGCATGCGACACCAGGGCGCGGGACGGAGCGCCGACGGCCGTGCGCGGCGGTGGACTGACTTTCATCAAGTAACAGAAAGTACCCGCTGATACAGTCATTGCACGGGACGCCGGGCAGAAGCCTGGAGCCATCGGCCGCCCACCCGCATCAACCACCTGCAAAGAAGGAAGAGATCATGCGATTGCACATCAGGACGTTTGTGGCAGCGATGTCGTTGCCCCTTTGCACAGCAGTGCTGGCGCAAGGCGGACAGGGAGAAATGACGGTCGAGATGAAGGCGGCGAGCGAATCCGGCGCCGGCGCCTCGCTGGGCAAGGTCACGATCCGGGAAACGCAGTATGGCGTGGTGTTTGCGCCTGCGCTATCCGGCCTCACGCAGGGCGTGCACGGCTTCCACGTGCATGAAAACCCGAGCTGCGATCCAAAGGAGCAGGGCGGCAAGATGGTGCCGGCGCTGGCCGCGGGCGGGCATTATGATCCGGCCGGCAGCAAGCGTCATGGCGCGCCATGGGGTGACGGCCATCTCGGCGACCTGCCGGCACTGTTCGTCGATGCGTCCGGCAATGCGAACAATCCGGTGCTCGCGCCGCGCCTGAAAATGTCGGATGTGAAAGGGCGCTCGCTGATGATCCATGCGGGCGGAGACAACCATGCGGACCAGCCGGCGCCGTTGGGAGGCGGCGGGGCACGCGTGGCCTGCGGCGTCATCCAGTGACGCATTGAACGGATGCGCCTGCGCGGCGCATCCGGCGGCTTATTTCGCCGTCCTGGCGGTCAGCCGGGTGCCGGTTTCTTCCGGCGGCATGTTGCCGGCGAATCCACGCGGGTAGTTCACGATGCGGTCGCTGCGCAGGATGGTGCGCGCCGGGAAGGTCTGGCGGCCGCGCGTGCGTGCGCCGCCGACGACTGCCTTCATCGCCTCGCGGTCGAGTTCCACGGTTGTCGGACAAGTCCTTGATCACGATGGTAGCCATGGCTTGATCCTCCTGAGAATGTGAAGTGCGGATGGGTGCAGCCCGCACGGCGGGCGACGCGGTGCAGGCTGCTAACGGGCGGATGCTCCGGGGGGCGCTCCGGCCGGGATCAGAACGCCGCTTGCGCGTACGCCCACTGCGACGGATTGATGTCCAGCTTGAGCGGACCGAATCCGGCGCCGATGACACCGACATTGTTGAGCGCATTGACTTCGATGTTCTGAAGTTGCGCAATGTTCTGGTTGACGCCGACATTGACGTTGGCGACAGGACCGAGGCCGGCAAGCCAGGAATTGCCGCCGCGGACTTCGGTCATCGCCTTGCTGTCGAGCTCTTTGCTGCGCGGCAGGTCATGGATGGTGAGGTTTGACATGTGTGTTCTCCTTCAAGGCCGGGAGGAGGACAGGGCCTCCTCCCCGCAGGGCGTTTGCTTAGAAACGGATGCTGTTGTTGGCCGACTGGGTCGGGTTCACCGTCGAGCTGATGCAATTGGCGAACGCGACGTTGTTGCCGTTGTTGTTCTCCACGCACTGGCTCTGGCCGATCATCTGCGATGCGTCGACCGACAGCTTGCCGGCGGGCGCGCTGGATCCGGGCCAGCCGTACACCGGCGGGCAGTACGAATAGGACGGCAGGCTCTTGGTGCCGCCGCGGACGGCGGACATTTCGGCGCCGCCGAGTTCGGTGGCGAGGGCGAGGTCTTTGATGGTCAGTGTGGTCATGCTGGGTCTCCTGGAATCGGGCAAGTCAATCAATCAAAAAGAATGGGCGGCTCAGAAGCTGATGCTGTTGTTGGCCGTCTGCGTCGGGTTCACGGTCGAATGGATGCCGCTTGCGAACGCAACGTTGTTGCCGTTGTTGTTCATCACGTTCTGGCTCTGGCCGATCATTTGCGAGGCGTTGAAGTTCAGCTCGGGGGCTGCCTGCGGCGCGTAGCCCTTCACGCTTACCTGCGGCAGGCAGAAGGACGGGGCGCAGTACCCGTAGCCCTTCGAGGTGCCGCCGCGTACGGCGGACATGGCGGCGCGGTCGAGGTCGGCGGCGACGGCGAGGTCTTTGATCATCAGCTTGGTCATGGTAATTCTCCTGGTGGTTGGTTGGGTTGGATGGCGAGCATTTCGTTGCGCTCGCCAGACATACAGCAGGGACTGTGCCAGTCGCCGCGCAGGTCGCTGCGCTACGCAGCAAGTCATTGAAACGAAAGGGAAAGTTTTGGCCTGGAGCAGGCGGGGCGGAAGCGCGGGCAAACCTTGCGGCGTGCGGGATGACGGGCTGCAGCCAACAGATCCGGGGCCGGTGTCCGGCTGGCGGCGACAGTGCGGCGCCAGTGCGATGTGATTACGACGAGGACTTGCGGCGTTTCGGCGCGAGCATCACGCCGCTGCAGCTTGGCGCGCCGCAATGGCAGGCGAAGGCGCGCTTGACCGCGGCGGTATGGCGGCCGTCATAGATCAGCGCGTAGTAATAGTTCAATTCCTCGCCGCGCACGATGTCGCGCAATGCATAGATGAAAACGCGCCCGTCTTCATGCTCCAGGGGTTCGCAGTTGGGCTCGCAGGAGTGATTGATGAAGCGCGCATCGTTGCCGCGCGCGCCGCCGTCGATCACGCGGCCATCGGCGAGGCTGAAGAGATAGGTATGGTTGAGCGGCCCCTCCCGGGTTCCGGCCCGCCGCAGCGCTTCATCCCAGTCGATGCGTTCCCCCTTGTATTCGATGATGCATTCGCCGGCGGCAATCCGGCGGCGGGCGAAGACGCCGTTGCCATGGACGGGGGAGGGGCGGACGATGCAGGGCGGCGAGGGGGAGCGGCTGGCAGGCAAGGCAGACCTCGATCGGCAAATGCGCTGCTGATGTGAACGGCCGCGGTTATCGAAGTTCCGGCGCCTTGGCGCGCCTCAAGCCTGGCAGAACACATTCCTGACCACCTTGTCGTCGCGCCGGTATTCCGGGCGGACCAGGAATTGCGTCTCGGTCAGGTGCACCACCTGTGCATCGCGAACCTTGAGCATTTTCCATCCGGCGCGTTCGCCGCTCTCGCTGCCGCCGGCAAGCTGGTAGCAGCGCAGCACCTCGTCGCCGTGTCGATCGGTTCCGTAGATGTGCGGCTCGACGATGCGCGAATAGCCGTGGTAGCGCAGTTCGAGAACGCGCCTTCCGGTGATCGCATTGCAGATGGTCGGGTTCATGGAGAGCGGATCGCTGATGTCCGGTTGCACACATGGAGTGTGACCCGGTCAGCCGGCTCAGTGTTCGCTGTGATGATAGGCTTGCTGGATCATGCGCAGCGCGGTGTACGTCGGATACACGTCCGCCCGTGCGAGGCAGGCAGCGTCCAACACCGGGCGCTGCGCGGATGGCGACACCATCAGGTTGATGTAGCGCATGTCGAGTCCTTCATGCTCCAGCCGCGTGACCGCTTCATCCTCGATCTCGAACATCAGGCGCCAGCTCAGGCGCATTTCTGCCGTTGTGCGTCGTTTCACGATCGCGTCTATCTCTTCGCGCAGACGACGTTCGGCTACCGCAAGTTCTGACACTTCAGCGTGCATGATCAATCTCTCGCTGTATATATGTACAGTATAGTCAGCGGCCGCCGAATGCCAAGGCGGCCACGCGTTTTCTTCGCCCGCAGCGGCGGGCACGGGAACATCTTATGGCTCGCGCCAGCCGCGCTCGCCTGACGAACCGCAACAAAAGTTGCCAATTTGCTAGAGCGCAAATTCTAATTTGCGCCGAGAAAGTTTTTCCTGATCACGCTATCATCCTTTCGTCTTGCCCTGATGCAACATTGGGGTGCCGGATAGTCCTGAAGGAGACAAGGATTGCCGGATAACGCGGCGGACATATAAAAAGGACACAGCAGATGAATCTGAACCGCTTACGTATCGGCCAGCGACTGGCCCTTGGTTTCGGCGTCGTGACCGCGCTGCTGATGCTGCTGGCGGCGCTGGCCTATGTGCGCATTGGCAGCCTGACCGGCGAGGTCGACCTGATGGTGAAGGATCGCTATCCGAAGACCATTCTCGCCAACAAAATCAAGTCCGACGTCGACGAAAGCATCCGCAGCATGCTCAACGTGCTGATCATGTCGGATCCCGAGCAGATCAAGAAAGAGCTGGCCAACATCGATGAGCGCAACCGCAGCGTGGACGCGTCCATCACCACGCTCAACGCCGTCCTCACCGACGACACGGGCCGTGAACAGGTCAAGGCGATCGTCGAGCTGCGCGACAAGTTCCTGCCGGCCCAGGCCAAGTTCGTTGCGCTCATCAACGAGGACAGGAAGGACGAGGCGATGATCAAGCTGATGTTCTCGGTGCGGCCGCTGCAGGGCAAGTACTTCGAACAGCTGGACGCCTTCATCAAGCACCAGAACGCCGAAATGGAAACGGCCGGCGCGGAGTCGAACGCGATCGCCCGGCAGACCGGCATGCTGATCCTCGCACTGGCGCTGGGCGCCGGCGCGCTCAGCATCCTGGTCGGCTTCCTGACCACGAGGCGGATCACGCGGCCGCTGAATGAAGCGGTAGGGATTGCCAAGCGGGTGGCGGCGGGCGACCTGACCAGCGAAATCAAGATCAAGACGCACGACGAAACCGGCGAGCTGATGAATGCGTTGCAGCACATGAACGAGAGCCTGCGCAAGATCGTGGGCGAGGTGCGCAACGGCACCGATAACATCGCTTCGGCCTCGCGTGAGATTGCGATGGGCAACATGGACCTGTCGCAACACACGCAGGAGCAGGCGGGCGCGCTGCAGGAAACCGCTTCATCGATGGGCCAGCTGACGCAGACGGTGCGTCAGAACGCGGACAATGCGCGCGAGGCCAACCAGCTCGCAGCGGCCGCCTCGCAGATCGCGGAAAAGGGCGGCGCGGTGGTGTCGCAGGTGGTGCAGACCATGGGCTCGATCAATGAGTCGTCGCGCAAGATCGTCGACATCATCGGCGTGATCGACGGCATCGCATTCCAGACCAATATCCTGGCGCTGAACGCCGCGGTGGAAGCGGCGCGCGCGGGCGAGCAGGGCCGCGGCTTTGCGGTGGTGGCGGCGGAGGTGCGCAACCTGGCGCAGCGCTCGGCGTCGGCCGCCAAGGAAATCAAGGCCCTTATCAGCGACTCGGTGGACAAGGTGGATGCCGGCGCGAAGCTGGTCGATCAGGCCGGCAGCACCATGAATGAAGTGGTCGCCAGCGTCAAGCGGGTGACGGGCATCATGCACGAGATCACGCAAGCCAACCAGGAACAGAGCAGCAGCATCGAGGAACTCAACCACATGATCGTCCAGATGGACGGCGTGACGCAGCAGAACGCCGCGCTGGTGGAGGAGGCGGCGGCGTCCGCGGAATCGATGCAGAAGCAGGCGGCGACGCTGGCCGATCTGGTCAGCGTGTTCAAGATCGACGGCGCCGGCGCCCCGCGCCGCGCACCCGCAGAAGAGGCCGGCCTGGCGCTCGTCGCCGCGGCGCCGGCCGCTGCACGCGCACCGGTTGCCGCGCCGCGCCCGAAGCCGCCGCGCAAGGCTGCGGCGGCCCCGTCCGCCCCGGTGCTGAATGCCGGCGACGGCTGGGAAGAGTTCTAAACCGATTCTTGTTTTAATGCATCTGGAGATACCATGAAAGTAGGCAACACAATCAGGCGGTTCGCGACCCTCGCGGGCCTTGCGCTTGGCATCTGCATCGGCGCGCAGGCGGCGGAAGTCGGCGGTGTCAGGCTCGACGACAATGTGAAGGTCGCGAATCAGGACCTGAAACTGAACGGCGCCGGCGTGCGCAGCTGGGCGGTGTTCAAGGTGTACGCGGCCGGGCTCTACCTGCCCGAGAAAAAGAAGACCGTTCCGGAAGTCCTGGCGCTCAACGGCGCGCGCCGCATGCACATGGTGCTGCTGCGCGACGTCAACAGCGAAGAGCTCGGACAAGCCTTCATGGATGGCCTGAACGCCAATTCGGACAAGGCGGAAAAGGCGAAATTCGTGAACCAGACGGTGAAGATGGGCGAGATTTTCGCGTCCATTCCGAAACTGGGCAAGGGCGACACCATCACCAACGACTGGATCCCCGGGTCCGGCATGCATGTGCTGGTCAACGGCAAGCGTGTGGGCGACGTGCTGCCCGATCTTGCGTTCTATAACGCGTTCCTGAAAATCTGGCTTGGTGAGAAACCGGTGGACCGTTCATTGAAGCAGGGCCTGCTCGGCGAATAATCCGTTTTCCGTTTCGAGCATCGCCGCGCGCGGGTAGCACCGCCCGCGGCGATGTTGCTTTCAGGCGCGTATGTTCTGTGTGCAAGGGAGTGCCGGTAACGCAACGCGCACGCCGCCGCAAGGTAACGGTTTGTACTATATTAAAACGACAAAGAGAAGGGCGAGCAGTATTGAACCCGGGATCGCCGCAGCAGCGCCGGAGCACTGCAGGCGGACGATGACTTGGGGAATCGAATGGCGACACCAATGCCGAGTCTTGCGAATGCCATCCGCATGTATCAGCGCGGCGGCGTCTCGCACAACGAGTTTTTCGCGCAGGTCGACCGCGCGCTGTCGGCTGACCGGGTCGAACCGACGCAGCTGCTCGAAATCCTCGATGACGAGCAGACCCGCGGGCATTTGCCGCCGGAAGTCTATGCCGAGCTGCAGCGGCGCGTCGAACGCGTGGTGGAAGCCACCACGCGCAGCTTCGGATCGGATCCCACCCGCATGCAGCCCGGCATGCAGCCCGGCATGCATCAGCACACCCATCCCAGCATGCGGCCGAGCATGCAGCCGCAGCCGGGCAGGCGCGTCGTGCCGCCGTCAGCCGTCGACACCGGCTCTCCCGCCGGGACCACCGACGGACTCGAGCGCATCAAGGGCGTGGGCGACACGCTGAACAACCGCTTCGTGCTGGAGGAATGCGTGGGGTTCGGCGGCATGGGAACGGTGTACCGCGCGCTGGACCTGCGCAAGCTGGAAGCGTCGGACCGCAATCCCTACATCGCGATCAAGGTCCTGAACGTGCAGTTCCGCGGGCATCCGAAGTCCCTCATCGCGCTGCAGCGCGAAGCGAAGAAGGCGCAGGCGCTCGCGCATCCGAACATCGTGCGCGTGTACGACTTCGACCGCGACGGCCCGATGGTGTACCTGACGATGGAATACCTGCAGGGCGGCCCCCTGAGCCGGGTGCTGCGCGCGCCGGGATTCAAGGGCATGCCGTATGACGAGGCGATGCACATCGTGCGCGGTGTCGGCAATGCGCTCGCGTACGCGCATGAGCGCGGCTTCGTGCATTGCGACCTGAAGCCCGCCAATGTCTTCCTCACGGACTCCGGCGAGGTGAAAGTCATCGACTTCGGCATTGCCCGCGTCTTCCACAAGCCCGAGGAGGAGGTGGAGGCGACCGTGTTCGACCCTGGCAGCCTGGGTGCCATGACCCCGGCATATGCCAGCCCGGAGATGCTGGAAAACCGTGAAACCGACCCGCGCGACGACATGTATGCGCTGGCCTGCATCACCTATGAAGTGCTGACCGGCCGCCATCCGTTCGACCGCCTGCCGGCCACGCAGGCGCGCAACGCCGGCCTGAAGCCGGTGCGGCCGCAACACCTGAATCACCGGCAATGGCGGGCGCTGCGCTGCGCGCTATCGTTCGAGCGCGAATCCCGCACGCCGAACATTGCGCAATTCCTGCAGCAAATGACCGGGGAGCGGCGCGGCATGCATTACGCCGCATATGGCAGCGCAGGTCTCGCGGCGGCCGTGCTGGTCGCCCTCGCATTGCATTATTACCGGAGTGAACCGGCGGCACTCCCGCCGTCGCCGCCTGCGGTGATCGCCGATACCTCTCCGCCGAAAGCGGCCGCGCCAGCGCCGCCGGCGCCGGCGCCCGCGGCATCCGCGCCGGCAGCGCCTTCTGCCCGGACCGCTCCGCCGCCGGCACCTGCACCTGCGCCTGCACCTGCACCGGTCCTCACGCTCGATGCGGTCTCGCGCGCGCTTGCCGGCATTCCCTGTTCCGCCTTGGTGCCGGCGGTGCGCGACGGCGCGGTACAGGTGCGCGGCTACTTGCAGGCGAGCTACGGCACCGCGAAACTGAAGGAAGCGCTCGCCAGCCTGCCCGGCGCAAAATCGGTGAACCTCGATGTGCAGCAGATCAGCGACGAGAAATGCGCAGTCGTGAACATGCTCGCGCCATACTGGGCCCGCAACAAGACGGCGGGCGGCAACGCGACGCTGCGGCCGAAGCAGGGGCGCGCCGAATTCGCGGAGGGCGAATCGCTGGTCCTCGATGTCAGCACGCCGGCCTACGATTCCTTCGTCAACGTCGATTACTATGCGTTCGACGGCAGCGTGCTGCACATGCTGCCCAGTCCCCGCGCAAAAGCGAACCAGGCGCCGCCGAACTATTCGGCGACCATCGGCAGCATGGGCAACTGGGTGGTCGCGCCGCCGTTCGGCACCGACCTCGCGGTGCTGCTGATCACGCCGGCGCCGCTGTTCGACGGACTGCGGCCGGAGCATGAAACGGCGGCGAATTACCTGCAGGCGGTGGAACGGCAGCTCAAGCAGATCGCCGCGAAATACGGCAAGGAAAAGATCCTGGTAGACTTCCTGCAGATCACGACGAAGGAAAAGAAATAGGTTGCCGCAGGCGTGGCGTGAAACACGCTGCGCGCGCATCGCGAGATCGTCCGTGCACGGCGTAAGAGAAGAAAGGTGGATCTGGCGCAGGCATTCGCCGGCTTCCCGCCTGCGCGGGAATGAACGTCGAGGTCTTGCACCGGATGCGCGGCGCGCCTACTTCAGGTCGCGCGCCACGCGGAAGCCGTTCTGCGAATGGCGCACGCTGGCGCCATATTTGAAGCGCGTCGAAGAGGGCATGTAGCCGCTGCCGTCGCGCCAGGAACCGCCGCGGATCACACGCTCGCGGCAGCCTGCCGCATCCCAGGCGCGGCTGTCGGACGGCGCGCCCTTGTAGGAATTGTGCCAGCAGTCCGCGACCCATTCCCAGACGCTGCCGTTCACATCGTGCAGGCCGTACGGATTGGCCGCAAACGAGCCGGCCTTGGCCGGGCCGTCCTGGCTCCAGGGTTCGCCGCAATCCTTGCAATTGGCATGGCCGGGCTTCATCTGTTCGCCCCACCAGAAGCGCGATGTGGTGCCGCCGCGCGCGGCATATTCCCATTCGGCCTCGGTCGGCAGCCGGTAGGGCTTGCCGCTGGTGCTGGAGAGCCACTTCACATACTGCTGCGCATCGTCCCAGCTGACGTCGCGTATCGGCGTGCCCGGCGCGCCAGCCGAGGCGATGCGCGGACAGCCGCCGCCTTCGACGCAGGCATTCCATTGTTCGACGGTGACTTCATATTTGCCAATTGCAAACGGCGTGCCGATGCTGACCTGGTGCGCCGGTTTTTCCGACGGGTCGCCGCTGTTGCTGCCCATCGTAAACGCGCCGGGCGTGACGGAAACCAGCACCGGGCAGGCTTCGCAATCCTTTACCTCCGCGCCGCGCGCCACTTTCGGGGCCGGTTGTTCCGGTCGTGCAACCGGTGGCGGCGGTTCGGTTTTTTCCTTCGGTGCCGGCCGCGCCTGTTCCGGGGCCGGTTTGGGCGCGCGCGGCTTTTCCGGTGCGCTTACCTTTGGCGGCGGCGCAGGCTTCGCGGCTTCCGCCGGTGCCTCCGGTTTCGCGGCGGCGCGCAGGCGCTCGATCCGGCTTTTCGCCAGCGCCGCAAACCGGCCTTTCGGATAAGCCTGCAGATAGGCTTCGTAGTCGCCGACGTCCTTGCTGTCCTTGATCGATTCCCAGAATGTGATTTCGTATTGCTCGGCGCTGTCCTTGGGCAGGATCGCGCGGCTGCCGCCGGCGCCCGCCGCCGCAAGCACGGGTGGCTGGAGAGTGCCGCTGCGGGGTGCGGCACCTAGCAAGGCTTGTACGGGATCTCCTGATGCTGCCTGCAATGCGGCAAGCAGCGCCGAGGTGAATGCACCGTTGCTCCCATTCTCCGCAGCGAAACCGCCGGGCGTCGTTGCATGGAGCACTGTGGTCGCGGACGGCTGCGGCGGCAGCGGGGCGCTGGCGCCGCCAAAGGGATTGTTCAGGCAAGTGTCGAGCAGCACGATATTGTGGCCACCCGGTCGCGCGGGTGACATGCGTTCCAGCACGCTGTCGAGCTCGATTCCCCTGCGCAGCAGCGTGGCCGGTGCGGCGAGGTCGATGTCCAGCGGCGCCAGCACGGTTTTGTCGCCGACCCGAAACCCATGGCCGGCGAAATAGAAGAGGCCGGTGCCGCCGCCGGCGAGCCGGGCCTGAAATGACTCAAGCGCATCTTCCATCCCGGCACGATCGAGGTTCCCGTAATGCATGACCTCGAACCCGGCGCGGCGCAGCGCAAAAGCCATTGCCTGTGCATCATTTGCCGGGTTCCGCAGCGGCGCGCCGGCGTAGCTGCTGTTGCCGATCACAAGCGCAAGACCGCGTGCCTGCCGCGCATTGCTGTCGCGGTGCAATTCCTTGCCTGCGGTAAAAGACAGCGTCACGCCGGCGGTCGCAGGCGAGGTGTCGCGCGCGGACGCGCTCCATGCGAAAGCGGTACAGGCCCACGCTATCAAGAGTTTTCGCCACACAGCAAGACCTTCAAGATGAGAATGTTTGCCATGGCCGCATCACCGCGCCTAGCCGCGGCGCTTGCATGGCGGCGACCCGCTTTTCTTTCATATCATCTGTTCCAATAGTCGAAGCGATTTGCGAAAGCACAAACGAGGGTGTACAACTTCTCCGAAAATGAGAGCACTCGCTTTTCCGGCGCCGGAAGGATTCCGGCAGCGGGCCGCGAGGCAGGGCGCCGGCCGGCAGCATACGGTTGAATGCAGCTGGAATGCCGCTCGGATTCGACGCCGCACTTTCTGCTGGAGGACGCCTCGATGCCGCGACTTGCCAATTTCACCGCCGTCTCCGTCGTAGCGGCGGCATGTCTCGGGGCTGCGCCGGTCCACGCGCAACGCACCCCGGCCCCGAAGAATGCCGAAGTCACGATCATCTGGCCGACGAATGGCGCGGTCATCCAGGGCGGCAAGTTCTGGCTGCGCATGGGCTTGCGCAACATGGGCATCGCGCCGAAGGGCGTCGAGCGCGAAGGCACCGGGCACCATCATGTCCTGATCGACACCGATCTGCCGCCGATGGACAAGGAAATTCCATCCGACCGCAATCATTTGCATTTCGGCGCGGGAGAAACCGAGGCGCGGATCGAACTCCCGCCCGGAAAGCACACGCTGCAGCTGCTGCTCGGCGATCACAACCACGTGCCCCACGACCCTCCGGTGCACTCGAGAAAGATCTCGATCACCGTCCGCTGAAATATGGACCAGGAGGATGGCCATGCTTCATTCACGCAAGGACGAAGGAGCAACAACCATGAGCCGGTTATCCGTTGCCGTCGCGGCATTCCTGCTTTACGGCGTTGCGCTCGCCGGCGATACGCCGGCGCCGCCGCACGCCTACCTGTACATCGGCTGGCCGAACAACGGTGAGGTGATTGCCGCCGGCAAGCCGTTCCGCGTCTGGTTCGGCCTGCGCGACATGGGCGTGGCGCCGAAGGACGTCAAGCTTCCGAATACCGGACACCACCATTTGCTGATCGACACCGACCTGCCGCCGGCGGATAAGGAAATACCGTCAGACCGCCAGCACCTGCACTTCGGCGGCGGCGAGACGGAAACGATGCTGGAATTGCCACCGGGAAGGCATACCTTGCAACTGCTGATGGGCGACGACAAGCACGTGCCGCACAATCCGCCGATTTATTCCAGGAAGATCACGATCACCGTCAAGTGACGCGGGCATATCCGAAGAATCCATGCTGCCGGGGTGGCGGATTGCCGTGCGGGTGCCGATACTGATAGCAGCAGCCGGCACATGGAGATGACATGGAAAACGCAGCGACCTCGGCCGGAGCGCTCGGCGCCGTGACCGCCTATCTTGAAGTTACCAGCGGCGAAGCCGTCCGGCCCACCGTGTTCCCGATTCATGATGAAGTCCTCATCGGTCGCGATCCGCAGGACTCCCTTGCATCCGATAAATTCCTCTGCATTCCCGAACACACGGTCAGCCGGCGCCATGCGCGCATCCGCCGACGCGGCGACAGCTATTTCGTGGAAGACCTGCATTCCTTCAACGGCACTTTCGTCGACGGCAACAAGCTCAAGCCGGGCGCCTGGCATGCGCTCAAGGATGGCGACGAACTCACCATCTCGTCGGCGCAGATGGTGTTCCATTCGCTGATGGTTCCCGCGCGGGACAACATGCCGACCATTATCACCAAGATGGTTGACGCCTCCGAGCTGACCCGCATCATGGACCCGCTGCCGAAGGCGAGCCAGAGCGACATGCAGCAGACGGTGCAGAAGCTGCACGCGATGGCGCAGGTCGGGATCGCGCTGGGCGCGGTGACCGACCGGGAAACGCTGATCGAAAAGATCATGAAGTTCATCTTCGAGCTGTTTCCGCTCGCCGACCGCGCGTTCGTGCTGCTGACCGAAGCCGGCGGCGGCGGCGAGCCGCGCCCGCTCGCGGTGCGGCGGCGCGACGGCAGTGTCGAGAACCTTGAACGGGTGCGGCTGTCGCGCACGATCGTCGACGAGGTATTCAACAAGAAACAGGCGATCCTTTCGGTGGACACCTTGTCGGACCGCCATTTCGGCGCGCAGGAATCGATCGTGTCGCAGGCGATCCGCAGCGTGATGTGCGTGCCGCTGGTGCACGAAAACGAATGCCTCGGGCTGATCCAGGTGGATGCGTCATCGGACCCGTATGCATTCAAGGAGCAGGATCTCGAGATGCTGACCGGCGTCTGCGCCGAAGCGGCGGTGGCATTGAAGAATTTCCAGTTGTATTCCGACATCGAACGCTTGCTCGACGGCTTCGTGCGGGCGTCGGTGCAGGCGATCGAAGAGCGCGACCCGGCGACCGCCGGCCATTCCTTCCGCGTGGCCGGCTATGCGGAAGGCCTGGCCCAGGCGGTGGACCGGGACGACGCGCCCGACCTGCGCCGGATCGGCTTCAGCCATGAACAGTTGCGCGAGATCCGCTATGCCGCGCTGCTGCACGATTTCGGCAAGGTCGGCGTGCGCGAGCATGTGTTGCGCAAGGAAAAGAAGCTCCACCATTACGAAATGCGCATGCTCGAAGAGCGCTTCAAGCATGCGCGCGCCTGCCTGGAACGGGAAGCGTATCGCGCGCTGGTGGAATTGCACGCGCGGCAGGACCTGTCGATCGGCGCATTTCGCGGTGAAAAGCGCAAGATCGAAGCCTTCCTGGAGGAAGAGTTTTCCCGCCTCGCGCACTTTCTCGGCACCATCCGCCAGGCCAACGAGCCGGCGGTGTCGCACGGCGGCGTGCTGCCCGACCTGCAGGCGATCCTCGATTATGCGTATTGCGACGCCGACGGATGCGACGCGGCGCTGCTGCACGAACATGAATTCTCCGCGCTCAGCCTGCCCAAGGGCTGCCTGACGGCGGAAGAGCGGCGGCAGATCGAATCCCATGTCGCCGATTCGTATTCCTTCCTGGTCCTGATTCCCTGGACCCGGGACCTGGCCAGCGTGCCGGCGATCGCGCACGGCCACCATGAAAAGCTCGACGGTTCCGGCTATCCGATGGGGCTGCGCGGCCCACAGATCAGCATGCAGACCCGGATCCTGACGATCTGCGACATCTATGACGCGCTGACCGCCGGCGACCGGCCGTACAAGAAGGCGGTGCCGGTCGAAAAGGCGCTCGACCTGATCGGCGCCGAGTGCCGCGCCGGCCATCTCGACCAGAGGCTGTTCCGGGTCTTCGTCGAAGCCCGGGTCTGGGCCGCCGCATAACCCGGCAGCAGGGCGACACCAACCACGGAAACTGCACACAAATGTCCATCGATTCCCTCCCAGTCCGCTCCCGTTCACCGGTACGGCGTTCCCTCGCGGGAGCGGTTTGCGCAACCCTGTTATGCGGCTGCGCCGATGTCAGCATGCCGGACTACAAGCGTCCCGAGACGCCGCTCAAGACCAGCTGGTCGCAGCAGCCGCAGGTGTCGCCCGCCGAGACGATCGCCCCGGACTGGTGGCGCGAATTCCAGGACCCGTATCTCGACACGCTGGTGCAGCGTGCGATCGCAGGCAACATCGACGTGCGCATCCTCGCCGCCCGCATCCAGCTGGCGGGCGCGGAAATAGGCGAAGCGCGCGCCGGCGCGCTGCCTTCGCTTGCCGCGGGCGCGGGCGCGAGCTTCGAAAAGAGCACCGGTCAGAAATTCAACAAGCAGTTCAATCTCGGCACCCAGGTGAACTGGGACATCGACATCTGGGGCAAGGTGGAGAAGGGCGTGCAGGCGCAGAAGGCCGCCTACCAGGCTTCCGAGGCGGATTGGCGCGCCGGCTACCTGACGCTGGTGTCGAATGTGTCGACCACCTATTTCCAGATCCTGCAGCTCGACGAGCAGCTGGACCAGCAGCAGCGCGCGCTGGACAAGAACAGGCAAATCCTCGGCATCTACGAGGCGATGGAGAAGAACGGCCTGATTCCCGGTACCCGGGTGCTGCAGCAGCGCGCCGAAATCAACCGGCTGACCAACGATTTGCTGGAGCTGCGCCGCTCGCGCGACCTCGCCGGCAACGCCCTGGCGACCCTGCTCGGCGTGCCCGCGGGCGAGTTCAAGGTGCCGCCCGGGCATCTGCGCGACCGGGTCCGCCTGCCGGTGGTGCCGGGCGGGCTGCCCGCCGAATTGCTGAAACGCCGGCCGGACATCGTCGCCGCCGAATTCCGCGTGCTGCAGGCCTACGACCTGGTCGGCGAAGCCAAGCTGGCTCAGCTGCCGTCGATCAGCCTGACCGGGCGCGGCGGCACTTCGAGTTTCGCGCTGACCGACCTGCTGAAGTCGTTCACCTTCGGGCTGCTGCCCAGCATTAACATCCCGCTGCTCGACCCGAGCGTGAAGGCGCGCGTGAAGACCACCGAGGCGCAGACCAGGGTCGCGGAGGAAGAGTACCGCAAGACGGTGATGGCGGCCTTCGAGGAAGTCGAGAATGCGCTGGTCAACCTCGACGCGCACAAGAAGCAGCGCACGGAACTGCAGCAGCAGGTCGACCAGCTGCGCACGGTGTCGGCGCAGATCGAGGCGCAGCTGAAGGAAGGCGTGGTATCGCAGCTCGAAGTGTTCGAGACCCAGCGCTCGCTGCTGTCGGCGGAACTGGCGCTCCTGGCCAACCATCAGCAGATCCTGTCCGATACCGTCACTCTGTACAAGGCGCTGGGCGGCGGCTGGCCCGCCGTCGCGGTCGGGAACGCAAGCCAATGAACGTGAGGAGGAGCATGCGCGACCCGGAAGCCACCGTCGGCATGCAGACGGCCGACCTGGCATTCGACATCGTGCTCAAGCCCGTGTCGCACCCGGAGACCGGCGACATCCGCATCGACGAAAGCCTGTTCGCGATCGGCCGCACCGAGCCGCCGTTTTCCGACTATCCGCCGGAAATCGTGGCCGACCTGTCGCGCCGCCATGCCCGCATCTTTTCGGAGCATGGCTCGGTCTATATCGCCGACCTCGACAGCAAGAACGGCACCGCGGTCAACGGCATCGACGTGCAGCAGAAGATCACGCGGCTGCAGGACGGCGACGAGATCTGCTTCGGCGGCCGGCTGACCTACCGGGTGCGCCTCGGCAAGCGCAAGGAAAACACGGTGCGCGCGTCGAAACTGGTCGGCGTGGTGCTCAATCCCGAGCGGGAAGACCTCGGCCTGCAGCCCATCGTGATCACCAGCTTTCCCTTCCTGATCAGCAAGGCCGACGACGCCTTTGCGCGCTACCGCGACGATTTTCCGCACCAGGTGAACTATCTGTCGCGCCGCCATGCGCATATTTTCCTCAAGGGCGGCCAGGCCTTCGTCGAAGACCTGGGCAGCACCAACGGCACCTTCGTCGCCGGCCGCCGCCTCGACGAGCATGCGGTGCCCCTCGGCGACGGCGATTCGCTGGCGTTCGGCGGCCATCATTTCGTCTACCGCGTCAGCCTGCACAAGGAAGAACGGGAAGTCGACCCCACCGTCACCAAGCTCAGCCCGCTGGCGCAAAGCGTGGCCAGGGCGGCCGGCAATCCGGACAAGACCACCTTCGTGGCGGCGCCTGACTCCTTTCTCGACATCTTCTGCGTCGATCCGGCCCCGGCCGCGGACGACGAGGTCAATGACGACGCGGCCGGCCCGGCGCACGAGGCGGGCCGGGAGGCGGGCCGGCGCAAGCCGCGCGGACGGGCGGCGATTTTCCTGTCCGAACTGGCGGGCGCGTTCTCCGGCGGCGCGCGCGGCGACCGCAAGCGCCCGCTGAAGATGGGCGCGGCCGCGGCGGTGGTGCTCGGGGGCGCCGGGCTGGCGCTGTACCTGAACCAGGCGCCGGAACGGGAGCTGCGGGATCTGCTCGCCAGCGGCGATTATGCGAAGGCGGCGTCGATCGCGAGCAGCCGGCTGGAGCAGGACGCCAGCAATGCCGAACTGAAGACGCTGGGCACCGAGGCGCTGCTCAAGGCGCACCTGCCGGACTGGATGGCCAGGCTGAAGGCGCGCGACTTCGACGGCGCCGGCGCCATCCTCGGCCGGATGAAGGAGTCGGCGCGGCACAACGACGAAGCGCAGCCGCTGCTGGCCGAACTGGAGTGGATGGGCAATCTGGCACGCTTCATGGCCGCGCGCGGCGGCGCCGAAGCGCCGATCCGGATCTACGGCGACGAAGAGCGGATCAGGGCACTGCTGAAACACTGGGAGGACGGCACCCAGCGCCACCAGCGCGCGTTCGCGCTGATCGCGCAGGCGGTGCCGGCGTTCGAGGCGGCGTATGCGGACGCGCTGAGCCAGGTGCGCCGGCTGCAAAGCGACGAAGCGGTCTACCTCGCGGCGATCGAGCGCCTGAAGATCACGGTGAACGACGAACTGAAACGCGACCGGCCGGAGGCGCTGGAGCCGGTGTTCAAGGAATACGCGGAAAAATATCCGCGCATCGGCGGGCTGGACGCGTTGCGGCAGGATCTGCGGCTGTACATGGAAATCGACAATGACGCGCGAGCGCGCAACCTCGGCGGCCTGATGGCGAAGCTCGAGAAGGCGAAGTTCCAGACGCCGCCGTTCCAGGAGCGCTTCCGCACCCTGTCCACCGGCAGCCTGTTTCCGCCGCCCGACATCGTCCGCCAATATCAGGCGGCGAACAAGGCCTGGCGCGAAGGGGATGCCGCGCAGTCGTTCGCGCTGCTGGAAAAGCTCCAGACCGGGCCGTGGGAGAAGTCGGTGGCGGCGCAGCTGCAGCGCCGGCGCGCGCTCGTCGAGCAGTTCGCCGCACTGCAGAAGGCGCAGGGCGGCAAGGACTACGACGAGCGGCTGCTGGCTTTCTACGGCTCGCTCGACCCGGACGACGACATCCACTACATCCGGGCGACGGAAGCGGACATCGGCCGCAACCGGGACAAGGCGATGGCCCGCGCGCAGGACCTGATGGCAAGGGCGCTGGCACGCTGGCGCCAGTACCGGGACAACGGCGCGATTGAAGGCGCGCAGCGCCTGGAGGGCGCGGTGTCGAGCCAGTTCCGCAGCCAGGCGAGGCTGCTGACCGAAGCGCAGCAAAGCGCGCAGCAGGGCATGCTGATCGCCCGCCAGCTGAAGGCCGACACGCCGGCGGAGTGGAACACGCTGCGCAGCGAGATCGATGCCGAAGCCGCGCAGCAGCGCAAGGACTTGCAGGACCTGCGCACCGTGCTCGATCCCAACCTGCTGAAGGAAAAACTCGCATTGATAGGAGGGCGGGGCAATGGTTTCTGATACACGCCTGCGGCCGTTGAATGAAGCCCTGGAAGACCACAGCGCCGAGGGCATCGCGATACTGACCTCCGAGCCATGGCGCTTCACGCAGGCGACCGTGATCGCGATGCTGGCGCTGGTGGTGGCGGCGCTCGGCTGGTCCTTCATCGGCAGCGCCGACGTGATCGTGACGGCGCAGGGATCGCTGCAGCCGGAGTCGGAAGTGCGGCGCTTCTATACGCCGATCGACGGCGAGCTGGCCAACATCTACATGGCCGAAGGGCAGCCGGTGAACAAGGGAGACACGGTTGCCCGCCTCAATGCGCGCGGCGCGATCGAGGCCGCCAAGAACGCGCTGGAAGCGCAGCTGAAGCTGGAGGACGCGGAACGGGAATGGAAGCTGTTCCCGGAAAAAAAGGCGCTGATGGAGCGCAAGGTGGCCGCGCTGAAGCAGGCGATGGAGCTCGAAGAGCACCAGCATGCCAAGCGCGTGGCGGAAGGCACCGACAGGCTGGCGGAAAGCCAGCGCGCGCAACTGCAGCAGGCGCGCACCGCGGTCGAGGATGCGCGCCGCGCGCGCGACGCGGCGCGGGACGAAGCCGACAAGTATGCGCGGCTGTTCTCGATGACGGGCGGCGGCGGCGTGTCGCAGCTGCAGGTCGAAAGCAAGAAGAATGCGCTGCTGGCGGCCGAGAACGCGATGCGCCAGGCGCAGGCGCGGCTGACCGAGCTCGCCGCGCGCCAGAGCCAGGAATTCACGCAGGCCAAGGCGCAGCTGGAAACCAGCGGCCAGGAATTCACCAAGCTGCAGCTGCAGTACGAGGCGGCGGCGAAGGAAATCGCGAGCACCGAGGAAAAGCTGCGGCTGCAGCTGCAGACCGCACGCCTGGTGGCCGAGGCGGCGGCGCGCATCCGCTTCGAGAACATCGACAAGGATAATTTCCTGCTCATCCTGGCGCCCGTCGACGGCGTGGTCACCGACGTCACCTCGACCCAGCCGGGCGAGAAGATCCAGGCCAACTCGCCGCTGGGCGGCATCGCGCCGCGCGATGCCCGGCCGATCCTGAAGATCGAGATCGCCGAGCGTGACCGCGCGTTCCTGAAGGAGGGGCAGGGCGTGAAGATGAAATTCAATGCCTTCCCCTACCAGCGTCACGGCGTGGTGACCGGCAGGCTCGAGCACATCTCGCCGGCGACCAAGCTGTCCGCGCAGCAGAAGCAGCCGGTGTATGAGGGCAGGGTCGCGCTCGACAAGGATCACTACCAGGTCGGCGAGACGACTTATCCGCTGCGCTACGGGATGACCGCGACCGCGGAAGTGGTGGTGCGGGAGCGGCGCATCATCGACATGGCGCTCGATCCATTCCGCCAGATCGGCGGCTAGCAGAGCATCCAGATGAATCTGGCAGGATCGTAGGGTGGGTAGAGCCGCAGGCGAAACCCACCGTTTTGGCTACGCCCATCGAGGCGCATGGTGGGTTTCGCGTTGCTCAACCCACCCTACGGTCCTCCAGTCATCAAAATCATCTGGATGATCTACTAGCAGAGCATCCAGATAAATTCAGAGAATAGTAGGGTGGGTGGGGCCGCCGAGGTAGAGCCGCCGGCGAAACCCGCCGTTCTGGCTTCGCCCACCGAGGCGCACGGTGGGTTTCGCTGCGCTCTACCTCGGCGGCCCCACCTCGGCGGCCCCACCCACCAACGGGTCCTCCACCTGTCAAAACCATTCGGACGCTTTACCAGGCCGCTGATCCCTTTCTTGTGCCGCATGCAAACGGGCCGCATGCACGGCCCGCGTCTTCTCCGGGCGCCAGCCTTTTGGCAGGCATTCAACGCGAAAAAACCATAGGAACTTGCCCCAAGGCAGAGAGTCGAACCTGCGCTTTTGGAGATGCACATGAACATGCTATTTGACGCAGCAGTGATTGAAAAGGCGGCAGCAGTTGACAAGGCGGCAGCCGCAGCAACGAACCCCTGGCGCGGTTTCCGCGGCGAGAACTGGCGCGGCGACGTGGCGGTGCGGGATTTCATCAACCAGAACTACACCGAGTACCGCGGCGATGACCGCTTCCTGGCCGGCCCGACCGGACGCACCCGCAAGCAGATGTCCGTGTTCGACGACCTGCTCGCGCAGGAGCGGCGCAACGGCGGCGTGCTGTCGGTGTCCGGCGATGTCGGTTCGTCCATCACCGCGCACGGGCCCGGCTACATCGACCGGGCCAGCGAAGCCGTGGTCGGGTTGCAAACCGACGAGCCGCTGCGGCGCGCGATCTTCCCGCAGGGCGGCCTGCACATGGTGGAGCAATCGCTCAAGGAATATGGTTTCGGCAAGGTCGACCCGAAGATTGAAGAAATCTACACGCTCTACCGCAAGGACCACAACAACGGCGTATTCGACGCCTATCCGGCCGACGTGCTCGCGGCGCGCCATTACGGTCTCCTGACCGGCCTGCCCGACGCCTACGGCCGCGGCCGCCTGATCGGCTGCTTCCGGCGGGTGGCGCTGTACGGCGTGGACCGCCTGGTCGAGCTGAAGAAGAACGACAAGGCGAAGCTGGACGACGTGGCTTTCAGCGACGAGGTGATCCGCACGCGCGAAGAACTCTCGGAACAGATCCGCGCGCTGCAGGACCTGAAGCAGATGGCCGCCGCTTACGGCTTCGACATTTCCCGGCCCGCAGCCAATGCGCGCGAAGCGGTGCAATGGCTGTACTTCGCGTACCTCGGCGCGGCCAAGCAGTCGAATGGCGCAGCCACTTCGGTCGGCCGCATCAGCACCTTCCTCGACGTCTACATCCAGCGCGACCTGGAAGAGGGCACGCTGACCGAGGAAGAAGCGCAGGAACTGATTGATCACCTGGTCATCAAGTTCCGCGCGGTCCGCTACCTGCGCACGCCGGGCTTCGATGCGCTGTTTTCCGGCGACCCGACCTGGGTCACGCTGACGATCGCCGGCATGAGCGACGACGGCCGCTCGCTGGTGTCGAAAACCTGCTTCCGGGTGCTGCAGACGCTGTACAACCTCGGCAATTCGCCCGAGCCGAACCTGACCGTGCTCTGGTCGACGCGGCTGCCGCAGGGTTTCAAGGATTTCAGCGCGCGCGTCGCGATCGACACCAGCGCGATCCAGGTGGAATCCGACGACGCTATCCGGCCGGGGCATGGCGACGACGCGGCCATCTCCTGCTGCGTGTCGCCGATGGCCAACGGCCGCGCGATGCAATTCTTCGGCGCCCGTTGCAACCTGCTCAAGACCCTGCTGTACGCGATCAACGGCGGCCGCGACGAAGTCAGCGGCGCGCTGGTTGCGAAGGACATGGAACCGGTGACCGGCGATTACCTCGACTTCGACGACGTCAAGGCGCGCTTCGAAAAGATGATGGAATACACCGCCAGGATCTACATCAAGGCCCTGAACGCGATCCATTACATGCATGACAAGTACGCGTACGAAGCGCTGCAGTTCGCGTTGCTCGATACCGATCACTACAAGACGCTGGCCTGCGGCATTGCCGGCCTGAGCCATGTGGCCGATTCGCTCTCCGCTATCCGTTACGGCAAGATCCGCGTGCTGCGCAACGAGGCCGGCGTGGCAGTCGATTTCGTCAACGAAGGCGCGGAGTTCCCGTGCTACGGCAACAATGACGACCGCGTCGACGAGATCGCGGTGTGGGCGGTGCGCACCTTCATGGCAAAACTGCGCGAGCATCGCGCGTACAAGGATGCGGTGATCACGCAAAGCGCGCTGACGATCACGTCCAACGTGGTGTACGGCAGCGCGACCGGCAACAGCCCCGACTGCGCCGGCCCCGGCGGGCGCCGCGCCGGCCAGCCGTTCGCGCCGGGCGCCAATCCGTCCAACGGGCAGGACAGGAACGGCTGCGTCGCCGCCGGCTTCTCGGTCGCGAAGATCCCGTTCGACGACTGCGGCGACGGCATCTCGTGGACCTTCTCGATGGTGCCTTCCTCGCTCGGCAAGACGGCGGACGACCGCATCGGCAACCTCGGCGGCTTCATCGACGGCTTCGTGGAGCAGGGCGGCTATCACCTGAACATCAATGTGATGACGAAGGAAACGCTGCTCGACGCGATGGAGCACGGCGCGGAGAAGTATCCGAACCTGTGCGTCCGCGTGTCTGGTTATTGCGTGCTGTTCCACCGCCTGACGCGCCAGCAGCAGGAGGACGTGCTGAGCCGGACCTTCCACGAGCGCGCGTAAGCATGGGCGGAACCCTGCACAAGCTGTTGCACCGGCCGGCCGCGGAACACGGCGGCCAGCCGGGCGGCTACGTCCACGCGGTCGAAACCTTCGGCGCGGCGGACGGGCCCGGCCTGCGCTACGTGCTGTTTACCGCCGGCTGCAAGATGCGCTGCCTGTATTGCCACAACCCGGACAGCTGGACGCTGCGCGACGGCGACTGGCGCACGGTGGAAGAGGTGGTCGACGACATCGGACGCTACGCGGCTTTCTACCGGCGTACGGGCGGATTGACGGTCAGCGGCGGCGAGCCGCTGGTGCAGGCGGATTTCGTCGGCGCGGTGCTGCAACAGGTCAAGGCGCGCTATGGGCTGCATATCGCGCTCGACACCAACGGCAGCCTTGCGGCGTCGGTTCCGGATGCATGGTTCGACCCGGTCGACCTGGTGCTGCTGGACATCAAGCAGATGAACCCGGCGCGGCACCGTGCGCTGACCGGCCTCGAGCTGCAGCCGACGCTGGATCTCGCGCGCCGCCTGGACCGCATCGGAAAGCGCGCATGGATACGCTATGTGCTCGTGCCCGGCCATACCGACGACCATGAGGATGTGGAAGCGCTGGCCGGCTTCGTCGCCACGCTCGGCAACGTGGAGCGGCTGGAAATCCTGCCCTTCCACAAGATGGGCGAATCGAAATGGGCCGAGCTGGGCAGGAAATACCAGCTGGCCGATACGCCGGCGCCGGATGCGGCGCTGATCGAGCGCGTGAAGCGGCAGTTCGAGCGGCAGTTCGAGCGCCAGTTTGAGCGGCGGCCGATCATGGTGGTGGCGTAGCGCGCTACTCGATCTGTTTCGGTGCGCCGGACGCCTGGTTGCGCCGGAACAGCACCCAATAGACGCTGCCGACGAGCAGCGTTCCTCCCACCCAGTTCCCCAGCGTCACGGCGCCCAGGTTCAGCGCGAACAGGCCGAGAGGGATATCGACCGCCGCCGCATCGATGCCGGCGGCAGCCCAGAAGCTTTGCGGCGCGCCCCATTTGATCAGCAGGCCGTAGGGAATGAAAAACATGTTGGCGACGCAGTGCTCGAAGCCGGCTGCGACGAAGGCGGTGATCGGGAACTGGATCGCGAGGATCTTGCCGCTGGTGGTCTGCGCCGCCATCGATACCCAGACCGCGAGGCAGACCAGCACATTGCACAGGATGCCGAGGAAGAACGCATGCTGCGGCGCGAGCTTGCTCTTGGATGACGCGAGGTAGAGCGCGGTGCTGCCGACTTCCGCATGGCCGGACGCGTAGTGCCCGGCGAGGAAGACCAAGAGCGCGGTGCCGACCGCGCCGACGAAATTGCCGGTCCAGACCGTTATCCAGACGCGCAGCATGCGACGGGTGGTCAGCCGTCCGCTGGCCCAGGCCATCACCATCAGCGTATCGCTGGTAAATAATTGGGCGCCGGCGATCACGACCAGGATCAGCCCGAGCGAGAAGGTGACGCCCATCAGCAGGCGGGTCAGCCCGTAGGGCAGGAAGTCGGCGGCGCCGGCAATGGTGACGGTGGCAAACAGCCCGCCCAGCGCGATGAAGGCTCCGCCGAGTACAGCCAGGCCGAACAGGGTGACCATGTCCTGATTGGCTTTCTTGACGCCAACATCCTCCGCGAGCACCGCGATGGCGCCGGGCATGAGCGGGTCATTGCTGAGGCGGGCGCCATCGGCCATGCATCTCTCTCCGGTTTCTGTTGGCAACGCACTTTCTTTGGCAAGCGGAAGGCGGAACAGTTCTGTGCGGCGCTTCAGCCGGGCGTCGCGTTGCTTCACTGCAAGCAGCACTGTTTTCGCGGGCAGGCCGCGCGGATGCGGCGGAAATTTCGCAGTTGCCGCTTCATCGCCCAGGGAAGGTACAATTTCCGCCTCGATTCCCCGCCTCAAGACACCTGCCCGAAACGCCTGACGCAAGCCGATGCGATTCTTTCTCCCCATCCTGGGCCTCGCCCTGCTGGCCGGCTGCGCCGGCGGGCCGCCGATCGACCGCAGCTACACCTCGGTCTCGCAGGAAAGCCGCGTGCGGTATGTGATCGTGCATTACACGGAGGGCGACCTGGCGCGCGCGTTCGACGTGCTGACGAACGGCCCGGTCAGCAGCCATTACCTGATCTCTGACCGTCCCGCCGCGATCTACCAGCTGGTCGATGAAAACCGGCGCGCCTATCATGCCGGCGAGAGCGCATGGCAGAAGGATGCGCAGCTCAACGCCAGCTCGATCGGCATCGAACTGGTCAATCCCGGCTATCGCGACACGCCGCAGGGCAGGGTGTACTTCGACTATCCGCAGCAGCAGATCACGCTGCTGATCGACTTGCTGCGGCAGATCGTCGCGCGCCACCGGATCGATCCCGCGCGCATCCTGGGCCACAGCGATATCGCGCCGCAGCGCAAGGTCGACCCGGGGCCATTGTTCCCGTGGCGGCGCCTGGCCGACGCCGGGCTGATCCGCTGGCCGGACATGGCGGAAGTCCTGCGCCGGCAGCCGGCGTTCGAAGCGCAACTGCCGGATATCGGATGGTTCCAGGCGAGGCTGGCGCGGCACGGCTACGTGCTGTCATCCAGCGGCGAACTCGACGCGGCGACGCGCCGCGTGCTTGCCGCGTTCCAGATGAAGTACCGGCCGGCGCGTCATGACGGCGAGCCGGATGCGGAAACGGCGGCGCTGCTCGATGTGCTGACGTCCGCGCCGCCGGGCGGCCGGTAGGCGCGGCATCAGGGTGAAATGAAGACAGCGCATTTCACCAGACGGTAGCGGCTTCGTGCAATGCGAAATCCTCCCGCGAGGCCTGCTTTTGCTTCCGCGCCTACCCCTTCCGAAATGCTTTAACTTTACGCCACGTCAACGTTTACCGTCTTGCCTTCGCCGAGACTACGCCTGTTGTAGCGAGTCGCAGAACCCGCACGGCACGTCAGGTCGTCAAAAAACACACAACGTTGGAGGCAGACAATGGAAAAAATCTGGCTGAAGTCGTACCCGCAAGGCGTTCCCCCGGAAATCGATCCCGCGCAGTACCGCTCCCTGGTGCATCTGCTGGAAGAGTCCTTCCGCAAGTACGCGTCGCGCAATGCGTTCGTCTGCATGGACAAGTTCATCACCTACGCCGAAGTGGATGACTATTCCCGGCGCGTCGGCGCCTGGCTGCAGGGACGCGGCCTGAAGAAGGGGGCGCGCGTGGCGATCATGATGCCCAACGTGCTGCAGTACCCGATCGCCGTCGCCGGCGTGCTGCGCGCCGGCTACACGGCGGTCAACGTGAACCCGCTGTACACGCCGCGGGAACTGGAGCACCAGCTCAACGACTCCGGCTCGGAAGCCATCATCATCCTGGAGAATTTCGCGACCACGCTGGAACAGGTAATCGCCAATACCCGCGTCAAGCACGTGGTCGTTGCCGACATGGGTGAAATGCTGGGCGGCGCCAAGGGTGTGCTGGTCAACCTGGTGGTGCGCCATGTGAAGAAGATG
>Ga0196971_1000253_pt1 | contig 49663 bp, 47 predicted proteins | sample S1v_1013CmetaG_FD_148660 | JGI IMG/M metagenome (GOLD analysis project Ga0196971, IMG submission 148660) | Soil microbial communities from Anza Borrego desert, Southern California, United States - S1+v_10-13C | ecosystem: Environmental > Terrestrial > Soil > Desert | place: USA: California... | reverse complement strand
TGAAAGGCGGTTGCCCCTTGCGGACTGCCATGGCCCGCGGCACGCTCGCCCCGTCCCGAAAATGAATCCGTTCTTGCGGCCGGTTTTTCACCTGGCGTGTTTCGGCGCGCTGCGAGGGGCAAAGCGATCCGCCGCGCTGCGCTGGCTCCCGTCAACGCGCTTTAGGCGCTGTTTGACAAGCTACTGCGCGCCCCGCACGGTTGCTCTGCGTACCTGTCGTACGCACGCGCTACCCGGCGCCAGTCCGGCCCGTTCGCGGCGCTTGTCAATCAGAGCCAAGTCCGGTCGATTCCGGCTCTCAAAATTTTGCTGTCATGGCGGGCACACAATGCGAGGCGGAGCGCGTCCTCCCCACCTTTTTTGGTGTTGCGCGGCAGCGAATCCGTGACCGGGAGTCCAAACCCCGCTTTTCCGGTTCGTCCCATTGCTTATTCTCAAGCTATGCTCATTTTTGTGGGATGACACTATGAAGGTAATACAAAATCCCTTCTAGGAGACAAACCATGAAGAAGTCCGGCAAGCCTAACCCTCAGTCCCAATCTTCACGCCGCGGTTTCCTCGGCAAGGCGGCCGCAGGCACCGCCACCGCGCTCGCCATGCCGATGGTGGCAACCGCGCAGACGCCGACACAGTTCCGCTTCCAGAGCACCTGGCCGGCGAAAGATATTTTCCATGAATACGCAAACGACTTCGCGAAGAAGGTCAACGACATGACCGGTGGCGAATTGAAGATCGAAGTGCTGCCCGCCGGCGCCGTGGTGCCGGCTTTCGGCCTGCTAGACGCAGTATCGAAGGGCACGCTCGACGGCGGCCACGGCGTGATGGGTTATAACTACGGCAAGCAATCCGCCATTGCCCTTTGGACATCCGGCCCTGCCTTCGGCATGGATGCCAACATGGTGCTGGCCTGGCACAAGTACGGCGGCGGCAAGGAATTGCTCGCCAAGCTCTACGATTCGATCGGCGCCAATGTCGTTTCCTTCCTCTACGGCCCGATGCCGACGCAGCCGCTCGGCTGGTTCAAGCGGCCGATCACGAGGCCCGAGGATTTCAAGGGCTTGAAATTCCGCACCAACGGCCTGGCAATCGACCTCTTCACCTCCATGGGCGCGGCGGTGAATGCGTTGCCCGGAGGCGAAATCGTGCCGGCGATGGATCGCGGCCTGCTCGATGGCGCGGAATTCAACAACGCCACTTCCGACCGCATCCTCGGTTTCCCGGACGTGTCCAAGGTCTGCATGCTGCAGAGCTTCCACCAGAGTTCGGAGCAGTTCGAGATCACCTTCAACAAGGCCAAATTCAACGCACTGCCGCCCAAGCTGAAGGCGATCATCGAAAACGCGGTGGAAGCAGCGTCCTCCGACATGTCATGGAAGGCGGTCGACCGCTACTCCACCGACTATCGGGAGTTGCAGACCAAGAACGGCGTGAAGTTCTACAAGACGCCGGACTCCTTCCTGCAGGAGCAGCTCACTGTCTGGGACGCGGTGGTGGCGAAGAAGGGCGAGGGCAATCCGCTGTTCAGGGAGGTCGAGGCATCCATGCGCAGTTTCGCCGAACGCGCGGTGAAATGGGACATGGACACCAACAACCCGCGCCGCATGGCCTACAACCACTACTTCGGCCGGAAGCAGCAGACTCCCAAGAAATCCTGAGCGCAGGGCGCGCGTACAGAACGCCATCCGCGTCGCTGCAGATGGCGTTTCCTGAATCCCGCGGCGGGCGGCAGCGCGCCTGCGGGTTCACGAGGTTCCGAACATGCAAAAACTCCTGTATTTCGTCGACAGGGTGAGCACTTGGGTCGGTCAGGCCTTCGCCTGGCTGATCCTGGTGCTCACCTTGCAGGTTGCATGGGAAGTGTTTTCCCGATATGTGCTGAATACGCCGAACGCCTGGGCCTTCGACTTGATGATCATGATGTACGGCACCGCATTCATGATGGCGGGCGCCTACACGCTGGCCAAGAACGGCCATGTGCGCGGTGACGTGCTGTATGGCTTTTTCCCACCACGGCTGCAAGCCGGGCTCGACCTGCTGCTGTACTTCTTGTTCTTCATTCCCGGCGTCGTCGCCCTGGTGTGGGCAGGCTATACCTACGCGGCCGAGTCCTGGGCCATCAATGAGCATTCCACCCTCACCGCGAATGGTCCGCCGCTTTATCCGTTCAAGACCGTGATCCCGATCGCCGGCATTCTCCTGCTGGCACAGGGACTGGTCGAGATCGTGCGCTGCATTGCCTGCCTGCGTGAAGGCGACTGGCCGGCGCGCGAGCAGGACGTCGAGGAAGTCGATGTCGACATGCTCAAGGAAATGGTGAACGTGAGGGACGAAGACATCGCGAAGCTGGATGTGTTCGTCGCCCCGAAGGAAGGAGAGCGGTCATGAGGAAGGAAGTCTGGTTCGGCCTGACCATCATGGCGATGGTGGTCATCGGCGTCTTCACCCTGATGCCGGCGCCTTCGGAAATGACCAACGGCCATCTCGGCCTGCTGATGCTGGCGCTGGTGGTGGTGGCGATCATGCTCGGCTTCCCGACCGCATTCACGCTGATGGGCATGGGCGTGTTCTTCGCCTGGCTTGCATACCGCAGCCGAAATCCGGAGCAGGCCATCGGGCTCACGCTCGACCTGATGGTGCAGCGTGCTTACGCGGTGATGGCCAACGACGTGCTGATCTCCATTCCGCTGTTCGTGTTCATGGGCTACCTGGTCGAGCGCGCCAACCTGATCGACCGGCTGTTCCGGGGCCTGCACCTTGCCATGGCGCGCGTGCCCGGTTCGCTCGCGGTCGCCACCATCGTCACCTGCGCGATTTTCGCCACTGCAACCGGTATCGTCGGCGCCGTCGTCACGCTCATGGGCCTGCTGGCATTGCCGGCAATGCTGAAGGCGGGCTACAACATCCGCTTGGCGGCGGGCACTATCACCGCCGGCGGCTGCCTCGGCATCCTGCTTCCGCCGTCGGTGCTGCTTATCGTCTATGGCGCAACGGCGGGCGTGTCGGTCGTTAAGTTGTATGCGGGCGCATTTTTCCCGGGAATCATGCTGGCCACGCTCTACCTCGGCTACGTCATCCTGATGGCCAAGCTGAAACCCCACTATGCGCCGCCGCTGTCTGTGGAGGACCGGCGTGTGCCCTTGCCTGGCTGGGCGGCAGCGATTACCGGCAAAGGCAGCAACAATGCGTTGTCCGGATTGCTGGGCGCATTGCGCGCAAAGGACAAGCGACCGGCTTCGACCGGCCTGCTGCTTGGCCAGCTGCTCATCACCCTGTTGCCGGCAATTGCATTTGCGGTTGCGATGGGGCTGACCTATCGTGCGATGACCACCGTCGAGACACAGGACACGGGGGGCGCGGTGCAGATGGGCGAGGGCATGGAGTCGGGCGCCGCGGGCGGAAACGCCGACTCCGGCGGCGGACTGGCAGAACCGCCAATGGAGGGCGGACTGTCGGAACCGCCCGCGGAGGGCGGACTGGCCGAGCCCCCGACGGACGATGGCGGGAAGAAATCGCCGGAAGCCGTGATTGTTCCGGCACCGGCCGCGCCGGCTGACACCGCGCCGGCAGCAAGAACGGAGGTCGGCGGCGAAGAGCCGGCTGAAACCAAATCAGCGCCCATGTCGTACTGGATCGTGCTCGGCGTCGGGCTTGCGGCCCTTGCCGGGTTCTATGCGATCTTCAGCTTTACCCGGCTGGAAATCTTCAAGATGCTGCTTGGCTCTTTCTTTCCCCTTGCGATGCTGATCCTCGCCGTGCTCGGGGCGATCGTGTTCGGCCTCGCGACGCCGACCGAAGCGGCCGCGATGGGGGCGCTCGGAGGGCTGCTTCTGGCGGCGGCGTACAGGCGGCTCAACCTGGCAGTCCTCAAGGAGTCCGTGTTCCTCACCGCGAAGACCAGCGCGATGGTGTGCTGGCTTTTCGTCGGCTCGAGCATCTTCTCGGCGGCGTTCGCGCTGCTCGGTGGACAGGAGGTCATCAACAACTGGGTGCTGTCGCTCGACATGACGCCGCTGCAGTTCATGATCCTCGCGCAGGTGATCATCTTCCTGCTCGGCTGGCCGTTGGAGTGGACGGAGATCATCGTGATCTTCATGCCGATCTTCATTCCATTGCTCGCGCACTTCAACGTCGACCCGCTGTTCTTCGGCCTGCTGGTGGCGCTCAACCTGCAGACCGCCTTCCTGTCGCCGCCGGTGGCGATGGCGGCGTTCTACCTGAAGGGCGTGTCGCCGCCGCACGTGACGCTGAACCAGATCTTCCTCGGCATGCTGCCGTTCATGGCGATCCAGGTCCTGGCGCTGGTGCTGCTGTATACGTTCCCGGCGATCGGATTGTGGCTGCCTGGGGTGCTGTACAAATAAGGCTTTGACGGCGGGACAGGCGCAGGAGGGATTCCAGACTGCGCCCTGACCAAGGGGGGGCGGGCCCTGCTCCACGGCAGGGCCGGGGCGCCGGCGGATACGAAGCGCTGGCCCGGATAGACCGTCGCCAGTCGCGGCATGAACATTTCAGGGGTGAGCGCCCGGTGTCCGACGTCCGGTCGCGCCGGGAAATGATGGTGCTTTTGCAAATATGCCGGACATCATCATTCTTCGTTCCAGAGATAACCCACGACCCCCGAAAGAAAAACGACAATCCCGCCAGTGAAAAGTCCCAGGGATGTTGCGTTCTGATCGATGCCCAGCGCACCTGCGCCGATCAAACCCAGCAGCACGCCAAGCCGCATGATTACCGTGTACCAGGACAAATCCACACATTCCCCTTAAAACGAGCGATTAAACCGCATTCCGACGTAACCGGCATCCCATGTTCTAGGTAAGTAGTTCTGCGTATTCTTTTTTCACGCTGAACAATGGTTTCATTCTCGGACGCGCAGCGGGCGCTGCCACTATTCGGGATGGGGCTGCCGTGCATTCCCTGGTGCCGGTGTGCCCGGCCGTCGCCTCAATGGTACAAACGTTGCGGGTGCACGTGGCGATACCAGTCCGCGAACCGGTCTCCGTCCAGCGGCGCGCTGAAGTAGTATCCCTGCCCGAGGTCGCAATCGCGCTCACGCAGCAGGTTCAGCGCCTCCTCGGACTCGATGCCTTCGGCGACCACTTCGACACCGAGCTTCTTCCCCAGGTCGATCACGGTTTCCGTGATGATCATCGCGCGCTTGTCGGTCTTCATATTGCGCACGAACGACTGGTCGACTTTCAGCTTGTCGATCGGCAGCTGGGACAGGTGGCTCAGGCTGGAGTAGCCGGTGCCGAAATCATCGAGCGATATCCGCAAGCCGAGACGCTTGAGATCCGCCAGCTGTTCCATTGCGCGCTGCACCCCGCGCATCACCATGCTTTCCGTCACTTCCAGCTCCAGGTAGTGCGGCGCGATGCCGGACCGGTTGATCGCGTCCGCAACGCTCTTGTCGAAGTCATGTGCACGAAACTGCAATGGCGACACATTGACCGCAATCCGCAATGGAGGCAGGCCGGCCTTCCGCCAGCGCGCATGCTGGCAGCACGCCTCGTGCATCACCCAGGCGCCGAGCTGGTTGATGAGCCCGCATGCTTCGGCGGCCAGGATGAACTCGCCCGGCATCACCATTTCCGCCCCCTTTTGCTGCCAGCGGATCAGCGCTTCCGCGCCGGTCACCTGCATCGTCTTCGTGTCGACGATCGGCTGGTAGTGCACCTGGAATTCACTCTCGTGAAAGCTTTGGCGCAGGCGCTGTTCAAGGGCAAATGCCCGCTTTGCGCCGGTGTCGATTTCCAGGTTGAAGAACTGGAAGGTGTTGCGGCCGTTTGCCTTGGCGTGATACATCGCGGCGTCGGCGCGCCGGATGAGGCCGTCGATTTCCGACGCATCGGTCGGATACAGGCTGATGCCGATGGACGGCGAGGTCCGCAGTTCCAGGCCTTCGATGAAATACGGCTCGCGCAAGGCCGCCAGCAGGTGTTTGGCGGAATGCTCGACATCCTGCGGGGTGTCGATGTGCGAAAGAATCGCCACGAACTCGTCGCCGCCGAGGCGCCCGACCAGGTCGCTGCTGCGCACGCAGCGCGTCAGCCGCCGCGCGACTTCCTGCAGCATCTTGTCGCCGATTTCATGCCCGTAGGTATCGTTGATCGGCTTGAAGCGGTCAAGGTCGAAGAACAGCACCGCGCACATCGTGCCGCTGCGTTTGGCGCTCGCCAGCAGGTGGTTGCCGAACTCATAAACGAGCGCGCGGTTCGGCAGGTCGGTGAGGGGATCGTGCTGCGCCGCATGCAGCGCCCGTTGTTCGGCTTCCTTCTGTTCCGTGATGTCCAGCGAGAACGAGCACAAGCCGAACGGCTCAAGGGAATTGATGTAACTTACCGGAAAGCGCACCGTTGCGTAAGTGCGCGAGGACCCGTCCTTCAGGCGCACCAGCTCTTCTTCGCGTACCGGTCCCTTGCTTCGAACCGCTTCCTGGTCCCGCTGCCATACGCGCTTGGCGACGTCCGGCGGCAGCAGATCGAACACGCCGCGGCCGAGAACGGCGTTCTGCGGGATGCCAAGCACATCGGCGAAACTCTGGTTTGCGATGATGATACGGCCGGAAAGGTCTTTGATGCTCACCAGCAGGGGAGAGTAATCCAGGATGCTCTTGAGCTGCGAACGCTCGATCAGCAGCGCGTTCTCGATGCCCTTGCGCTTGGTGATGTCCGTGATAAAGCTGACCGCCATCGGCCCGGCGGGCGTCTCGCACATGTTGATGCTGGCTTCGATCGGAAAGATGCTGCCATCCTGCCTGCGCGCCGACAGCTCCATTCCTTGTCCCATCGGGCGCGGCCTGGCAAAGCGGAAGTAGTCGCTGCGCTGTTGTACGTGCCTTCCGCGCGATTGCTCCGGCAGCAAGAGTTCAAGCGTCTTGCCCAGCAGGTCGCGGCGCGTATAGCCGAACATCTCCTCGGCGGCCTTGTTCACCAGGCGAATCTGCCCATCCTCGTTGATGCCGACGACGGCCTGGGTGGTCGACTCGAGCAAGGCGCGCGCCGTCTGCTCGCTCTCCTCGAGCGACAGCATCAGTGCGTGTTCGCGCGTGCGGTCGTAGGTAATCTTCGAGTAGCCGCGCAACTTGCCGTCGACGTCATACAAGGCGGTGAGCGTGACGTCGGCCCAGAAATGCTCGCCGCTCTTGCGCACCCGCCACGCCTGCTGCTTCGCCACACCCTGCGCTGCCGCTTCCTTCAATAGCTTCTCGCTCGCGCCGGCCCTGCGGTCGTCGTCGGTGTAGAACAGCGAGATGTGCTTGCCGAGCACTTCTTCCTGGCGGTAGCCCTTGATCCGCTCGGCGCCCTTGTTCCAGCTTTCGACGTGCCCTTGCGGGTTCACGAAAAACACGGCGACGTCGCTGACGCCCTCGACCAGCAGGCGGAACCGCTCCTCGAGGTCATGCTGCGCTTCCCGGGAACGGTGGAACAGGCCACCCAGGACCGTAATCGTGGCGCCGATCACGGTAAAGAGGACGACACGGACTTGTTCGCCGGGATCATTGACCAGCAGGGTGCCAGGTTCTTCCACGAAGAAATACACTCCGGAGATCAGGCCGAGAATGGTGGCCATGATGGAGGACCTGACGCCGCCGAAAAGCGCGCAGGCCACTACCGGCAGCGTGAAAAGCAGTAGCGGTGCCCTTTCCCCGAGGTAAGGCGCAAGCGCATAGCGCAACAGCGTTGCCGCGAGCACGGTGGAGACTGCAAGCAAATACGGCGCTACCTGGGCCGGGGGCCGATAAGGACGGAGCATATGGAGCTGCAAACGGGGGCGGAACCGATTGGGCAGTGGAATCCCGGATTGGTTTCCCTGTTGCAGTGTTGGCACGCAAAATGAGAATTTTTCGTGCCTGTCTGCAAGCAATCATGTGCGAACCGCAGATGCACCTTGAAGTATCAAGGCCAGCGGTACACGGGTGCGAAGCCGCCCCCCTCGGTACGGAAATTGGTCGTCTGCCCTTGGTAGAGACGCGCCGCAAGGGCTTGCACCTCGCCGTCGTAGGCATAGTTGCGCACGTCGTACTTGAGCGGCAGTCTCCCCGGCGTGATCAGCCGCTCGCCGGGCGGCGCCGCAGACTGTGCCACATAGTCGCCGGCCAGAATGTCCTGCCACGCGCGCCGCGTGAGCTTGTCGCCCCGATAGGCGCCGCGCCCGCCGAAGCCGGCCCTGGGCTTGAAGAACAACGCGCGGCGCGCATTCCACAGCCGCTGCGCATTCGCGTCGGAGACAATTTCGGTGCGGGGGATCGTGTCCTGCAAGAGTTGCCGGACGTCGTCCGGCACGCCAATCTCCTGCAGCCGTGCAGGATCGGACAGCAGGGCGAGGTTGCGCTTGTCGGCGTACAGCGCATGCGCCCGCGGATGCGGCGTCAGCACGACCGCGTCGGCGAGGTAGGCCGCGCGCAGCGCAGCGCTCGACGGGGCATCGAGCATGAAATCGGTGAGGCGGTTGTAGACAAGGTCGATGACTGTGTCGCCGTGCCAGAGAACGCCGTCCCGGAATACCAGCCCGGACGGAGGAGTGATCACAGCGTGCAGCCCGTGGCATTCGAACAGCCGTTGGAACATCAGGAATTCCGGGTAAAGGTACTGCGCTGCCGGCGCGTCGTCCACAATGGCCACCGTGCGCCAGGCCGACTGGCCGCGCGACGCCGACCATTCGCGGCGGAACATCGCCATGATGCGGCGGTCCATGTCGGTGCCCGGGCGCGGTAGGGGGAGCAGCTTTTCCGCCGCGGGACAACAGGCGTGCTGTGCGCGGGCCAGCGCGGTATTGAGCATCGCGCCGCCGGCATTGGTATTGATCTCGATGAGGGAAACGCCGTCCGGGCCGACATGGAAATCATAACCGGCAAAGACGCCTTTCGTGCCGCCCGGGTCGTGCCGCGCGATCGGCGAAGCACCGGCGAGCACCGCTTCCCGGTAGGCGGGCAGGGCGACTACCGCTTCGACGGCCGCGACGACATCGGCCATCCTGCCCGCCTGCTCACCCGACACGAAGACAGGCAGGGCGGCAAAGACATGGGGGCAGTGCCTGGCCACCAGGTCGTACAGGCCGGGATCGCCGAGCTCGTGTTCCAGCGCGCGGCGCAGCGCGCTTGCTTCCAGGCTGATGCATGCGCACTCCCTGTTCATCCATTCGGCATTCACGCCGAACGATTCCTGCAACGCGAATCGCGCCTGTCCGCTAACGTGATCTGTAAACATCCTGTTCTCCTTCTAAAACGAAAGTTATCCCAACGCGAGCCATGCGCTGTACGCATAGGCGGCGGCAAGCGAGCCGGCAACCGCCAGCGCCAGGTACAGCGCAAACACGCGCGGCTTGACCAGCGCCCAGACCGCGGTGGCGGCCGGGATACTGGTGACGCCGCCGCCGGCAAGGAAGGCCAGCGCCACCGCCGGGCTCATGCCCATGTCGACCAGTCCGCGCACCAGCGGCAGCGCGGCGAAGCCGTTCAGGTACGCGGGGATGCCGAGCATCACCGCAAGCGGGATGGCCGACGCATCCTGCCCAAGCAGGCGGACGACCTTGTCCGCCGGCAGGTAGGCGACCATCAGGCTTTCAAGCAGGAAGGCGATCGTCATCCAGCGCAACAGGAACCAGCCGTTGGAAGCGGCGCCGGCGACGAAGGCGCCGCGTGCGTGGGGCGAGGCCATCACATTCCATTGCGGGCGGACGGAAGCAAGCGCAGCGCCGGCACCGGACGGGACATGCCGCAGCGCGTCGGCTAGATAGCCGCGTTTCGTCAACGCATGGGTGGCCGCACCGCTGAACAGCCCCATGCCGATGGCGGCAAGCGTCTTCACTAGCGCGAATTCCATACCGAGGCTCGCTGCCGTCATCACGAGCATGTTCGGATCCATTAGCGGAGAGCTTAGCCAGAAGGCCATCACCGGCGCCAACGGGACGCCGGCGCCGAGCAGGCCGGCGATCAGCGGCACCACGCCGCAGGAACAGAACGGCGACAGGGCGCCGAACAGCGAGGCCAGCACGATCATGCGCCGCGGGCTCCCGCTGAACGCACGCGCGACCACGGCGTCGGCCCTGCTGGCGCTGGCGTATGCGGCGAGCAGCACCGACAACGCGATCCAGGGCGCAATGGATGCCAGCGAGCGGCCGGTGAAGGCGAGCGTGGCGGGCAATTGCTCCGGCCGCCACAGTGCCAGGCCGAGGACGATCAGGATGGCAAGCAACGATGGCTTGTCGAGGCCGCGCCATCTTGCCCGGACGGCGTCTTGCAGCGAGGGCTGGACAGGTGCGGGCTTCCCGGCGCAGCAGGATGCCGGCTGCGATGCGGAGGTCTTCATTGTGTTATATCCCTAGGAAAGTGGTTGCATTCATCATAAAAAAACAGGCGGGGCAAGGCCGCCGCCCGCATCCTGCTACTTCGAAACGAACACCGGGAGCGTGACTCCCTGACAGCACTTCTGCTTCACGAACTGCAGCACTTCATTCAACGCGGCGTAGTTGGCACGGCAACGCACCATGCGTCCTTCCTTCTCCTGGGTCACCAGGTCGGCGGACACCAGTTCGCGCAGGTGAAACGCCAGCGTCGAAGCGGGGCGCTCCAGCGCCGACTGCAGCTCGCCAACGGTCATCCCGTCCGGTCCGGCCTGAACCAGCAGCTGGAACAGCTCGAGACGGTTTTCATGGCCGAGGCTGGCCAGGCGTTTGGCAGAAGTGGCGAGATCCATGACCCGACTATAAAACCAAAAAAATGGTTATGTCAAGGATTTCATTTGACATTTCCAGTATTTTCGAAATATCGTGCGCATCAAGCAGATCAAGGAGGTAACCGGCATGCAGACCAAGGAAGCGATTGCGGCGCTCGGCGCATTGGCGCAAGAGTCGCGCCTGGCTGTTTTCCGCATGCTGGTCCGCGCCGGGCCGGGCGGCATGGCGGCGAGCAAGATCGCCGAGCAGCTCGGCATCCCGCCGTCCTCGCTGTCCTTTCACCTGAAGGAGCTTGCGCATGCCGGCCTTGCGGTTCCGCGCCAGGAAGGCCGCTTCATCATCTATGCGGCAAATTTCGACGTGATGAATGCGCTGGTCGGCTACTTGACGGAAAACTGCTGCAACGGCAACTCCTGCACGCCGGCCGGCAGCTTGCAGGCCCTGGCCGGGAAATCCTGAAAACACAGCCGCATCCTCCACCCACAATTCGCCGAATCAACAAAGGAATCCCATGTTCGCCATACGCCAACCCCGCACCGACGACCTGCCAGCGCTCAAGGCGCTTCTCGACAGCAGCGCGCTGCCATCCTCCGACCTGACCGAACAACATCTTGAGCACTTCGTCATCCTGGCGCAAGCGAACCGGGTTGCGGGCTCGGTCGGCCTGGAAGTGCATGGCGAGAATGCGCTGCTGCGCTCGCTTGCGGTGGAAACGATGATGCGCGGCGACGGCCTCGGCACGCGTCTGCTGGAGCTGATCGAGGAGCATGCGCGCGAGCACGGCGTGCAGCGCCTGTTCCTGCTCACCACGTCGGCGGAGTCCTTCTTCATGCATCACGGCTATGAACGCAGCGAACGCGCCGCGGTGCCGGAATCGATTCGACGCACCGCGCAGTTCGACGGCATCTGCCCGTCGACCGCGGCCTGCCTGGCCAAGACGCTCTCGTGATCCCGGAGGCGACGCATGACTGAAAAAACCTACAACATCCTGTTCCTCTGCACCGGCAATTCGGCGCGCAGCATCATGGCCGAAGCCCTGGTGACGACGATGGGAGGCAGCCGCTTCCGCGGCTATTCGGCCGGCAGCCACCCGACCGGCCGTGTCAATCCTTACGCCATCGAGCAGGTCAGGGCGGCCGGCTATCCGGTCGAGAACCTGCGCAGCAAGAGCTGGGACGAGTTTGCAGGACCGGACGCCCCGCGCATGGATTTCATCGTGACCGTCTGCGACAACGCCGCCGGCGAGGCGTGTCCGGTATGGCCCGGCCATCCTGTATCGGCGCACTGGGGTTTCGAAGACCCGGCGGCAGTGGAGGGCAGCGATGAAGAAAAGCGCGCCGCCTTCGGCAAGGTGTTCGCGCAGATCGCGGGCAGGATGAAGACTTTCGTGGACCTGCCGGTGGACAGGCTGGACGCGGATGCGATCCGCGCCGAGATGCGGAAAATCGGGGAAACCGGGGTATGACGCGCGCCAGACGTTTGGTCGCGGAAGGGCTGGGGACCGCGTTGCTGCTGGCGGTCGTGATCGGTTCCGGCATCATGGGCGAGCGGCTCGCCGGCGGCAACGTTGCCATCGCCCTCCTGGCGAATGCCATTGCGACCGGCGCCGGCCTGGTGGCGCTGATCCTGATGTTCGGCACCCTCTCCGGCGCGCATTTCAATCCGGTCGTGACGCTGTCGGAAGCGTGGCAAAGAAACATGCCGGCGTCGGAGGTGTTGCCATACATCGTTGTGCAGGTCGCGGGGGCGTTCGCCGGCGCGGCGGCCGCGCACCTGATGTTCGGGCAGCCGGTGTTTTCCGCGGCTGAGCATGTCCGTACCGGCATCGCCCAGTGGTGGAGCGAGTTCATCGCCACCTTTGGCCTGCTGGCGGTCATCATCAGCTGCTCGCGCAGCCGTCCTGGCGTGACCCCGTTTGCCGTCGCCCTCTACATCACCGCCGCCTACTGGTTCACGTCCTCGACATCGTTTGCGAACCCGGCCGTCACGCTGGCGCGGGCAGCAAGCAATACGTTTGCGGGAATCCGGCCGGATGACGTGCCGGGCTTCGTCGTTGCCCAGTTGCTCGGCGCCGCCGCGGCCACCCGGCTGTTCTGCTGGCTGTACCCGCCGGCCATGGGCGGCGCGACGGTGGCGGGTACCGTCGCGCTGAGCGAATTTGCGAAGAGGAGCGACGTCCGCGTCCCCGGGAACCGTTGATCCGGCATGCGCAGCGGCCCGCCTTCGCGCCCGCGGCCGTCTGCGCGCCGCTGCGCAGATCCGCACCGGCAAACACGCGAAATGAGCTGGCCGTACCTCGCCGGCCGTCAGGCTTCCTGCTTGAGCGAAGTCATGTCGATCACGAACCGGTATTTCACGTCGCTCTTGAGCATGCGCTCGTAGGCGTCGTTGATATCCTGGATGCGGATCGTCTCGATGTCGGCGACGATGCCGCGCTCGCCGCAAAAGTCGAGCATTTCCTGGGTCTCCGCAATGCCGCCGATCAGCGAGCCCGCCAGGCGCCGCCGCTTCATGATCAGGTTGAAGACCTGCGGCGAAGGATGCGGTGACGCCGGCGCGCCGACCAGCACCATGGTGCCGTCGCGCTTGAGCAGTTCCATGAACGGATCGAGGGCATGCGGCGCCGCCACGGTATTCAGGATGAAGTCGAAGGAGTCGCGGTGTTCGCGCATTTCGCTCGTGTTCCTCGATACGACAACCTCATCCGCGCCGAGCCGCTTCGCGTCTTCCCGCTTGCCCTGCGAGGTGGTGAAGAGCACCACGTACGCCCCCATCGCATGGGCGAGCTTGAGGCCCATGTGGCCGAGGCCGCCAAGGCCCACGATCCCGACCTTTTTGCCGGGGCTGACGTGCCACTGCTTCAGCGGCGAGTACGTCGTAATGCCGGCGCACAGCAGGGGCGCGGCGCCGGCGGGATCGAGGCGCTCCGGAATGCGCAGCACGAACTTGTCGCGCACGACGATGTTGGTGGAATAGCCGCCGTAGGTCATGCCGCCGCTGTGCATCTCTTCGCCGTTGTAGGTGCCGACGAAGCCGTTTTCGCAGTATTGCTCCAAGCCCTCCGCGCACGAGCCGCATTGCTGACAGGAATCCACCAGGCAACCCACGCCGACCAGGTCGCCCGCCTTGAAGTGGGTGACCTGGCTGCCCACAGCGGTGACGCGGCCAATGATTTCATGTCCCGGCACAACCGGGTATACCGTATTGCCCCATTCGTTGCGGGCGGTGTGCAGGTCGGAGTGGCACACTCCGCAAAAGAGGATATCGATCTGCACGTCGTCGGGCTGCAGATCGCGGCGCTGGAAATTCAGCTTGCTGAGCGGTTCAGTGGCGCTGGTGGCGCCATATCCGGTGGAGGAAAGCATGGCGGGTGCCTTTCAATCTTGATAAGTCGGCGCAGGTAAGGTGGACCCGGCGATACAGCCCGAGTTCCGGCTCCGCCGGGTACGGAAGGACGGGCGTTGGGAAACATGCTTTCATGCACGCGCACTAAGGCGCCGATGACAGGATCTCGGACGCTTCTCGCAGACATCCCTCGCAACAGGCAGCGCCGACGGCGCCGGGCGAGCCGATCAGGAACACGATCAGGAACGCCGTTGGCAGACAGCTGCCGGTGCCCGCGTCGGCGCGTTTTGCATTGCCCCGCGCGCTGGGGGCCGGTTCAATCGCTGATGAAACGAAAAAGCCCGCGATTGCGCGGGCTTTATTGTGCCGGGCCGAGAAATCCCTACGCGTTCCACATCGCGCCGACAGCGCCGGACAGCGCAACAAGACCGCCGACGCCGAGCGTGACGGCGCCAATCCAGGTCGGCGCAGAAAACAGCAGGACGTATCCCACCGCGGCGAGTACAAGGCCGGTACACACGAGTAGTTTGTACTCGAAGTTTTCCATTCGTAACCACCAATAGTTTCGGTGTCTCAATTAAACCTGACTTCGCGCCAAACCGCTTCCCATAAATTGGGGAAATGCGCCTGCTGATGCCACCGTGGCAATGAAAAATCGGGGGCAGGAGAGTCAGCGCGCTCCATGGCCAGGCGGACAGCCAGCCGTTCCCCCTGTGCCATGCTCCAGCCGCAGCATGAATAAACCGCCGCATGCACGAACCCCGGGGGCAACGGCAGCATCTAAGCTATTGTCTTCGCCGAGGCCAGTCATGAAATCCTTTTTCGTCCCGGTCGTGCTTGCTGCAGCGCTGTCCGGCTGCGCCGTCGTCGCCCCGTACGAGCGGCCGTACAGCACGTACTCCCCAGCCTATATCTACGACGCCCCCTATGCGATGGCGCCAGGCTATGCCGTTCCCGCGCCCGCATACGGTCCCCCGATCTATGTCGGGCCGCCGATTCGCTTCAGTTTCGGGCTGAGTTACCGCAGCGGCGGCGGCCGTCACTTCTACCCGTGGCAGCATCAGAGGCGTTTCTGGGGCCACGGCTCGCACGGCTTTCGCGGCGGCTTCCATGGCTTCCGTGGCAGGGGCGGTGGCTGGCGGCGGTAACCGGCGGCATGGTCGAGTAGCTTGCGGCGGGCTCGAATACGGGAAGCCCGCGCCGGCCTTCGCACCCGCGGATGCCGCTTTCCCGATCCAATCCGGCAGGATGATTCGCGCTGCCGGATACCGTTACCAGAGTTTGTCGTAGCGCAATCCCTCTGTTGCTGTTTTGTCTACCTTGTTGTTTCATGACTGCCGGGTTGAAAACCAGGACAGACAGCAGCGGGCGTCATGTGCGAATCACGCTCCGTTTTTCGCCGGCCGGTTGCAATCTGCTACATGCCGCGAGGTACTTCATATGAGCACTCACCAGCCCCTGATCGCGGTTCATGCGGACGAAGTCGTCCCTCGCACCAAACCGTCGAATTACCCTGAGCCCTTCGCGTCGCGAATGAATGGCAGAGAAAAGCGCCAACTTGGCGATGTTTTCGGCTTGACCAATTTCGGCGTCAACCTGACCCGTCTCGCACCGAACGCTGTCTCTGCGCTTCGCCACAGTCACACCAGGCAGGACGAGTTCATCTACATCCTCGCCGGCCATCCGACGCTTCGCACCGACGAAGGCGATACCCAACTCGCTCCCGGCATGTGCGCCGGTTTCAAGGCCGGCACGGGTAACGCGCACCACCTGGTCAACAACACCTCTGAAACCGTCGTGTACCTGGAAGTCGGCGACAGGACGCCTGGGGACCAGGGGGCCTATCCCGATGATGACATTCAAGCGGAACTGAAGGACGGCGTCTGGCAATTCAGGCACAAGGACGGAACGCCATACTGATGCGCAACGCAAGTGCGTTCGTGTTCCATCCTTAAACACGCTCCAGTGTCTCGGGATATGGGCCAAGCCGCCCCCTGAATCCGTCCGAAATTGCTCTTACCAGGACGCGGAAGGTCTTCCATTGGAACCGGCCCCTGCATGCAAGCCACAAGGTGCAGCCAAAGAAGATTCCGGTTAAGACCGACAGGTTATGGAAGTAGGAGTAAGACCTTTTGACGGCAATGCGATTGCGGATATTGAAGTAATGCTTTGGGCCGAAGCGGGAATAGCGCAAACGGCTTTCTGCTGCCCGGATGTGATCGACGACGCTTGCGGGGATCAGCCAAAGGCCGAAGCCTGCCGCCTTCAGCCTCAGGGAATATTCCGTGTCGTCATAAGCGAGGAAGAATGCCGGATTCGGAAATCCGACGACCGCGATTGCAGAGGTCGACACCATGAAGCCGACAAAGGATCCGATGTCGATCGGTATCGATGCCGTCGAATATGCGGTCTTCCCCAGAGGCCGCTCGAGTCCGAGCAGTGAATCGAACATTCTGCGATGCATTGTTGCGACGTCGCCATACTCCCGGACGGTGCCGCAGACGCCTCCGACCGGCGAAGACAGGTCCGGAAGCGCATCGACCAAAGCCGCAAGTGCTTCGGTTCGCGGAATCGCGTCATCATCAAGAAGCCAGATCCAGTCGGTGCCCAGCCTGCACGCCTCTTGCATCCCGAGTGCAAAGCCGCCGGCGCCGCCCAGATTCACTTCCGAACGCAGCACGAGCAGATTGCTCCTGTGGGGAAGTGGAGTCTTCGGCGGGAGCTCGCAGGCGTTATTCACGATCAGAATTCGATCCACCGGGCGCGTTTGCTCCAGTAACGCTTCCACCACCCTTGGCAGCAGATCCGGTCTGCTATAGGTAACGACAACGGCAGTTATTCGCATCGCCATCCTCACTTGTCCGGCGCCCCACCGGGCGTGTACGAAACACAAGGTCGGTATCGCTTGATTGCGACAGCACGCCCGAAGCGGTCGCCGGAAATCCGCCGACCGAAGCCGCAGCGCTTTCAACGTTCTGCTGGCTTTTGCGCCGATATTCGCTGGCTTCCTGTCGGCGCCGCCGCCACGTTCATCCAAATAACTTCAGGACGTGGTAGGCCGTTCTCCGGACGACGTTGCCCTGTCTGGATGGCTCGAAAATCAGTGGGTGCAATGGCGTCGTATGCCGGAATCCATATTCCGCGATACGCTGCAGACGTTCCCGTCGCTTCATCACTGCCGCCGCTTGCCAGGGAGCGATATCTTCATGCGACACCTGGCCACTGATCTTCAACCAGTCCAGATACATCAGGTTGTTAATTTTTTGGAACAAAGAAGAGTTAACCCATGTGTACTTGGGAAATACAAGTCCTGCCTGCCATGGATCGAGAACGATGGTTTCCTCCGCGATGAACCTGTAAAAGTCCTTCATGACTTGCGGCGAACGATCGTTCAGGAACTGCGGGCAGGCGTACCCAAGCGAGCGGGCGTAGTGCGTGCAAATATGCTGCTCGGCCGCCAGTTTGCTGCGGAACCGTTTTTCAAACAGCGTGGAGTCCGGAGGATGAGGATTGAACTCGTAGAAGCGGGCGTCCTGGGGGCTCATTAATGGCGCCGACCAGTATGCCCGGAGAAGCTCGGTGGGGCCGAACTGGAACCAGTCGCTCAGGTGGTAAGGGATGCGTTCAAAGATGACAGGGTTGAGCGTGAAAAAGCAGTTCACAAGGATGCGCCGGTGTCCCTTGTCGCGTTTAAGCTGCTCGGCGTAGAAGTCGAGAAACCCGGCATGTTCCAGATAGCAGTCGGTACGCAGTTTGATTGCAAAGGCGGTCTCCACTGCGGCCATGCCGGCGCTGGTGGATACGATCTGGCGGTTGACGTTGTTGATCTTGTTGTCGATCAGCTTGAGAGGGGCAAGCCCGCCCGGATCCTTGGCGAAAACAATGTCGCTTGTTCCGAGGCCGCGCGGGATTTCTGCGCCTTCCCATGTCGATACGATGATTTTAGCGCCCGGCAAAACACGCCGTACGGCCCGGACATTCGAAAGAAAAGACTCCTTCCCCTGCGTCGTGTACGGTTTGAAGGCGCCTTGAAACACCACGGTAATGTCCGAATTCCTCATTTCGCTCCTGAATTCGATATGGTGATGCTTGATAGTGGCTCGGGGAGACGCGCCATCGCATCGATATAGTTTCGGAGCGGTGACGTCGCGCGCCGCGGCACGCGCTTGACGCCAAAGAGGCCGTGGCGGTCGAACACGCGCCATACGTTATTGCCGTCGGACAGGCATTCGTACGGCGCAAGACGTGCAATATCATTCTTGGCGATCGCGTCAACCCAACCGGTATTGATCCGGTGAAAACCAGTCTTGATCATTCCGAACTCGATCACCCGCCGGATGAAGTGCGAGGCAGCGGACTTCGTGCCAATGACCGGATTTATCCTGCGCAGGACTTTCCAGAAAACGCGGTCGAACCGGTGGAACTCGGAAAAGATATAAGGGCAACCGGCAGGAAAAGCGCCAAGCGCGTTTGCCAGCGTGGAAAACCATACCTCTTCGCGCGGATAAAGCGTGCGGGGCGGAATGCGCGGTATCCCCGAGATGATGTCGGCGATTTCAAACAACAGATCTGCACGGTAGCATGACCCTTCAATCTGGGAGCCGATCACGTCCGCGCCGCCGAAGCGCTGTCGAAGCTTCGACAGGCACTCGTCTTCGAGGGCCGGCTGGCCAAACCGCCAGTACGTGCCCGGACGCACGGTTCGCCGGTTAAAGAAGTTTTCGCCTGTCCCGAGCCGTTTGGCCAGTCCTTCGCGAACCAGCATGTCATTCGAGGCATGCATGCAGATCTTCGTCGCGTTTCCCAGCTGCCGGATGAGACGGATATTTGCGACGTGCGCATGGAGTATGTTCCCCCATGAAGTCGGGGTCCGTTCCGGATTGATCAGGAAGTTTTCGCACCTGCTCCGCGCAAGCGCCTCTGTCAATTCAACCATCTCGAACTTCGCCCTCGGCGACACGTGTAAAACGACGATCGCTTGCGGCAGGAAAAACGCGAAATTCCTAAGCTGGCTCGCCACAACGGCGGGTTGCGTGTGAATGGGAAGCGATACGTATATCACCGGAGCACCGCTAGGCTGGCAGCAGCACAATACAGAGCGCCACCTGGCGCGGACAGAGGAATTCCGCGAATGCCTGGCTGTTCGTCAGCCCGTTCACCGTTTGACTCCCTCTGAGAGAGGTAACCCGGCAATCATGGCGGGACCGCCCTGCGTCATCTTGTCTTCCTCAAGCTGCTCATGCAATGCCTCATCGGCTTTCACATCACGCTTCCACTCCAGGTAAAGGCGCAGGCAATTCGCCATGAGTGCCTGTTGGCGGACCGGGTCATCGACATGCAATGGCAGCATTGAAAGGAAGAGCAGCAGCATTACCGGATAGCAGTCCCAGTGGTCTGGAGTGCGCCCCATGAACCGGGTTTTCAGGAAGATATCCTGTACGCATGAACTCGTGTCCGCCAACACACGGAACGAAACAGAACTGCCGGCGATATCTACGGAAAAATGCCTTGCAATAATAAAATCGTACAAACCAAGAATCGAATGCGCGAGCTTGCCGACCTCGTACCGAAAATCTCCGTATTGCGTAATCCTTCCTTCGGCGTCGATTCCCCGAGGATCGACCATCTTCAGGCGTCCGCTGCGGAAATCGAAAAAGATATTGCTGAAGCAAAAATCGCCGTGGATAAATGACGATACCGGTGCCTGCGACATCGTTGCGGCGGCTGCCTCATACGTCATCGTCAGCAACGATGGCGTCACTATGCCGTTGAATGTCCACGACGACTGCAAATCGACGCCGGTCTGTCCGGAAAATTCTTTCAACCGGTCGACCGTTTTTTTTAGATAAGTAATCTCCACGAAGTCTTTCGGCAACGGTGCCCTGACCGGGACGAGGGAGGCGGCTTCGAAGTAGGTGTCACATGCCGAAAAAATCTTCTTCCACACACGCCCGGGAAGTCTGCCGAAGACATACAGCTCGCTGAGCGTGGCAAGCGAGAGATATTCGAGCGAATAGCTCACCGGCGTGCTTTCCTGCTTCGAAATCAGGTTGGGAAGAAAGACCTTCACCCCCGGCGGCGCATTTTCGTACCATGCTGCTTCCGCAAGGATCTTCTTTGGGTCATCGCTCGATTTCGTGAGGACGCCGTCGGCGATCGTCAGATGATTGAAGTGCCTTTCCGTAGTGATCAACCTCTTCGAATCGAAGTACGTATGAACATGGCCGAAATCCAGCCATCTTTCGACCTGCTTGCGCTCCATTCGGGGAACACTCTCGCCGTAGCATTTCACCGCCGTGATGAAATCGCCGACTTCGGACAGCTTCCGGTACAGCAGCTTGCTGTCGGAAAACGAGAACATGCCCGCCCAGGTCCCCCCTGGCTGCCCGTCGTGCGGCATTTCATGGTACCAATGGTAGTACTCGTCCGACGTGCCGACCGCCAGCCAGTCAGTGCTGTCAAGATCCGCATCGGTAATCAGCGTATCGCCGTACAGAATATCCATGCGGCCGCCGGTTTCGGTATTTCCGAGATAGGCGCGAACCGCTTCGCCCAGAGAAAGACCGGCATTGGTGCGATATACCCGAACGCGATGGGCCTTCAGATAGTTGATGTCCGCTTCACCAATCTCGAAGTCGTCGGGGAGGGTCAGGTGGATGTCGCTGTAGAACCTGCCGACCTGCTCAATCTGGTAGCAGTACAGGCGTCTGTTCCCGACGGGCAGAAAGGACGGGGGAATCTTGCCGAATTCGGAAAAGAGTTCGGACTCGACATATGCTCCTGAAAGAATAAGAAGCATCTCGGACGATCCTTTCTTTGCAGCGAGAAGGAAGCCACGCAACATCGGACGCAGCTCGAAAATCAAACGGTGGCATTGCCGGGCGGCTCTTCCCTTTGTGAACTACAGTCGCCCTTGGTCTGTTAAAGAAGCGCTGCTTTTGTCGCGGTGCCTGGACCGCTCAGCAGCTATTTTCGACGAAGCACTCGATCGGCCCTGCTTCCTTGGGACGTCAACCTCGCTTGTCGTTGTCCCGGCCACCGCTGATCGCCGGGCAGGCAAGTGACCAGCAGTTCACATCAGCTTAGCGACAAACCCGGCGTTAGCGGAGAAATCCTTTCTGATCTAGATCACAACTTGATTGATGTTTTCCACCTTTGGTATCTCGTCGAGGCTTACTTCAACGACGGAACCGTGCTCGAGCCGGAAAAATCTCCGGCAATATCGTTTCAGGGCTTCCAGATCGTGCGACGCAAACGCGAAAATTCCAACGGAAGAAATCAGCGCTTCCATTCTGCTCTTTGCCTTTTCCTGAAACTCGGCGTCGCCTGCACCGAATACCTCGTCGACGAGCAGAATGTCCGGTTCCGTTGAGGTTGCGATCGCGAACATCAGACGTGTTGCCATGCCGGCGGAGTAGGTGCGAACCGGCAGGTTCAGAAAATCGCCAAGCTGGGTAAACTCTTCGATGTCACGGGTTTTCCTTTTGATCTCATTCAGAGAGAGACCGAGCAGCATCGCCATCCGGGTGATGTTTTCGTAACCGGAAAGCTCGCTGTCCATGCCGGCGCCCAATTCCAGAACGGTCGCTACCCTGCCTTCTCTCACGATTGAGCCGGATACGGGCGTGTATATGCCGGCCATTGTGCGCAGCATGGTGCTCTTGCCCGAGCCGTTGTGGCCAAGTAAGCCTACCTTGTCGCCGTGCTGCAGATCGAACGACACGTCCTTTAACGCGGTAACGATTTGCACCCTGGCCGATTCCTGCTCGATCAGTCCGCCGGTGGATATCCGGACCAGTTGATTCCGCAGCGATTTTCCGCGGCTGTTGTAGACGGGGTACTGCACGGTTACATTGGCAAACGAGAGTTTTGCCATGCTTACACCCAATAAGCGATCCTGTCGCGCTTGGCATTAAAAACGTAAAGCGTAAACATCCAGCCAAGCGCGCAGAACAGCAGGTTCGTCGAGACAACAAAGGCGGGGGGAGCGCCGCCTAGAAGCGGGTAACGTGCCAATTCAATGAAATGGCTGAACGGATTCAGCCAGATGAATGCCCCGCTGATAGGAACGTAATGCGGACGATAAAAAACCGGGCTGAGAAACATCAGCATCGGCATCGCCGCAGCGACCAGATATTCCAGATCACGGAAGCGCGCGCCCAGCGTGCTGAAAAGAAGCGCTATCCACAGCAGGTTTGCGGCGATGAGAACCAGGCAGGGAATGATCAATAAGGTGTGAAGGGTAACCGGTACATCAAAAAAAACAACGACAACAACAAACACCGGCAAGTTATGGGCGAAGTTGATGAGATGTTTGATGACTAGTTGAATGGGGTGAACGGAAAGAGGGACACTGATGTTTCGAATGATTGCTGCTTGTCTCCAGTAAGTCGTTGTTGCCTCCACAATGCACCCGCTCAGGAGCTGCCAAAGGATGAGTCCTGCCGTCAAGGCGGGAACAAATGTCTTGCGCTCCATCTTGAAAAGTTCGCTCCATACGATCCCCAGGCCCAGGACGCCGATCGCGGTGCCGAGCGTCAGCCACAATGGACCTAGAACGCTGCGTCTATACCTTGCCCGAAGATCGCCTCTTGCCATGAACGCGATGAGTGGCAGGAGCGTGACTGCCTTGCGGAGGTCTTTGATCCCAGCCCCTTCCAGCGCGCGCCAGTTAGCGGTCATCATTCGGTTCAGGCAATCATGTATTGGACGCGTTCAAGTGCGGGCGAGATACGTTTTCGACGACAGATTTTGCATCCGGCGCAGCGCACAAAGGCTTGCCGGAAGAAGTGCCGCCAAAGAACGCATGTCAAGCATACTCCCTCGTGCTGGTTCGATTTATTGGGATAGATCAGTTGTGCTCAGCAATGCAGCACTACGATGTTTAGATAAAGTTATCGCGTTGAAGTTGTAAGGCCAAAACTGGTTGCGTCTTTTCATCTCTCCCATTCTCAAATGAGGAAACGCCATGCGAGATCTCCTGAGCAAGTACGCAAAAATGCAAAAAGACTTCTACGATGCCCGGGGATTCAGCGTCGAGGAAATCGTAGGCAACTATGACTATCACGAAAACTTTCCCTACGAAACTCATCTTCTGCATTTGTATGGCGACATCAGGAAGCCGGTGCTCGCAGATCCGTCTGATGCGATAGGGTTCGACGTTGGTTGCGGAGAAGGAAGAATGATCCGCCGGATGGCGCGCATTCTGAAGCGGTGCGATGGCGCCGACATCTCGAAGAAAATGCTGAGCGCCGCAAAGGAGCGCACGCCGGGCTCAAATCTTTTCCTGGCCTCCGGCACGGACTGTGGAGATGCGCCGACAAGCGCGTATGACTTCGCTTTCTGCACGATTGCACTTCACCACATCTGCGTACATGACACGAGGTCGAGCATTATCCGTGACATCACGAGAATATTGAAACCGGACGGTTGCGCCACGCTGCAGTTTTTCTTTTCGCGCTATTACCCCTACTGTCGGACCGCGCCGCCTCCGGTCAATGAGGCTTTATTGATCGACGTCCATCATTTCGACCGCCTCCAGGCAGGGTGGTTTGAAAATCGATGGGATGCGGCCGGCACCAACAGCCAGTGCGACGCCGCTTTCGGCACCAATGATATTCCGGCCGTCATGGAAGACTTCAAACGGTGGTTCGGGGAGGTTCACGTCTGGTTCTTCGACATTTCGCTTGGGCGACCGGACGACCGCGGAAACGGCAGGCCCCGGATCCTTCCCGAGGTGCATCCGAATTGCCATGGCCTGGACAATTCTTGGTTCAGCCATATGGCCTTCTTTCACCTGAGGAATCCGAGGAAAGACACCCGGTTTGCCTGAAGTGCCGGGGCACGCGTGTGACAAGGCACCGGCTTCTTTGCCAGCGCAGTTTATTTGCGCAAGGATGCCATCGAAATTCCGTCGGTTTATCACGTAAGAGTCCACGGAGGAATCTCTGCATGATCCGCAAACAACTGTGCATTGTGATGGATGTCGACGGGACGCTTTGTCCGGTCAAGCAGGAAAACGAACGCTATAGCGAGCTCGAGCCGATCGCGGCAATCGTCGACAAGCTCAAATGGTATGAGAGCCAGGGCTTTTATATCATCCTTTATTCGTCACGGAACATGAACACGCACGACGGGAATGTCGGCAAGATTGTCGCGACGACCGGAAAGCAGATGATGGAATGGCTTGACCGGCACAGGATCCCGTATGACGAGCTGCACCTGGGCAAGCCGTGGGCAGGACGCGGCGGATTCTATGTGGATGACAAAACGATCCGGCCGGACGAATTCCTGCGCTTGTCATATGAAGAAATCCAGAGCCTGATTGGCGCCGACGTGCCAGGTCCGTAAGCCATGGTAAACGCAATCATCACAATGGCGGGCCTGGGGAAAAGGTTCCGCGACGCGGGATACAACATCCCGAAATATTGTATCGACGCGCATGGGAAGACACTCTTTGAGTGGTCAATGCTGAGTCTGCGCAACTTCATACAACAGGGTGCGTCCTTTTTCTTCATTGTAAGGGCCGAGGACCAGGCCGTACCCTTCATACGCAGGCATGCGGCGCAGCTGGGAATTCGCAATGTTCAGATTCTCGAGATTGACCATGTCACCGACGGGCAGGCTACAAGTGCGATGCTGGCCGGACCGCTTATCGCGGATAGCGGATATCCCATTCTGATCTACAACATCGACACTTTTGTCCACCCCGATTCCCTGCCTGCACATGCCACACGGGGTGATGGTTGGGTTCCCTGTTTTCCAGGCAAAGGAGAAGGGTGGAGTTTTGCGGCGGCGACGCCGGATAAGAGGATTACCGAGATAAGGGAAAAAGTCCGCATTTCGCCGCACGCAACGATCGGCTTGTATTGGTTCTCTTCCCTGGATCTTTACCGGAAGGTGTACGCAGACTATTACAGCGACACAACACGGGTTGAAAAGGGGGAAAAATACATTGCCCCGATGTACAACCAGATTATTCGGACGGATGGCCTGGTTTATCTGCATGAGCTCCCCTTCGACTCCGTTATTCCCTTGGGTACCCCGGAGGAAGTTGCTGTCTTTCTACGACAGGATCCGCCAGCACTGTAGTTGCTCGCGCAGGATGGCCAGCGAAAAAAGGTCAACGCATGAAGCCACGTATCTCCGTTGTCACCTTGGGCGTCGACGACCTTGACCGCGCGCTGCGGTTTTACCGTGATGGTCTTGGCTTCGAATCCGAAGGGATTATCGGCAAGGAATTTGAATACGGTGCGGTCGCATTTTTTCATTTGCAGGCCGGATTGAAACTCGCCCTCTGGCCGCGCAAGAGCATTGCTCGTGACACCGGTCTTGCCCTCGGCCCGCCATGCGCCACCGATCTGACGCTGGGACATAACGTAAGCGCGAAAGAGGAAGTCGATGAGGTGATGAGGCAGGCTGAGTCGGCAGGCGCGGCTGTCGTCAAGCCGGCTCAGGACACGTTCTGGGGCGGCTATGCCGGTTACTTCCGGGATCCCGACAAACACCTGTGGGAGGTGGTATGGAATCCGCAATTCCTGCCGCAGGACTAAGGCATGACCGCCTGTTCAACCCGGCTACACAGCGGCAAGCGGGCGGCAACAGCACGGAGTGGAAGTTATGACGCCTCGCGTTGAACCAACGATGCAACAAAGGATGAGACCTTGAGTTCGGCTGGCATCTGCGCGTTCGACAGCTCCAGGTAACCTGGAGGGCGATTGGACCTCCGTTTGGGGTGTTGCTGCGTTAGCAGTGTCCCGGTTATGCCTCATGGAACTTAGGCACGTGATTTGCTCTCCTTGCTTATTGATATCGACATGCTCACTCGCGCTTGTTCATGCCGCGCCGCGCTGCCTTTTTGCCTCGTGCCATCTCTTGGCAGGAAATCATCAGGAACCGACAGCTGGTTTTATGGCCTGTTCTCGGCCTCTGCATTGCACTGGGGCTGTGGTTCTCTGCTTCCCGGGACGCTGCCGAAATCCGCGCGCAGGGTGAAGCAGCCGCACGCCGAAATGCTGCGGGCGTGGCCAACTCCTATGCGCAGCAGCTTGGGCATACCGTGCACCAGATTGATCAGATCACGCTGCGGCTGAAATACCATTGGGAAGATCCGGATATCGCGTTGAACCTCGAGGAAGAAAAGGCGCGTGGCCTTTTTCCCGAAAGTAACCTCCTATATGCGTCGATCTTCGATGCGAACGGCGACCCTGCGACCACCACGGTATCCGGTCGCAGTCCGACGAACGTGGCTGATCTCCCGTATTTCCAGTTCCATCGGGACCAATGCTGCGGCGGCTTGCTCATTTCGGAGCCGAGCGCAAGCAGGTTCATGGGCAGAAACATCGTCCGCTTCACGCGACGGCTGAACAAGCCGGACGGATCGTTTGACGGTGTTGCGATCGTTTCCGTCGAACCGCCTTTCCTGATTATCTTCCAGGAAAACGCAGTCCCCGGAAACAACGACTTTGTGTCAGTCCGCCTGGCAACCGGCCCATTGCTCGCGTCAAAGGTCGGCACGCAATCCCAGACCACTCCTTTTATTTTTTATCGCAAGAATCCTTTGTTCGATGCGCCAGCGGGCGTCACGCTGGAACCCGCAGAGAAATTCCGCGATAATCGCGCGCGCTTTGTCGCTTGGAAAAAATTACAAAAGTATCCCCTGGTCGCGATCGCCGCCTTTTCGGTGGACGATGCGCTCGCCCCTTATGTCCGGGACGCGGAACGGCGCCAGCGGCAGGCGCTGATACAAGGTTTCCTCATACTTGCCGTGTCCCTCGTCACCGCGTATGTCACCTACCGCGCGACGCGCCGCCGGCGCGAAGTCGAAGAAACCCGGGAGACGTATCGGGCCGCGACGGATGCCGCGAACGAAGCCTTCTACATGATCCGCCCTATCCTTGACCGAGAGGGACAGGTCGTTGATTTCCGGCTCGAGGACTGCAATAACCGGACAGCCGAACTCATCGGGACGACGCGCGACCGCCTGGTCGGCTTAAAGGTGTCGGAGATGGAGCCGGACAGGTTGAGGGACGAACTGTTGCGCCTTTGTCATCTCGGTTTGAAGAAAGGTTTTATCGAAGAGGAATTGCGGGTTCCCCCCCAAAGCGTCGTCAAGGCAAAGTGGATCTACCGGCGCATAGTCCGATCCGGCGCCGGTCTGGCAGTGACTGTCCGCGATATTTCCAGTGCCAAGGAGCAGGAGCAGGCCCTCTCGGACCTGGCGAACAACGACGTGCTCACCAAGCTTCCCAACCGTCACTGGCTCAACGGTTACCTGCCGCAAGCTGTCACCCGCGCGTCGTCCCATGAAGGGCACCTGGCCGTGCTGTTCATCGACCTGGACAACTTCAAGAACATCAATGATACCCTGGGGCACGAGGCCGGCGATGAACTGCTGATACAGGCGGCGCATCGCCTGAAGAGCGCGGTGAGGGCCAGCGATCAGGTGACCCGGCTCGGCGGCGACGAGTTCGTCGTCATCCTCGAAAATGTCCATGTGGAAGAAGATGTGTCGCGCGTGGCCAAAGCGATTGTCGCGGCTGTCGGCAAGCCGTATTCGCTTGCTTCCGGGACCGGCAACGAGGTCAACGCTTCCATCGGCATCAGCATGTATCCGCAGGACGGGCAGGATGCCGAGACGCTGCTCAAGCATGCGGACGTGGCAATGTACGCTGCCAAGGCGGCGGGGAAGGGACGCTATGCCTACTATCACTCGCACCTGTCGGATTCGTTGATCCTGCGGCTGAGCAAAGAGCGTGCGCTTCGAGAGGCGGTCGACGAGGACCAGTTCGTCGTCCACTACCAGCCGCGCGTCGGCATCCGAAGCGGAAGCCTGACCAGCATGGAGGCGCTGGTGCGATGGGAGCGGCCGCAGCACGGACTTGTGTATCCGTCGGAGTTTATCGATACCGCCGAAGACATGGGCCTGATTGTCCGTCTCGGGGAGCGTGTGATCGAGAAGGTCTGCCGCCAGCTAGCCGAATGGCAAGCACAAGGACTGACAGCCGTCCCGGTGTCGATCAATGTCTCTCCGCAGCAGCTGAAGGCAGGAACGCTGAGCACATTTCTTGCCGATTGCATCCGGCGCCATCGGATTCCGCCGCAACTGATCGAGGCAGAACTGACAGAATCGGCCGTGATAGACAGGAGCAACGTGGTGACGGCCGAGCTTCGGGCACTGCGCGAGCTCGGAATCAAGCTCATGATCGACGACTTTGGCACCGGTTATTCGTCCATGGCGCAGCTGCATCGCCTTGATGTCGATGTCCTCAAGGTCGACCAGGCATTTACCACGGCACTGGGCGAGGGCAGGGAGGCAAAAGTGGTGTTTAAGGCCATTATGTCGATGGCCGAGGCGCTGGACATTTGCGTGGTTGCCGAGGGGGTGGAAACGATGGAGCAGGTCAACATTCTCCATGGCCTGAACTGTGACGAGATCCAGGGCCACCTTGTGTCGCGCGCCGTGTCCGCAGCTGAGATGGCACCGCTCATGCTCAAACGTGTTCTCCTTGTACCGCGCGGTCCAGGGCGTCTTGCTCCCGTGTGATCATGACTATGGGATGTCAAACGGCAGGGGACGATGTTAAATTGCGGTTTTGCGATTCATATAACAAGCCATGCCCCGCTAAAGTTCAGCGGGTGAATTCCCTGCCTTACAAGGAGACATCTTGTGTTTACTGCCGAATTCTTGATCACATCCCTCATCGTCGTGCTCATTCCGGGCACTGGCGTCGTATTCACCGTGTCCACCGGCCTGACTCAAGGGCACAGGGCGAGCTTCTTCGCCTCCCTCGGTTGCACGCTCGGCATCGTGCCGCATCTGATGGCAACCGTTCTTGGCCTGGCCGCCGTCATGCACGCGAGCGCTTTGGCCTTCCAGGTGCTGAAGTACGCGGGCGTGGCATACCTCTTCTACCTCGCGGTCGTAACCTGGCGCGATCGCACGGCATTTGCGGTACAGCTGGACCAGGGCAAGGCCGGGGCGGCAAGCCTGGTGACAAAGGCATTCCTGCTGAACATTCTGAACCCGAAGCTCACGGTATTTTTCCTGGCATTCCTGCCGCAATTCGTTGAGCCTGGAGTCACGTCGCCGCTTTTGCAACTGCTCGGCCTGAGCGCAGTGTTCATGGCGATGACTTTCGGCGTGTTCATGGTCTATGGGTTCCTGGCACACGCGTTCCGTAAGGCTGTCATCGATTCGCCGAGCGTTCAAGCCTGGCTTCGTCGCGGGTTCGCAGGCGCGTTTGCCGGCCTGGGAGCGCAGCTTGCGTTGACCGAGCGCTGAGGCCTCACCCTTCGATCCGGCAAATGTTTTCGCTTGCCTTCCGCCGCCCAAGCCAAACCTTGAATGCGATGAAAGCGCTCATGCCAATAGCTGGCGCCGCTACCAGCTTCATCAGCTCTTGTATTGCGCTGTTCCTGGCCGGCTGGTTACTAGAGCTGCTTCCAGTTGGAAATGCCTATTTCGCCGATACGCCAATTCAGGGACTGACCTATGGCGAATTGATTGCATCGCTCGTGATCATTCTTGCCTTCGCCTATTGCATTGGCCTGCTGCACGGATTCTTATATGGAGAACGCTATTTCCTCATGCTTTCTCTCGCCGCTGCCGCGCCCGTTTTCATCATGATGCTGGCATTGGCGGCATTGACCCTGGGGATGGGATTGATCGCATTTCCCATCGTCGTCGCTTACGCCACTGTCATTGCGTACGGAGCGAAACGAGGCGGCAAACTGAGGCCGGCAGCAGGGTAAAGCCTGAAAATAGGCAGTAAGCCGAAGGTGTGATCGACCTGCATTTCAGCCAGGAACGGCAAAAAGCGGGCACGGCCGACGCGAGTTAAACGGCAATTCTTTCGTGTCCTCGGGGGAATCGATCAGACCACATTTCTCGCGGATTCCCATCAGGCAGGCGCGAATACGCGTTTCGCCGCCACCGTCGACGGCGTTGCCAGCCCCGGCGCACTCAACAGGCCGTTGCCCATGCGCGGTTCAAGTGCCAAGGAATTTTGTGCGGCCCGGCACGGTGCGACCGGCGCAGTGATCGCCGCACATCATGAATCCACCGCGATCCAGCCAGCCGGAAAGAAGTCGTGCGGATGGTCGAGGTGGGGCAGGGCATTCATGCGGCGAGTGCGCACGACGATCTTGCCCGGATTCCGGTTCAGATAGGCAGCCCACCAGCTGAAGGAGCTGAAGCCCGCGGTAACGTTGTGGCGGCAGCGGCTCATCAGATGCAGGTCCTCGTATCCTCGCTCCGGGCCATTGTGATCGACGTACGTGACTTCGCCGTTGATCCCGAAGTGATGCCTTACCCAGTCGATATCGTCCGAGAAAATGTAGAAGTGCGGGTTGTCCAGGCGCGCGCGGATGTATTCGATTGCATTACGGTAGTAGCTCTCCGTGACGACACCTTCGTACCAGCTTCGATACTCCGGATTCGTGATCACGTCACCCCGCCGGAAGTGGATGCTGACGGAATTCGTCGCATCGATCCGGCGTTCGAGGATCGCGCTTTGCGGCGACAGAGGAGCTTTCAGCGACAGCTCCCTGCGGATGTCTTCCTCCATCCAGTCGAAGTATCTGAACGAGAAAAAGCATCCTCGAAGGATGGTATTGTCCTCCAGCTCGAAAAACTCCGGCTTGTAGCCCCAGTCGCCATACTTCTCGCGATACAGCCGCGTATCGTTCACCACTGCCTCGGTTGCCGCGTTGACGAGGTCGATGCCGTTCTCGCGTAACAGGCGAACCGCCTTCCTGAGTACTGCAACCTTGCGCAGCCGCGCCTTGATCGTGCTGATGGCGCCGGCAGATGACAGAGCGGCACCGGAGAGAACCGGGGCGCGGTCAAGGAGCCGCGCCTTGATGCGGAAGCGGTCCAACTGGAACGAATGCCCGACGCCTTGCCCGTGATTGACGCCAAGCATGCAGTCGGTATCCACATCGAGATAGAGATCGGCACGGCGTTTCTCTGACAGCGCGCGTGCGGCGGCATACATGAACAGCTGATTCCCCAGGCCGCTGTGAATCTGCAAGACGATCATGCGTTCGTTTTGCGTTGGGAGCGCGAGGCGCGCCGGGTTGTACAAAAACCGAGTGGCGGATGTCAGTCCGGAATCGGGTTCGTTTCTGCTGTTCAGAGCACAACGGCAATCCGCAACTTATTCACGGAAAAGGCGGCGGCACGAGACTCGGATCCAGCTAAGGTAGACAGCGGAATGAACACTGTCTATATCAAGTTTTCGATAGATGCCCAGCCGATGGAACGAGAAGGTCCATGCGCTGCGTTGCGGGCCGCAAGCTGTGGTTGAAGGAGGGGCCGGCGGCGCCGGCCTGTGACGATGTCGGCGCTACACCGCCAGGTACCAGACGGTCAGCAGCAGAAGGGTGGTGAGTGGAGCGAGCATGCCTATCACGCAAAGAAGCCGGCGCACTTCAGCGGCGTCCTCGGCGATGCGGGCGTCGAGCACGGGCATGCTGTTTTTTTCGGCGGGAGGGGGCGCGTCGACCGGCAGGTCATGGAGTTGCACACTCTTCGATGAATTCCGGCGCGCACTACGCGGTGCTTCCTCATAGTCTCTCGAAATGTCTGCCGACAGTGTCATACCCGTACGCGCTCCTTTCAATAATGCTATCGGGGCGAAGTATAAGGCGGCCGGCGGCGGCGGAAACGGGCCGCGTTGCGATCCCTTGACCCGGATTAATTCTTCCCGGCGATTCTTGACCTGGATTAGCTTTTTTCCGGCAACGCAACGATCGCCGCCGGTTCTGCCGCAGGCAGAACCGGTTTCTTTGCGCCTTTTCCCGTCATCTTCCCCCGCCGCGCAGCCGCAGCGCGTTCGCGATCACCGACACGGAACTGAGGCTCATCGCGAGCGCGGCGATCATCGGCGACAGCAGCTGTCCGGTGAACGGATAGAGAAGGCCGGCTGCCAGCGGAATGCCGAGCGCGTTGTACACGAAGGCAAAGCCGAGGTTCTGGCGCATGTTGCGTACGGTGTCGAGGGAAAGCGCGCGGGCGCGGGCGATCGACCGCAGGTCGCCCTTGACGAGGGTGACGTGGGCGCTGTTGATCGCGACATCGGTGCCGGTGCCCATCGCGATGCCGACGTTCGACTTCGCCAGCGCCGGCGCATCGTTGATGCCGTCGCCGGCCATCGCCACCGTCTTGCCCTCTTGCTGCAGCCGTTCGACCAGCTGCAGCTTGTCCTGCGGCTTGACCTCGCCGTAAACCTGTGCGATGCCGAGCCGCCTGGCGACCGACCGCGCGGTCGTGACGCCGTCGCCGGTCGCCATGATGACCTGGATGCCGGCGTCCTTGAGCGCCTGCAGCGCTTCCGGCGTGGTGCGCTTGACCGGATCGGAGACCGCCAGCAGGCCGAGCAGGCGCCCGTCCGCCGCCAGGTACATCACGCTCGCGCCTTCGCCGCGCAGCGCCTCGGCCTCATGCTGGAGCGGGCGCCAGTCGACCTTTTCCTGGTCCATCAGGACCGTGTTGCCAAGGGCGACGCGACGGCCGGCCACCACGCCTGTCACGCCGATGCCGCTCGACGATTCGAAGGTCTTTGGCTTGTCCAGCTGCAGTTTCTGTTTGCGCGCCTCGTCGACGATGGCTTGCGCCAGCGGATGTTCGCTGCCCTGGTCGAGGCTGGCCGCCACGTGCAGCACCTCCTGTACGGTGATGCCGGGCGCGGGGAGGGCGCGCTCGAACGCGGGCTTGCCTTCGGTCAGCGTGCCGGTCTTGTCGACGATCAGCGTGTCGACCTTGCGCATCGCTTCGATCGCCGCGGCGTCGCGGAACAGGATGCCTTGCGTGGCGGCGCGCCCTGTTGCAGCCATGATGGACATCGGAGTGGCCAGGCCGAGCGCACAGGGGCAGGCGATGATCAGCACGGCCACCGCGTTCACGAAGCCGTATACCCAGCTCGGCTCGGGGCCGAAGAAACCCCAGGCGAGAAGGGTCAGGAGCGCGATGCCGACCACGGCCATCACGAAATAACCGGCCACGACGTCGGCCAGCCGCTGCAGCGGCGCCCGCGTGCGCTGCGCGTTCGCGACCATCTGGACGATCTGCGACAGCATGGTCTGCGCGCCCACTTTCTCGGCGCGCATGACCAGGCTGCCGCTGGTGTTGATGGTGGCGCCGATCAGCATGTCGCCCGGCCGCTTCGTGACCGGGACCGGCTCGCCGGTCAGCATGGACTCGTCCAGCGCGCTTTCGCCTTCCAGCACGATGCCGTCGACCGGCACCTTTTCGCCGGGACGCACGCGCAGCACGTCGCCGATGTGCACATGGGGCAGCGGCACGTCTTCCTCGCCGCCGTCGCCGCGGATGCGGCGCGCGGTCCTGGGCGCCAGCCCGAGCAGGGCCTTGATCGCGGCACTGGTCTGCGAGCGGGCCCGCAGTTCCAGGATCTGGCCGAGCAGGGTGAGGGAGATGATGACCGCGGCGGCTTCGTAGTAGACGCCGATGCGGCCGTGCATCGCAAACGAAGCGGGGAACAGCTGCGGCGCGAAGGTGGCCGCCAGGCTGTAGCCGTAGGCGGCGGCGACGCCGATGGCGATCAGGGTCCACATGTTCGGGCTGCGGTTGCGGATCGACGCGAGGCCGCGCAGGAAGAACGGCCAGCCGGCCCAGAGCACCACCGGCGTGCTGAGCGCCAGTTCCACCCAGCTTTGCGCCGGCACCCCGCCGGCCACCATACGGTGGCCGAACATCGCGAGGACGGCGACCGCGACCGTCAGCGGCAGCGTCCACCAGAAGCGGCGCCGGAAGTCGACCAGCTCGGGGTTTTCCTGTTCTTCCAGTGACGGCAGCACCGGTTCGAGCGCCATGCCGCACTTCGGGCAGATGCCGGGAGCCGGTTGCCGGATCTCCGGGTGCATCGGGCAGGTGTAGATGGTTCCCGGCGGCGCTTCCGGCGCCGGTTCCCGGCGCTGATGCCCGTCGTGGGGGTGATGGTCATGAAGGTGATGCGCGTGGTCGTTCATGATGGTCTCCGTGGCGGCAGGCGCGCCGATGTTTCTCGCTCGCCTGCGCAAGCGCGGAAACCCCGGCCGCAAGGCCAAATGAGGTGATCAAGGCTTTCCAGGTCCACATCCGCCTGTTCGGCACCGATCATGCCGGACAGGCGGCGCTTCAGCCCGCCGGCTGGGGAGTGCGGGCCGGATAGCCGGCGGCGGTGATGGCGGCCGTCACTTCGGCCGGGTCGGCATCCGTTTCCACCAGCACTTTCTTGCCGCGCAGGTCGATGCTGACGGTCGCGTCGCTGTCCACCGACTCGATGGCGCGCCTGACGCGGGCAGCGCAGCCGCCGCAGGTCATTTTTTCCACAAGCAGTTCAAACATGGCAGTTCTCCTTTCGTGATCCTGTGACCACTGTAGACCTTCCCATCATGGGAAGGTCAAGGACGCCGTGTGGGCCGCATGCGTTCGGGCGCGGCCTTACCTGACCGAGGTGATCACGTAGTTCGCGCCTTGCTGCACAAACTCGAATTGCACCTTCTGTCCCACCGTAAGCTTGTCGAACAGCGACTTGTCCTTGACGGCGAACGCCATGGTCATGCCCGGCCACTTGAGGCTTTGCACCGGGCCATGCGCGATGGTCACCCGGGTTTTCTTCGCGTCGATGGATTTGACCGTGCCCTCGGCTTCGTGCGACATCGCCGCCTGCTTCTGGCCGGCGCTCTTGCCATTCGTTGGGCCGTGATTGTGCGCGCCCGCGCCCTCCTTGTTTCCTGATTGCGCAAAGGCGATGCCGGAGAGGGCAAGGGCGAGTGTGGTCGAGACGAGATGTTTCATCGGAATTGCTCCTTTGGTTGGGCGGGCACAGCCCTGGTCGGCGCCGGTATGGCAGGAGCCGGACTCTTGCGGAATGCCGTACTTCCGGGTAGTCGGAGGGATTGGCAACGGGGTGGGGGCGCACCGAAAAGCCCTTGCTCTCGAAGGTGCGTGCAGGATCTGTTCACGGCCGCCGTTTCGCCGAGTGAAAAGTGCGGCAATGGCCGCGGTGCAGATGCGCAACAGGCTGACGCGCGGAGAGCGGCTCGCGCAGGGTGCGGCCGGCGGAGAATAAGCGGCGGCGCGGCTGCCGCCCGGGTTATCGGTTGTTTTCCCTGGCGCGGGACGGCCGCGGGCTCGAGTTGACCGCGTTGCCCGCATTGCCGGCGGAAGCGGCTTTCGGGAAGTATTTGTCGGCGTAATGATCGTTCAGGTTCTTGCCCTTTTCGTCGATCAGCTCGCCGACGATCAGGGTTTTCCGGTCCGCGGTGGTAAAGGCCATCGAATACGTGCCGTTCTGCGATACCACCCAGCCGGTCAGGCCGGAAGCGGCGGGAAAGGTCGCCACCACCTTCGCGCCCTTGGCTTCGGCATCCCGGATCGGCTTTGGATGGCGCGGGGCGGCATGCGCCGCTTGCACCGCCAGGAACAGGGCAACACAAGCCATGCCGGCGCGCAGCGGCATGGTCTTGGAGGAGGAGGGCAGCGTATTGGAAAGCGGCATGCGGGTTCTTCCGGGTCGCAATTGCAATTGCGCAGTAGTGTAACCCGACGGCGCCCGGGCGGGAGCAATGATGCGCGGGCAAGTGGCGGCAGGACGCGGCCGTCCGCTCGCGCGGGCTGCCCGGATCTCCGGTCAGCCGGCCAGCGGTACGACCACGGCGCCGCAGAGCACGGTCCACAGCAGGCCGCCCACCGAGAAGGCGGTCGAGGCCAGCGCCTGCGCATCTTCCTCGTCGCGGATCCGGTAGACGCTGCGCAGGCAGCGGTGCAGCAGGAGGGCGGATACGAGGAGGCCGGCGGCGCCGATGACAAGCAGCAGCGCCACATTCGGGACGGCCAGCGCGAGGCTGGAGACCCAGAGCGGTACGGCGCTCAGCGAGGCAATCAGGAAGGTCATGCGGAAATTGCCCTCGATCTTGAGCATCCCGGACAAGTCGTGCATGACCCAGGCCATGAGCGGCACGGTGACCAGTTCCGCAGCAAACACGATCAGTGCCAGTTCGCGCCAGCTCGCTTCCGGCGCCGCCCCCAGGAATGCGCCCGGATGGAAGTGCCCGGCAAGCAGCAGCATGGCCGGGGGAATGATGGAAAACGGCAGGAGGATGAAAAAGAAGGTCTGGGCAACGGCGGGCAGGCGGCGGCCGGCCTGGTTTTTTTCATCCGAGAGCAGCATCGTGATGTAATCCATTGTCGTCATGTTGTCACAAACACTTAGTTGCCGATGGTTCCAATGTAGTTCACGCCTGCACGGATTTCCAGAGCGGAAAGCCCGGAAAAGCGCACCATGCTGCGAACCTCTGCGCTGGAGCAAACCCGCCGGCGTTGCGCGCGGGCTTACTTTTCCTGCGGGTCCTGCGGCGTGTCCTTCATGTAGGAAAAGCGCGGCCGCTGCTCCTCCGGCGTCGGCCTGCGGTCGGCGTATTCCTGTTCCTCGACCACATCGAAGTATTGCCCGCCATCGATCGGCTTGCCGACGAAGGGGCCGTTTCCCGGTTGCCGTGCCGACGCGGCATTGCGTGCGCGGCGCACCTGCCTGGCTTTCTGTCCCATGATCGACTCCTTTCGTATTTCTAACTTGAAATGCACGGTTGCCCTGGGCGGCGCGCGCCGGTGGGATCAGTATAGGCAGAGATTGCGGAACGCGCCGGCAGCCCCGTCAAGCGGCCTGCGCAACGTCGCCGAGCCCGCTGCGGTAGAGCGCGGCAATCAGGTCCGATTGCGTAATCATGCCTGCCAGCCGGAGCTGGTCGTCCAGGACCGGCACATGGTGCAGGCCGAAATCGGACAGCAGCGGCACCAGTTCGACGATGTGCATGCCTGCGCTGACGGTGCGCACCTGGCGCGTCATGATCTGGCCGACCACCTCGGCCTTGTCGGAATGCGGCGCCATGGTGCGCCGGATGAAGTGGCGCAGCTTGGCCTCGAACCCAGGATAGACATCAAGATTGGCGTGCTTCATGAAGTCCACGAAGGTGACGATGCCGATCACGCGCCGCGCGCGGTCCACCACCGGCAGCGCCTTGATCTTGTGACGCCGCAGCAGCGACCATGCTTCTTCCAGAGGCGTGCCGAACTCGACGGTGACGAGGTCGCGCGACATGATGTCGGCGCAGGTGATCTCGCCGAACCGGCGGCGGTAGGCATGCATTTCCGCCTGCAGGAACAGCGATGCGAGATCGTCGCGGCTGACGTCGAGGACTTCGTTGTACTGCCGCAGCACCTGGTCGAGATCAGCCGCGGTGAATCCCATGCGCGAGGTCGGCGGCGTGTCGGAGGTCAGGTGCTTGTTGGCCTGCGCCGTGCGGTGCGGATAGCGATGGCGGGTCGCGTTGTTGAAGACCAGCGCAATGACCACCAGCGCCAGCGAATTGAGCGCAACCGGCACGGCGGCGAACTGGTAGCCGGCCGCCTGCACGGCGGGACCGCCGATCACTGCCATCAGCGCGATCGCGCCGCCTGGCGGATGCAGGCAGCGCAGCGCGAACATGGCGGCGATTGCGCCGGCGACCGCGAGCGCCGCGGCGAGCACCGGTTCGCCGATCCACTGGGCGCAGGCGACGCCGATCAGCGCCGATACGATGTTGCCTCCGATGATGGGCCAGGGCTGCGCGAGCGGGCTCGAGGGCAGCGCGAAGACGAGGGCGGCGGAGGCGCCGACCGGGGCGATGATTGCCGGCGTAACCGCGTCCGCGCCGAGGATCAGGCGGGTCAGCAGGCCCGTGAGGAAAACGCCCAGCAGCGTGCCGCAGCAGGCGCGCAGGCGTTCCGCGCCGCCGACGGCGGAAGCTTGGGGCACGGTCTCGCGCAGCCACTGCAATATCTTCAACACAGACAAACTCCGTCTACGAACCCGGCATTTGCCGGACAGGAACTTGCCGAAGTGTATACCAAATGCCCCAAACTGGTGCGCTCGATCGCGTCTTTGCTTTACAGCGAAATCAGGCTTTCAGGTATCGCTTGACCCCGTTCTTCTTGAGCACATCGCCCCAGGATTCGATATGGTAGATCTCGCCCACCTTGTGCAGCACCACGCCGAACTCTTCGCGCAGCCGCTGCACGTCGGCGTCGATCGCATCGCGGTCGAGGCTGGTGAGATCGGCGATGGCCGACAGCGTGGGCCGCTCCAGCAGGTCGATCGCGGACAGCAGCACGAACAGGCGACGGGCGTCCTGGGCCGGGTATTGCGGCACGCCAAAATCGTTTTTCGGATAAGTCATTGCGGGACTCCTGTTCTTGTCGATCCGAAGACAGCATTTGCCGGATCATGTTCTTGCGCCGCGCCCGCTTCCGCGCCTTCTCAGGCGATGGGCTGGAGCAGCGATGGATCGTCGTTGACAACCTTGTTCACCGCATGTGCCACGCCCCACGCCTGCAGGCGCGCCGGGTCGAACGGCTTCACCAGCTGCAACAACTCGGCGTCGGGCACCGGCTCGGCGGCGAGCCAGGTCGCCCAGTCGGCGCGGTCGACCAGTACCGGCATGCGGTGATGAATCGGCGCGAGCACCGCATTGGCCTCGGTGGTCAGGATGGTGCAGGTGTCGATGGAGGTGCCGTCGGCCTTGCGGCTGGTTTCCCAGATGCCGGCGAAGGACATCGGCGTGCCGTCGCTGAAGGAAATGAAGAATGGCTGCTTGGTTCTCTGGCCGGGCACCGCCTTCCACTCGTAGAAGCCGGAAGCCGGGATCAGGCAGCGCCGGCGGCGGAAGGCTTGCCGGAACATCGGTTTTTCCGCGACCGTTTCGCCGCGCGCGTTGTTGAGCATGGGCATGGAGGACGGATCCCTGGCCCAGGCCGGGATGAAGCCCCAGCGCATCAGCGAACCGGCGCGCCCGTCGGGGCTGTCGCGCACGACGGCGATCATGGTGCCTGGAGCAATGTTGTACCGTGGCGCGGTGTCGGGGTAGCTGAGCGCGTCGTACCATTGCTGAAGCTGCCAGGGAGGCGTATTGGAAGCGAAGCGTCCGCACATGGTGCAGATTGTAAGCCCATTCGCGCCGTGCGGTGGAGGGCGCCGCGGAGGGGAAGCGATGCAAAAATGCGCATACACCTGGTAAGAATTGCAGCGGAAGGCAAGGTTCCGGTGTCCCTGTACTACTGAGCAATGCCGGCAGGCAGCGGGCACGCTTTTCGCTGAATAAAGCGCCGGAAAGGAGTGGCCCGAGATGAAATTCCAGCTGAAAAAGATTGCGGACCAGGTGATCGTGATCACCGGCGCGACCAGCGGCATCGGCTTGACCACCGCACGCAAGGCCGCCAAGCGCGGCGCAAAAGTGGTGCTGGTGGCGCGCAACGAAGATGCGCTCAAGCAGCTGACCTTCGAATTGTCCAAGCAGGGCCGTGCGGCAATGTATGTGGTGGCCGACGTCGGCATCGAGGAAGACGTGCGCAAGGTCGCGCGCGCGGCGATCGAGCGCTTTGGCGGCTTCGATACCTGGGTCAACAATGCCGGCGTTTCCATCTTCGGCCGGTACGAGGATATTTCCCTGGAAGACCAGCGCCGCCTGTTCCAGACCAATTTCTGGGGCGTGGTGCACGGTTCGCTGGTGGCGGTGGAGCACCTGAAGCAGCACGGCGGCGCGATCATCAATCTCGGCAGCGAGGTGTCCGACCGCGCCATTCCGCTGCAGGGCATGTATTCCGCCTCCAAGCACGCGGTCAAGGGTTTTACCGACTCCCTGCGCCTGGAACTCGAGGAACAGGGCGCGCCGGTGGCGGTCACGCTGATCAAGCCGGCGGCGGTCGACACCATGTTCGTCGAGCACGCGAAGAACTACCTCGAGGTCGAGCCGCGCCTGCCGCCGCCGGTGTATGCGCCGGAAATCGCGGCCGATGCGATCCTGTACGCCGCCACCCATTTCAAGCGCGACATCTTCGTCGGGGGCGCCGCGAAGCTGGTGTCGGCGGGCGCGCATTACGCGCCGCGCGCACTGGACAGTTACATGAAACGTTTCCTGTTCCGGCAGCAGAAAACCGGTACGCCGGCAAAGGACCGCGGCCAGAACAGCCTGTACCAGGCCGGCTCCGGCCTGCAGGAGCGCCAGGGGCATGAGGGGCGCGTGCTGGAGTCGAGCCTGTACACCGCCGCCGAGATCCATCCGAAGACGGTCAACACCGTCCTGCTCGGCATCGGAATTGCGTTGCTCGCCTGGTGGGGGCTGCGGCCCGAGGCGCAAACGCAGTTCGACTGATGCAGTCCGACTGGTGCCCGCCGCGCCCGGTGAACCGGCATTGATCCAACCCTGATTGCGAAAGAACGCCATGTCCACGCTGAGTGCTGAGCAAGTGTCCGAATTGAGCAAGATGCTCGACGACCGCTACAAGGAATTGAGTGCGGAGCTGCACCGGGAAGTCAATGAACAGGACGGCTTCCTCGATGTCGCCACTGAAGCGCCCGATCCCGGCGATTCCTCCTTCGCCAACCTGTCTGTGGATCTCGGCAATGCCGCGATCACGCGCGACATTGTCGAACTGCGCGCGATCGAGGCGGCGCGCAACCGCATGGAAAACGGCACCTACGGCGATTGCACCAGTTGCGAAACCGAAATCCCGTATGAGCGGCTGAAGGTGCAGCCGGCCGCGGAACGCTGCGCGCCTTGCCAGGAGGCATACGAAAAGAGCCATGCGGAAGGCGGCCGCGGCGCCACCATGTAAGCATTGAAGCGGCAATTGTGCCGGGTGGCATATTGAGGTCTGTCAACGATTCCGCACTTCCTCCTTGTTACCGTACAATCGGCATATTGACGATAAAACGAGGAGGGAAAATGGACGCAGCATTACGCGACATCCTGATCAAGATGCCGAAGGCCGAGCTGCACATGCATATCGAAGGGTCGCTCGAACCCGAGCTGATTTTCGCGCTTGCGAAACGCAACGGCGTGACGCTGGACTACCCGTCCGTCGAGGCGCTGCGGCGCGCCTACGCGTTCACCGATCTGCAATCCTTTCTCGACATTTACTACGCCGGCGCCAGCGTGCTGTTGAAGGAGCAGGATTTCTACGACATGACCTGGGCCTACCTGGAGCGCGCCCGCGCCGACAATGTCCGCCATGCCGAGATCTTTTTCGACCCGCAGACGCACACCGACCGCGGCGTGCCGTTCGCCACAGCGATCACCGGCATTCATCGCGCGCTGCGGGACGCGGAGGCGAAGTGGGGCATGAGCACCGGCCTGATCATGTGCTTCCTGCGCCATCTGTCGGAGGAAGAGGCGTTCGCCACGCTGGAGCAGGCGATGCCGCACCGGGACAAGTTCATCGGCGTCGGGCTGGATTCATCCGAGCGCGGCCATCCGCCGGAAAAATTCGCGCGCGTCTTCGAGCGCTGCCGGGAACTCGGGCTGCGCCTGGTTGCCCATGCAGGAGAGGAAGGCCCGCCGGAATACATCCGCACCGCGCTCGACCTGCTCAAGGTGGAGCGCATCGACCACGGCGTGCGCTGTCTCGAGGACAGCGGTCTGACCCAGCGGCTGGCGCGCGAAAAGATCGCGTTGACCGTCTGCCCCTTGTCCAACGTGAAGCTGCGCGTGTTCGACAAGGCGTCCGACCACAACCTGCTGAAGCTGATCGAGGCCGGTCTGGCCGTGACCGTCAATTCCGACGACCCCGCTTACTTCGGTGGTTACGTGAACGACAATTTCGTGCAGATGTTCGAGGTCTTGCCGTTGGAAAAGAACCATGCGTACCAGTTGGCGCGCAACAGCTTTTCCGCGTCCTTCCTCGATAACCAGGCCAAGCGGAAATGCCTGGACGAAGTCGATGCGTTTTTCGAACAGTAACTGAACCGTATCCACGCGCCGGGCCGCTATCCGGACAGGAGGATGCATGGCTGATCCGTTCACTGCTGCAGCGCTTGCCGGTGGCCTTTCGTGGGCCAGCGGCATCCGGCTGTACATGACGCTGTTTGTCGCCGGCTGGTTCGGGCGTGCCGGCTGGGTCGAGCTGCCCGAAAGCCTGCAGGTGCTGGAATCCCCCTGGGTGATGGCGGTTACCGGCGCGCTGCTGCTGGTGGAGTTCCTGGCAGACAAGATTCCCGGCATCGATTCCGGCTGGGATGCGATCCAGACCTTCATCCGGGTGCCGGCCGGCGCGGTGCTCGGCGCTGCCGCACTGGGCCAGATGGGCACCGAATGGACGACCATTGCCGCCATTCTCGGCGGCACCTTCGCCGCGGGCGCGCACCTGACCAAGGCGGGCAGCCGGGCATTGATCAATACGTCGCCCGAGCCGTTCAGCAACTGGGCCGCATCCTTTACCGAGGATATGGCGGTGCTCGGTGGTCTGTGGGCAGCCTTCTTCTATCCCTGGCTGCTGTTCTTTTTCCTCGCACTTTTTTTCCTGGCCGCATTGTGGCTGCTGCCCAAGTTGTGGCGCGGGCTGCGCTGGCTTTTCAGAAAGTTGAGCACCTGATGCTGAAACAGGCACTGCTGATGACCCGGCGCGACTGGCGGGCGGGCGAACTTCGTTTCCTGCTGGTTGCACTGATCGTCGCGGTGGCCTCGCTGTCGTCGGTCGGGTTTTTCGTCGACCGCATGCGCGCCGGACTCAATCGCGACGCGCACCAGCTGCTCGGCGCCGACCTCGTGATCAACGCCGACCAGCCGATCCAGGATGCCTGGCGCGAGCAGGCGCGCCAGCGCGGCCTGGTCCTGGCGGAGACCATCACCTTTCCCAGCATGGCGAGCGCCGGCGACGGCGACGACGCCCGCTCGCAGCTGGCGTCGGTCAAGGCGGTGTCGCCCGGTTATCCGCTGCGCGGCGCGCTCAAGGTGACGGACCGGCCGGAAGGGGAGGACGCGGAAACGCGCGAGGTGCCGCAGGCCGGCACCGTGTGGGCAGATGCCGCCGTGCTGCAGGCGCTTAATGTGAAGACGGGCGAGCCGCTGCGGCTGGGTGACAAGTCCTTCCGCGTAACGCGCGTCATCACGCTGGAACCCGATCGCGGCGCCGGTTTCATCAATTTCGCGCCGCGCGTGATGCTGCCGCTGGCCGATCTGGCGGCGACCAATCTGATCCAGAACGGTTCACGCGTGACTTACCGGCTGCTGCTGGCCGGCGACGCGGCAAGCGTCGCTTCCTATAGGAAATGGCTGCTAGCGGCGCTGGAGCAAGGCAGTGTGCGCGGCGTACGGGTCGAATCGCTGGAATCGGGACGGCCGGAAATGCGCGCGACCCTGGACCGCGCGGAACAATTCCTGTCGCTGGTGAGCCTGCTGTCGGCGATGCTGGCGGCGATTGCGGTGGCGATGGCTGCGCGCCGCTTCATGCTGCGCCACCTCGACGCCTGCGCGATGCTGCGCTGCCTCGGCCTGACGCAGAACCAGGTGACCACGATGTACCTGGCCGAATTCGTCGCGGTCGGCTTTGCCGGCAGCGTGCTCGGGGCCGCCGTCGGTTTCGCCGCGCACTTCGTGCTGCTCGACTGGCTTGGCCGGCTGGTGACGAACGAGCTGCCGCCGGCGACCCTGCTGCCCGGCATCCAGGGCATCGCCACCGGCATGCTGCTGCTGGTCGGGTTCGCGGTCCCGCCCATCCTGCAACTGCGCAACGTGCCGCACAACCGGGTGATCCGGCGCGAACAGGATCCGCCGCAGCCGGTAACGCTGGCCACCTATGCGCTCGGGCTGTCGGTCTTCATCGGCCTGCTGCTCTGGCAGGCAGGCAACGTCAAGCTCGGGCTGATGACCGCCGCCGGCTTCCTCGGCGGACTCGCGCTGTTCGCGGCCGTCGGCTGGCTCGGCCTGAAGTGGCTGCGCCTGGTGCGGCCGGCGATCAACAGCCCGAGCTGGCGCTTCGCCGTCACCGCCTTGCAGCGGCGCACTGCGGCAACCGTGGTGCAGGTGGTGGCGCTGTCACTGGGCCTGATGGCCTTGCTGCTGCTGACCGTGATCCGCGGCGACCTGATCGCGGCATGGCGCAGCTCGACGCCCCCGGACGCGCCGAACCGCTTCGTCATCAATATCCAGCCGGACCAGAAGGCGGAGATCGAGCAGCGGCTGGCCGACAACGGCGTGGTGCGGCCGATGCTGTACCCGATGATCCGCGGCCGCCTGATCAGGCTGAACGATAACGTGATCACCGCCGACAGCTATACCGAGGACCGGGCGCGGCGGCTGGTCGATCGCGAATTCAACCTGTCGACGATGCGCGACATGCCCGAGCAGAACCATGTGGTCGCCGGCCGCTGGTTCAATGACAGCAGGCCGGAGGCCTCGGTGGAAGAGGGACTGGCGAAGACGCTCAACATCAAGCTGGGCGATACCCTGCGCTTCGACATCGGCGGCATGCAGGTGGATGCAAAGGTGACCAGCCTGCGCAAGCTGGAATGGGGATCGATGCGGGTGAACTTCTTCGTGATCCTGAATCCTTCGCTGATGAAGGACATGCCGCACACATGGATCACCGCCTTCCACCTGCCGGATGCGAAAGCCGCGGTCGCCAACGGTCTGACGCGCGACTTCCCGAACCTGACGGTGGTCGATGTCGGCAGCATGATCCGGCAGGTGCAGACCGTGCTGGACCAGGTGATCCGCGCGGTCGAATTCCTGTTCCTGTTCACGCTCGCCTCCGGTGTGCTGGTGCTGTATGCGGCGCTGGTCGGCTCACAGGACGAACGCATCCGCGAATCGGGACTGCTGCGCGCGCTGGGCGCGACCCGCAACCAGTTGTCGCGGGCGCAGTGGATCGAATTCGCGCTGGTCGGCGGATTGGCCGGCGTGCTGGCTGCCAGCGGCGCGGCCGCCGTCGGTTGGGCGCTTGCCAATTATGTGTTCAGCTTCGAGTGGCACTTCAGCCCGGTGGTCTGGCTGGCCGGACTGTTCGTCGGTTCGCTGTGCGCCTTCGTCGGCGGCTGGATCGGCCTGCGCAACGTACTGAAGCATCCGCCGCTGCAGACGCTGCGCGGCACCTGAGCTGTATCCTCCCGGTCCGCTTTGCGCGGACCGTCTTCCCCTTCTTTTCCCCGCCCAATGCGCAGGCTTAATCAAGCTTAAGCCTTGCGCGCCCTGAGCGTGCTTTTTCGCAAGATCCTTGCGGCATCGGTCTCCTATATTCCTTGCAGCACGCAGGCATTTCCTCGTAACGAAATCTTTCCGGATTGCGGCGTGCCAGTGCCGTCCGCGCCCTTGCTGCAGATGGAAACCGCAACGTCGGGAACAAAACAACGCTTTCAGACGGGCGGATTTCATATCTCGTTTGCCGTTGATACGCGTCAAAACAGGCGGTGAGGGGTTACGTAAAGTTGTACATCAGATAAGTCGCCAATGGTCAACAGGCAACGAAAGAGTTGGAGCTGGGGAATCCCGTCATACCCGGATGGGAGCACCCGCAATCGCGCAGTCGCTCATCGCACGACCGTGGCGCTGCCGCATGGCCACGTCGTTTCGACGACATTTCAAAGACATTCTCTAAACATTGGAAATGCCATCGGCTTCCATGGCCGGGTTGAATTAATCAGTGGGGTAATCAAATGCACTTCAAGTCCAAAGCATCTCTGAAGAGATGGAGTATGGTTGCTGTCATGCCGTGGCTGGCCGCCTGCGCATCGGTCGCACCGGGCCTGCACTTCAATAACGCCGGTTCCGGCACGAGCGCCGGATCGAGCGCGAGCGCGAGCGCCAGCGGCGGCGCTGACGCGGAGGCCATCAACGCCGTGCTGAAGCCGATTACGCCCCAGCTGGTGAAGGCGGAGCGCGAACTGCGCGAGAAACAGGTCAGCCAGGACATCTCGAAGCTGCTCGGCCGCCCCGGGCCGTACACGATCGAAACCGGCGACGTGCTGTCGATCGTCGTATGGGATCATCCGGAGCTGTCCAATTCCGCGACGGTCGCTGCCGGCGGCAATGTCGGCACCGGCGCGGACGCATCCACCTCGGCGACGACTGCGCCGCCGGCAGGTTTCATGGTGGACCACGAGGGCATGGTCCAGTTCCCGTTCGCCGGCCCGCTGAAGGTGGCCGGCCTGACCCAGGACCAGGCGCGCAACCTGCTCACCTCGAAGCTCTCCAAGTACCTGAAGCAGCCCAAGGTCACGCTGCGTGTGCAGTCCTTCCGCAGCAAGCGCGTCTATATCGACGGCGAGGTGAAGAACCCGGGCCTGCAGGCGATCAACGACATTCCGATGACGCTGGTCGAAGCGATCAACCGCGCCGGCGGCGTGCTGCCAACCGGCGACCAGAGCCAGATCATCATCAACCGCAACGGCACCAACTACTTCATCAACCTGCCGCAACTGGTCCAGCGCGGCATCAACCCGGGCAGCATCATGCTCGCCAACGGCGATGTGGTGCGCGTGCGTTCGCGCGATGAAAGCAAGGTATTCGTGTCCGGCGAGGTGGTCAGCCCGCGCGCGCTGCCGATGCACAACGGCCGCCTGACGCTCAACGAAGCGCTCGGCGAGTCCGGCGGCGTCAATCCGACCAGCGGCGACGGCAGCCAGATCTACGTGATCCGCAAGAACGGCACCGAGCAGGTGGTCTATCAGCTCGATGGCCGCGCGCCGGGGGCGCTGGCGATGGCTGAAGGCTTCGAGCTGTCGCCCAAGGATGTGGTGTACGTGGCCGCGACGCCGCTGGCGAACTGGCACCGCGCCATCAGCCTGATCCTGCCGGGCGCGTTGTCGTCCGCGGTCGGCGCCGTCACCCCGGCGAGGTGATCGGGCAGCCGCAAAGGGAAAAGGATGCCGGTCGGCTTTCACGGCATCCCGCCCCGGTGTTGCAACCGCCGGCCCGGGCAGCAGGGAACCGCATCGACGCCTGGCATCTTCATGTACTAACCAATAGCAAACAATCCTATGATGACTCAATCCATACCCCAGTTGACCGGTCCCTCCCGGCCGCAGGAAAACGAAGCCGAGCTGGCAACGTATCTCGACGTACTATGGGAAAGTCGGTGGCTGATCGCCACGATCGCACTGCTGGTGACCTTGCTGGGCGCCGCGTATGCATTCATGTCGACGCCGGTGTACCAGTCCAACCTGCTGATCCACGTCGAGGAAGAGGGGCAGTCCAAATCGGAGGGCATCGTCGGCGACCTGCAGTCGATGTTCGATGTGAAGACCTCGGCACTGGCGGAAATGGAACTGCTCCAGTCGCGTCTGGTGGTTTCGCGCGCGATCGACAACCTGCGCATGTACATCAATGCCGCTCCCAAGCGTTTCCCGGTGGTCGGGAACTGGCTGGCCGAGCGCAATAACGACCTGTCGACACCGGGCCTGTTCGGTTACGGCGGCTACACCTGGGGCGCTGAGAAAATCAACGTCGCGGTGTTCAACGTGCCGGAAGCGCTGCTCAACCGCCAGTTCATCCTCACCGCGGAAGGCAATGGCAACTACCGCGTGACGCAGGAAGAGCAGGGCATCGACCTGAAGGCCAAGGTCGGCGAGACCGCGATCTTCGAGCTGCCAAAGGGCACGATCGAGATCCGCGTCGATCAGCTCGAAGGCCAGCCCGGCGCGCAGTTCACGATGTCGCGCAGCTCGCGCCTGGCAACCATTGAAGGCATCCAGAATTCGCTGAAGGTGGAAGAACTCGGCGGCAAGCAGTCCGGCGTGATCGGCGCCAGCCTGCGCGGCTCCGACCCGCGCGCGGTGCACAGCGTGCTTAACGAGATCAGCAAGGAATACGTGAAGCAGAACGCGGCACGCAAGACCGAGGAAGCGGAAAAGTCGCTCGCCTACCTGAACAAGCAGCTGCCCGAGATCAAGTCCCAGCTGGAGCAGGCCGAAGCGAAGTACAACGCGTTCCGCAATACCAACGGCACCGTGGACCTGGGTGAAGAGTCCAAGCTGACGCTGCAGCAGTCGTCGGCGGCCAAGCTGAAGAAGATGGAGCTGCAGCAGAAGAAGATCGAGCTGCTGGCACGCTATACCGATGAGCATCCCGCGGTGCAGGGCATCGACAGCCAGCTGCGCGAGATCAACGGCCAGATCTCCGCGATGAACGACCACATCAAGTCGCTGCCGGCGCTCGAGCAGAACCTGCTGCGCCTGCAACGTGAAGTGAAGGTCAACACCGAACTGTATACCGCACTGCTGAACACCTCCCAGCAACTGCGCCTGATCACGGTGGGCAAGGTCAGCAATGTGCGCCTGGTTGATACGCCGATGATGCCGGAGAAGCCCGTCAAGCCGAATCGTCCGGTGATCCTGGCGCTGGCGCTGATGGCCGGCCTGTTCCTGGGCGTGGTTGCCGCATTCTTCCGCAAGTCGCTGGCTGGCGCGATCGATTCGCCGGAGCAGCTCGAGCAGATCGCGGGCATCCCGGTCTACGCGACCATCCCGCACAGCAAGAAGCAGCGCGAGCTGTACCAGCAGGTCAGTGCAAAGCACCAGAAGGTGCCGCTGCTGGCGAACGTGTCGTCGACTGACGTCGCGGTCGAGAGCCTGCGCAATTTCCGCACCGCGTTGCAGTTCTCGATGCCGCAGTTCAAGAACAACATCGTGCTGATCACCGGCGCCACGCCGGGCATGGGCAAATCCTTCGTGTCGGCCAACCTCGCCGCTATCATGGCCGCGACCGGCAAGAAGGTGCTGCTGATCGACGCCGACCTGCGCAACGGCCTCTTGCACCTGTACTTCGGCTTCGGTCGCCACGACGGACTGTCGGATGCGATTGCCGGCGCACGCCGCCTCGACCAGGTGATCCATCCGGGCGTGATCGAGAACATGGACTTCATCACCACCGGCACGCTGCCGCAGCATCCGTCCGAGCTGCTGCTGCGCCCGAACTTCGGCGCCTTCCTGCAGGAGCTGTCGTCGCGCTATGACCTGGTGCTGATCGACGCGCCGCCGATCCTGGCGGTGGCCGACACCATGATCATCGGTGCCCATGCGGGGGCGATCTACATCATGACCCGCGCCGGCGTGACCACGCCGGGCGAGATCAGCGAGTCGATGAAGCGCCTGGCGCAGGCTGGCCTGGAAGCGAAGGGCGTGCTGTTCAACGACATCAAGGTCCGCCCCGGCCGCTACGGTTACGGCTATACCTACGGCTACAACCAGCGTCCTGCCGGCAATACCCCGCTGATCGAGGCGTCGTAACGTCTTGCCTGCATCACCACCGCGCGGCGGCATTCTGCCCGCCGCGCGGGCGGCGCCCGCCGCATCCCCTTGCGTTCCGTTTCCACCAACCCTCTATCCACTTCTGCGAATCGTGCTCAGTCTTTCTCCCAGCATCTTCAAGGCCTACGACATCCGCGGCATCGTGGGCAAGACCCTGGACATCGGCGTGGCGCGCCAGATCGGCCAGGCGTTCGGCACCGCTGCCCGCATCAAGGGCGAACAAACCGTGGTGATCGGCCGCGACGGCCGCCTGTCCGGCCCGGACTTGGCGGCCGCGCTCGCCTCCGGCCTGCAGCGCGCCGGCATCGACGTGATCGACCTTGGCGTGGTCGCCACCCCGATGGTCTACTTCGCCACCCACGTACTGGAGGCGCAGTCCGGCATCATGGTCACCGGCAGCCACAACCCGCCCGACTACAACGGTTTCAAGATGGTGCTGGCCGGCGAGGCGATCTACGGCGACGCGATCCAGAGCCTGTACACGACCATTGTGCGCGCCGACTTTGCCAGCGGCAACGGCAGCTACCGCACGCATGACATCAAGGAGGCCTACCTGCAGCGCATCGCAAGCGATGTGAAGACCA